>Ga0164310_10000080_pt1 | contig 45581 bp, 55 predicted proteins | sample GuaBasSedimGuay1_FD_121795 | JGI IMG/M metagenome (GOLD analysis project Ga0164310, IMG submission 121795) | Subseafloor sediment microbial communities from Guaymas Basin, Gulf of California, Mexico - Guay1, Core 4569-9, 0-3 cm | ecosystem: Environmental > Aquatic > Marine > Hydrothermal vents... | reverse complement strand
ATCGTCAGCAATTAATGAACCATGAACTGGATAGCCCATGTCTTTAATAATTTGTTGAACAGAAAGCTTTTCACGATCATCAAGACCATACTTCGAGCTCAATTTTGCATAGGTATCTTCAATATTCTTACCATTAGATACTTTGGCGTTGACACATAGACGAGCAATAGCAAAGATAAAGGGATCAACTGTGTACATAAAGCGAGCAGACTTAGAGGCTGTTCTAATTTGCTTCGCAAGACTCACACGACTAGCAGCTATTGTTAGTTGATCTCGAGTCAACTCAATCATCTCACCAATCTCATCAAGAACCTGTAGTTGTTCTAAACTAAGATCAGCATAATCAGCGTCAGCCTGAACACCTGTTTCAATCTCATTTTCAAGATTATCATAATAAGCCACAGCTCTTTTTAAGCTATTAACACTGGTACTTTTGATTTGAGGAGCTCCTCGAGATGTTGCTGCACAATATCTAACAAACATATCAGCATCAGCCCAAGCGGAAGCCTCAATGAGCTTTACTTCTTCCTCTTCAACTACAAGCATCCCTGCGTCAACTTCTTCTTCATTGACTACGAGATTTTTTGTTGGTTCAAGATCTTCTTCGTGAACTTCAAAATCATTCATTGTAACCTCTTATTCTTCTTGTTGAAATTGACTCAAGAGATTATCAATCAGACTAGCTTCTTCGTGATAACCTTGATCATCAAGCATATCAGCATACTTGATAAAGGATTGAATTAAATCTGCTGCCAATGCGGGAAAGACTCCTCTATATTGCGCATAGAGATTCTTCCAAAAACTCAATTCTCCACCCCAGAAAACTCTTGCCTCATTGGTCTTCGCATCTTGTTCTCTATCTTCAGAGTGAATATTTTCTGCCTTATTAGCCATTTGTTTTACAAATTCATGACCTTTTTGTAATGCACTCAATAATATGGGAGAACTAAATGTTTCCATGAGTCCTTGGGAAACTCGAGAAAGGTAAATTAATCCATTTTGACCTATCTCTTGTGCATGTCCCGTCATGTAGAGAGTCAATCTATCTTTTGCTTCAAAAATTCCATCGCGTAGATCTTTCTCTGCGGCCTCACGGTCTTGTGCTTTTTTAAAGTTCATGTAAACCCCTTCATCTTGTCCCTAATAAATCATCTTTTCTTACAAGTCCACCGCTTCCTGTATGATGACCTAAGAGGGCACATTCAATATCTCTATGTGACCAACCAGTAATAACTAAACATTCAAGTCTATTTGACCTTTGTAAGGTCTGATTGAGAGAGCTCATTGGAAGTACCTCCCAAAATACCCACTCATTTGTGTATCTTTGATATAATAACCACATTTCATATGCAGTCTTCTTTTTTGGCCTTATAAAAAAACCAAGATCACGAGTACTCTCTGCAAGACTATAGCTAAATATATCAAATCCGTATCGCATTATTATCCATAATAACTGTAATATGAAAAATCGTGATACTGATAATATGACCTATCCAAGTTTATCGAACTAAACCCTTGAAATAGGCGAGGATAAATAGGAGACCCTCTAAATAATCCTGGGCCTTCTTGCTTCTTTACCTCTTCTTTTATCTCTTGTTTTTCTTGCTTAATATCTTCAACAGATCGTAATCGTAAATCGGGAACTTCTTGTATTATCTGTCCTGACTTACAAAAGTCACGGATTTTTTGGGGACTTGCCATTGTATGTACTGCTTTATAAAAATCAAGAACGTTATCTAACGCTTCTTGTTCTGCTAAAACCTCAAGCTCTAGGGCGGCGTCAAGCTTATCTGCTATCTTCATAAGCCCCAAATCATCAAGCTTGTCAGCAATCTGAAACAATTCTTCTCGCTCTTGCTCAAACCGATCCACCATTACATTAAGTTCAGAGAGAGAGTCGTCGGATTGGATCTCATCACTACAAATCAACTCATTGGCAATACTATCGATCTTGTCTGCCAACATATGAAGTCCCTTGGCATCAACAATATCTGCAATTTTAGTTAAAGACTCTCTCGACTTCATTTAAATTCCTCTTGGTGACTCAATTTGAGGTGCGCTTGGAGATTTAGCTTCTTCTTGCTGTGATGGCGACGTAGGGATCTGTCCCATTCTTGTAAATACGTCTACAAGCTTCTTGTGTACTCCATCGACGTTTGCTAAATCTTTTTTGATTATTACTATTACATCGTCTGCTTCTGAATGGCGACCCATCTCACGTAGTGCAGTAGCAATTTGATATAATGCCTCAAGATGTTTGCCATAATTAAAAGCGTCGATCTCAGCTTTTAGTAGCCCCATTACGTTTGAAACATCAGCTTGTGCTGTTTTTACAACAAAATGGATTGACTCTTTTTCTTGCATCTCTGCGACGATTTTTGTACTGTTTTCAACGATTTCAGCACCCTCGATAAAACCAGCTTTACGTAACATTTTTCCTGCCCAATTGTGACGTGCATTGATTAATTCTGGACGTCGTAGTGTACTGATTTCTTCTTTTAATTTTTGAAGAATACGTCCTATATATAAACCTTTGTTATCATCTCCAAGAAGACCCTCATCCATAATTTGATTAAGAAGTCTTTCGGCAGAATTGACTCGACTTCGGAGCTTCTTCTTCAGTGTAGACAGCTTATCGTCTCCTTGACCAGATTGAAAGTCGTACGCTACTTTTCGCATAGGTTTATCCTTCTTCTTTGCTGTTTTCTTTTGATATTTCAACCACGCCTTAAAATGATCTTGCTCTTGCAAATCCCAATCTCTAGTAAAATGACCAACGACTTCCTGCTCCGTATGATCAGCAAATCGTCTCATCGCTATAGCAATTTTAAATGCTACTTCCTTCCACTTTTTTGTATCGAAAGTAGCATCTGGCATTCTTATGCCATAATTTTGTGGATATGCAAATTTCATGTTACCCTTTATATAATAGTTACACCAGGATCGTCATCTTCAAAACTAATAGACCCAATATTTTCGGCCAGTCTCTGCACAAAAGGTTGAAGCAATTCAGGAGCAATTTCGAGAAAAGTATCTTTTATCGCACTCTTCATTGCTTTCATTTGTTTTTGTGCCTTTTCTGCATCAATGCCAATGGTTGTACCGGAGTCCTCTTTCATCTTCCGCTCCATTTTCCAAACCTCTTCAATCAGATCTTTAAAAAGACGCATTTGATCTACAATCACCTTCTCATTCAAGTGACTAACTTTTTGGCTTTGCATAATCTCAATACGTTCACTTAAATTTTCAAACAATGTCTGAAGCTGATTCTTAGTATCAACAATTGTCATTTCAAGCTGCTCTGCAATACGCACCTTAGATATCTGAAAAGTTTCACTTGACTTGCGACGTTCCAGAGCAAGTCGCTGACGATCTATAGCTCGCTTGTCACGACGCTCCCTTTGAATGTCGGCAAGCACTTCACCCTCAAGATTCAAATAATTGTTACGATACGCTTGGAGTGTCATCTTATTAATATGAAACTTTTTCTGTTGTGGATACTTTTGACGAATCCATGCAGCAACCTTGTCTACTGACTCTCCAGCGAGAAGTCTCTCATCAATCTGATCTTTTGCTGGGTGCTTTAATACCTTCTTACCAGTTGTGCCTGCCATCTTGTCTTACCTCACCTTATTCGGGTATCACTTGTCCAAGCCTTAAATCCACTGTATCCATAAGTTTCTCATATAAAGCAGCATCTTGACTTTTCTCAGCAATTTTAAGATACTTTTCATATGGCCCAATATCCATCTTCTTTTCATCTCTCAGTCTGTAAATTTTTTCAACAAGAGGACGAATATCTAAAGCTTCTTGTGCTGTTTTAATTTCTCTTTGATCAGAAGCAGCAAGTGGCATCTCCCCTGTAGGAGCTTCAATTTCAGGAGCCACTGGTTGCGCAGGCTCCGTGTTGATCACATTTTCAGAGGCTGAATTCTCAACAACTATGTAGGCATCACGAATTGCTTGACGCAAATCTTTACCAGCCTTAATCACTCCCTCAACTACCAACTCTAGTAGACGTCGTGAAGATGCATCTCCTGCGAGTGCATGGGACAAATCAAACGCAAATCGATTATCAACATTAGTACTGAATGCCTCTTTTGAGACTCCCTTGAGGCTTGTTCGAAGAACTCCTTCACCCTCAAACTTAAGAAGTGAGTTCCAAATATACTCAACTAACTTCGTTAAATTAGATATACCATTATCATTCGGATTTTTAGGATTACCAGAAACAACCGTCTCTGTTATATCATATCTTTTCGAACCAAAAATTTGATGAGCAAAATCAAGATACTCTGCCTTGGCTTGTTCTAATGGAATATTTTCAGATAACCATTGATGCGTTCGCTCTTTGAATTGACGAACCAATGAGACAGGCTTATCTTCTGCTTGCTTAGTTAGACCTTTAATCCCTTTTTGAGCTACAAAAAATGCATTACCACTATTGTAGTATCCCGGGCGATCTGGCGTCATATTTGCCACACTTCCACCAAAATTATCAACACCATCTTCTGTTCTGAATCCCTGCTCAAAATTATATACTTTGCGATCAAGCGGACATTGATATACCTTATCAGCAATACGGTAAAGATTTACTGCATCATGATCTGGACAATAACGAGTTTGAACTTGAACCGGACCAAATACATGGTCATCGACTTCAACTTCGAATTCCGCCTGCTTTACTCGACCTCGTGAAGACATAAGCTTCTTAAGTATTTTTTGTATTAAACCTGGTTGTCCTTTTTGCTCTCTCCTATCTTTTTGCATGAGAACTCTTTCAGCATCAGGATGATATTCTGGACAGCTTGGATTCGTGCACCTTGTAGCTCCACCTCCCCTAGCAGCAGGACCTAAGCAACTCTTACACTTAGTTTCTGAGATGTCAAGCGCTTCTCTCTTAAGATTAGCGTGAGATTCCATAACCTCTAACTTCTCATAATACTCTGAATCTTCTGTTAAGTGATCCATCGCTATTTCTTCTGCAATCTGCTTATCTGTTGTATGTTCAAGCTCTACTTCAACACCTTTTTCTATAGCTCCCGGATCAAAATCTTCGGGTGATTTGTCATCAGCAAGGCCACCAGGGATTTTATCTTTTGCAGATTTGGCCAAACCTTTTAGGCTTCCTTCTTTAGGCTCTTCTTTTTTAATCTTCTTATCTTTACCATATTCGACCAGATCCTTGTTCTCCCAAGACTGTTGACTCTTGGAAAGAAAACCAGGCTGTGGAAATGTATCATTCCAACCAATATTGGTTTGATTATGAACACCAGACTCAAATGTAACTTCATGTCCACCTTCAGCACTATAATGATCACCATCAAGCATACACTGATATACACCATCAGAGACTCGCTTTAACAAAGCACCAGGATGATCAGGACAAGTTCGAGGATGTTCATCAGGCGCGGCATACATATTACGATAGCGGTCGTCTTGAGAAACAGGCCCATAAACAGACTCAGCGATCTTGGATTTTTTATTTGTTGATGCTGCAAGAGGAAGTTCTTGCTGTTGTGTACTAAATGGCAAAGAGACAACTTTGTAGCCGTCTGACTTTGCTTTCTCAACATCACTTATTGGATTTGGAAAATTATGTCCAGTTACTGACGTGTCATTCACATCAATCCAATGAGCAACCTGCTTAGCAACAAGTTTAGCAAAACCATCGAGCTCACGAGCACGAAAGTTGCTATTCTTTAGATATTTGTCTATCCACCGCTCAAAATCTGATCCCACTGAAACTCCAGATGGAACATTCTTATTTTCTTCTGGATTCCATTTCTGCATTGTTTCTCGTAACCAAGCTGTACCAATTTCTGCTACAAGAGAATCTCGAGTTTCGGATGCTACATGTACCATTTGGCGGCGGCGTTTTGCACGCTCTATCAATTTCTTTTGGTCCATTGGAACCTCCTTAAGATAATCTAATATCGTGACCGGTTATAATCCCTTTATATGAATCGTCGCGAACTGAATCCCAATTGATTGTTGAACGAGTACATACATTTGCCTTCTTGACAACATTATTGCATCCCTCATTAAGCAATCCACACCAATCCTTTGAATGGGTAGAATTTTTAGCACCAGCTACACGATAGAACGGACATCCATTGCAGCGCTTACTATAATCTTGACCTGCTTCTTTGAGCCACATATCAAAATCAGCTACTGCATTGTTGTGGTGATCTGCTCCAAATTTATCTTTAATTAAAGCCAAAGCTTCTTGAGCAATGTTAAGCTTCCTATCAAAAACAGCACTATGAACAATCTTACGCAGAGAATTGTAAGACATATCAACAAGAGAAGCACTATAGCGAACTGGATCAACTACTTCTGGTTTTTCTAGGAGACTGGTGATTTCTTGGCTATTTAGTTCGTGAATCTCACCATCATCTGCTGCAAATTTAGTTGGGAAAAGAATATTGCCTTGGACGAGCTGTACGGGAACAGTTATGTCCATTTTTCCTTTGATAGTTAATAGCGTAGCATCAAACTGCATGCCCTGCTCATTATCTCCTGCAAAACGAATGTCAATATTCTTATATCCGAGCTTTGCAAGCTCGCTAGCCACAACGGTGCGACTACTATTTATAGCTTCTTGAGTATAACCAGATTCCTTGCGAGAAACTGCATTTTGTAAAACAGCCTCTATGTCAACAAGCTCTTCGGGCATCTTAACGGGAGATTGATCTGCCACATAAGCTTCTGTTTCATCTACTTCTATATCTTCTGATCGCGGAGACCTGTCCGCTGTTGTGATATTTTGTCGAATCGCATCTGCTGCTTCAACTTGTGCATTTTCGCGTGCTTCCATTTCAGTATAAAGCAGCTCATTAACTCCATCATTACTGAATGCATACAACTTACGACCTGCTCGATCTGCAATGACACTAGGAATTTGAAGTTCTTTATCTTCTGTAACCTCAATAGGAATATTAACATAAACATGTCCTTGTGGAACTGGGAAAGAGGCAAGATAAAGTAGACATTTTGAAACAGCATACTTGAGTTGTGCCTTGGCTCCTTGACATCCTAAAGATTGAAGTTGAGTAGCTACTAACTTGGCACCCTCTGCAATCAGCTTTTTGTCATGTCTCGTGTTTGCTCGTAACTCTTCTGGATCAAATCTCTGAATCCCTATAATAGGGACGGGCTCATCAAGTGCAGCTTCATCTTCATCTATCTCAATCTCCGCTTGTGCTGCCTGCAAATCCCGGACGCCATCTGTAAAGGTTTGGCGATTTTTAACTACAAACTCTTCTTCTGCTACCCTGTTTGACTCAACAGACTGACCAGAGAGTAGATCTCCCATTGCCTGCTTAAATTGATTGTCTGGCTGAAGACCGCTAAAATGATTATACATTGCGCTGATCTCTCCTGCAGAAACCATCAGGTCTGGATTGCGTTTTGCCATTATTTCAATAGCGCCACCCACATTGCGTATCACCATATCATGGCGATATTTGTCTTCCACACTTGCAAAGCGCCCAGCTAAATCTGCTACGTTGAACTTTTGATCTTCGTGAAGCAGTACTAGGTCCGCCATTTGCTTGATCTTTTTGATCTTGTCAAATTCATTGTCGGACATTCTAAATCCTCCCGTAAGGTTAATGTTGTTTAGGACTATCTCCCGAAGTCCTAGAAGCCATAATTTGTCTTACTTTGCGTCGACGCTGTTGCTTTCTCTGCTCAGCAACGCGTCGCTGTAATATATTAAGTTCTTGTTGTTTTTCTATCCCTTGAAAATCTAGTATCTCTTCGTTAACGTCAGGCGACTCTTTAGTCTCAAAACTCTTTCTCCAGCTATTAAGCTTCTGAGCTACTGAGGCATTAAAAAATCCGAGAGACTCAAAAATCTCTTCAAGAAAACTATAACTCTCTCTAAAAAACTCGGCATCTCTACTACCGAATATTTCTTCATATTTCTTTTGTCTCTCTTCAGTAAATTTTTTCTTTTCTTCACTATCAGGACTCATACGTAAATGTCCTGGTTTAACTTTTGGCGCCACTTTTTCTGCCTGCTCGGCAATATTTTCTAGCTTGTCGCCCACTTCTTTTTGCAGAACTATATCAACTATTTTGGTTTTTTGTGCTAACTCTCTCATAGACTCACTAAGCTCATCTATGCTGTAAACCATTTTACCTTTGTATTGTGCTTCAGTCTCAAAGAAGAATCTTTTGAGCTGTTCAAATCTCTGTTGATCAGTATGATGAAGAGTACCTTTTTCTTTTAATTTTCTTTTCAGCTTTTCATACTCATTGATCTGCTTCTGTCCCGTACCTTTACCTTCCAAGTCATTAATTAGCTGATCAATTTTTTTCTCTTGACTCTCTTTGTCAGTAACCCTATGACTAAGTCCTAAGTATGAACCATGAAACCAATTTTTAAACTTTTCCCACAAACTCTTAACACCAGGAAAGGGGTTTACCAATTTATCTGCAACGTTACGAGCATTTCCTATAAACTCTCTGAGTTGTTGTACTTGCTCTTGAGCCTTAAGAAGATGTCCTACTTCAACTTCCCAATCGGATAAATCTGTTACATCCTGAAGATTCTCGCCTGGTTTGTTTGGCTCAATATCACGCTCAAAATTCTCTGGAGTATTTGTAAAAATATTTGTTTGCTCAGTCTCGGTCTCGGTGACTTGAGTTTCTTCTCTTAATCTTTCTTTTTCTTTCTCATATACTTCTTTCTTAAGCCTCTCATTAACAACTTCTCCAGCTTTAATAAGTGGTAAAAGATCTCTCTTTTGGATCTTTTCGAGAGTCTTTTCTACCTTTTCTAACTCATTGAGTAGCTTTAAAGATTCTATGGAAACCTTTTCTTGTTCTTGCTCCTGAGCTTCTTGTGCTTTTTTGTTAAATTTAACCATTAGACCTCATACCTTAGAGCCTCTTTAAATTGCTCAATAAGATCACCGTAAGTAATACTACTGGTAGCATCAAAGAAGGCGTAGACTCTAACCACTTCAAGAGTGGATGTTAAATATTTTTCAATCCACTTATTCCAGATAGCCTCGTCTTGAACTAGAGATAATACTTCGTTGATTTCTGACCACCTATCCTCTTCGTCCATTCCCTCGAGCTCTTCGCCATCCAATCCCAGGTCATCAAACAATTTATACATATAATCTTCGTAGGTTTCAAATTGCTTCGCCCTATTTTGCCGATTTTCTTCCTTACTTTCTATAAATCGTTCCTTAGCATTTTCAGCACTAGATTGAATATTTGTAACCCACTGCTTATATTTCTTCATCGCATTAGCACTCGTTTTGCACTGTTTCCAATTTAAAAACATAGCAAAGGGAATTTCATATCTTGTATTACTATCGAGGAATCTTTTATATTCAGCATGCCAAGCACGAAAGGCTTCGAGATCGTTTCTTGCTGTTTGAATAACAATATTAACATGACGAGCATTACGAGGTTGTGGAATATCTCTCACTGGCCTACTCTTCAATATTTCTTTTACATTATTATACGTAGTTCCCTCGCCAACCGCTTCCCACCTTTTATGAAATTTATCTTGCTCTGGCATGAGAATGTTTGTCATAAAGTCTGCAAATTTAGCAACTTCTTTCTCAAATTTACCGAGATTTTCCTCAGTTTTCTGCTCAAAATCTTGGAATACTTGTAATTCTTTTTGTATTTTTTTGGTTTCCGACACAAGTCTTGTTGTTTCTTCATCACCTGACCTTATATTTCTTACTTCGTCTTTTGTTAGAGCAGGGGCAACATTTCCCATCGGATTTAAAACAGCAATCAATACAAGATCATCTATCGTTTCTTTTTTATTATCAACGTAATATTCTAATTCTCTTGAAAGATCAACAACCTTCTGTTTTTCTTTCTTTTCAGCAGCTATCTTCAAGGCTCTTATTGTCTTATCTACGTGAGTCCTGATATCTACCATCTCTTTTTCGCGCTGCTCATCAAAATTTTCAGCCTTGTGGGCATTAATATGTAGTTGACGAAAAGCATTATTTGTCTTACTACACATTCTATTTACTTCTTTCATAGTGACGCTCTCGTCGGAATCGTCGGAAATTGCGGAGAAAAGATTTTTAACTAACTCCAAAAATGTCTCATAAGACTTTGCAAAGACTGTATCTATCCATTTTCTGTCATAGTTATACGTAAAGCGCTTAACAATCACTTCACCTTGTTTTTTATATTTAACCAAAGCATCTTCTATTGTCATCCCTCTAAGAGGAGTGCCATCAAGAAATTCGTAATCTTTTGCTTCTGGGGTAGTTATCTTGCCCTGAGATTTATTTATTATAACCCACATACGCGCCATCTTCATTAAAAGAGGCCGCTCAAATTCAGATAAAATATCGGCATACTTTAAAAAATGATCAATCTTTGCTGCCTCTTTGTACATACCAAGAGTGTCAAGCTGATCAGCTACCTCAATAAGTTTTTTACGTAGTGTCATATTTTCTTCTACTTGTTGCGGATTTTCTGGATAAACTCAGGATTTTGTGCCTTAACAACAACGAGGCGTGCAAACCGCTTAATATTGCTTGCGTCAAAACCATAGTCCTTTGAGGCAAACTTACATATAGGAGTACCCTTATGTGCTAGGGTTACATTCTCTTTCTCGCTATCAGCTACAGCTGTCCATTCACCTTCGGACTCTGCTATAACTTCAGTTGGCTTTTCTACCATTCGAGAAATATAATCAACTCCGTCGGTTCCAGTTTCAACCTGCCATATGGAATTATTGTCTGTTTCTCTAAACATCCCAAATCCAATTTGGGCAAACTTACCACTATTTAGGGCCGCCGTAACTGTCAACTTTTTAACGGAAGCTTTTTTGACAAGCTTATCCAATGGATCAAAATTCAACTCAGAGTCAGGTCTTTTAGGCATTCTATTCTCCTTTTAAATGCAGAGTTAATACGCTCCCACCCATATGCACATAGCACGTACATATGCTTTTCCATTTTTATGGATAAATATCGATAGAAATACAGAGATAGATATAGATTTTATATTTACTTACAAGGCGTCTCTATCTCTGTTGAGATCATATTTTTCATACCATTCGTCAAATCGCTTAAGATATTCAAGAGCAATTCCAACATCATCACGTTCAAGCTTCTTAAGGTCTTGAAGAATGGAACGACAGGCAGAATCACGCAAACAAAGCTTGCGCAACTTACGCTCTATTCCACCATGATGTTTATTGTGAGTTTTTGATTTAATACCTTTGATTGCATATGCAATTGACGTATACCCAGAACGGGCTGAGGAATACTGCTCTCCTAAGACAGCAGCTATTTCTTGATAAGTTTTTCCTTGACGCATCAAAAAGAACACTTTTTTCTGATGTCCAGTAAAGAAAACCTCTACAAGCTCAAGTAGACGGTCAAATAATAGCCTTCGTGCCTGATTCCGTGCTACATTTAATATACTTTCTTCTTCAGTATTTGATTGATCTGGAGCCTCAAAACCATCGAGGTCACGCGGATCTACATTTATTTCTTTCCACTTAAACTGACCGTAATAATCACTATCATTATTCGGATCAAAATATGGTTCCTTGACCACTTGCGTCCTCCTCTAGGAAGCGCTCAATTGGCCTTCGACAATAACTCGAAAAAGCTCTCAGCTCCAAAGCTACATAAATACGAATCAAGATCTTCACCTAACGGTAAAGTGACACCTTTGATTTCTACGTTGGGCGTCTCTCTTTCTTGAATCTTCTTTCTGCTCTTCTCTCCTGCTTCATCACCATCAAATACTAATATAATCCGCGATGTGTAACGAGTTAATATCGAAGTATGCCAATTGGTTAGCGCTGTTCCACATACTCCTACTGTGTTTTTTATACCGTGTTGATGAGCCAATATTACGTCGAATTGACCTTCACCAATAATTACTTGATCTGCTTCTCTAATATATGGTATCGCCTTATGTAATCCAAACAAAAAGCGATTTTTTTCAAATGCTGGATGCCAGTATTTCTTAAGCTTTCTCTCTTTGATCTTTTCCGCACTCATTAGAGGACGAAACGACATCGTGATAGTCTTACCATACTGATCTATAAAGGGAAACGTAACACAATTCCGTACAAAACTACCGTAGTCAGAATCATCTTTTTTAAAAACAAGCTTATGAGCTTCAAGATCTCGTACATCTGTGCAATCTACAAGACCTTCAAGTTCAAATGGAGAATAGCCAAGTGACCATTCATTGATAGATTCAAGAGTAAGCTCTCTTTCTTCAGTAAGATAACGTATTGCATAATCATTAAGTGATTTTTTACAATATTTTGTAACATCTTCGAAGACTCCCACGAACTACTCTCCTTTAAATAACTTCATTGCTTTCATAGTTTCTGCCATAAAAGTTGTAACATTCATTTGCTCTCCGCATGTTGAACATACAACAGCATTGGTTTTTCTGTCAACTACTCCAGGCCTACGTACCGCACATCCTTGACAAGGAAATGCAAATCCTTCACCTGTTTTTGTATCAACATAATCACGATTAGATTGAAGAGCACCAACAGTAAAATGTGTAACATTTGTTACTTCTTCGCCACATCCTGAACACATTACTGTCTCTGTGCCTTTGAGTAAACGACAATCTGTCGTTTGGTTACACTTATTACATAAAATCAACATTTTTTACTCCTCATCCATGGAGAGGAAATCTTCCTCTTCTGTTTCTTCAATATCTTCTTCACTTTCATCGTCTTCACTATCATCATCAACCTTACCCTCTTTCATGGCTGCAATTACCTTCTCGCGTAGCCGCTCAAAGATTGTAGGATCACTATCTAAATATTCAGCAATATTATCTTTTCCTCTAATCTCGTGTCCAAGAATTGAATATGTAGACTTATTGACACGCTTGATTGCACCAGTTTGAATACCAACCGTTACTGCTTCATCTACTTTATCAATCCCTTGTACGTAACGAATCAAAAATTCAACCGTAATCCCTTGTGCTGTTGAGATCTTATTTTTTTCAACACGAACACGAATTTTATGTCCAATTGGACGCTTTAGGCTATCTTTAATTATTGAACCACCAACACGGGTAACCTTGAGTGTAATTGAGCACGCATGCTTAAGAGCACGGCCACCTGGTGTCGTCTCGGGGCTACCAAACATCACACCAATCTTTTCACGAATTTGATTGATAAATAATCCAATGCAGCCTGAGTGATCAAAAATAGGTGTAAGAAGACGAAGAGCTCTTGTTAAAATCTTAGCGTGACCACCAACAATAGGATCTTCCATCTTCTTACTAGCTTCTTGTTTTGTTGGTAGAGCAGGAACACTATCCCACACAATCATACCTACTTCGCCTGTCTTAGCAAATTCCATAATTTGCTGCAATGCATCTTCAATAAAATCAGGACGAGTAACAATTAACTTTGTAACATCAATTCCAAGTCCTGTTGCCCACTTGGCGTCAAATGTATGTTCACCATCTACAAATACACACTGAATGCCTTCTTTTTGAGCAGAAACAATTGCACACATACACAGAAATGTCTTACCGCTCGACTCGGGACCTGCTACTTGAACTATTCTTCCCTTTGGAAGCCCTCCCGTAAGGAGAGCAGCGTCAAGAGCAAGGCTCCCTGAAGAAATAGTTTCAATATCAAGAATTGCCTTCTCATCACCCTTAAAAACAGACGTATCACCATACTGTTTCTTAAATTTTTTCATCAAATTATCTAATCCGGACATAGTCTTGCTCCTTTTAATAAGTATCTTTCCATCATATAGATACTTTCCTTTAATCGTCACTATTTTTTTCTAAATCACCCTGAGTAATATCCATATCACAATGGGGACAATGCATCACAAAATCTCCTGATGTGTCGCGCCACCATTGTACTTCTGCTAAAAACTGGTGGTTGGGTTGATCTTTAATCCCGTGCTCTAGTCTATGTAACTTACCATAATATAAACACTTCTCTTCATTTGTTAATCGAACCTCATTCTTCTTAAACCACACAGTTAGCAATTTAGCATCTGTTGCACCCTTAATGGTATCAACTGGCATAAGATTCTCGAGTGGCCCTCTATTTTCTATAGCTTCAATCCAATTTTCTAATAGAGTAGCTACATAGAGTTCATCATATGTCTTCCAATAGAAGACAAGAGGATCCTCTTCATCAACCCATTTCCTATGAAATGTGAACTGTTTTTGACCTTTTGCAGTAAATTTGGGAGTTGTGGGGGCGTCAGGAAATAGTGTTTGATAAGTAGTAAGTGGAACAATACAATAAATTGGACTTCTTCCAAATGCAAACGCCAAAAATTCATCGTTACGAAAATCTATCTTTTCATACCATATTCTCTGCAATTTATGTGTTGAAATTCCTGCTGTCTTCTTGCACTCAACCTGCAAAAAGATACCGTTTTTCGACGCTCTAACATCGTGTTTTGCTACAAGAACTTTTAGTTGCTCGGAAGCACCTGATAAAGGATTTCTCTCAGAATCCCACCCTATCTTTTTAAACCAATTACGAACCCTGTATTCGAAGCTATCGCCCCTACTTTTTGATGCACGTCCCCCTGGCATAACCTACTCCTAAAAATAGGGAGTAACACTTAGTGTCACTCCCTTAAGTTTTATAAAACAAACCGAATCATAATCTACAGTTCCATAAAATCATCATCTTTATCAAAATCAAACTCATCAGTAGAGGAATCCTCTGACTTCTCTTCTTCTTTCTTTTGATCTTCACCATTGATCACCTCATTGATGCGATCAGCTGTCCAAGGAGTTGTAAGCTTAGAGAGATCAATAAATGAATCAGAATCTTTATCACTCGAAGCTTTGATCATCTCTTTCTCTTCTTTTATTAAAGGACGAGAATTTTTCTCACTACCCGTAGGCTTAACAGTATAAAGAGGATTGGCACCCTTAGCGCCCTTAGTAATGATAAGATCATACTTCGATACATTGCCAAAGTTTTCTTTATCTTTATGAAGCTGCTTGATTTGTGATAGAATTTGACTACCAGCATCAAGAATCTTCATTTGAGGAGAACCTGACTCATCATTAAGGTGAATTACTTTGATTAGCCATTTTTTCTGAGGCCCCTTACCTTGTGCGATAATCGGATCAGTTGCATCACAGGTTGCATTGACTTTGCGACGGCGGCCATCTGCAGTCTCAACCCAATGACAATAATACTGGAAAGGCTTGGAGGTAACACGAATCTTGTAATCACCGGACTCCTTCATGTTTAAATAAGAGCCTGAACGATTTTGACCACCACTGCTGTCGGGAATGTCATCAAAGGACACTTCACCTGTTTGGAAATCGGACATAATTTAGTCCTTTCAAAAAAAGTTTAAAAATCGAATGCGTCATTATCAAGAATCGACGCGTCATCATTATCTTCATCTATTTCAAAGCCAGAATTGTCACTATTATTTTTTGGAATGAATGGTTCTTCTGCTCCATCCCAATTTGATTCATTTCGAGTTGACATATGAACTTTCATTAGATCTTTACATAATACGTGTGCTTTGAGTAAGTTATCATGCTTTTGTGTAATCCAATTCAAAAAAGCTTGACCTTCTACTAATTTTTCTGTTGCTTTTATATAATTAGGGTCATTGCCATAAGTTTCTCTTGAGGTCGTTGCTGGGGTTCCACCAGCGATTTTAGTTTCTATTGCTGTACCTTTAGCCGCACGCTTCATTGCATCTTTATTTCCAACAAAACGAGTAGCTTGTGCAACCATATCACTACAATAATCAGCACATCGGAGAAATACAGTAGCAAGTTGCTCTGCTTGATTGATATCAATCATACCACTCTTAGGAATCATACCAATTGTCTGTTGTATATAAGTAACGTCAACATCCATTGGATTAAAATCTTCAAGTTTTAGAATATCTCCTATGCGAATTTCGTTTCCCATTATTTCCTCCTTATCTTACCTGAAGTTTCACCATCATCAGATCTTTTTGCCTTTACTCTATGTAACATTTCAGCGGGAATATTATCAGCATCAAAAGCTCCGTCAGCTGCTGATCTATAGAATGAGGCATCTGGTAGTGTTGACTCTGGAGATGTTGCTGTAGGGGCAGGAGTTGAAGATGGTGCTACTCTTGTTTTTAACTTTCTTGTTACTGTCTCAGAAGGAATATCATCTTCATCACTCTCTTCTTCCTCTACTTCAAGATCATCCAAGCTTTGTCCTTCAGCGAGAGGAATGAAGGGTTTTATATCTTCCTTAGCTTGTTCTGCCCTTGATTTAGGTTTTACTTTTGCTTTCTTTTTCTTTTTAGGTAATTCTTCGCTTACTACAATCAAGTCTGTTGGTTCTTCTTCTATATCTTTAATCAGACGAAAATCGAAGTGCTCAAGAAGTAATGCAATCACTTTCTCGCGAATAGCAATATCAACTTCTGGCTGATTGGTGAATTGTTTTGATGCTAAGACATCTTCAAGAGCGAGCATTTGTTCAAGTCGCTCTGGGTCCATAATTTCATGACCACAAAATGGACAGCCATTAACCGAGATGGCTGCTCTCATTTCAGGAAGAATTTCATTTCCACAATTTTTGCATTCCATTATAATGCTCCTTACGCTTGTTTATCTTGATCTTGGTATTGTCCATCATATAGCTTTGCAGGATTTGACTTAAAAAACACAATTTGTGCCATTCTACAACCAACCTCAACGGTAGTGGGAACAGAGGGTCTAAAAATTCCACCAAGTCGACCTCTAAACCCACTATCCCAGTAGCCAGTCATGAATATTCCAGAGTATCTATTAACTGATGATCTTGTAAAAATATATGAGCTTAGATTTTTTGGCGTATCAACCCACTCCATAAAATCTAATGCATACTGTTGACCAGGTTGAAATGTAAACATTCCTGCTGAATCTGGTAAAACAGGATTATAACTACACTTCGAATCATCACGCTTACCTAAGGTGAATCTTGTAGTTCCTGATGCAATACCAACCTCAGCAAGACGAAGATCAATACCATTCTGTTGTAATGCACACTCTGGATTATTATCATCGACGATGATCTCCGGAAAGCCTTCTGCAGGAGATACAATCCCTTGTTCAATAATTGTTGAAGGATTAACAACTGCAGAAGTGAAGGTGTCAAGCCCTTTGAAGGTCACTTCGAGATCGCTCCATTGTAGTTTAGGATAAAAGTCTCTCATTATTTCTTTTCCTATTCGTCATCTTCAAAATCTTCAGCCATACCCCGAGCACTACGAGTTGAAATGTAATTATATATTTTTGTTAAACGGCGGCGAACCCAATGACAAATTCTACGAATAGGATCGTCAATAAAGGTCCATATAAGAGAAATTGGCCACCACATAATCCAAGAGGTAATTAAACTCTTTCGAGAGCTTGCTTTTAATCCTCCAGTACGAAATTCACATATTCCTTTACAATCATAATGACTAAGCTCATTAAGATACTGACTCCACTCAACTAAATGACTTCTAGGAATAGAATTGGCCTTTATATTGTGCCTATCTAAAAAAGCGTCTCGCTCTGTAAAATATCTACGACGCTTAGAGCTACAGAATGAGCCCCATTTAACAATAGACCAAAGTCCTCCTGCAACAAAGAATCCTCCAACATACATCAACGTCATGAGGGGGTGATCAATAATGTAAGGAAACGGATTACTTCCACAAAAAATCAATAGCAAGGCTGCAATAACAGTTGTAGCTACAGCGCCACGTATAACTTCTTGACTGAGAAAGGCTCCAACGATAAAAATCCAAGCGATCAATAAAGCCCAGAACCAGAACGTACCAACTACAAACAATTCAAACATCATTTTTTCTTCCAATCTATTTCCTACTTATCAAGAGAACTTCTCTTGTGTCATTTTCTTTAATTTACATTTACTTGTTCCTGTTAGCACTAGGGTCGTTAACCAATTGGTTTCAGTGTATTCACCTACCTTCCATCTTCCACCGGGTGCATGACTTTGATCAAGCTTATCGCACATTGCCCATCCCATGCCATCATTGCACCAAAACCACAAATGTCGATTTGATACAGGGACAACTATTTTAATCGTTTTTACTTTTAAAGTCGCGTAATAAGGAATCCATGGATCAAGCATACTATATTCAATTAGCCAGGCAAGCCTTACTTTTTTCTGACATAAGCTTGAAGTAATGTTGAGAAGATTCATTTATCTTTCTCTTTCTTTCTTCTTGATCCACTCCATAGCTTACATTCTAACATTGTGACTCCTTGTCATGTGGAAGCGTTAGGTCAGTCCCTGCTAATGTTAAGTATGTTAGTCTATTTGAACGTTCAAGCCATTCCGCTTGTTGATAATACTTAAATAACTCTATATCATTGCGAAATTCACGGAGAGGCATTATTATTGTTTTGGGATCTAAGTATAGCCACTTTCCACTACACTGTCCACTCCACCAGTAATAAGCTCTTCCTTGATAAAGTAAAAAGAAACAGCCTTCATCCTTCTTTTTGTATAGTTCATACGGCTTTTTCATTCTGTCTCTTCCTCTACCTTCCATGCATCGTCGAAGTCCTCTATTGCATTGAGGCGGCTCGCTACCTTCTCGACGGCCCTTCTTGCATTGACCTCTTTCCTCTTCTGTTTTGTACGATACTCTTCAACCATACCTTGAAGTAGCTGACGAGGGCCACCTAACTTGACGACAAGTTCAAGTCGCTGGTCCCAATCATCAAGAGAAATGTTGTCACAATCCTCAAACATCTCTATTAGCTGCTTGTCCTGGAAAATAACTTCCCGTAGCCTATATCCATCTGAAGATAAATCAAAAGGTAGATACTTCGCAAGAAGTAGCCAGCGACGTCCACTCTTCACATGGTACTGTCCTACGATGACACAAACAAAGTGATGATGTCGCACAATTGTTCTAACCCGAGCATCGCCAGGTTTATATTTGTCTGCCTTCTTTGCTAGCTGTTCTCGTTCAGCTTTCTTCATTGAAGCTTCTCTTCCATTTTTTCTTTGATTAAGCGTACCATCGTACTTGCTCGATGTCTTTTCCTGTTCGAATCAGAAAGGTCAATCGGTTGATCTCTTCCCACTGTTCGTATGGTATCAGACCACCAACCCACTCCCGCGGATCTTCCCACAACCATCCCTTGTTTTGCTTAATCCAACGATAGATAGCACCGTCTTGTTTGAGATAGATAATATCCCAGGGTCCTCGATACAGTGCGTAGTCCAGCTTTATGTTTTGCATTCGCCTGTTGTGATCTCCTGTATTGATTGCTCAATATCTCTGCCTGCTCGCAATAGGAAGGTCAACCTATCGTCTATCTTTGTGTGGTGCTTTAACATCACATCGAGATCGTTATACATCTCAGAACGTGCGTAACGCCACCGTTGATCAACATCCCACACAAACAGATTCTGATCATACAACAACCATATAATCTCGCCTTGTTGGCTGCTGACGTATCTGTTGCTGAAATATACTTCATATTTCAATTGACTCTCTCTTCCAATTGCTCTATTGTCTGCTCGAAAGCTCTTCCCGCTTGCAATAGAAAGGTCAATCTATCAATCTGATCGAACACAGATGTGTTCTGTTCTACATAGTCCTTCTGCCACTCGCTAACTCTTACATGGTGCCAACGGTTGCTCTCACGCAACCAATGATACATCTTACACTGATGGATCATAAACAACACACCAAACTCACGGTGATTGTAGATTTTGTACATTTGTTCATTCAACTCTATTCTCTCTCCATCATCCACCTTGGAACTGCACTCTCGATAGCTACACCTACAATCACTAGAAACGTCAGCCTATCTATTTGTGTCCATTGTTCAATAGGAATTTTATTATTGGGCCATTCGTAGGCAATCTCACTCCACCATAGATTTGGCTTCTGTAGCCAACGAAATACATCCCCCATCAACTCAAGATAAATTTGTCCATCTTGATCTTGATATAGTCTATATTCTGTCGGCACATTCATTCCACATTCAATCATGCTTATTTTATGCGATCTCTCCTGTTTAGTTTTTTGTAATATTTGTCCTTATCAAACTCTGGCTCCATCTGTTCCGTCTATTCCTCCCAAACTTCTTACCTTGCTTACTTTCAAGCTTCTTCGTCCACTAAACTCATCTATTTGAGCATAAATGATTAACACATTACCTAATGCCCACGCATTCGGATCGGCGGAGAAAACGTGCTCAAATACTGTAAGCTCAGCTTCACCTGTCCTATCTTCAACAAGCATTCGCCTCATATACTTCTTGCGATCCTTCTTATAAGGGGTCTTTCGCAACAATCCCTTAACACTTGTCATCATTTGAATATTCTCTCCTACGATGCGATTGTCAAGAGATTCGTCACATTTATAAATATTTGATGCTTGTTGTTCAAAATTACACTCTGCGCTACCAAAAAAATCAAAGACGCTAAAAGTTACAGGAGAACCATATATCTCACGCTCAAACTTAACAATTTCACTGTTTCGCCATTCTTCTCTTTGATCTCCACTCTTACGCTCTACAGGGACCTCTTTTTCAATCCTATTCTTTCCGCGTCCCGTAGCCTTAATGTTCACAGGACTTTTCCAATCATAACCTGGAAAACCTTCCATCGTTTCATGTCGTTTAAAGTATCTTTTAATCTTCTTACGACAATCATCATAATAGTCGAAATATGTTTTGCGAGAATAATTATCAGAGTCGAATGCTTCTTCAAAAGCTCCTGCCTTCACAAGAGCTTCAATTACTCTTGATGTTACTCGCTTAGTATTAATCCGCGATAGAAAGTCTACGAAATCAGTGAATGGTCTTTTCTCCATTATATCGATAACAGCTTTATTTCCTACACCTTTGAGGGAAACTAGGTCACGTCTTATTGTATCAACACTTTCAACTTCATACTTCAGCGTACTTCTATTGATATCAACAGGAAGAATCTTAATGCCCAGATTCTGAGCTTCTCGAATATATGTATTCATCTTTTGTTGATCTACCTCATTGCTCAATAGAGCACTAAAGAACTCAGAAGGATAGTTAGATTTGAGATATGCCGTCTTATAAGTGGTATGGGCATATCCAATTGCGTGGGATTTATTGAAGCCATATCCGGCAAACTCCATCACAGCGGCCCATATTCCTTCAGCAACCTTCTTTTCCATTCCTGAATGCTCAATACAACCTTCGACAAACTGCTTCTCAAACTTATTCATCAAATCAAGAATCTTCTTACCTATTGCTTTGCGTAGCGAATCAGCTTCACCTTCAGTAAAACCTGCACAGTACATTGCAAGTTGCATGCATTGTTCCTGATATACAATAATGCCGTATGTATTCTCGAGAACTTTACGAGTAGCTTGATGTGGATACCATTCATCTAAGTCTTCGCCACTCCTCTTTCTTGCACCATATTGAGCCGTCAAACCAGTCTTCAAAGGTCCAGGTCTACATAAAGCGAGTACTGCACCAATATCATCTATATTGTTTGTACATACTCCCTTAAGAAGGCTCTTCATTGTACTACCCTCGACCTGAAATACGCCGTTTGTACGACCCTCTCTTAAGAGTTTATATGCTCTCGATGCCTTTCTTGTGCTAACTTTTGACCCTTTTATTTTATTATTAAGAAGATCTTCATCTTCATCAATCCCTACAGCTATTCCTGTTACATGAAATCCTCTGAGGTCTTCATCTCTAACCTTCTTAATGTTCTTAATTGAGTCGCTAATAATTGTCAGATTCTTCAAACCAAGAAGATCTATCTTAAGAAACCCATTTGCTTCCAGAGTTGCTCCGTCAAGCGCTGTAGCTACAATACCCTTCTTATCCATCATCAACGGGATTGTCTCATCGAGATTTGCATCTCCAATTATCACTCCTGCTGCGTGGATACCAGTCTGTCTAATTAGTCCTTCGAACTCTTCAGCATACTTCGCAACCTTTGGATATTCCTGCATCTTCTGAGCGAATCCCTCGCTTTGTTCGAGAGCTTCTGAATATGATATATCATCACCCAACCCCTCAAGGGTTTTGTTTATTGAATCTGCAATCATAAAGGAATTCTCGCCTGAGATGCCCCCAAGAAGAGATCTTGCTATATCCTTTATGCAAGCACGCACTTTCATTCTGCTGAATGTTGCTATACTTGCTACTCGTTTCTTACCATACTTCTCTGAAAGATATTCTTTTGCTTCTGCTCTACGCATTTTATCAATATCAATATCAATATCAGGCATACTAATTCGATCTGGATTCAAAAAGCGTGAGAATAGTAATCCAAACTTAATAGGATCAAGTTTTGTGATTCCTAATAGATAAGACAATAGACAGCCACCAGCTGAACCACGACCATCTCCTGTGAGAATCCCTTGCTCTTTACACCATATAATTAAATCTTGAACAATGAGAAAGTAATCAATAAATCCCATTCGCTCAATCACTCCAATTTCCATCTTGAGACGCTCTTTATATTCTTTGAGCTCCTCTGGGTCCTTGGTTCTGATTTTCTTAGACCAATTCTTTTCGACTAGATACATACAATATTTATATGAGTCGCTTTTATCCTCATACTTCATCTAGCAATCCTCCACTAGTTTTCAACCATTTCTTATATTCATCTGATTGAGGAATAGGAAATTTAGGTAATCTGTAACCTTGAAACGAGAGATAATCTGGATACTCGCAAGCATCAGCAATCTTTGTTGTATTCTTCACTACACTCTCATCGAGAGCGGTGTCTCCAAAGTTTCTTGATAGTAGCTGCTCTGTAGTTAACATAGGAGTTGATTCAAAGCAAAAGCGCTCTGGATCGTTCATATTCTTCTTCGACTGAATGGCAAGGATAAGATGGTGAGCTTCGCGCTCTTCAGCTGTAAGATAGTGAGAATCTGTTGCTACTGTCAATGGTAGTTCAAGTTTTTTAGCAAGGAATCTCAACTTATCATTATATTCAACCTGCAATGCTTTACTAGGACCTGAATCAGGATCATGACCTATCAGAAAATGATCTGGTTGTATCTCAGCAAAAACACCATCAAACGTTTGTTTATAGAGCTTAATTATTCTCTCTGCTTCATCAAAATTCTCTTCCCAATCATCAGGAGCACTATCGAGCTCAATAAGGTGTTGTGCTACTTCACTAACAAGACAAGCTGTTGTAGCTATAATACCCTTACAAGCGTCACGTGTAAACATAGTGTGGTCCATGCGAGGAACAATTCTGTCATACACTTGAGATGCTCCAGATTTATAGGCTTCATAATGCAACTTAAGAAGATTTTGATAACCTTGTTTATTTCTTGCGAGCATTACAATGTGCTTATTTGCTTGCCCCTTAGGAATAGTTCTATCTGGAACTATATAAGCCTCCATTCCTATGATTGGTTTAACTCTACAGTTATATTTGGCCTTACCTTGTTCAACTTGCTTATTGTGTTTCTCACATACCTGAAAGAACTCAAGAACATTCCCAAGGAATCCGTGATCTGTTATTCCAACAGAAGTCCATTCTCTTCCTTCTGCTGCCCCAAATTGAGCAACTCTTTGTACTAAGGGTCCAATTTTTACGTAACCATCTAATGAGCTTCGTCAGCTGTACTCAGAATGAGTGTGAAGATTGCAAAAATGCGCTCCACTCATCTGAGTACCGCCAGGCGTACCTCCTTTATTATTACACATGTTAATGCTTCTTTCTTTGTTCACAGGGAGTGTACTCCCAATTAATCAATCTATCGTACTTATATTTCAATTCTTTCCATTCTTACCACAGGTGACTGTGGGATTATAGTTCCAATGCTCAAACTGATCGCCACAAATCTCACATATGATAACGAGAGGCTTGCTTCTGTGAAAGGATTTGGGTTGTTTTGGCTTATTGCTTTTCATTTCCTATTTTTTCACTACAAACCCAGCGGCTCCGGGATGTCCACCTCCACCGCGTTTCTTTGCAATTTCTGACACATCAATCTTCTTTGATCTCAAAGAATATCTAAGCATATCACCAGCATCATACCACATAACAACAAAGGGGTGATTATCACTAAAGCACTCACTTATTTCATTATGAAGGACACAAGAGTTAATGCTTGGAACGGTATATCCGTCCATCTCTATCATCTCTGCGCCTCTAGCTGCTATATTAACTAGTTGCTGTCTATACCTATTTATAGCTTTTCCTTCTGCTATAAGCTCTTTGAGTGTCCTCGATGCTAACTCGTCCCACATTTCAAAATTGAACTCACGACTCAGTATTGCTGATGAAACTTCTTCACAATGTGGAAGCCTTTTTGTCCATAAGTCATAATCTTCAACATAATCAACAATAAGAGGCCTCTCCATTGGACCAAAATAATGATCCCATACAAGCCCTGCTCCTGACTTACTCATATCGAAAATACAAAAATCGAGCCCTTCAAGAGCCTTCTGAGCTGTTCCATGATGATCCAAAACAAGAAGACTCTTCGCCTCCCCTTTCATTTTAAGAAGCGTTTCCCTATCGTATGAAAAATCAGCTATGATCACATCTCTATTTGTAACATCAGGACACTCTTTCCCATATGCTGCTGAGCGAAATTCAGTATCAGGACACTTCATTCTATATATCCAGGCAGAACAAAAACCATCGGCGTCATTGTGATAAATAAACAGTGGTTTCATTATTTTCTTTCCACAAAAAATGGTCGCAGAGACTCTGACTTATTCCCTGCGACCACCTCTTGATTGTTTTTAATTACTCTGAATCAGTTTCCTCTGCTTGTCCACAATCCTCAGCACATCCTTGACACTTATGTTGTTGAGCTTGTGTAACCTGAGTAGCTTCTGGTTCTTTAAAGACTGCTTCTGCTTTGACAAAGTCAGATGCCTTCTCTATGCGAATGTTTCGATCAATCAAGCTCACATTGAGCTGTCCAAGAATCTCTTCATCAGTAGCATCTTTATCAAACTGAGAACGAGCCATATCAACCCACCTCTGACGATCTTTATCTTCAGGAGCAAGACCTTCTGCCTTTGCTATTGCATTGAGGATCAAACGAACACGAATGTCGGTCAGAGCTGCTGGACGATGTTGTTGAGCGAGTTGCTCTTCAGTAGTCTCAGCTCGTTTGAGATACTCTTCTTTTTTCATTCTGAGATTCGAAAGAGTATTTTGAATAATACTCTGCACTTGATCATTAATCATAACTTCTGGGATTGGATCCATACCAACACTTGAGGCTAGGAGAGAAAAGATCTCATGCTCAGTTTGGCGAAGTGCATGTTGTTCTTTGTTTTTCTCAAGAGCAGAACGAGTATCAGCAACATATTCTTCAACACTATCAAAATTCATTTGCTTAGCAAAGTCCTCATCAAGTTCTGGAACTGTACGTTCATCGACGCGCTTCATTGTAACATCAAAAGTCACTGGTTGACCTTTAAGATCGTCGCTTGGGTAATCCTCAGGAAAATTTAAACTGATTGTCTTTACTTCACCTGCTTTAAATCCAAAGAGCTGCGTTTCAAAGTCTGGAAGGAAGGTACTAGAACCAAGAATCAGCTCATAATCTTCGCCTGATCCACCTTCAAATACGGTTCCATCTGCTGTCTTTCCAACAAAATCAAACGTAACTACGTCACCATTGGCGGCTTCTCGTACTACTGTCTTAGTCATAGCGGCGTCGTAACGAGCCTTTTGAATAATAGCATCGACTTCACTGTCTGCTACATCAGTGTCTTGCTTGTTAACCACTAAGCCCTTATAGGGGGCAGTTGTTAAGTCTACAGTTGGCTCGAGCCACACTTCCGCTTCCAGTAAAATAGGTTGGTTAGGAGCAAATTTTTGAACAGCAACATTGCCAATACCTATAATGGGAGTGGGAGGAGTTGCTTCTTGAAGACCACTTCGAAGAATCTCGTTCAAAAGATCTTCATAGAGATTCTCAAAACCAATTTTGTTTTCTGCTAACTCTCGTGGAACTTGACCTCTACGGAACCCTTTAAGAGCAAGGTCACCCTTTTTAGCTTCCCAAATTGCATCAATGCGACTCTGAATCATCTCTTTGTCTTTTTCTAAGACAATGAGCTTGTAAGTGGCTGGAGTTGGGGTAACTTTCGTTTCAACCATTGTTTACTTTCTCCTTGGCTTTCTAAGTTTAAATACTTCTTTTTCTATTTGCCTAAATGTTTCAGTCAATGTTTTATTACTATCAATCACAACATCACAACGTGATAATGCTATATTCAATCCCTTCTGTTCGTCACCTGCATTTCTTTCATAAAAGTGATCTGCAGTCATATATCCATCACGAGTACAGAGGCGAGAGTATCTATTGAACTCACTCGCTTCTACACCCATAACGAATACATCATCGAATGTATCAAAGATTTTATGTAGGAGATAGGGCTCTCGTATTCCAGAGAAAACACAATTTCCCTGATGTGTTGTGAGAGCTTCGTGGATGGGATTCCATAGCCAATCTGGATCATCTTTGTCAACAAAATTGTGAACTTGATTCCAGTCTTTACGGCTATCTTTCACACCAGCAAGCTTCTTTACAAACTCACTAGTTTCGAGGAAAGGTAGTACAGCCAGCTCACTGACCTTCTTTGCTACTGTTGTCTTTCCTGAGCCCGGTCTTCCTAGGACTACTATTAACATTCTTTCTTTGTCTTTCTATTCTCTCATTTAATTTTCAAACCTCTACAGAAGCTTCTTACTGTAAGTTGACGTCTTAGATTTGCAATGTATTCAAGATCATCACCGAGATTCTCACTGACCAGATTGCTTTCTATCAACTTCTTACATAGTGCAGATAGTAATCTCTCTGCAGGAGCATAAATGTGATATGTAACTTCACCCATAGAACCATCATAACTACGAGGATCATCAGGAGGAAGAAGCATACCATCTACAAAACTACCTTCAACTCCATGATATGCAAGATTTTTTCCTTCTATCTTTTTTCGAGTTTCCTCATCTAAAGTCGACAGATCTATGGATTTTCCCTTCTCTTCCTTCTTAACTCCAGCAGGACCCTCTGTAACCACTTCCATTGCTGCGAAGGGATCAACTTCAACTTCAGTCTCTTGAATCTCAGGAAGTTCAACCTCGTGGTTTTTTGCATTAGGACAGCTTCTCATTGTGAAGGGAGATCCACCAGCATAATATCTTTTAATTGTATTAGCATCGGGATTTGCTTTTTCTTCTCTTGTGTAACCACAATCAAGACATTCTGTAAAATGTAGTTGATAGTCATCGTTAAAGTATTTATTGGTAATTTCTTTTAATTTAAGATCGTTAACTTTCCAGTCATAGAAAATTTCTTTTGCCTTATCAGCCCCTTTAATTTTTAAAGTACTTGCAATGCGGTCAATCTCTTCATTGATTTCTTGCATCACCTCATCAAATTCTAACTGACTTTCTTCTCTACCCATTTGAGCAGGCAACATATCGCTAAGCGTTGAAGTTTCTCCACTCTCATTAACTCCTGAGGGAGCGTTGATTGACGTAAGAGTGTTGTTATTATGCTTATAAGTAGTGACATGGTCTTCAGGAAGCTCTGTAGCATCGAATATTCGATGACACACATTGCAATGAACGTTATCTATAGGCTCTGCCTTTTCAAATCCTTCTTGACTTTTCTTTGGCTTAACGATCGAATTAACATCTCTAAAAACACCAGGACAACGATCCGGATAAGACCAGTACTCTTTACTCTTTCCACCTCTGCTTTTTCTTGTTTTTCTTTCACCTTTGTCAGCAAGGTCATACATTTGCCCTGATTCACCTCCTACAACAGAGAGATCCTTATAGGGGCAGTGATACATTTTGACAGTTATTTCTTCTCCTGTTGAAGTGTTGGCCTTTGCAGCAAAAAACGAAAAGGATGTACGAATGTAAGAACTGGGAGACTTTAGCTTAACTGGATGACGACATTGACGATACCATTTACCATCTTCTTCAAAGATCCAATCTTTATTAAACTCTTTATATGGCAAGTCTTTTTCACCATTATTGCGTAGCTTATTTTCTACATCAGTAGCATATTCATCAACAACAAAATGCTTAATGCCATTTTCTGTCTGCACTTTACGATATCTACCATCAGACTCTAATTGTTCCAAACTTCTACCAGTTATCTCAAGGGGAAGATCGACATTAACACCACTCTCATCTCCAATTAAGAAGATTTCGTGCTTACCACCACAGAAGTTCCATACTGGACCTCCACCTACAGCATCTGGTTTGACAGGGATCTTAATATAATTTGGAGCTTCCTCTTCATCTTTACGCCATTCTGCAACAGGATGTCCCTTTATGTTTTCCCATCTTGGGTCTCCATTACCCGCTGCTTTTGTCCAGAATGAAACGTCACAATGTGGACAGACTGTTGGATCACCTTTTCCACCTGGATCATATGCGTGAGGATTCATCTTTTCTTTTGTACTAGGTTGTACTGCTGGAAAGACTCCGAGGCAATTTGTCTCACCATCTTTGAAACCCATCATTACCTCTTGAACAAAATCTGAGGGGCTTCTTTCACCACCATTAAGATATCTCAACTTTTCAGATGGACTTTTACGAGACCAAGCTTGAAGGATCTCACGAGCATAGATTGCATACAGAAGGTTTTTGCCGTGGTCAGAATCAAATTCATCGAATAAAACTTCACGGGGGATGAAGCTAGACAAAAACGACTTTGCTTCTGCAATGTCCTCATTATCAAGCCCCATTGATTTGATGTTTTTATTAACATCTTTATTAGCTTCCATAAAACCAACATCGTTAGCTTTTACATTTCTAGACAAGAAATCGCTCCTGACTTAGACTTCCCACGGGAAGACTATCCATTTATCTGTTACCTCAACAAAAAAATCAGGCTTTACAATAGAGGTTTCTTTATAAAAGAGAGCTGCTACTGTTATGTCTGCTCTAGTTGTTTCCCAAATTGTATTCATTAGAAAATCCATTGTCTTACCACTATCTGTCAGATCGTCACATATTAGAACATGTCCTGAGCATTTGCTAAAAACCTCAGGAGGAGTGTCACATTTAATTGCTTCTCTTCGATGACTATCTGTATAACTCCTAACGCTTACTGGAACAAAGGGAAGGTCAAGCTTATGAGACATTGCTATCCCTAAAGGAAGCCCTCCTCGACTCACCCCCATTACTGATGTGAAGGGCATCTCACCTTTATGTCGAAGTGAGATCTGTTGTCCAATCTTGCTTATATAGAGACCAAGCTGCCCCCAGTCGAGTGCTACCTTCTGTACAACTTCCACTTGCTCTTTCTCCTTGCTTTACCTTGTCCACACTTACTACATATCTGTATTGAGTTTTAGTTTTTATTTATTTTTATCGCTTACCAGGAACCACCATTTCCGGTATCTTCTTGACACTGAATAAAAAAGTCGCACGTCTTACAAAGATGAGAAGGCTCTGGATCCCATCTCGTTTCTGTTAAGATTGCATCGGCTGCCTTTTCGATGTTATTAAGCACAACATCAGGACCACCTTCTTCATCAAGATTATAAGAGACCTTTTTCATCTCATATCTCAACAAAACAAAGGAAGCCTTAACATCACATTGACCATACTTAGGTGACAGACTACCAAATTGAGCTGCAATTCTATAAATTCCAAGCTGAGAAGATGAAAGCCACTTTTCACTCTTACTTGTTTTGTAATCTATTATTTCTACTGTACGTGGATCAACCTGATCAATCCGGTCAACCTTACCGCGCACTTCAATCCCACGATATCTAAATGATATAAATGCTTCAGCTTCAAGAGGGACAAAAGGGACTTTTTCAAAATCTCTAATAGCACCTCTAAGCCACTCCTTAGTTTCAGCAAAAGTATCCGAACTCTTACCATTATATGTACCTGAATCTCTCACTCCTCTATAAGCCTTTTTCATTGCTGTACGAGGACAATTCTCTTTCATTATTCCATTCTTGACCCATTGCTCAAGGACGTCGTGAGTAAAATTTCCTTTAAGCAAATGTGGCCATGGCAATTGAGGAAGACGCTTCTTATAGTTATAATAATATTTTCTTCGACAAGTGTCAAATGTGTTGATATGAGAGTGACTCAATTTTATTTTTATGCCGCTCTTTCCTGACATAATTTTTCTTTCACTACGGAGTAGTTGTAATTGTGCCTAATGTTTGCACTGCTGTTGAAACAGTCTTAGAAACTGTTGTGATGTCGATAGTAATAGTTCCATCATTATTAAAGGTATATCTCAACGAAATCTCTGCACGAGCAGAATTATTAGTAGAACTCAGCTCTGCACGAATACTCTCATCAAGAGCATCAATTACATCTTTAAAAGCTTGCAAATCGGATAATGGTGTACTTGCCATTGTTTCTCCTTGTCTAACGGCCTCTCCGTGCTCCGGAAATGCCTGATCGTCCTCGATAAATTCTATTTGAAATTACTCGTCGTCTACTAACTCTCTTCACATTAGCTCGTTCACGCTGATATCTTGTACCACGAGAACCTAGAACTACTTGTGCATTATGTGTATGTTGACCAACAGGAGGTTGTGGGATATGAAGATCGCTACGCAATCTTGTTACCTGTCGCATCCATGTATTGTCTTGATGATTAAAGTAGTATACAACTAAAATTTTATTGACTGGGTCAACAAAATACTTAGGTAGGGTGTGCTGTCCATGTGAACCTGCAGTTGAAGGGACTGTATATTCTTGAGCAATCTCGTCTGCTGAATCAATCTCAATAAATGGAGATTCAGGAGACAACATTTTATAATTTGGATCATCATCAAAGGGACTCATTTCAGGATCAAAAGCAATCCTAATTTTCTTAGGAGTCCTCCTTGCTGGAGCCCCTGCAGGGTTGTAGCGTCGATGATTACGTCCTCTATCTGGATGAGAGGCCCTATTCGGACGCCTTGGGTGTCTAATTACCATTTATTTATCCTCACTAAAATGTGTACAATATTTCATGCTTAAGACAAAATATCGATAGGTTTTTATGATTTTGCAATAAAAGAACCATCTTTTGTCTTATGAACAACCAAAATATCTGTAAATTGCTGCTTTAGTTCAGTTTGGTGTGTAACTAAGATCTGATGTCTAAAGTCTTTAGCAAGGACCTGGAAGATGTGCATTAAACGATCAGTCCCATCTCTATCAAGAGATCCGAATGCTTCGTCATAGAAAATTGCTGATACTTTAACTCCAGAGCGCCTTGATAGTAATATGCTTAGAGCAATTCGAATTGCCAACGCGATTCGAAATTTTTCGCCCCCACTGTACATTGCGAAGGGACTTGAATGATATTCATCTGTAATTATAATATCAAACGTTTCCCGAATGGATCCATCTTTATTTTCCTTTTGGGTTTCAATTTGGATTTTTACTCGGCCATCAGTTATTTCACCAAGTAGATTATTGGCAATCTTCTCAATCTCTATTGCTGAATTCTCCATAATGAGAGCTTGAATTCCTTCTTTCCCGAAAGCTCGCGTCAACTCTTTATATACTCTGCGCTTTCGCTCCTCTTCACTACGTTGTTCCCTCTTCTCTTTCACCAATTTAATCGTATCTTCCATTGCTCTAATACGTTCTTGCAATGTACCTGTTTTCATCTGGAGTGTACTTAGCTCTCTCGTTTCTGAATCGATATCTCCCTTTTTTACCGCAAGTTGCTTCCTTATATCGTTCAGCTTCTGATCATCGAACTCTCCCATGGTCTCTAACTTATCGAGGGACTTCTGTATTTCAAGCTGTGTCTTTGTTAAGTCCTCTTTATGGGTTACTAACTGCTCTCCCGCATCTCTGTGTGCTTCATCATATTCCTGCAATCTTTCTCTTCCATCTTTTATCTTACCTACTAGAAGCTTGGCTTCGTTCTGCAACCTATTAAATACCTCTCTCTTACTGTCGAGTTCGGTCATCATTTGTGCTGCTTTAGTCTTAGCCTTCTTTGCATCTTGTAGTCCAGAAGCATACTTCGACGATTGCTTATCGTATATTGCCAATTTTTCATCAAGCTCATTCGCTATCTCGTCTTTTCCATGCGTAGTTACATCACCATAACACACAGGACACTTACCTTCATTGAGCTCAACTACTCTTTTTCGCTCTTTAGTTAGCCGCCTAATCTCTGCTGCAGCTGTATCTACCTTCACCGTTAGCGCGTTGACTTGCGTTGTTGCAGCCTCTTTATTTTCTTTCCACTGCTTAAGATCTCGCTTCAATGTACTTGGATCTCCACGTTGCTCTTTAATCTCAACAACACGTTGCTTGTGGATCTTTGTAGATTCTTCTAGGGACTCCTTCTTCTCTTTAAAGGACGTTTGCTTAGTTAACTGCTGCTTGATTCTCTTCGTAATCTCACCCACTTGTTGTTTGAGATCAGCACTTCTCTGTACTTCATCTTTTCTAGAATCAAATAGTCCTTGTTGTTTTGCAAGATCGGTACGAAGATCGTCAATTATATTTTGTTTAGCTGTGATACCCTTCTGCTTAGCCTTAATTTGACCTTCAACAGACTTTAAATTGAGTTCTGCTTCAGCCTTATCTTTATCTACACTACTATGCTGCTCAATGAAACGATCTGAAGCATCAAGAGCAATGGATATTTCATCACATTTTGCCTTAGCTGCAGCAGAATATTTATTATAATTATTTAATTGGAGGATAGAAGCAACTACATCTTTGCGTTCACCAGGGGTCATTGTAGCAAACATTGCTGCATCATGCTGCTCTAATAATACAGAATTGACAAAGATTTCATAGTCAACTCCAATTACTCGAACTATCTTTGCATTGGTGAGCTTTTTTGTATCTTCTGCAATTGAGCTCCACTTAGAGCCTGACTTAATGTGGAATGTTGCACTAGATTGCTTCCGCTTCGCATTGCGCGAGCGTACTATTCTATATAGGGCCCCATCAATTTCAAACTGAAATTCGACTTCAGCGACATCTTGCCCTTGACGAACAACGTTGTCAATGCCAGTAGAGGCACTGCCGGTGGCTCGAGACTTCTCAAAAAGAACCCATGTCAAAGCGTCAAAAATAGAACTTTTACCAGCTCCATTGCTTCGTGCAGGATCTCCATCGTCGATTCCAACAACAAGTGTCACAGGATCAAGAGAATCAAAATCAATTTCGCTCTTCTTGTGGGACAAAAAATTCGTTAGCTTTAGGTACTTTGGTATCACGGTACAGTTCTTCTTCCATTTTATCTCTTAGAGCAGTAACATACTCTAATGCATTTTCGTAATCAATCATACCTCCGTACTCCTCCGACATTATTTTTGCATATTCCTTCAAATATGAAGCATCAAACCACCACCCACATTCAACTATTAAATATCTGAACTCGGCTTCAAAGGCTAACTTCTCTTCTTCAAATCTGAATTTCTTACTACAGCAATATTTCCATATCCACAAATTAACTCCACGCTCCTGTTGACGTCGAGCGTGGAAGTTTTCATGAATAAGTATCGAATGCGCTCTCTCACTAAAATAGTAAAGATTAATTGGAGTCCACTTCTCCTTCGATACATATACATATCGCCCTATGGTCATAGAAACATATGGATCCATGAACCATGACCATATTGTTCCTCTTTCTCTTAATCCATCAAGATATTCAAAGTCCTCCATAGCCTTATCATATTCTGGAATAGGACTTGAACCAAGCTTAGCAAGCATTTGACTATTGGTCATGAGTAGTATCAATATCAACAGTATTGCTACTATGACTCTTTTCTTTGCCATCTTAAGCTTGAACTTAATCAATATAAACGTCTCCTCCACGCTTTACACAAACTGCATTGTATTGGTGAATTGACTCTTGATGTGTTGTAACAAAGCGCCAGCCATTAATTCCTGATAGCTCTTGAACTTCTAGTGCTACGTCGCGAGCTACATCTTCAACAAACTTTGCATTATCATATGAACGCTCCGTCACATATTGCTCGTCCGGGCGCTTAAGTGTGTTGAAAATTGGACAACTTGCTTGCGCTTCAATAATGTCTACTAGCTCTTCGAAGCTTCGTGGCTCAACAATGTTGCCATTCTCATCTTGCTCAAAACTCACTTGAAGCTTACCAATGCTTCTTTGATTATGAGCACCTTTACCAAGCTCATGATCGTGATCATAGATACTCATTCCACGAGAACAGGGACAAAGAGACATATATGTTACAGCAACTTCTGCCATTATTTGAGCTGTCCCGTTAACATCGTGTCCAACTAGTTGACAGTCATATTTTACAAAGCTCTCTTCTTTTGATATAGGCGCTTGCCTTTTTACAAAGAATGGAAATTTAATTCGAACATAACTATCATCAGACTCAAGTTTAGTCTTACATGCTTTTAACATATCTTGTAGAATTGCAATTCCAATTCCACCATTACCAGCGGCTCTCGTTATTGCCTTACTGGCAACTTGAGAAAAGCGAGACATGTTTGCTCCTTTTGTTTCAGAGCCTATGGAACAATAGATGCTGAACTTACCAACAACACTTTGTCCTGTTCCATCTCGTTGTGTAACTGTAAAGGGAACTTCATAACCTGAGATTCCTACTTTTTCTAATGCAACACCACGAGTATCTTGCTCATTCTGGAGATCCGGCAATTCTTCTTTGACTGGTAGATCTGGCATTAACTAGCCTTTCCTTTTCCTATTCTGGATAAATTGTTTCATCTGGATTATCTTTGTCGTAGAAGAAAATTCTACCTTCTTCATCAATCGACATTTCAGTTTGCTCATCTAACCTTAAAGCTTCGAAGACTAAGTCTTCGATATGTGCATTAACCTTTGTGGTCAACTCTGCAGACGTAAGCTCTTTCCCAATTAATTCTCTTGTGAACTCAGTCATTTTTTTAAATGGAAGTCCACTTTCAATGGCTAAAATCCGAGCAAGGTTCATATAATTTTCCTCAGTTATCTTGAATCTCTTAGCCACTTTCTTTATACTCCTGTTGTCTTATCCCATGCAAGAATGTGACCACGAGTGATCGCTCTATAGCCATATTTCTTAGCCATCTCGTATAGGAATCGAGTTCTTTCTGCAAGATCCTCACGATTATCAACGCCGGGCATGATCACAACTTTACGAGGATCAATACTAAACCTATTGATATACTCTCTCTGAAACTCAAGCACATCTTCTTCAGTACTGATTACAAATTTAAACCATCCATTCGGATGTTTAATAATCTGGCGAATTGCGTCTTCATTGATTCTAATCTTTTCAGCCATCCCACAGTTAGCTAGTTTCGGTGAACAGTTAACCTGATTCATATCATGGTAAAAATCATCGTCACACCAAATTGTACCGTTGGTCTCAAGTTCGTGGAAAAGAGTGCTAGCTGGATATGCTGCCTCAAACCAATCAATAAATCCCTTAATGCCTTCTCGATTCTTTGCCATCGTAGGTTCACCACCAGTCCAAACAATATTAGTTTGACCACGAATGATATTGTCCAATTGACCTTCATCAACAAACATTTGTACAAGCTCTTGGTATGATATCTCTTTACCTTGTCGCCAGACAGCCTCTGTATCACACCACCAACTAGCCTTGCCTGACTTCATCAACGATCCTTTGGGACCACCACAACAAAGATTACAACCCTTCAATCTAACAAAAAAAGCAGGGACACCACTTGTGACACCCTCTGCTTGAACTGAATAGAAGGCTTCCGAAATCCATAAGCTATCTTGTTTGTTCATTTTAAGCTCCTTCAAAAACTTATACACTTTCTTTTCATATTCGTCACCAAGATCTTGGTATTACTATAAGAGATCCTATCTATACTTTTCGACTTTTTCCCTTTATTTACTTAAGTTTGTATCGCTTCTTCATCTTCTTTGCTACCTCCCGCAGAACCTTCTTGGGCACCGACGAAGCCCCTACATCCTTTGAAGTACTAGGATAGGGTGACTTTCTTTCCCTCACTGATTCAATTGCTCTTGGGCTACTTTTCTCTTTCTCTTTTTGAGCTTTCTCTCGTGCTTTTGTCTGATATGTTGTTTGATCACCGTGCTTAATAGCGTCTTCTTTGCACTTTTCCGAACAATAGCAGCAACCCAAATGAAAAATCAAATCATTAAGACTAAGTTCACAGCAACGATCACAGATAAAGCCTTCTTTTGGTAGCTTCACTTAGACCTCCCTTTTAGAATATTCCAATTCTTTAAACTGCTCTTCTACATTAGACCACGATGTGAAGCGTACAGAAATCTGAATCTTATCACCACTTCGGTCATATATTTCTATCATTACCTCTGGATTATTGCCACGGCAGAGGCGATAGTCACATGAGCCAAAGGAATGCATCTTACTATAGGAACCCCACGCTTTACGCTTTGGAAGTACTATTCCAATAAATTGCAGTGCTCGATTTTTAGCATCGTCAAGTAACCTTTTAAGATCTTCTGCTTCAACTCGTATTGAATCTTTATTCCCAAAATTCTTTGATAAAATCACATCACCTAAGCCTGTTCTCAGAATCTCTAATCTTTGAAGCTTTTTCATCTTATTCTCTTTCTTCACCTCTATAGGAGGCCCTCGACTTGGGGGTTTCGTGCCAATCAACGCGCATTACTTCTGCAAGTCTGCTCATTTTCTCTTTTGTGAAGTCAAACATCCATTTAGAAAGGTTTTCGCTAGTAGGACAAAAGTCTACTATAAAAAAGCTTCCACTCCACTCTGCATCGAGATTGGCATAACCATTAAGATCTACTGTGTAACCTACTGGAGCTTCAACACCTTTAATATTCACAGGCACAAGTTCAGCATCTTCAGGAATGAAATTATGATACAGAGGATCTTGCTTATCAACAACAAATTTATGATCAAGATAAGTATCGACGAATTGCTTCAACCAATTCAACATTTTAAAATCTACGACCATTTGTTGACCGTTAAGCTCTATGGAGCCTAGGAAAATCTTTACTAACCCCTCATGCCCATGAAGCGACCTGCATTTGCAGAGTGTATCAATACTAAACTCTTCATCAAGCTCTTGAAGATGCACCCTATGTCCGTAACAAAATCCCACTGCCTTATCAATTTCCCAGTTCATTTTTCTACCTTCCTGTAAAAATCTGCTATCTTTTGTAATTCTTCTAGGGAAGCGTCTTTCTTTAGTGTATTTGCTCGCCAACTCACAACAACAATATTCTCTGAAACATATCCCTTTGAATTATCAATACGATCTACCGATGGTGAGTTGTCAGTTCTTGGCTTGTTGTCTGCGATGATAGGAATACCAAGTACAGGACACTCTTCTGGTATTTGAATGTCTTCCAATGTTAGGGTGAATTCAATTCCTTTTTTCTTAGCACTACTTCTGCAACTCGATAGAATAGCTTGTCTAGGATTCTTCTGTTTCCATCTCTTATATCTATCGTGACATAATCTTTTATTTTCTTTTGTACGACAAACCTTACAACTATAACTTAGTCCATCGGGAGTTTTGGCCTTACAAAATTCTTCTATTGGACGCATACGATGACCTTTGTGGAGTCCACTTCCGCATCGCATTTTGCCTTCAACTACTTCTCGTCGATCCTTACCACTCATAAGTTCAATTACCTAAAAGCTGTCGTCTTATAGAGTCTGCAATCTGCTTCTCTATATCTGCTTGTCTTGCCCTAAACACTTTAATAGCTTTTTTAAGAGCCTTATCAGTATCTTTCAACGGATCTCCCGTTCCCATAATTCCAGAAGGAATATGAATTGTAACATCAAATCCTGAATGATAATCATCTTTTTTTATTGCCATCTGCTTCTGACCTTTCAATTCTTTCTATATGTTACTCCTGCAGAGTTATTGACAATATCAACGCAATGTTGTTGGCGTCATCAATTCCTCTATGATGAATTCCTTCTAATTCTTCACCAAGATATTTCAATGCTGCTTCCATCCCTACTTCTCTTGGCAATATTTCTCTAAGAGCAAAGAGGTTTTTAACATTGAGATGCGTTATTCCAAATGGATATTTTACACCTTTGCTTTTACATTCTCTTTCAAACTGACGCCTATCATAGTCACCCCAGCTTGCCCATGTTCTTTTTCTACCATAGGTCTTAGTAATATGTGCACACGCTTCTTCAAACGAAATTCCCTTATCAACATCTTCTTGTGTTAGAGAGGTTAATTCTGTACAGTATTCACTTACTGTTGAATTTACGGGCTTAACAATAATGCTCTCTTTTTTTACGCGCTTACCAGTTTTTACATCTAATACACAGATGCCTACTTCGATGATCTCCATCTGTTGATCACCACGCTCTTGCTTGCTTGCCCAACATGTTGCTTCTATGTCAACTACTACGATTTGATCTAATTGTTTAGACATTTTTTACTTTCTTTTACTACGCCAAATGTTCCAACGACCAATTGAAATTTGTGTACCTGAATAGTCTTTTTGCACTTCAATTAAACCAAACAAATACTTTTTTGGTCCATCATTTATTCTACCTCTAAATTGAGTCTCTTCTATCTTCCCTGTAAGTCCTGACGTGAGTTTTTGCAAAGCCTCAGCCTTCTTTTGCAGACGCTTCTCACTTGTTACCGGACCGTTTTCTTCTTCCTTCTGATCTTCATAGTCTGCAGCCCATTTTCGATATAGCTCTAACTTGCAACATTCAAGCATTCCAATCATATCATTGATCTTGGAATATCCAGGGTCTATATCAAGATTTGTCACTTCAAGCATTATCCTTGTCACTACGTAATTAAGGTCTCCTGGGACTGGCCCATCAAGACAATATAGCCCATTAAGAGCTTTAACGAGCCCTTCAATTGCAGGATCTAATTCTTTTCGTATTTCTGGATCAATGTAAGGCATTACTTTTCTCCCTTATTATCTGATTGCTCCTTTGCCTCTTTCATAGGGATCATCTCAACAGTTCCTGCTTCAATCCCCTCAATTGTCTCTCTAATGTCACTTGCTTGCTCATCTCGAGATTCCGGATTTCCATAAAAACAAAGTTCAAAAAAGATTCCACGAAGAAACTCAACAACGGTAAACCCCCTTTGACCTAACTCTAAGGGCTCTTCAATTTCTCCTATAGGCTTGGTGCAATCAGAAACATATAACCTTACGGCACGATTAAGTCGAACAGGAAAATGCTTAATAGTATATACAGGACTGAAGCTAATCCCCCAACTTGGTTCTCTTTCACCAACACCGCCGAAGTCGGAGTAGTCTGAGAGCGTAACTCTTTCTTCATTTTCTTCACAATCCTCTTTTTTGAAAATCCATTTCTCTAAAACATGACTTAATTCTAAATATTTTATATCTTCTTCAGAATTAGGAGTGTAATCTTGAAGAGCTTCTTCACATACTTCAACAACACATTCATTAAGAATCATCCCCCATAGCTCATCACAAGGACGAACAATATCAAAAATTCTCTCAAGAGTTACATCTTGTTCGAGAGCAACTCTATTCCATAAATAATTTAATAAATCATCTGGCTCAACAGGAGTTTCAACATAACTACCTTCATCTGCCTCTTCGTCATATACCCATTCTGTATAGATAATTGAATCTTTACCTATTGTGACTAATCTTTGTTTATCAACCATTGTTGACTCCTATCATACTTTTCTTATATAACAAATTTATTTTAGTTTTTAATATTGCACTTAGCCTTACTGTCCTCAATTTGACTTTGCATCACTTACAGTAACAATTTGTAGTCCTATTCTCTTCATTTCATCTGCAATATCTTCTAAACCATCTCTTGTTTCTATATATCTCGCCAGTGCTTCAGAGGCAGATAGCGATTCATTAACGCCACTGTCGCGGACTGTATGGGTTTTTTCTACATCCATTTTTAATCCAGCCTTGTAGCGTGCAGCATCAAGCGCAGATTGAATAGCAATAGTGTTGAGACTTGAAATATCTGTCTCTTTTATTTTGATCTTCAGTGAAACAATACTATCTTTTAGTCTTGTTTGATCAACCTTACTGAGTACTTCCTCAGTTAAATCACCTTTACATTCTGTTAGATCAACTTCTATCTTGTATAAATCTGTAACTTCTAATTCTATGAATTCATGCTCGTTAGTCTTGCTATCATAAACAACAAAACCCACTGGCTTATCTGCTTGACTGAAGTCAAGTCGCTCCAAGGGACCAGTGTAAACAATCTCTGGATTACTATTGACTACTTGGTAGTGGTGAATGTGTCCAAGAATACAGAAATCAAAAGCCTTGAGATAGGACTGAGGAACAAGAATCTCTGACAAATTTTCAAGATTAACATATCCTGCAGACAATACGAGACCTTCTATGCTCTGGTGTCCTACAAACATAGTGTGGCCACTTTTAGCTTGGGCATGAAGCTCATTAATCTGCTGTTGGTAGTATTGTAATGTTTCTTGATTTGTTTTGAGATTGAGGCGTTGACGATAAATGTAAGGCATTGCTACAATATCAAGCTCAGGGAAGCTATGAAGAGTTGGCTTATCAATTATTGTGATATTATCAAGCCCCAGTTCTTTAATTACTTCTACTGTGTGGGCCTGTCCTTCACCTACGAGAATGTCATGATTGCCAACAACTATCAGTGTTTGCTTGTTTGCTTCCTGTAGACGCCTTAGTCTCTTAGCAAACTGTGCAAGTTGAGTGTTAGTAGGATGACGAGTCTTAAAAATATCGCCGGCTATAACGAACAAATCAACCTCATTCTTAGGATCAAGAGTGTAGTCAATTATTGTATCGAATGATCGTAAGAAATCTTCAAGACGAGTGTGGAGTCCTGTATGTTGATTAATTCGACCTAAACTATCAGAACTGCCAAAGTGTACATCAGCTGTCGTTACTATCCTCATGGAAGCGCCTTAACCTTTCTTGTCGTTCTTCAATAAAATCTCTTGCCTCCTCATATTTGTCAGAATGAACTAAGTTATCCATCTTCTCAAGTATCTGATCTACTCTCCTACAAGCATCGTCATACTTCGGAGTTCCTTTAAGAGTTTTTAACCAATCTCTATATTGAACTCCAAGTTGATTCTGAACAAGAAACAACTTCTTTCTACGTTGATTTAACTGCTGAATTGCTTTATGCTTCTCGCTAAGAATCTTATTTTGACCGCCCTTTGAAATCTCTAAAGCAACTGCCTTTGCTTGAATAAAATCGTCAGACATCATTTGTATGAAGCGAAAGCAATCACCATTATCATTACATACATAACAAGCCCAACTATCTATCCCTGTATCATTATCTGTATATAAATAGAGAGAGGGAGAATGATCGTCATGAAAAGGACATAAAGCCTTATGACGTCCAGGAGATCCTTCTTCATAAGCAATCCCATAATACTCAGCTATCGTCATTATGTCGAGCTTACTATTGATGTCTCGTATCACTTGCTTTATCTGGTCGTAATTATCATCCATTGTTATACTTTAACTCTAAACTTTCTACATCTTGTCCTGTTAGCATCAAGGCTGTGAGTCTATCAATAGACTCGGTCCAAGGACCATGATAATCACCTGATCCTAGTTTGCCACTCCATGTCTTTTTTCTGTCTGTCCACTCTCTTTGCCATATCCAATGATGTGAGTGTGTTCCATTTTCGTTAGACCAGAACCAGTACTCTTTAGTCTCTGGCTCTACCACAGCTACAATCTTCAAGCTCGTCAGTGGTGCTTGCATTAGATAGTAATCATATTTCATCGACATCAGCTATCTTCATTAGGTCGTTTCGATCTTTTCCATATCCTACCATCGTTACTGGAACACCAATTGACACCTCAATCCGTCGAATAAATGACTGGACTTGCTCATATGATGAAGCATCTTTCCAACCTGGCCAACTTTCAAACACAGGCTCAACCTGTTCAAGTATCTCATTCGATGAAGGATATTCTCCTAAAAGTTCTCCATTGAGCGTATATCCAACGCATACTGGGATTTCTTTGCACCCATTAAAGACATCTAACTTGACAATGGCAAGCTCATCAACATCGCTGATCTGAGCAGCATATTTTAATGCTGGAATATCGAGCCACCCACACATTCTTGGTCTACCTGTCGTTGCTCCATATTCTCCACCGATGTCCCGCATCCATTGATCATCAGTTTTATTAGCAGCGCTTGGGAAGGCACCAGCTCCTACACGAGTGACGTATGCTTTTGCTACACCAACAACACGGCCAATTTTACGAGGAGAGAATCCGGTACCTGGACCTACACCAAGGAAAGTACATTGAGAGGAGGTGACAAAAGGATATTGACCAAAATCAATATCAAGAAGGACACCTTGAGCACCTTCAAACAAAATAGTCTCACCAAGATTGTCGAGTTCTCTCAATAGAGGAACTGTGTTTACAATCTTATCACCTACCGCTTCTTTGAATCTTCTAAAGAGAGTTGAAGCTTTGTCACTTCCATTAAATTCCTTGTCCCTGATCTCACCAAGACGCATCCCAACTCTATCATACTTATCTACATATGTAGGACCTATTCCTCGTAAAGTCGTACCAATCTTCTTACCACCCTTGCCATCTTCTTGCTTTGCATCTCGTTCAAGGTGTTTTGGCTGAATAAGGTGAGCTCTATCACTAATACGAACACGTTGTTGTGCATCTTTTGGAAGCAAGTCATACTCTTCAAGAAACTCTTTTGGCTCGATTACCATCCCATTACCAAGAATAGCAAGCGCTTTATCGTGTAGAGCACCAATGGGTATGTGGTGTAGAACATGTTTCACACCTTCAATATACACTGTATGTCCTGCATTAGGACCACCTTGGAAACGAACTACAGCGCCAATGTTATTATTAGCACAAAGAGAATCAACAATTTTACCTTTTCCTTCGTCTCCAATCTGGAGTCCAACTAGGCAAATGTGTCGATGCGGATCAGGCTTTTTAAAGGTACGACTCATAGGACTATCCCTCTTTCTTATTTGAACTTACATGTCTTATTACTTATAGAGAATTCAGACAATTTGTCAGCAAACATAAAAAAAGACCGACACCAAAGTGCCGGTCTCTTAAAAAATTCTCCTTATTTTATTAATCTCAAAGGATCACGAATATGAATAGCTTCTGCTATTTCAATCGACTTTTCAAACTTATCAAGATGATCATAGATTCGATCAAGTGTATCTACAACCTCACCCACGTCACCCGAATTACAATGTTCCGAAGTGTTATAGGGCCGTAAAGTTCCTCCGGGAAGGATTCTCTTTAAAGGACCTAAATCACCAAGAGCAGCATTTCGCTCTAAGAGATCTCGTAAATCAGATTTCAAAACTCGTACAACACGGCGCCCATCTTTACGACAATAAATCTTGTAAAGCTCCGAACGGTCGTTTTCATTAGTCATTGAAGACTTCCTTTCATCTTTTCAGACGGTTAAAAATAGGACCAAATCAGTCCATTAAACTTTTATTATTCTTCGTCGTCAATTTCTACTACTGCACACTCTGTTGTTAGGAGTGTTCCAGCTGCACTCGTTGCATTCTCAAGAGCTAATCGAACGACTTTAGCTGGATCAATAACTCCAGCATCAATCAAATTCTCATAGATTCCCGTTGCAGCATTGTATCCAAAGTGTGGATCAGCTGATTCTTTGATTCGAGACACAACCATATCATCAGAATCACCGGCGTTTCGGACAATTTGACGAATAGGTGATTCGAGAGCAGAGAGCAATAGCTTAGCACCAAACTCTTCCTCTTGTGTTAATGAGAGGGTAGGGAGTATTTCTTTTGCATCTTCAACAGAATTGAGAAGGGCTACACCACCACCAGGAAGTATTCCTTCTTGAATAGCAGCACGAGTAGCAAACAATGCATCCTCAACACGATCTTTTCGCTCAAGCATTTCTGCTTCTGTTGCGCCACCAACATAAACACGAGCGATGCCAGCTGTCAACTTGGCAAGGCGAGTCTCGAAAAACTCTTTTTGAACTGTTTGCTCAGTCTCTTCAGCATCTTTGATCTGCTGCTTGACAAAAGCAATGCGGGCATCAACTACTTCTTCTGTACCGAATCCCTCGAGGAGGGCAGTTTCTTCAGCTTCAACGATGATTTTCTTAGCTCTACCAAGCTGATTTAGCTTGACATCCTTAATTTTTCCACCTGTATCAGCACTGATAACTATTCCACCAGTAAGACCAGCAATGTCATCAAGCATATCTTTACGACGATTACCAAAGCCAGGAGCTTTAACGGCTACAATTTTGAAGCCATTTCGAATTCTATTGACTACGAGAGTCTGTAAAGCTTCAGGAGAATAGTCTTCTGCGATGATTAACATTGGCTTCTGTGAGGTTTGTGCGAGCTGTAATATAGGAATTACTTCCTCATGGACATTATTTATCTTCTGATCGGTGATTAGAATCAATACACCCTCTGGATCTTCATAGATAGCCTCGCTTTTAATTGGATCTGTCATGAAATAAGGAGAATGAAATCCACGATCAAACTGCATACCTTCTACAAGGTCTACGTATGTTTCGCAGACTTGTGCTTCTTCTAAAGCAATTACACCATCCGAACCAACCCTTTCAAAGGCTTCAAGAAGGAGTTCACCAATCTTTTCTTCACCATTGGCAGCGATTGAAGCTACTTGCCTGATCTTTTCAGGATCATCAGTAGCAATGCTTGCATCTTCGATGATATCGAGGACTACTGGGAGAATTTTATCAATTCCACGCTTGAGTGCCATAGCATCGGTTCCAGAGGAAATCTGCTTGATTCCTGCTAAAAAGATAGCTTCACCAAGAACTGTAGCTGTTGTTGTACCATCGCCAGCTGTATCACCAGTACGAGCTGTGGCTTCACGAAGAAGACGAACACCAAGATTCTCAGTACGATCAGCAAGATCAATGCTCTTTGCTACTGTGATACCATCTTTTGTTACTGCAGGAGACTGACCATCCGGACGATCGAGAATCACATTGCGCCCTTTTGGACCGAGTGTTGACTTGACGGCTCCCGCAAGAATTTCAACACCTTTTTTGATGCTCTCTCGAGCTGTGTTATCAAGAATAACCTTTACTTTTTTCTGCATCTTTCTATGCCTTTCTTAATCTCCGATGGTGAAGGAGCTATTTACTTCACGGCTACTTGCGCCTGCTGTCATTTCTTTTTCTGAGGAGCGAAGAACAGCAGCAATATCTTTCTGAGGAATCAGCATAAATTCGCCTTCTTCCTCAATTGGAAGACGAGTTGGAGCACAGGCGTAAGTATTGACAAACACTTCGTCTCCTGCTTTCATTTGCATAGGAGCAATAGCACCAGACTCAAGAACCTTACCAGGACCAACTGCCACAACTACTGCACGAACTACTTGTGCGTTGCTATCTTCTGCGACAATGATCCCGCCAAGGTTCATGTCGCCGCCGATTTTCTTAAGGAAAACGTAATCATTAATAGGTTCTACAAACATAATTCTGCCTTTCAAAACTTTATTACTTTGTTTTTTTATCTTTATCTGTAACAAACAATACAACAGCATCAGAGAGAGTAGGGAATGGTCTACAATATTCCTTCTTTGCTGCACAGAATACATCTTTCAGACGGCGGAAAAAGCCTCGCTTTGGAATTTGGTCTAAAGCATCATAAATTGTAATCTCTCTTGGTCTAATAT
>Ga0164310_10000079_pt1 | contig 45623 bp, 46 predicted proteins | sample GuaBasSedimGuay1_FD_121795 | JGI IMG/M metagenome (GOLD analysis project Ga0164310, IMG submission 121795) | Subseafloor sediment microbial communities from Guaymas Basin, Gulf of California, Mexico - Guay1, Core 4569-9, 0-3 cm | ecosystem: Environmental > Aquatic > Marine > Hydrothermal vents... | reverse complement strand
ATGCCTCTTTTGTAGCCAGACACTTTGGTACATTTTTGAATACCTTGCCAAAGAACGTAAAAAATATGACGAATTACACAATGACTCCAACTCACCTATGGAGCCGGAAGGATTAACTCCACTGCAAAAACTTCAAACTTAGGATAAGTATAAAAGGGTTAGCTGGGTATTTAGTTAATACAATTTAACATCTTCAGGTTGTAAAAAATTAATCTCTGGAGGTAGTAAGAATATACCTATTTTTATCCTTTTACTATCTTAAAAACTCCTGATTAACCTCTTTTTCAGCCTTAAAATAATCGTCAACTAAAGGAAGAAAGAAGAAAGTTGAAAGATAAATTACCAAAATCCAGGAAATAAACAACACCTTAAAGCAAGCCCAACTCTTTTTCCTTACCATCAGAAAAATTACCACCAGAAAAACTAAGAGTAAAATAAAACTTACTGGTGGAATAAACTCCTTCTTGAATTTAAAATAAAAATAAGCAGAAAACCAGAGAATAACAAAAAAAAGGCCAGTGATATTAAAAAGAACTTTTTTAAGTCTTTCTTTATTACTTTCTAACAAAGATTTAGCTAAGAGCGCAGATAGAGAAGGGCTGAGAATAAGAAGATAGATAGAAAGCTTAGAAGAAATTAAAGAAAGTATAAACACCCCTCCTATAAACCATATCAAAAATAACTTCTCCCAAACACTTTCTAATTTAAGAGAAAAACAGGTTAAGCTTAAAATAGTATAAGGAAGAAAAAGAGGGATAAGGTAGAGAAAGTAATAAAAGAAATTGCGGCTGTGTCCTGTCTCCCCTATACCTCTAAGAAGAGTCTGCTTGTAAAACATTTCTCTAAAATAATCTTTATCTATCTGAGAAAAAGAAATAAGCCAGAATAAAACTAAAAAGAAACTAAAAAGATAAGTTAAAAAAGATTTTTTTAAGATTTCTTTACTCTTTAAGATTACTGATAAAGAAATACTTAAAAAGAAAGGAAAAATTATCCCTAAAGCTCCTTTAGTAAATACAGCTAAAAAAGAAGCCAAAGAGGCTATCCATAAATAAAACTTTTTTTCAGAACTTAGATAAAATAAGAACGAATAAATGCTTAAAAGAGTAAAGAATAAGAAAAGAATATCCATTCTTACTATTACGTTCATCGCATAGAATATGGAAGTAGTAGCTAAGATTAAAGAAGAAATCAACCCTATCTGGGGTTGACCTTCTTTCTTAAAGAAAAAATAGTTTAAACTAAGAATGCCCCAAGAAAAAAAACAGTTAAACAATACCGGCAAAAATAAACTATTAGTTAGATTAAAAAGAGAAAATAGCTTAAGAAACCAGAAATAAAGAGGAGGCTTATCATAATAAAAAGAACCCAGATATTTAAGGAAGAAAAAGTCTTTCCAATTATGAATATTTTTGGCAATAGAAAGAAAACGGACTTCATCAGGAGGAAGAGGACTCCTAAAAAATACTGAGGGAAGATAAAGGAAGAAGCAGAGAAGAAAAAATAAAAGGTAAGGATTAATCTTTCTTTTTGTAAATAAAGTAGAGGTTTCGGGCATAGATTAAGACTCCTAAACTTTGACCTAAAATAAATACTGGGTCTCTCCGGTAAATAGCATAACTTAAAAGGATTAATCCTCCCCCAATACTAAAATACCAGAAAGATAAGGGAATTGTGCTCTCTTTCTTCTTCTCCGAAACTATCCACTGTAAGAAAAATCTTAAGAAAAAAAGAAATTGGCCTAAAAAGCCTAAGATAAGCCAGAAAGTTTCAACTTCTATACTTAATTTCATAATTTATAATTCTCCTCTTCAACCAAAATAAACCTATTAAATCAAAAAAACCTTCTCTCAGCCTTTTAAAAGTAGTATATTTCGACTTACCGAATCTCCGAGATTGATGAGCTACAGCTACTTCTTTTATTTTAAAACCGGTTTTTTTAGCTAAAAAAGGAAAAAAGCGGTGAAAATTCTTAAAAAGGGGGATAAATTCTATAACTTCTCTCTTAAACACTCTCAAAGAACAACCTACATCTTTAGTCTTATCTCTTAAAACAGCCCAGCGGAAAAACTTAGCTACCCCTGAAGAAAGCCTTCTTAAGAGAGTATCTTTCCTGTCTATTCTTACTCCGGTTATAAAATCGTAAGCTTCTTTATATTCTATTAATTTAAGAATCTCCTGGGGAGGATTTTGTAAATCAGCATCAAGGGTAATTATCCATTTACCTTTAGCCTCTTTAAACCCGGCAAATAAAGCTGAGGATTGGCCCTGATTCTTTTTAAATGAAACTATTCTTATTTGAGGAAATCTCTTTTTAAACTCTTTAAGGATATCTAAGGAAGAATCAATGCTTCCATCATCTATATAAATAACTTCATAATCAACATTTAAATTATCCATAACTTTGAGGATACCCTCATTCAGGGTTATCAAAGAATTCTCTTCATTATAGATAGGCACAACTACTGAAAATTCCATTTTTACATTTTATTTGAAGAATTTTTATCTTACCATAGTTATAGTTAGCTTACAATACCAAACTTTTAATTTACAAAAAAAGCGGGTATGTTAAAATATCTATATGATTTTAAAGGAGTTAACTAAAGGACTAATAGAGCTAATCTTACCTAATAACTGTCTTCTCTGTGAGAAGAAGATAAATTCAGGTAAGTTTATCTGTGAACAATGTCAAAATTTTGAAAGGAATCTCCCTCCTTTCTGTAGAAAGTGCGGGATAAGTATATCTGTAGATTCAAAAACCAGACTCTGTTCAAGGTGCCGGGGTAAAAATTTTTATTTTACCAGAAATCTAAGTCTCTTTCTCTACAAAGAGCCTTTAGCCAGCCTAATCCATTTATTTAAATACCAAGGCTTTGATTTCCTGGCTGATATTTTTTCCCAAAGACTCATAGAATTTATAGAAGAACTTCCTATCCCTGTAAAAAATTACAACCTTCTGACTTCTGTACCTCTTCATAGAAGAAAATTAAGAGAGAGGGAATTTAATCATAGCAGGCTTATTGCCAAAAAATTGTCTAAATACTTCCTTATCCCCTACAAAGATACCTTAAGAGCAAAACGCTACCTTAAATCCCAAGTAAATAAATCTGTTGAGTCTCGAACTCTTGATATAAGAGATAATTTCTATATAATAGAGGAAGTCAAAGAAAAAAATATAATCTTAATAGACGATGTGTTTACCACCGGAGCTACTCTCTCTGAATGTGCCAAAGCCTTAAAAAATAAAGGAGCAAAAGAGATTCTCACTATAACCTTAGCTATAAGAAAACTAAATTAGCCAATGAAGATAATCCGCAAATATTTCTTGAAAGAATTTCTATCAAACTTCTTTCTCTCTCTCCTGGGGATTACTCTCCTAATGATTTTAGGCAATCTAATTAAACTCTCGGACATGATTGTCCGCAAAGGAATAGAATCTGCTTCTGCTTTTAAATTATTTCTCTGCTATATACCTTACCTCTTAGAATTTAGCCTGCCTTTATCAGTTCTCTTAGCTACTCTCCTTACTATGGGAAGAGCTTCGGCAGAAAATGAAATAATAAGCCTTAAAACCTCAGGGATATCTCTATTTAAAATATTATCCTCATTTCTTGTCTTAGGATTAATAACTTCCTTATTATCAATAATCCTTCAAGATAGAGTAATCCCCCAGGCTCATTTTGCCTCTCGAAAGATTGTCAAAAAAATAGCTAAAGACAACCCTTTAAGTTTTATTGAACCGGGAGTATTCATTGACGAATTTAAAGATTTTGTTCTCTTTACTCGCGATGTAGAAGAAAATACTCTTAAAAAAGTCTTTATCTATGAATTGAAAGAAGATTCTTCCAACCTCATCTATGCTGAAAAAGGAGACTTCGTAGTAGAAAACGAAATCCTTAAAATTAAACTTCAGGATGGATTTATAGAAGGGCCTCAAATGCAGTACAGAATCCATTTTAAAACTCATTTTATGCATCTTCCTATAGAAAAAAAGGGAAACTCTATAAGTAAGAAACCTGCGGATATGACCTTAAAAGAATTAGAAGAAGAAATCAAAACCCTGAGAAAAAAAGACTTAGACCCTCTTCCTTTAGAGGCTGAATTTCACAAAAAAATAAGTATTTCTTTCTCCAGTTTAGTATTCGTTCTTTTGGGGTTTGGTGCTGGAGGCTTAGTTAAACACAAAGAAAAATCTATTAATTTTGGGATTTGTTTCCTTTCAGCTTTAGGATACTACCTTCTTTCTCTCCTGGGAGAAACTTTGGTCCTGAAAGAAATTCTGCCGGTATACTTAGGTATATGGTTAGCTAATTTAATTCTTCTAACTACAGGAGTGGCTTTAACCCTAAAAGTATGCAAATCATAGACAGATATGTTTTTAAACAGGTATTCTGGAGTTATATCCTTTTATTAGTAGTCTTTATCTTCCTCCACATAATTATAGATGTTTTTGTCCAGCTTTCAGATATTTTAAAGAGTAAGGCTCATCTTTCTTCCCTTCTTAAATACTATATCTACTTCACCCCCCAAATATTCCTTAGAGTCTCTCCTATATCTTTCTTAATATCCTCTCTCTATTCTGTAGGGGCTCTAAACAAAAATAATGAAATCATATCTTTAAGAATTCAGGGCTTAAGTATTTTGGGCATAGCAAAAATATTCATTGTATTCAGTATGGTAGTAAGCTTCTTATCTCTCTTTATAGAAGATAAGGTCTTGCCTCTAACTCTAAATTCTCTTAATAACCCTATTTCCAAACAGAAAGAAGTAAAAGAAAAACTTTCTAACGTCTCCCTCTTTAGTGAAAATGGTCTTATAATCTTTGCTAAAGAATTCAACCTTGAAGAAAACTCTCTACATAGGGTCAAGATATTTATCCAGGATAAAGAAGGAAACATCCTTAAAGAAATAATTGCTGAGAGATTAGTGTATAAACAAAATAGATGGCAAATTGAAAATGCTTATCTATATACTCTTTCTCCCGACCAGCTAAATATCCTCTCCTCAAAATTTATTAAGGCTAAAGAAATAAATATCCCCGAAACTCCTCAGGACTTTTCTCAAAGTTCTAAAATCTCCTGGGCTAATCTTTCTCTAAAAGCCTTAAGAAAACAGATTAAAAAATTCTCTCTCTGGAAAGAAGGAAAAATAATTAATAATCTTAAAGTTGAGCTCCATAAAAAAATAGCCTTTAGTTTTTCTCCCCTCTTTCTCCTTTTAGGAGGGCTACCTTTTGCTTTAAGAATCAGGAAAAGAAAGGTAGGTTTATCCAGCCTAGGGCTTTCTATCCTTATAAGCTTTGTATATTATCTGCTATTTTCAATAGGAACTTCTTTAGGAAGTATTAGTTTTTTTAATCCCTTAATAGGGTGCTGGCTGGCTAACATCTTCTTAGGAATCTCCGGAGTAATCAGTCTTTTACTCCTAAAATAATCCCCCCTTTACTGTTTAAATAGGGATTGAAATTTTTTAGAAAAATATTGTATACTTAAAAATGCCGATAAGGGCAACCTCTGATGAAAGTTAGAGGGCGCAAAGCCACAGGCCTAAGGCATCTGAACAAGCCGTCAGTTCAACGAACTGAGTTAGGCAGTTTGAGATGCTAAGGCAGCTGGGTTGCCGGTAAGGAAAAAGAGCCCTTATCGGCACTTTCATTTTTTATAAACTCTTTGTAAAGAAGAAGAAAGGTTAGTAATTATCTGATAGGGAATAGTTTCTGCTTTCTGAGAGAGTTCTTCTACAGTAACTTCTTGAGCCTTCTCTTTTCCAATTAAAATAACCTCTTCGCCTAAAGAAACCAGGTTCTTAACCGGAGTCAAGTCTACTATCATATGGTCCATACAAATTCTTCCTAAAATTTTACAGCGTTTTCCTCTTATCAGAACCTCTCCCCTATTAGAAAGACTGAGAGGATAACCGTAAGCATATCCACAGCTTACAATCCCTATTAAAGTCTTCCTTTTAGTCTGGAAGGTATTGGCATAACTTATAAAAGAATTTTTACCAAGCTCCTTAATATAAATAAGCCTTGCTTTAAAACTCAAGAGAGGCTTTAAATTTATCCTTAAACAGGGATGGGGCTTTATCCCATAAAGCAAAAGACCAATTCTTACCATATCCAGGTGAGCCTTTTTAAAATTTAAGAAACCTGAGCTATTACAAAGATGATTTATCTTAAAAGAAATCCCTTTCTTTTTTAATTCTTCCTTTAAAGTTAAGAAATTCCTGATCTGATAATTAGTATAAGAAATGTCTTCTTCTGCTGAGGAAAAATGAGAATATAAACCCTCTACCTCTACATTCTTATAGGAAAAAACCTTTTTAATAAAAGATAAAGCTTGATCTTGCCTTAACCCTAACCTTCCCATGCCGGTATCTACCTTTATATGGGCTAAGGCTTTTAAGTTATTCTTTTTGGCCAACTTATCCAAGCTTTTTAAAAGCCCGGCTTCAGTCAAAGTAAACCGCACCCTCTTCTTTAAAAAATACTCCAGGTTTTTAAAGAAAATGGTATTACTCAAAACCAAAATAGGGGTTCTAACTTTAGCCTGAAGGAGCTGGAAAGCTTCTTCCTGAGAATTTACTCCTAAAAAATCCACTCCCTTTTTCTCTAAATACTTAGCTATAACTCTTAAACCGTGGCCATAAGCATTCTGCTTAACTACCGCCAATAACCTACAACCTGCCTTAAGCCTATTTCTTATAACCTTGAAGTTGTATTCTAAATTTTTTAAATCTACCTCAATCCATATTCTTTTATTCATCTTCGCACCTGACAGGTAAGAGGGTGTAGATACAAAGGTTCAGCACTATCTATGTTTAGAAACTTCCTTTTTAAAAATTTATCTAATCCTGCTGAAATAAGAAAACTGGCTTTAGGATAATGCAAGGGAGAAGAAATCAGAGCTTGGGGATAAATAGCTTTAATTTCCTCTTTAAATCTTAGACTTTCTCCTAAAAATAAACAATTTCTCTTAGCATACTTTTTTAAAAAATCTTCAAGTTTAATAAGTTTAGGCGCTACTATCTCTTTAACTAAACCACTTCTTTCTTTCCGGTATACTCCTCCGTAAATTAGATTCTTTTTAGCATCAGTTATAATACAGACGTCTTTATTTAAAAAAGAATACTCTTCAGCCAAAGCTAAAAAACTTCCTACTCCTACTACCGGCTTTCTTAACACTAAAGATAAGCCTTTAACCACGCTTAAAGCTATTCTTAAACCAGTAAAAGAACCTGGTCCCAGACCTACTAAAAAACAATCCAAATCCTGAATATTAACTTTTACTCTTTCTAACAAAGAATTTAATACTGAAATTATAAATTGGCAGGATTCCTTAGAAAATACGTTTTCTTCAATTACTAAATTATCTTTCTTTATAGCTACACTTAACACAAAAGAAGAATTCTCAATAGCTAATATCTTCATTTCTTTAAAGACTCCAACCTCTTCTCTAAAGCTGAATAGCCAGAACTAATCTTGATCCTTCTTTCAGAAAGAGATAAAAAATCTATCTGGATATCAAAGCATTCTCTTTCTATCTCCAATTTTTCTGGCCATTCAACTAAAACTAATCCTTTTCTTTCAAAAATTACCTCATAGACTTCATCAGGAATCTGGCTGGATTTTAGCCGGTATAAGTCTATCTGGAAAATAGGAAATCTGGCTTTATATTCTCTAAGAATTATAAAAGAACTGCTCACAACTTCATCTTCAGGAAACCCTAAACCTTTAGCTATTCCTTTTATAAAACTAGTCTTACCTGCACCCAAACCTCCAAAAAACCTTACTAAATCTCCCTCGCTAAGTATCTTAGAAAAGTTCTTAGCTATAGTTAATGTTTGAGCAAGGTTTCGGCTATAATACTCTATCATATTGAAAAATATCCTTTAAGCTCTAAAGGAAAAATTTTTTTATTCCTCCTTTTGAGAAAAATTCTTGGTTTTTTCCCTTCTTTAATCTCGCCGATAAAATAAAATCCTCTCGATACAATCTTTTCCTTTTCCTTCAAAGGGGCAGTAAATAGAAGCTGGTAATCTTCTCCCTGGTATAAAGCCTTTTTTAAAGGAACGTTCTTAGCCCGGGGGATAAACTCCTCCCAAAGAATAGCCTGCTTTTTACTTTCTGAAAGAATTCTGTATAAGTCTAAAACTAAACCATCAGAAATATCTATCATTGAATTTATCTGGCAATTTTTCACTAACCAGCGGGCTTCTTTAATTTTAGGGGAAAACTTAAAATTCTCTTTATACCCCAAGCCTAAAGCTCCAGTTACAAAAATTCCGTCTTTATCCTTTGCTTCTGACCTTAAGCTGAGGTTATTTTTCTCTACATAACCTATACACCAGGCATCTAAAAAAATAGTTTTAGCTCTACTCAAATCTCCTCCCACCAAATTAAAATTAAATTCTTTAGTTATCTCCTCTACCCCTTTTAATACCTCCTTTAGCTTAGAAGAATATTTGGGAGGTAAAGCTAAAGAAAGGCCTGCGTATTTAGGATAACCGCCCATAGAAGCTATATCACTCAAAACCCTAGCTAATGCCCTATATCCTAAATCCTTAAATTTTACCTCCCTTATTCTAAAGTGGACATCTTCAATTAACATATCTCCACAAAAAAGAAGAAATTTATCCCCTCTATCTATAACTGCACAATCATCTCCCGGGCCTACTTTGACTGTCTTATCTTGAGGAATTTTCTTAAACTCCTTTAATAATTGAAGTTCTTTATATTTTAACATCTCTAAAGAGTTTTTCTATATTCTTTTCCAAAGGTTGAGTTATTATCCCTTTATCAGTGATAACAGCAGTAATAAGCTCAGGAGGAGTAACATCAAAAGCAGGATTATAGGCTTTAACCTTTTTAGGGGCTACAGATTTACCTCCAAAGGTCTTTACTTCTTGAGGATTTCTCTCTTCTATAGGGATGTCTTCTCCTCTATTTAAACTTAAGTCAAAGCTGGAAACTGGCCCAGCTACATAAAAAGGTATTTTGTGGTATTTGGCTAAAACTGCTAAATTGTAAGTTCCAATCTTGTTGGCGATAAAACCTTTCTTAGTTATTCTGTCAGCACCTACAATAACTTTGGTAATCTTACCTTTAGCCATTAAAGAACCAGCCATATTATCACAGATTAAAATCACCTCAATACCCCGACAAGAAAGCTCCCAACAAGTTAACCTTGCTCCCTGTAAAAGAGGCCTGGTTTCATCCGCATATACTTTTATATTAGGATATTTTTTATAGGCCTTATATATTATAGATAAAGCTGTTCCTTCTCCCGAAGTAGCCAAAAACCCTGCATTACAATGAGTAAGGATAGAATCATTAGGTTTAATCAACTTTACTCCTACCTGGGCAATCCTTTCGCAAAGCTGAATATCTTCTTGATGAATAGCCTGGGCTTCCTTTCTTACTATTTCTTTAAGGCTATCTACATCTTTATCTAAATTCATAAGAACCTTTTTTCTTATCCTCTCCAAAGCCCAGGAAAGATTTACTGCTGTGGGTCGGGAATTTTTTAAATACTCTATATTCTTATCAAGAATTTTAAGAAAGGCCTGCGGAGATTTAGCCTTTAAGTTTTTAATAGAAATAAAAAGACTATAGCCGGCAAATACTCCAATTAAAGGAGCCCCTCTCACTTTCAACCTCTTCAAGGCTAAAAAAGCCTGGTTTATATTCTTAATCTCTCTATAACATACTTTCTGAGGCAGTTTTTCCTGGTCTAAGATTATTAAGTTCCCCTTTCTAAAAGAGAGAGAAAAGTGTTTCATTTCTACTACCTCCTTAAGATTCAAAAATTTTAACCCAAAATTTGCACTAGAGCTTTGAAAAGCTTTGTCCCTTATTCAAAATGTTACAGTTGGACAGTAAAGCTTTATACCAAAAAGACACAGAGGCAAATTACAGCCCATTTTTAATGAGCTGGGTTAACCTGAGCCCCTTCAAAAGAAGGGGCTGTCCTTTGGACAAATTTTTCTAATGAAAATTTGGGTTTAATTATCTCTTTTTTGAGAAAATAAATTATAAACTTTCTTTATCGTTTTTAACAAAAAACTATCTTTAACTCTCACGGCTCCGTATAAACATACTTCAGCACAGCACATACAACCTATACAGTTATTAAGATTTATCCTTAGCCCTTCTCTGATAACTTCTATGGCTTTGGCCGGACAGACTTTAAGACAAAGCTGGCACCTCTTACATTCTCTCCTCTCTATAACCGGGTAAAATTTTAAGAACTTACCTAAAACCTTTAAGAGAGGCTTGGGGATGCTTTCGATAAGAGAAGGTGAAGAGGGCATAAAATCCCTAATTTTAAACTTTGGCCAGTCTTGGGGATATACCTCAATTAAATCCTCTTTTATCATCTCTCTTTCTAAAGCTATCTTAAGATGAGGTAAATTCTCAGGTAAAATTCCTATTAGCTGAGCCAGAGTATAATCTAAAGCTAAACCGGAATTAGAAAATATTATCAGCCCTCTTTTGCGGGGAATACCCTTTTTGGCTGGACCTTCTCCCTCCAGAGAAACTATCCCATCTAAAATATTTATTTTAGGAGTAAATAAGTCGTAAATTTTTAGAATAATCTCTGCAAACTCATAAGGGTAAGGATACTTCTGGTGGAGCTTGCTCTTTATAACCCCGGGGATAAGCCCATATAAGTTTTTAACCCCAGCAGTAATCCCTAAAAGGTCATGAGTTTTTAGCTTGGGCAGATTCACAATCTCAAACCCTTTAGCCCACCAAGAAAAAGTAAATTCTCCTTCCTTAAAAGGAGGTCTATCATTATAAAGAAGAGTAAATAAGTCAGGATATTTGTCTAAACCTAAACTTCTATAAATACTTCTTAAAGAATTGTTAGTTCCAAAACCTCCAGGATTATCAGCTACAAAAACTGAAAATCCTCTTCTTCTTAATAACTTAGCCAAAGCTATTATCAAATTAGGATGAGTAGTTATAGCTGAAGAGGTTTCAGCCTCCATTAAAAGATTAGGCTTAATTAAAATTTTCTTAGCCAAACTTTTCTCTTTTCCCCAAATAAGATCAAAACCTCTCTCCAACAAAGTATGAAGGCTATCTATATCATAGCTAAAATCTTCCCTTTTTAAAATTAGCACCTTGTCGCTCATATCCTGAATACTTCTTTAGCATTTTTTAAGACCGCTTCTTCTATATCTTCAACTTCTCTATCTTTAAGAAGGGCAATTTCTTTTATAACTTCTCCTACATAAAGAGGATTGTTTTTCTTCCCCCGAATAATCTGAGGAGCTAAGAAAGGAGAATCCGTTTCAGAAAGAATAAGTTCGGAGGGTGCTTTCTTTACACATTCCCTTAAAAAGCGGGCATTCTTATAAGTAATATTTCCGGAAAAAGACAAGAAGTAATTCTTCTTAACTGCTACTTCTAAAAAATCTAAATCTTGAGAAAAACAATGAAGTACTACTTTTTTAATTTTTTTCTCCTGGAGGAAGCCCAAGATACTTTCTTTAAAACCCCGGTTATGAATTACTACCGGAAGTTGAAATTGAAAAGCTAAATCCAGAAATTCTAAAAATACTTCTTTTTGTTTATCTAAACTTACTTTACTCTTAATATCTAAGCCTATCTCTCCGATAGCTACTATTTTCTTATTCTGGTTAATTAAATCTGCATATTTTTTTAGAACTTCCTTATTAAACTCCTGAGCATAATGAGGGTGAAAACCTAAAGAAAAGTAGAAAAAATCATAGTTAGAAAAAGTCTCTAAAGCTTTTTGAGTATTATCTAAATTTACACTACTTTCTATTAGAGCATAAAACTTATCTTTCAACTCTCTAAGGAGTGTTTCTAAGTCTAAAGAAAAATCAGGAAAAGAAAGGTGGCAATGACAATCTACCAACATTATTCAGAGTTCAGTACTAACCAGCCAAATCCTGTATTAAAATAAATCACAATAGCTAAAAGACTTAACTCAACTATTAAAAACTTAGATGTTTTCTATTCTGGGAAAAAGAGGAGGAAGTTTTCTTATCTTTAAACCCTGACTGAGAAGGCCCCATTTTGTTTCTTCAGAAAGATTAGCTTTTTTTAAATCTCTCTGTAAACCTAACTGAGTATATATAGATTGAGCTGTATCGGGAATAAAAGGATAAAGATGGATAGCTATTATCCTTATAGCTTCTAACAAAGAATATATAAAATTTTCTAAGGCTTCGGTCTTTTTTTCTTTAAATAAAATCCAGGGCTTTCTTTCTTCTACTGATTTATTGGCGACCCTAACTAACTCCCAGACACTTTCTAAAGCCTGAAAAAAATCTACCCTCCTCATAAACCCAGTATATTTATCTAAGAGATTAACCACTGCTTCTTTATATTCAGGTAGAGGCTCCCCTCTTGGAGGTGTGAACCCGGAAAAATACTTCTCTACCATATTTAAACTTCTAAATACTAAATTTCCTAAATCGTTGGCTAAATCGCTATTTATCCTCTGAACCAGAGCCTTATAGGAGAACTTACCATCTAAACCAAAAGGAACCTCTCTTAAGAGAAAAAACCTTAAAGCATCTTTGCCTATTTCCTTCACTAAATTTAAAGGGTTAACTATATTTCCTTTAGACTTAGACATCTTCTCTAAACTATCTTCCTGTTCAATTAGCCACCAGCCGTGAGCAAATACACACTGAGGAGGCTCAATACCTAAAGCCTTCAAGATTATTGGCCAATAGATTGCGTGTTGTCTTAAAATATCTTTACCAATAAAATGGAAATCTGCAGGCCAAAACCCTTTAAATCTATTCTCTTCATAAAAAACTCCTACACTACTTATATAATTTAAGAGAGCATCAAACCAGACATAGGTCACATAATTAGAATCGAAAGGAAACTCAATCCCCCACTCTAACCTCTGTTTAGGTCGAGAAATACATAAGTCATTAAGTTTCTTACCCTTTAAAAAGGATAAAACCTCATTATACCTTACTGAAGGCCTTACAAATTCTGGGTTAGATTCTAAATATTCTATTAACCAGCCCTGATAATGAGAGAGCCTAAAAAAATAATTCTTCTCTTTAATAAAATCTAATGGCCTACCACAATCAGGGCACTTACCTTCTTTAATATCAGGCTTAGCCCAAAAAGATTCACAGGGTACACAATAAAACCCTTCGTAGAGAGAATGGTAAATATCTCCTTTCTGGTAGAGAATTTCTAAAACTTTCTTCACTACTCTTTCGTGGCGGGCTTCGGTAGTCCTTATAAAGTCATCATATTCAATACCTAAAACTTCCCAAAGATGATAGAAATTCTCCACCATCTTATCCACAAATTCTAAAGGAGACAGCCCTCTTATTTCTGCCTCCTTCTTTATCTTCTGGCCATGCTCATCAGTTCCGGTTAAAAAATAAACTTCTCTTCCTGTTAATCTAAAAAACTTAGCTAAAACATCCCCAGCAACATTAGTATAAGCATGGCCTATATGAGGAGAAGCATTTACATAATAAAGAGGAGTGGTGAGGTAAATTTTATTTTTCAAGTTTACTCCTCCTTTCAGGAAAACTTATTCTTTCAGTTCGGGAATCTTCAAATTCTAAGACTGCTTCTCTCTTTAAAGGGTTAATCTCTATAACTTTAGCTTTACCTTGAGGAGTATTAATAAACTCACCTACCTTAGGCAGTTTTTTCAAAAGCTCCTTATAAGTCTTGTATTCATAATTTAAACAACACATAAGCCTTCCACATATACCCGAAATCTTTGTAGGATTAAGGGGAAGATTCTGTTCTTTAGCCATCTTTATAGTTACTGGCTCAAAACTTCTTAAAAAGGTTGCACAACATAAAGGTTTTCCGCAAGGACCTATCCCCCCAAAAATTCTGGCTTCATCTCTCACACCTACCTGACGCATCTCAATCCGTCTCTTGTAAATCTTAGCTAACTCCTTAACTAATTCTCTAAAATCTATTCTTTCTTCAGCAGTAAAGTAAAAAATAATCTTGGATTTATCAAAGGAATACTCAGCGTCTATAAGTTTCATAGGCAGTTTAAATTCGGAAATTTTCTTCTCGCAAGTCTTAACTGCCCTCTTAGCCTTGACTCTATTATCTTTTACCTGTTTTAAATCATCGAGGCTCATAATTCTTACTATCTTCTTAAAAGACTGCCAAGACTTTACTGGATCTTCTTCTACCTCAGAAATAACCTGACCATAATCTAAACCCCTTTCTGCCTCTACAATTACATAATCTCCGACATTTACTTCTAAATCTTCGCAAATAAAATAACTGGTCAGCCCAACCTCTCTTAACCTTACAGCTACTATCTTCTTCATAATTAACCTAATACAGCCCTTATTAAATTATTAGCCAGATTAATATTAATATTATCTAAACTCTGATAAATAATAAATAACTCTTTAATTTTTTCCTCTAAATCTCTAAGGGAAAATTTTTGAGAATAACTCTTTATCTTAAGCTCTAAATCAGAATTTATAATTTTATCTTTGAAACCGGCTTTAAAAATTAAACAGTCTCTTAAAAAATACATTAGCAAAAATACGACTTCTTTCAAAGAAGTCCTTTCTTCTTCCTTAAGACTGGAAAATGAGCCTTTTAAAAAATTTCTTTTCTCTGAGTAAAACTCTCTATCCTTTAAGAAAGAAAGTCTGCCTTCAAAAATCTTTAAAAAAAAGTCTGATTCCGCTTCAGATATTCCAATTTTTAGAAAAAGTTCTCTCACTTGAGGAAAACTTAGCCTAAAATATATTTTTTGAGCCCGGGAAATTATGGTAGGAGCAATATTTTGAGGAAGAGCTGTAATTAAAAATATCAAAGTATTAGCAGGTGGCTCCTCTAATGTCTTAAGTAAGGCTGAAGAAGCCTCAGCTGTTAATTTATCAGCAGAGTCAATTATTACTACCTTATAAGGCAAAGAAAAATTTTTAAAATGGATTCTTCTTTGAACTTCTCTTATCTCATTAATCCCTATAGAGTTTTTAGAATTAAGTTCTATTATATCTAAGGATAACCCTTTTGAAATATTAAGACAATTAGGGCAATTAAAACAAGGAGGTTGAGAATTTAAGCAATTAATAAGGGAAGCTACATACTTGGCAACTTTCTTCTTACCTATACCTTTTTTTCCAATAAAAAGATAGAGAGAGGCTAATCTCTTGTTTTTATGGAGAAGTTTAAAATAATCTATTATCTTTCTATGTCCTATTATCTCTTCCATTTTAAAGCTTTTTCCAAGTATTCTACCATCTTTTTTTGGACATAAGAAACACTCTTAGACTTTATGACCTTTATCCTCTTAGGCTCTCTTTTAGCTAAAAGCTGGTAGCCTCTCTGTAAATCTTTATGAAACTTAAGAGGCCTTTTTTCAATTCTATCTTTCTTCCCTTTAATTCTCTTCAATCCTTTTTGGGGGTCTATAGCTAATACAAAAGTTAAATTCGGCTTTATCCCTTGGGAAGCAAAATCAACTAAAAGTTTAATCTTATCTATTCCTAAATTTAAAGCATAACCTTGATAAACTAAAGTAGAGTCAGAAAAACGGTCAGAGATAACTATATCAGCTTTTTCTAAGGCCGGCTTTAACTTTTCCTTTATAAACTGACTCCGGGCCGAAAGATAGAGAAAGAGCTCGGCTAAAGGAGTGATTTCTTCTTGAGAGTAAAGCAAAATCTTTCTTATCTTTTCTCCTAAACAAGTACAACCTGGCTCACGAAAAGTCTCCACTTTAAACCCTTTTTCTCTTAAAAACTTAGCTAAAAATTTAAGATGAGTGGACTTTCCTGCCCCCTCTCCTCCTTCTAAGCTAATAAAGAAAGCTCTCTTCCTCATAGGGCTCTCCAACGGGTTTGCCCTGAGGGTAAGTCCTCTAAAACTATTCCTTTTTCTAAAAGTTCTTTTCTTATTCGGTCAGCCTGAGCAAACTTTTTAGCTTTCCGGAGTTGAATCCTTTCTTTAACTCTTTCTTCTATATAATTTAGAAATTGAGGAGGAAATTGCCTCTCCTCAGGAAAGATAGCAAATATCTCTAATAATTTAAACAACAAAGTTTTTACTTCTGAAAAAAAGTCAGGAGTTTCATTTAGATTCTTGTTAACTAATTCTATCAAATCAAATATTAAAGAAAACCCTTTAGGCGTGTTAAAATCATCATCCATAAAGTTAATAAACTTTTTGTAGACCTCCTCTACCTGAGGATAAGAAAATTTTAAAGTCTCCCTTCGGGAATAAGGTCTTAATTGCCCTACAAAAACTGAAATCCTATCTTTTACTCTTTGAACTTCTTTAATTTTGTCTTCAGAAAAATCTAAATTATTTCGGTAATGAGAAGAAAGGTAAAATATCTTTAAAACATCTGAAGAATACCTTTTTATAGCACTTCTTAAAGTGAGGAAGTTCCCTAAAGATTTAGACATTTTTTCTTTATTTATAGTAATTAAGCCGTGATGGAGCCAATAACGAGCAAAATCTTTAGAAGTCTTAGCCTTAGCCTGAGCTATTTCATTTTCGTGGTGAGGAAAAACTAAATCTCTTCCTCCACCGTGGATATCAAAAGTCTCGCCTAAATAATTTATAGCCATAACTGAACACTCAATATGCCAGCCCGGCCTTCCCTCGCCCCAGGGAGAAGGCCAACTTACTTCTCCTTCTTTCTTCTCCTTCCATAAAGCAAAATCCAAAGGGTCTTCTTTATGGGAATCAGGTTCTATCCTTACAAAATTTAGAAGTTCATCAATATTTTTCCCGGAAAGTTCACCATAACTTAAGAATTTCCGCTGATACTTTCTTACTCTGAAATAAACATTTCCTCCCCTCTGGTAAGCAAAACCTTTCTCTAAAAGGACTTTAACAAAATCTATAATTTGAGGAATATGAAAAGAAGCGCAAGGTTCAATATCAGCCTTATTTATTCTAAGAGCTTCTAAATCCTGATAATAACTCTGAGTATAGTTATCTACTACTTTTCTCCAGGCTTCTTCTATAGTTAAACTTTTCTCTTGAGCTAATTCTTTAGCTTTATTTAATATTTTATCGTCAATATCAGTTATATTCCTTATAAACTTCACCTTAAATCCTCTAAATTTAAAGTACCTTCTTATCACCTCAAATATATGGAGGGATCTCCCGTGTCCAATATGACAATCATCGTAAACAGTAACTCCGCAAGTATAAATTTTCACCTCTCCTGGATTAAGGGGTTTAAATTCCTCCTTCTTCTTAGTGAGAGTATTGTATACTTTTATCATTATTTTAGCAGTCTAAAAGCTTCTCAAATAAAACTAAACCAGATTATACCTTCTTTTCAGCTGATAATCAAGTCCTCAAATAATCTCTGATTTCTAAAATCAGCTTTCTAAAAAATAGTTGAAGTTAGGCTTAGAGATATACTTAAACAGATAACTGGGAAAAAGGTTAAGAGGAAGAAGTTAAAAAACAGTTACTACACTTATACAGAATATAGCTTCTTTGGATACAGGAAGCAAGCCCTCTTGAGACTTTATCTTTATATTTATCTTATTTTTAGGGAGTTTAAGAAGGTCTTTAAGGTTTTCTCGCATTTTATCTTTGTAGGGCTTAAGTTTAGGTTTATCGGAAATTAAAGTGATATCTAAGTTATTAATCTTTTTGTTTTTAAGGAAAGATAAAACTCTCTTTAAAATAACCTTACTTTCTAAACCTTTATTTCTCTTGTCCTGAGGAGGAAAGTAATCCCCTATATCGCCTAAGCCTAAAGCTCCTAAAATAGCGTCAGAAAGAGAATGAAAAACTACATCAGCATCAGATACTCCCGAAAGACCTTTTTTATAAGGAATCTTTACTCCCGCCAAAATAAGTCTTCTACCTTTAACTAACCTGTGAACATCAAATCCTAAACCTACCCTCATAAAAATTCTTCCTATAAGATAAATAAAGAGTGGCTAAAAACAAGTCCTCAGGAGTAGTTATTTTAAAATTGAAAAAAGAACCGGGAATTACCTTTACTCTTTCTTTAGCCTCTATCAGGTAAGCATCGTCATAGATTGGTTTTAGCTTAGGCCGGTTAATAACCTTTTTTAAAACCTTCCACTTAAACCCCTGGGGAGTCTGGATAAGCTGGATTTTTTCTCTCCGCAGAGTCCTCTTGACTATATTTTGCTCGCCTACCTCTTTTAAAGTATCCTGAACTCTTACTCCCGGTACTACTACCTTATATTTCTTAAGAGCCTTTAGAACTCTGGTAATTAAGTTCTTATTTAAAAATGGCCGTGCCGAATCATGGATCAACAGATACTTAGGATTAAAATCAATTTCTTTTAAGGCGTTCGATACTGAATCTACCCTTTCTTTGCCTCCTTTAACTATTTTCCTTACTTTCTTAAATTTATATTCTCTTACTAAAGAATAGGCTTTGTTAAAATCCTGGGTTCTCACTACTAAAATTATACTTTCTATCTGGGGGTGATATTCAAAAGTTCTCAGACTGTAATATAGAAGAGGTCTTCCTCCTAAATTTACAAAAGCTTTAGATATTTTTCTCTTCAGCCTCTTACCCTTACCTGCTCCTAAAAGAACTGCGGTAATTTCACCCATAGGTTCTTTAAGAAGCTATCTTAGTAAAGATTATCCTTCCACTGGGATTTTGTAAAACTGAAGTTACCTCTACTCTAACGGTTTTGCCAATCAACCAGCGAGCATTCTCTACAACCACCATAGTTCCGTCTTCTAAATATCCTACTGCCTGATTGTATTCTTTACCTTCTCTTAAGAGCTTTAAGGAAAATTTTTCTCCGGGAAGAAGAACCGGCCTCAAAGCTTCTGACAACTCATTAATATTTAAAACTTTAACTTTCTGAAGAGTAGCTACTCTATTCAAGTTGTAATCAGTGGTCATAATCTTAGCATCTAAGAGTTGGGCTAACTTTACCAATTTAGCATCAGTATCTAACTTTCCTTCGAGTTCTTGCTCGTGAATTTTCAGTTCTACTCCAGGAAGAGACTGTAGCGTTTTTAAAATCTCTAAGCCCCGTTGGCCCCTCTGTCTTTTTATAGGATCCTGGGAATCAGAAATAGTTTGTAACTCTTTAAGAATAAAACGAGGAACAAATATCCTGGCTTCAATAAAACCTGTCTTTATAATATCTACTATTCGACCATCAATAATAACACTGGTATCTAAGAGAATTATCTCCTGATACTCTTGCTGTCTCTTAAATCTCACATAAGGAATTACTAAATGAAACTCATCCTGCCCCCTTAAACCCAAAACTAAACCAATATAAGCAAATACTATAACAAAGACAGTATTTAAACTCTCCACCACTGCCTCATCTTTTATAGGAAGAAAGTTTATAATCCCAGTTAATATCTTAGCCATTAAAATACCCAAGAGGAAACCAAAAACTGCTGAAGAAAGCCCTCTCAGGGAAATCCTCTTAGTTAAAGCCTCAAAAAAAGCTACAAAAGAAGAAATAATAAAACCTAAAATTACTCCTAAGAACGGGTTATTAAAATTTAACCCTATCTGATAACCTATTATCAGAGAAACAGCAACAAAAAATATTCTTACTAACCACAAACTCATACTAAAACCTCCTTCTTAGCTTCTGTCTCTTAAACTCTTAACTTTACTGATGACCTCTCGCACATCCCTACAGCCATATAACTTAAGTCCCAGAAATTCTCTTAGATGCAACTTATCCAGATTACTCCGGGGAATAAAAGCATACAAAAAACCTAATCTCTTTATTTCGGCAAGCCTTTGAGAAATATTATAAACTCTCCTCAGCTCTCCGGAAAGACCTACTTCGCCAATAAATACACACTCTTTGGGTACTAAAAAATCCTCATAGCTGGAGGCAACAGCTAAAACCAAAGCTAAATCGCTACAAGGGTCATCTATTCTTATACCTCCGGTAACATTTACAAATACATCCTGATTGCCTAAATTTAACCCTAACCTCTTCTCCATCATAGCTAAAATCAAAGAAAAGCGATTAAAATCAAAACCAACACTCTTTCTTCTCACCATCCCAAAGCTTGCCCGAGTAACTAAAGCTTGAACTTCTACTAATATTGCTCTCACTCCTTCTAAAACACAGCCTACAACACTTCCTGAAGAATGTCCGCCCTCTCCAGAGATAAATATTGAAGAAGGATTTTCCACTTCTTTTAACCCTGAAGAAGTCATCTCAAATACTCCAATCTCTCCCAGAGAACCAAATCTATTTTTTACTGCCCTTAAAATACGAAAATTTGAATTCTTCTCTCCCTCAAAATATATTACACAATCTACAATATGTTCTAAAGCCTTAGGACCGGAAATAATCCCCTCCTTAGTTACATGACCTACAATGAATAAAGAAACTCCCTTTTTTTTAGCAGTTTCAGTAAGAATATTTGCCGACTCTTTTATCTGAACTAAACTTCCCAAAGAAGCTCCCAGAGAAGGGATTTTTAGTACTTGAATAGAGTCAATTATTATTAAGAAAAAGTCTTTTTCAAATAGAGGAAGAAGGGCTTCTAAATTATCTTCATTAACTAAGAAAAGATTTTCCGAGTCTATGCCTAATCTCTTTGCTCTTAAATTTATCTGAGCTAAAGACTCTTCAGCACTTACATAAAGAACTTTCTTCTTCTTAGCTACCTGCGAAGCTACTTCTAAAAGAAGTGTGGACTTTCCAATTCCTGGCTCTCCACCTATTAAGACTGCTTCTCCCTTAATTAAACCTCCTCCTAAAACCCGGTCAAATTCTTCTATCTGAGTAGGGAACCTTTCTTCCTTAATAGCAGATAACTCTCTTATATTAGTAAGAGAAGGTGAGGGCTCCTTCTCTCTTTTGAGAGAAGAAACTTCTTCAGTAAAACTCTCCCAAGCTCCACACTCCGGACACTTTCCTAACCACTTAAAAGTCTTATAGCCACAATTCCTGCATATAAACATTTTTAAAATTCTTTGTGGTTATTATATTTTTTAAAATCCTCTCCTAAAAGCTCCGAGATTATTACTCTCCTTATCTGGGTTTATGAAGGAGTTTCCAGGGGTGAGCCTTTAAATCTTTTATAAATTCCTCTATATCTTTATAAAGAGTATCTTCATAAATGAGCCTGCCCACAGTTCCTCTCCTCTCTCTTAAATCTCTAAAAAAACCTCCGAGATCAGAAGAAACTCCCTCTAAACTACCTACGAATTTCTTAAAAGTAGAAATTATCTCTTCTTCTCTAACTAATTTATCCAAAGTGTTTAATAATTTATAAAAACGTTCTATACCTGCCCGCACAAACTTACCTAAAGTATATAAAGGCACTGAATCCTCGCCAACTATTGAATCTCCCTCCTTTAAATATTGCCCTGAGCCCTCCTGAGGTATTATCTCTAAATATTTCTCTCCTAAAACCCCTAAACTATTAACAAAGGCTTGAGAACCTGAAGGTATCTTTATATCTTTTCTTATCCAGGCATAGACTATCACCTTAGTCTTCTCACCTTCCCGGACTAAAGAAATCTTTTTAACTTCTCCGGCCTCTATGCCCGCTACTCTCACTGGAGAAGCAGGCTTTAGCCCATCTCCAAAATTAAAGACAACTTTAATTGTATAGCCAGGATTAAAAATTCTAAAATCCCGGATAGAAAAGATACCTACAATAAGGATAATAATTGCGCCTAAGATAAAAATTCCTAATTTAAATTCTTTAGACATCTCCTTCCTCCTGCCTTCTAAACATCTGCTTCTTTTATTGGACCGGTTCGGCTTCCCTGAATAAACTGTCTAACTATAGGGTCATCTACTTTCTCTAATTCTGAAGGTCTCCCGGTAAACACAATTTTACCTCCAAAAAGCATAGAGATGTAATCGCCAATTTTAAAAGCACTATTTAAATCATGGGTGACTACTACTGAAGTTACCCCTAACTTGTCATGGAGTTCTCTTATCAAAGAATTTATCATATCAGCTCCTATAGGGTCTACTCCAGTTGTTGGTTCATCGTATAAAAGTATTGAAGGATTAAGACATAAAGCCCGGGCGATAGCCACTCTTTTTCTCATACCTCCGCTTAATTCCTGAGGAAACTTTTCTTCTACCCCCTTAAGGCCTACTAAAGAAAGTAAACCCTTAACTCTTTCTTTTATTTTTTGAGAAGGCAAATTTGAATACTCATAGAGAAGAAATCCTACATTCTCCTCGACAGTCAAATAATCAAAAAGAGCTGAACCCTGAAAAACCATTCCAAACTGAAGTCTTATCCTGTCTAATTCTCTTTCAGGAAGTAGAGTAATGTCTATGTTATTTACTATAATCTTTCCTTTATCAGGCCGGAGGATCCCTATTATATGCTTAAGAAGTACGCTCTTACCACAGCCTGAACGCCCAATTATTACATGGGTTTTACCATCCTCAATAGTTAGAGTTAAACCTTTAAGAACATCTAATCCATTAAAACTCTTATATAGCTCAATTATCTCAATCATTGTTAAGAAACCTAAGGCAATAACACATAAAACAAAGCAGTTAATAGACAATCAGCTGTAATTATAAGAATAAATGACCTGACCACTGATTTAATTACCGCCCTTCCTACACCAGTAGCCCCTGTTCCTGCTGAAAATCCTTCAAAACAGCTCACCAATCCAATAATCCCTCCGAAAATAAAAGCTTTAATCAAACCGCTAAATATATCCTTAAAGGTTAAAGCCTCTATACTCATTCTAAAATAAAGCCCCCAAGAAATATTTAACTTAGTAACGCCGACAATATAACCTCCAATAATCCCAATTAAATCAGCATATAAGACTAAAAGAGGCAAAGTAATTATCAAAGCTAAAAATTTAGGGACAGCCAGATAATCCACAGGATCAGTAGCCAAACTTCTCAGAGCATCTAACTGTTCAGTTACTTTCATAGAACTTACCTCAGCCGAAATCGAAGAACCACTCCTTCCAGCAACTATCAGAGAAGTAAGCACAGGACCTAACTCCCGAGTTAAAGAAAGAGCTACTATTGAGGCAATATATATCTCTGAAGATATCTTCTGGAGTTGATAGGCTGTTTGAAAAGCTAAAATTATTCCGGTAAAAAGAGCTATCAGAGAGACTATAGGGAAACTCTCTACTCCTAAAATCATCATCTCCGAAATTAAAGCCTTAAATCTCTTCTTACCCTGAAAAATCCACCAGACTACCTTAGCGAATAAAGTAGCTATCTTACCAAAATAAATAGCCAGATTATTTAACTTTTCAGTCATTGGAGAATTTAGGCTTTCTCTCTAACTAAAGTTTATAAATCAAAATTTAATCTCTGGCGCTGGGAGAGGTCTTTTCTTAAGGGTGAATTTTAAAAAACTCTCACTACCCAATCTATATACAAAAACTCCTGGGGCCTGAGAATCTAAAAATCCTCTCAGAGAAGTATTTTCTTTTGATTTCAGAAAGTCTTTTTTATACTCTGAGTTTGAAGACTTAGCATAGGGTAAATTATACAACTTAGCTAAATTACACGCTCCCTCTAAGTCCAGATGAATATTTTCCAAAAGAGCATAAGAGTCAGAAAAATAAATCCAGGGAAAACTTCCCCGAAAATTCAAAAAAACCCTCTCAATTTTATAATCTTCTAAATTAGCTCCGAAGGCCTCTAATTCACCTTCTATTAAAAGATTATCTAATTTTCCTTGTAAGGTGATCTTGCCCCGAAAGTCTCCTTGAAAGGGAAAATCTTCTATCCCTAAGAATTTATTTAATTTTCTTAAACTCATTCCTTTTATATCTATATCTAATTTTAAAACCGGCTGAGGAGAAAAATCGATATTACCACTAATAGTAAATCCTTCTCCTCTAAAATAACTAAGGGTTAAGGCTCCTTTTTTATAGAGGATGTAGGAAGAAAAATTCTTAGCTTTACAGTGATTAAGACATACCCTTAGAGGGTCAAGATTAAAGATAAATAAGTCTTTATCTTTTTTAACTGTTCCTTGAAAATCAAGGCTGAGTTTCTTCCCTAAGAAAATTAAATTATCCCACTCACCCTTACAAAAGTAAAAAGAGCCCTCTCTTCTCAAAAAAAGGGCTGCAGGAACTTCTTTTTGGGAAATTCTCCCCTGAGGGTAAGAAAAGCCTAAGTTAAAAAGACCCACAAATATAAAAAAAAATACTAAAAATCTGGTCATTCAAAAACAAGATAATCGTTCTTTCTCTCCACGGTTAACTTTTTCCTTTCAGAAGAAGTTTTTAATTTAAATCTTCCTAAGATTATTTCCTCAGCTAAAGGGTCTTCTAAAAATCTCTGGATTACTCTCTTCAAAGGTCTGGCTCCAAAAATAGGGTCAAAACCTTTCTCAATAAAAAATTCCTTAGCCTGGGGAGTGAGTTCTATTTCTATACCCTGTTCGCCTAATCTTTTATTTACATAACCTATCTCAATATCTACAATCTTCTCTAAATGTTCTTTAAGTAAGGGCCTAAAGACAATAATCTCGTCTAATCTATTGAGAAACTCAGGCTTAAAAGTCCTCTTTACCTCCTCTAAGAGTTTGCTTTTCATCTCCTCATAACTTATTTCTTCTTTGGCTATAGTAAACCCTAAAGACCCTTTCTTTTTTAAAATATCCACACCTACATTAGAAGTCATAATCAAAATGGTATTCCTAAAGTCAACTTTTCTTCCAAAACTATCAGTCAATCTTCCGTCCTCTAATATCTGAAGTAATAAATTAAAGACATCAGGATGAGCCTTCTCAATCTCGTCTAAAAGAACTACTGAATAAGGCCTTCTTCTTACTCGTTCAGTAAGTTGACCTCCCTCTTCATAGCCTACATATCCGGGAGGAGCTCCAATCAACCTGGAAACATTAAACTTCTCCATATATTCGGACATGTCTAACTGAATAAGAGCCTCTTCATCCCCAAACATAAATTCAGCTAAGACTCTGGCTAAAAGAGTCTTTCCTACTCCAGTAGGACCCATAAAGATAAAAGAACCAATAGGCCGTTTAGGATCCTTTATCCCTGCCCGGGAACGTCTTAAAGCTCTAGTTATTGATTTTATCGCCTCCTCTTGGCCTACTACTCGTTTAGAAAGTTCTTCCTCAGCCTTAAGAAGTTTTTCTGACTCTTTCTCCTCCAGCTTGAATATAGGGATACCCGTCCATTGGGAAACGAGCTTAGCAATATCTTCAGCAGTTACTTTAGGTAAGACTTTATCTCGAGACTTAATCCAATCTTTACGGACTGCTTCCAATTTAAGCCTTAGCTCTCTTTCCTGATCTCTTAATTTTGCTGCCTTCTCAAAATCTTGTTGTCTAATAAAAGCTTCTTTTTCTTTGGTTATATCCTGGAGCTTTCTCTCTATCTCTTTTATCTGAGGAGGAGTGGTAAGAACCTGGAGTCTAGCCCGGGAACCGGCTTCATCTATCAAATCTACTGCTTTATCGGGCAAGAATCTTCCGGAAATATACCTATCCGAAAGCTTGGCTGCAGCCTCTAAGGCTTCGTCAGTAAATTTAACCCGGTGGTGGGCTTCGTATCTATCGCGTAACCCTTTTAAAATTTCTATAGTCTCCTCTACAGTAGGGGGCTCAACTATTATCGGCTGAAACCTCCTTTCTAAGGCTGCATCTTTCTCAATATGCTTTCTGTACTCATCCAAGGTAGTAGCTCCTATACACTGGATTTCTCCCCGGGATAAAGCAGGTTTCAAAATATTAGAGGCGTCAATTGCCCCTTCAGCCGCTCCTGCTCCCACTAAGGTATGAAGTTCATCAATAAACATTATCACATCCTTTGAACGCTTAATCTCCTCCATTACTGCTTTAATCCTTTCCTCAAATTGACCTCTATATTTTGTTCCTGCTATCATCAAAGCTAAGTCTAAAACTACAATCCTCTTATTTCTCAAAACTTCAGGGACATTTCCCGAAACAATTGCCTGAGCTAAACCTTCTACAATGGCAGTCTTACCTACTCCGGCCTCTCCTAATAATACAGGATTGTTCTTGGTCCTCCGGGATAAAACCTGAATAACTCTTTCTATCTCAACTTTTCTTCCAATGACTGGGTCTAATTTACCCTCCTTAGCTAAGGCGGTAAGGTCTCTCCCGAAAGAATCTAAAGCCGGAGTTTTTTTAGGCGAAGAACTGCTTTGAGAATAAGGAAAACTTCCCGAAGATGAATACTCCCCTCCTAAAAGGTCAAGAATAACTCTTCTTACTTTGTTAATATCCAAACCTAAGCTTACCAATACTTGAGAAGCTATACCCTCCTGTTCTCTAAGTAATCCTAAAAGAAGGTGTTCAGTACCAATGTAGTTGTGCCCCATACTTCTTGCTTCCTCAGCAGCTAACTCTAAGACTTTTTTAGCTCGGGGAGTAAAGGGAAGCTCCCCCAGCACCTGAGTCTGACCTCCGGGGTGAAGAAATTTCTCCACTTCTTCCTTCACTCTTTCTAAATCTGCACCTAAATTCTGTAAAACAACGCTAGCTACTCCTTCCTGCTCAGAAACTAATCCTAAAAGAATGTGTTCGGTACCTATATAATCATGATTAAAACGCCGAGCATGTTCTTTAGCTGAAAGTAAAACTTTTCTTGCTCTCTCGGTAAATCTATTAAACATTACCCCTCCTTCTCCAAATTAGCTATCTTATATATACTCTCTCTAATTTCTCTCTTAAAAGTTCAGCTCTTATAGAATCCCTTTCCTGGTGAGAAAGGCTCTTTTTATATATTTTTTGTAAGTGTGCCGGTTGAATCATAATAAATAAATAATTAAGGAGTTCGGTATCTAAATTTTTTATTATACCTAAATCTATTCCCAAACGCAATAAAGAAAGATGGGACAACGTCTCACTACTGCTAATAAGTCGGCAGTTTTTAAGGACTCCCAAAGCTCTGCAAATCTTATCTTCCAAAGAAAGCCTGTAGCGGGAAAGCATATATTCTCGAGCCTGCAGTTCCTGGTTCTTAAGCTGTTTTATTATCCCTGAAAGATTACTTAGAATTTCAGTTTCACTTAAACCTAAAGTCAATTGATTGGAAACCTGGAAAAAATTACCTATAGCTTGAGTTCCTTCTCCAAAAAAACCCCGGGTGGTAAAGGAAAGCTTACTGATCAATTCTAAAACCCTATTAATCCTTTTAGTCATAATTAATCCTGGTAAATGCAACATACAGGAAGCTCGCATGCCTGTGCCTACATTAGTAGGGCAAGAGGTTAAAAATCCCAAATTAAGAGAAAAAGCAAAATTAAGAGTCTTGGAAAACTCTTCCTCTACCCGGTTGGCAATCTCCCAGGTATCCTGAAGGTCAAAACCTGACTTTATTACCTGAATTCTTAAATGGTCTTCTTCATTTACCATAATTGAACAAACTTCATCTCTTCTTAAAAGGAGAGCCTTATCTTGACTATAATTAACATACTCCTGACTTACTAAATGGCGTTCTAAAAGAAATTCTCTGTCTAAAGGAGAAATTTCGGTTCCCTTAAGAAACTCAAAGCCCCTTAAAAAATTACTCTTTTCCTGAGCCTGTCTTATCCTTTCAAACAATTTCTCTACTTGAGGAGGCTTCATTCTTTTGGGAAAAGGAATATCTACTAAATTTCTAGCTAATCTAATCCGCGAAGAAATAATAATATTAGCATCAGGGCCTTTTCCTTTAAACCACTCTCCGGGCTTATTGAGTAAATCCTCCAAAATCATTTTTTATTACTCCTTTTATTACTCCTCTTATTTTTTTTTGTTTTTTCTGCCTCTAATTGTTTTATCTCATCGCGAATTCTAGCTGCTTCTTCATATTCTTCCAACCTTACTGCCCTCTCTAAATGTTGCTTCAATTCCTTTATTCTCTCCTCCCGAGAAAGTTCTTTCCTCATCTCTAATTTAGGGACTTTACCCCTATGACGGAGAGAACCGTGAATCTTTCTCAACAAAGGTGTGAGTTTGTCTTTAAAGGCAGAATAACACTCTGCACACCCTAACCTCCCCTTGTTTTTAAACTCCTCATAACTAAGGCCACAATTAGGACAGGAAAGCTCAGAAAGAGTAATTTTATCTAAAGAATCAATATCTACTAATTCCGATAAAAAATCGGCAATATTAAATTGTTTTTGAAACTCTTCAGTTTTCTTTTTAGCACAATCCTCACAGAGATGAACCTCAATGATTTTCCCCTCAATTATTTCAGTAAGATGGACAGTAGCTGGATTTTTTCCACAAACATCACAAAGCAACTTCTCCTCCTTCCTTATTCAAAATCTTCTCAATTCAAAATCTTCTCACCCTTAAAGAGAATATCTTACCCCATCTTTTTGAATAAGTTTTTTAAATTCTCTCATTAAGAGCTCAGTTATAGGCCCGGGTTTTCCCTTTCCGATAATCCGACCATCAATCTTTACTACTGGAACAATCTCAGCAGCTGTTCCGGTTAAAAAACATTCATCACTAATGTAAAGCTCATGACGAGTAATCACATGCTCATGGGTAGAAATCTTCAGTCTTTTGGCTATCTCTAAAACAACATCACGGGTTATACCACGAAGAGTACCCATACATTGAGGAGGGGTATAAATATTTCTATTCCTTACTATAAAGATATTATCACCAGTACATTCAGCCACATATCCTAAAGAATCGAGCATTACCGCCTCAGCAAATCCAGCATTAATAGCTTCTATCTTAGCTAAAATATTATTTAAATAATTTAAAGACTTTATTTGAGGATTTAAAGCTTCGGGAAGATTTCTAATAGTAGGAACAGTTATAATCTCTAAACCTTTTTGATAATACTCCTTAGGGTAAAGTGTAATTTTATCAGTGATTATTATGAGAGTCTCTCTGCCTCTACACTTTCTGGGGTCTAATCCTAAATCACCTTCACCCCGAGTAACTACTACTCTAATATAGGCATCTCTTAACTGGTTAGCCCTTAGAGTATCTATTATTGCTTTCTTAATTTGGCTCTTAGTATAAGGGATATTAAGCATAAGAGTATGAGCTGATTCAAATAGCCTCTCAATATGCTCTTTTAATTTAAAAACTAAACAGTTATAACTCCTTATTCCTTCAAAGACTCCGTCTCCATATAAGAGACCGTGGTCAAATACGGATATTTTTGCTTCTCTCTTATCAAACAATTTCCCATTAATAAATACCTTCATTTAACCCCCTTTTATAACCAGGATTTAACCTCCTGAATTAAGAAATAATCCTTCCTTCCTTAATATTTAACACTCTTGAAGCTTCTTTTGCAAGTTCAAAATTATGGGTAACTAAAACTATAGTTACCCCTTCTTCCTCGTTTAAATCTTTAAGGATACTACGCACATTCTCTGAAGAATCCCTATCCAGATTGCCGGTAGGTTCATCACAAAAAACTACTAAAGGCTTATTAATCAAAGCCCGGGCTATGGCTACTCTTTGCTGTTCTCCTCCAGAAAGCTGAGCAGGGTAAAAATTCAACCTTTCTGCCAACCCCAATTTTTCAGCTAAATTCTTAGCTTCTCTTTTAGCTTCTCGGAAACTCCCTCTTTTTAATAAATAAGGAAGATAAATATTCTCTAAGACTGTGAGTTCCTTAATTAAATGGTAAAATTGAAAAACAAAACCTACCTTCCTATTTCTTAAAAGAAAAATTTCTTTAGATTTAAGCTCTTTTAAATTCTTCTCTTCAAAAAAAACCTCACCTTCGGTAGGATAATCTAAACCTCCCAAAATATGAACGAGAGTAGACTTTCCTGCTCCTGAAGGCCCAATTATTGCCAAGTACTCGCCCCGCCTTATAGAAATATTTACACCTGATAAAGCTAAAACTTCTCTGTCTCCATCTTTATATACTTTTTTTAAATCTTCACCTCTAATTATTATCTCTTTATTCATAACGCAAAGCTTTAGCTTCCTCTACATTAGAAGCCTTAATAGCTGGAGATAAACTAAACAAAAGACTAAAACCTAACCCCACTAAACAGACTAAAACTACATCTTTATAATCGATGAGGACCGGCAGATAATCTATATAATAAATCTTAGAAGGTAGTTTAATAAAGTGGAACTTCTCTAAAATAAAACATAAAAATAAACCTAAACCTGCACCCAAACCCACCCCAATAAAACCTAAGATTAACCCCTGAATAGAGAAAAGAAAGTTTATTGAAGCCTTTCTCAACCCGATACTCTTAAGAATCCCTATGTCTTTGGTTTTTTCTACTACCCGCACTGTCTGGGTAGCAAAGATATTAAAACAAGCTACCAGAATTATTAAACTTAAAATTACAAACATAGTAATCTTTTCTAACCTCAGAGCTGAAAATAGAGTTTGGTTTAATTCGGCCCAGGTTCTCACTAAACTGATACCGGGAATACCCTGAGAAAGAAGCTTAGCCTTTACCTTCTCAGCCTGATGAATATCCTTTATTCTTATGCCTAACAGGGGAAGGGCTTCTGCTTTTTCTAAAAAATCCTTAACTAACGAATAAGGAGAGACTATAAAAGATGAATCTAAATCGTAAATCCCAAAGCTGAATAACCCCCCAATCTTAACCTTTTGAGGTTTAAGGGTTTTGGGATTAAAAATCTCTATCTCCTCCCCTAAGTTTAAGTGTAAATTTTTAGCTAAAACTTTCCCTATCAACAATCCCTCAAAATTCCCTTTCTCTAAATATTTAGACCAGACTTTTTTTTCCTCAGGATTAAAGTTCACTGCTTCTAAAACTACCGGCGCTATGGCTTTATCTTTTCGGACAGCAGTCTGAATCTGAGAACACAAAACTGCGTTCTCTACTAAGTTTAGTTTTCTTACTTTTTGAGCTATCTGAGAATCAGGCTCTTGCAGATAAGCTATAAGATGAAAGTTAAAACCTAAAAGTTTCTCAGTTAAATTCTTATCAAAACCGTTCATTACCCCTAAGACAACTATTAAAGCACAAACGCCTAAAGCTAATCCCAAAAAAGAAACACAGCTGATAAAAGAAATGTGTTTGCTTTTACCTCTAAATATAAATTTGCAGGCTAACCAGAATTCAACCTTCATTTATCCTGGGGCTTAAGTAAAGGAAAGAAAATAACTTCTTTTAAGGAAGGCTGGTTAAGAAGAAGCATAACTAACCTATCTATACCAATACCTAATCCGGCAGCAGGAGGCATACCGTATTCTAAAGACTCAATAAAATCCTCATCAACCTTAGAAGAAATTTCTTCAGAATCTATTTGTTTTAAGAAGCGTTCTCTTTGTTCTATAGGGTCATTAAGTTCAGAATAAGCATTGGCTAACTCTATGCCCCCTATAAACAGCTCAAATCTTTCTGCTAAGTTAGGGTTATCTTTTTTTGTCTTGGCTAAAGGAGACATCCAGGTATAAAAATCAGTCACAAATACCGGCTCTCCTCCAAAATACTTTTCCTCTATTAAATCCTCAATTAGTTTTATAATTTGGGAACGAGAAAGATTATCTTTAATATCAAAATGCTGGCGGGCTTTCCGGATAAACTCAGCGGGTCCGGCATCAAATTCTATACCCAAGTCTTCTTTCAACTTTGAAGCTAAGGAAATTTTCTTGAACTCCTGGTTAAAATCTATACTAAAACCCTGGTAGTTAATAACTCCAGTAGGAGAAACTTCCTTAGCTAAAGTTCTTATGAGTTTTTCGGCAAGCTCCATCATAAAGGTATAATCCTGGTAAGTACAATAAACCTCAAGCATAGTAAACTCAGGGTTATGCTTTAAAGAAATGCCTTCATTACGAAAAGAACGACCTAATTCATAAATTTTATCAAAACCGCCCACCAGAAGCCTCTTAAGATATAATTCCGGGGCAATTCTTAAATATATATCAATATCTAAAGCATTATGATGAGTTTTAAAGGGTCTTCCTGAAGCTCCTCCAGGAATAAGATGAAGAAAAGGTGTCTCTACTTCAATAAAACCCTGATTATCCAAAAATTCCCTAATTTTACTTATAAGTTTACTTCTCTTAATAAATAGAGAGCTAACCTGGGGATTAGCTATCAAATCTAAATAACGTTTTCGAAAACGGAGCTCAGTATCTTTTAAGCCGTGCCATTTCTCAGGTAAAGGTCTTAAACTCTTGGAAAGGAGCTTAAATTCAGAAACGAGAACTGTAACTTCAGCTGTCTTGGTTTTAAATAAACTCCCCTTAACACCTAAGATATCTCCTATATCTAAATTTTTAAAGAAAGAAAAGTTATCTTCTCCTATTAAATCCTTCTTTAAATAACACTGAATTCTCCCCGAAAAATCTCCTAAATCAAAGAAAATACTCTTACCATGCTCTCTACGATTAAAAAGACGCCCCCCAATACTAACTTCTTTTCCTTCAGAAAAATTCTCTTTTACTTTAATAATAGAAGCCTGCTTGGGAAAAGAATGTAGAGAATAGGGAGAACCTTTTTCTTTTCTTATTTTTTCTAACTTTTCTAATCTCTCTTGCATAGAAGCAAATTATATAGAAGAAAGCCCCGCCTGTCAAATGGGTTTTCTCTGGGCTAACCTCAACAAAATTTTAAATTGTTCTATTTCCTGCTGTTTTGTCTCTGTATTGTATATTCTTGCTGTTCCTTTTGAACATTCCTTTTGATATTATCTTAGCCTCCTAATTCTCTGGCCCGAAAGCTATTGAGTATAGAATAAAAAATAGCTACCAGGCTAAGAAGAAAAAGCCAAGTTCTTAATGTAAGCTATCCTTTCTAAAACCGGGGGGTGGCTGTAATAAAGAAAAACCTTAAAAGGATGGGGTCTTAAGTTAGAAAAATTCTCAGCGGTTAATTTCTCCAAAGCCAGAACAAAATCAGAAGAAGAAGCAGTATCACAGGAAAATTTATCTGCCTCCAACTCCCATTTACGAGAGAGAAAATTTCCTAAAATAGAAAAGACGATTTCTAAGGGGATGTAAAAAATAGTAAATAGCACTAAACTCAGGTAAACAGAAAGATTTCTAACCCCAAAAGAAGAAAACAAGACAGGGTTATTCAAGAAGAAAGTGAAAAGATAAAAAACCCCACCAGTAGTAATTACTGAAAAAATAAACCCCTTCAAGATATGCTTCTTTTTTAAATGTCCAGCCTCGTGAGCTAAAACGGATACGATTTCTGGAGGTGTTAATTTTTTAATGAGATTGTCAAAAAGGGCTATCCTCTTATATTTGCCTAACCCTGTAAAAAAAGCATTAGCTTTAGAAGTTCGGCGGGAAGCATCTATCTTAAAAATTCCTTTCAATTTAAGACCCACTTTCTGGGCATAATCTTCAATAGCAGTCTTAAGTTCTCCTTCCTCTATAGGAGTAAATTTATAAAAAAGAGGAAAGATAATTACTGGAGCTATAAATCTTAAGAAAAGCTGAAATAGAGAGACTCCTAACCAACAATAAATCCAGGCTCTCTCTCCTTTAATCTCAAAAAGCCAGAGAACTAAAGTTAAAATCAACCCTCCAATTATCACCGCCAAAACCCAGCTCTTGATTATATCTAAAATAAAAGTTTTAAGAGTGGTTTTATTAAAACCGTATTTTTCTTCAATAACAAAAGTTTTATAAATAGAAAAAGGCAGAAAAATGATCTCTAAAGAAAAAAATAAAATTCCTATAAAGATAAGCCCAGAAACTAATTCAGAAAATCCCAGACTCCTTACCCAGTTATCTAAAAAATTAAAGCCACCTCCGAAAATAAAGCCAATACAAATAAGGGTAAATAAAAAACTTTTAACCAGGGAAAAAATAATGTTTTCTTTAAGATAGAGCTGGTATTTTCTATATCTTTCTTCGTCAAAAAAATCCTTAAATTCTGAAGGAAGATTTAGCTTTATATTTCTCAAATCCAAAACCTCTACACTCAAATCTAATATAAATTTACCAATAAGAATAATTATAGCTGCTATTAACATAACCCTAAATAACTTCTAAGGCTTTCTTTTCAATCCAGCCAATTTTCTGACGATGGTCTCTAATCTTATAATAAGTTCCTTCCTGGGAAATTATTCTTAACTTCTGACCTTCATAAACTCTAAAATAAAGAGTAGCTTCATCTAAAGGAGCAAATTTTACCTGAGCTTCTTTTACTATTACTATAGCTTCTTTACCCTGCTTAGAGACTTTCAAAATTAACCCTGAAAAAGAAAAGAAGAATAGAAAAATTAAAGAAAGGGCAATAACCCTTCTGTATTTTCTAAAAAAAGTTAAATAAAAACTTAAAGTTAAAACTCCCAATAAGGAGAAATAAATAAAAGAAAGTAAAATAGTCAAAGTGTCAATCGTAAAAGGAGAAAATACCTTGTTTAAAAACCTGATAAACCAAAAACTTTCTAAGCCTTTTACCGAAACTTTTATTAAAGATAAAGCATAGTTATAATTAGTCCGCAAATCACTATCTAAAGGGATAAGTTTTAAAGCTCTCTCGTAATTTAATATGGCTTTGCCTAATTCTCCTTTTTTAAAATAGGCGTTCCCTAAATTATAAAAAAGATACCCGCTCTCATATCCTTTTTTCAAGATAGATTCATAAAGTTTAACAGCTTCTGAATATTTCTTCTCTTCATAAAGAATATTTGCTTTATTAAATATGAGTTCTAATTTAACTAAATTATCCTGAGGAAAAACCAAGAGAGTAAACTCCAAAAATATGAAAACTATTAAAAAAATTAATCTAATTTTACCACTCATAATTTCTTTCTCTCTAAATAAACAACTATGTCTTTTAAATTTTTTAATACTTCTTTTTTCTTTTCTAAATTAACTTCCTGGGAAGAAAAGCGCACTATTTCTGAGATTTGGAAAATATCTTTAATTTTTTCTAAGATTTCTCTATCTAAATTTTTATCTTCAAAAATCGTTTTAATCCTGTCTAGACTTACTTCTCCCTGGGGAATGTTAAATTTATCTGAAAGATACTTAGAAAACTCCTTAAATACTCTATCAAAAAATTCCTTGGAATCTACCTGAGTATAAAGGCCCTCTAATTCTTTAACTATTCTTTTTCCCTGTAAACTCGCTGAAAACTTGCGGGCATAGTCTCGGTCAGTCTTCAACCTCTCTTTATGTTTATAGAAATAACTTACTCCTAAAAAAACTACTAACGCTAAAAAATTAAAAAACCAGAAAAAAACCTTTTTATAAATAAACTCCCCTTTCTTTCTCAACTTTCCTAAAGAACTCTTTATGTAGACTATATCTTTACCCAATTCTTGAGGGGTTTCTTCTAAAAGGACAGGGGCAAAAACTTTTGTTTTAGGCTGGGGTTGAGCTATTACTTTAAGAGGAAAAGGCCCTTTAGTTAAAGTCTCGTACTTAGCAGTTTCAGGGTCTAAAAAACTGAAGCTTACTAAAGGTATTTCTCTAACCTGAGAAGACTCAGGGATTAAAACCTGCTTAAATACCTTTCTTCCTTCCTCCTGAGTAACTTCTGGCTCATAAACTTTAAACCCTTTGCTCTCTTTGAGTAAAGGACAATTTACACTGTCAAAATTACCTTTACCTTCAATCTTCATAGTTAGAGTTATTGGGTCTCCCACGTTCACTTCTCGAGGAGAAACCTCTACTTTTAAACTAAAATCTCCTACTGCTCCTTTAAAATCTTGAGGCTTATCTGGAGGAAAAGATAAAACCTCTATAGGCACTTCTGCTGATTTTAATTCTAAAGGATAGGTCTGGTAGAAACTAAAAAAATCACTGAAAAAATCTTCATCAAAAAAATCTTCAAAAGGAAAAGACCCTAATCTCCTCTTTTTTCTCACCACTAAATTGCAGTTTAATTTAGCCAAAATTTTCAACTCTCCCTCTTTTAAAGGATAAATAAAAGTTTCAAACTCTATAACATCATAGACTCTGCCTCCTAAACTCTTTTTATACTGATAAGGTTTAGAAAACTTTTTAACTGAAAAACCTTCAGCCGAAAGAGTAGGATACTCTATATCTCTTACTGCTAAATTATCTATGAAAAGAGAAACCTTCAAAGGAATAAGTTCATTAACAAATATTTTCCTCTTGGCAGGTTCAACTATTAGAAAAATCCTCTCTTCTAAATCTTGAGAGTAATCTGGAAAAGCCCCTTTTTCAGCTGAAGATACACCCCCAGAACCTCTGCCCACTACCTCTACTTCCAAAGAATTAGAAGTAAGATTTTGACCTTTATATTTTACTATAAAAGGACCTATTTTAAATTTACCAGCTTTTAAAGGAAAAATTGTGTAGATGTGGGTAATAGAAGAGGAGATTCTCCCGTTAATTATAGAAATTTGGGTAGAAGGGCCTAAATAATTAACCTTAAAATCTTTTATCTCTACTTTAGGGGCGGATATATTTTGAGTTCCCGAAAAAGAGAGATTAAGCTGAGCGTATTCTCCTAAAGAAATAATACTCTTATCTACGCTTATCTCAAACCGCACTGAAGAAAAACTATTACTGCTAATAAGGAAAAAAGCAAGAAATCCTAAAATTACCAAACAGATTTTTTTATCTCTACTCTGTCTCATTCTTACCAATCTTTATCTACCTGAGGATAGTAACCCGCCCTTTCCTCTCTATTAAACATTAAACCTTCTCTATTCTCGTAATTCTTCAAAATCATTAAAGCCTCTTCTTTAGAAAGTTCTTTCTTAAACTGCTTACCTTTAACTAAAGATTCTTTTTTAGCCTTATCTTTTTTCTCCTCTTCTTGGTTTAAAGATTGAGCTTTCTCTTTTTTTGAAGTTTCTTTTTTTCCTTGGTCAGACTTAGCTGAAAAACTCTTGCTACTTTCTGAACTTGAACTTTTATCTGATTGCTTTTCTTTAGTTTGAGAAGAACCTTCTTTTTTTAACTTATCTAATAGAGATTTCAAATACTTATCTAAAAACTCATAATTGTATTTAGCTTTTAAGTCCTTGTCATTCAATTCTATAGCTCTCTTATAATGAGAGAGAGCTTTTTTATAAAAATTTATAGCTTCTTTCAAATTAGAATTTTCTTTTATTTTTCCTAAATGATAAAAAGAATTCCCAATGTTAAAATTAGCCTTCTCCTCTAAAGATTTATCGTCAGTAATAAGAGCCTTATTGAAATACTCTAAGGCTTCTTTATACTTACCTTTTTTATAAAGAGCTGTGCCAATATTAAAATCAACAATCTCGGATTGAGGATTTTTTAGTTTTTCCTGATTATACTCTTTTAGAGCTTTATCGTAGTCTCCCTGTTTAAAATAAAAATTACCCTTACTCAGAGAAGCAAAGCTTACTGAATTTAAAAAAGTAATTAATATTATTAAGAATATAAGCTTCATCTTCTTTCCGGAATAAAAAGTTCAGCCAAAAGCAAGAAAAAAGCTAAACTGAGAAATATCTGGTATCTTTCCTCATATTTTTTTACCATTTTACTTTTAAGTAGGTGTTTCTGTATTTTAGCTATTTTTTTATTATAAAGCAAGTCTAAACCAAATTGGGAAGGAGTGCTTCTTATGTAGGCTGCCCCAGTAATAAGAGCTACCTTCTGAAGAAGTTCCTCGTTTAGCCTAGTTTTTATTGCTTTGCCTTCTCTATCTTTTAAAAATACACGTTTGCCTTCTTCATCCTTAACTAAGATAAGTTCACCCTCCGGAGAACCTACACCAATACAAAAAATCTTTGTAGATTCTTTTTTAGCTTGTTCAGCTGCTGATACTACTTTACCTTCGTGGTCTTCTCCATCAGTAATTAAGATTATTGCCCGGGATTTTTTAGGACTTTCTTTTAAAGCCTTTAAACCCTCTCTTATAGCTCTAGATAAAGAAGTGCCTCCTACAGGAAGAATATTAGTATTAACACTTTTTAAAGAAAGCAGGAATCCTCCGTAATCTAAAGTTAAAGGACACTGAAGAAAAGCTACCGAGGTAAAAACTACTAAACCTACCTTGTCTCCTTTAAGATTTTTGACAAATTCTTCTATAGCTAATTTGGCCCTTTCTAAACGGTTAGGTTTTAAGTCTTGAGCTAACATACTTTTAGAAGTATCTAAAGCTATAACTATATCTAAGCCTTTTGCTTCTACCCTCTGCCATTTAAACCCCCACTGAGGCCGGGCTAAAGAGACTACCATTAAGACTAAACTTAACAAAAATAAAATCTGTTTAGTAGTTCTCAATTTAAAATCAGTTAGCTCCAAACTACCCAGTAAATCTTTCTGAAAATATTTTTCTAAGAGAAGCTTTCTCCTCTTTCTGGCCCAGATAATGAAAAAACCTATTAGCAAAATTAGCCAGAAAAGATTTAATACCTCTATATTAGCAAACTTCATTTTTTAAGGGAGTGTTCTTAAAAAAGTATTTCTTAAAATTAACTCTCCTAATAAAAGAATAAAGGCTACCTTTAAAAAATTAGGGAACAATTCTTTATATTCTGCGTATCCCTTCTCTTTAAAAGGAGTCTTCTCCATCCTGTCAATCTCCTGATAAGTCCTTCTTAAAGACTCAAAATCTTCAGCTCTAAAGTATAGGCCTCCGGTATCCTGGGCAATCTTTTTTAGAGTTTCTTCATCAATCTCTATCTTTATAGGTTTGTAGACTATATTCCCAAAAAAATCTTTAAAAGGATAGGGAGCTAATCCTTTAGAACCTGCACCAATAGTATATATTCTTACTCCTAAAGAATGAGCCATTTCTGAAGCCAAGAGAGGAGAAATCTCTCCGGCATTATTTCTTCCATCACTCAGTAAAATTATAACTTTACTCTTAGAAGGAGAGTCCTTCAACCTATTTAAAGAGGCCACTATCCCCATCCCAATAGCTGTACCATCTTCGATTGTTCCCACTTTTAACCTTTCTAAATTCTCTAAAAGCCAACCTTTATCTAAGGTAAGAGGGCTAACTACATAAGCTCTTCCGGCAAAAGCAACCAACCCTATCCTGTCATTGGCCCTCTTTTTTATAAACTCTTCTACTACCTTTTTAACTGCGGTTAATCTATCTATAGTTTTTTGGCCAACCTTAAAGTCCTTAGCCAGCATACTTCCAGAAACATCTATAGCTAAAACTATATCTATACCTTTAGTAGTTATTTTTGTCTCTTTTAAAGGAAGCTGAGGTCTCATCAAAGCCAGAATAATAAAAAATAAAGAGAGTAATCTCAACAGAAAAATATTCTTAGTTAAAACTGCTTTAAAAGAAGGTTTAATATCTTCAAATAAGTTTTTAGTGGAAAAGATTAAAGAAGGGGTTTTTCTTCTTTTAAAAAGAAAAAAACCAGCTATTATTAAGAAAAGAGAGAAATATATAAATAAAGGACTATTGATTATCATCGGAAATTTGTTGTTTAGTCTGGTCAATAAAATTCTTTACTGAAGAAAAACTTCTTTGAGCATCGTCTCTTAAAGGAGAAAATTTGGCAAACTTAACTAAGTCGGAAAAAGAAAAAAATTCTTTTAGAATATTTTTCTGTTCAGGAGAAAAATAATTAGCCTCTCTCAAGAAAGAAAAAAACTCTTCAGTAGTCATCTCTAAAGCTTTTATCTGAAAGCGCTCTTCTATATAATCTCTTAAGATATTAGATAATTCTACATAGAAACTTTTAAAATCTCCTCTTTCTAAGTAATCTTTACTTTTAAGAAGTTCTAACTTTTTGTAAGCTTGCTGATGGGGAGGGATTTTAACTTGGGAAGAGGGTTTTCTTTTTCGGAAGAAAAAATACACCCCAGAGCCTATACTTCCTAAAACTATAGTTAAAATAAATAAAGCTAACCCCCAATTAAAAGGATAATTTAAGGGTCCATAAATATCTTTAATTTGAAAGGGTCTTTTTTGAGTAAGAAGACTTTTGACTTCTACTTTTAAGGGTTTAGAATAAATAGTTTTGTATTCTTTATCTTTTTTTCTCTTATAGAGAATTTTACTTGGAGGTATAGTATGAGAGCCACTTTGGTAGCTACTGAGTTTGTACCATATTTCATATATTACTCTTTTTAAAAACCTCCTTTTCTTCTGGCCAAAATCTTCTATGGCAAAATTTTCTAACCCCTGGCCAAATCCGGGAAGTTTGACTTCTATATCTTTATCAGCTATAATTTTCAAAGTATAAGTAATCTTTTCTCCAATAGTAACCTTATTTTTATCTAACTGAGCTTCTACCTTTATATCAGCTTGAGCAAAACTAGCTCCTCCCCAACCCCAGAAGAATATAAATACTCCCAGTAATTTAAGAATCACTCTTGGGCTCATCTTTCTTATCTTCCTGATAAAAGATTTCTACTTCCTCCTCTTCTAAGGCTTCCTCCAACATAGAATTGATAATCTCTCTCTTCTTTTTAAACCGGTAATCTTGTTCTAAAATATCTTTTACTTCTTCAAAACTCTTAATTCTGCTGGGGACAATATCTTCTATCCGAAAGATGTAGAACTTATCTCCTATCTTTACTGGAGAAGTGATTTCTCCTTTCTTCTTAGAAAATATTTCTTCTACAGCTTGGGAAGATTCTCCCAGTTGGGGAATATAGGAACTTCCTTGGTAAATCCATTCTTTAAGTTCTTGGGCTTTTCCTTCTTTAATTTCTTCTAAAATTTTTTGCTCTTCTTCTTTTTTAGAAAAAGAAAGATAACTCACTTTAGCTTTAACCTTCTCCCAGTAATTCTCCTTATTAGAATCGTAATATATCTTTAACTCTTCAGGGCTTACTTTCAATTTTTCTTTTAACTCTTTCTCTACCATCTTTTGGAAAAGAACTTCTTTTTTATACTCTTCTACATTCTTTAAAAAATCAGGTTCTCTATCTAAACCTAAACGCTTTGCTTTATCACTGATAATCTCTTTAGCTATATAACTGCGAATAAAATCTATCTTTCTCTCTCCTTCAAAATACTTCCTTTGATAAGGAGGTAAACTATCCAAGGCTTGGTTGATTTCTTGCTCAGTAATTACTTTTTCTCCTATCCGGGCGATAATAGGAGACTTTTCTTTAGGTAGGTTAAGGGAAGCACGGGTTTTTAGCTCATACTTTGCCTGCTGGCTCATTCCTAAATTTTCTAAACAGGCAACAATTTTCTGGTTGAGTTCTTCTTTAAACTCAGCATTTTTATTTAAAAACTCAGCTTTATAGAAATATTTTAAAGCCTGCTTATAATTATACAAATCCATATAGATATTTCCTAACCGATAACATATCTTACTAAGTTCTCTCTCAGTTAAAGGAGCCTTTTTAATGTAATTCTCTAATTCCTGAGCTCCCAAAGACTTAAGCCCTTTAGAAAGAAGAAGATTGGCATACTCCAGCTCTTTGGAAGGAGAAAGAACCCTGCTCTCTTTTTTAAGAGAAAGAAAATCTAAACTGAATCTACCTAATAAGATTGAGAAGATAACTAAGACGATGGTATTAATTAACAATAATAGCCTCATCTCCTCAACTTCCTTTTAGAAAAAAAGGTTACTAAACTATCTTTGTAAGAAATATCTGTGCGTAGAGAAATATTATCAATACCTAAACGCTCGAAAATCTTATCCCTTTTCTCAAAAAAACTTAAAGCCCTTTTCTTAAATGCCTCCCTAACCTTAGGAGAAGAAGTATCTACTGTTATCTCTTCTCCTGCTTCGGGATCGAAAAAACTTACTATACCTAAATTAGGCAGTTCTAACTCCTTAGGATCAGTAATAGTAATTGCAATCAAATCGTGGTGTTTGTTAGTAAGAGATAGAGTATGCTCAAAACCTTCACTGTAAAAATCAGAAATAATAAAAACTACAGCTTTTCTCTTACAAACCTTGTTAAGAAAATCTAAAGCTTTAGATACATCCGTTCTCTGAGAAAAAGGTTGAAAATACAAAGCCTCTCTAATTATTCTTAAACCGTAGTTTAGGCCTTTCTTAGGAGGAAGAAACTTTTCTATTTGGTCAGTAAAAAGGACTAATCCCACTTTGTCTTTATTCCTCATAGCTGAAAAAGCCAAAATTGAAGCTACCTCAGCAGAAATCCTTCTCTTTAATTTGTTTACTGAGGAAAAATAAAAAGAAGCCGAAACATCTAAAAGAATCATAACCGTAAGCTCTCTCTCTTCTATAAACTTTTTCACATAAGGAGAATTCATGCGAGCAGTGACATTCCAGTCAATAGAACGGATATCATCTCCCGGCTGATACTCCCTCACTTCCTCAAATTCCATACCTCTGCCTTTAAATACACTCTGATACTCTCCGGCAAATACTTCGTTAACTAAACGAGAAGTAATAATCTGAATATACCTTATCTGGGTTAATACTTCTTTAGGAATCATTTTTCTATTAAGGAACTTCTGTCTCTTCAAATATTCTTTTGATTATATCTTCAGAGGTCTTACCTTCAGCTTCAGCCTCATAACTTACAATTATCCTGTGTCTTAAGATATCCGGGGCTACTGACTTTACATCTTGAGGGGTAACATAACCTCTACCTTGAATAAAGGCGTAGGCTTTAGCCGCTAAAGTAAGATAAATAGTAGCTCGAGGAGAAGCTCCATATTGAATAAGAGGAGTTAAATCTTCTAACTTATACTTGGCGGGTTGGCGGGTAGAAAAAACTATATTTAAAATATATTCCTCAATTCGCTCATCCATATAAACTTCATCTACGACTTTCCTTGCCTTAAGAATATCCTCAGGAGATATAACTGGGCTGGGGTTAATTTCTTTATCAGTAAAACTCATTCTTTTTAAAATTTTACGCTCTTCTTCCCAGGAAGGATAAGTTATATTTACTTTCAGCATAAACCTATCAATCTGAGCTTCGGGTAAAGGGTAAGTTCCTTCTTGCTCGATAGGGTTTTGAGTGGCTAAGACTAAGAAAGGCTCGTCTAACTTAAAAGTCTCTTCTCCAATAGTAACTTGTCTTTCCTGCATAGCTTCTAAGAGAGCACTTTGTACTTTAGCTGGAGCTCGGTTTATCTCATCAGCCAAAATTATGTTAGCAAAGATAGGACCTTTCTTTACTAAGAATTTAGCCTCTTTAGGATTGTAGATTAAAGTCCCGATTAAATCTGCAGGAAGTAAATCCGGAGTAAACTGAATCCGCTGAAACTTAGTCTGGATAGCTGAAGCTAATACTTTTACTGAAAGGGTCTTAGCTAATCCCGGCACACCCTCAATCAAAATATGGCCGTTAGCTAAAAGCCCTATTAACAACCTATCTATTAAGTACTCCTGGCCTACAATTACTTTAGAAATTTCTGCCTTCAAAGCACTAATAAAAGAACTCTCTCTTTTTACTTTCTCGTTAATAAGAGTTATGCCTTCTGAATTCATTTGGCCTCCTTTCTTTGGTGGTATCAATGTTTATATTCTTTTTATCCTTCTTAGTCCCCAAAGAATCTCCACAAACTAAACATCGATAATCATAGAGATTACCATCAGGTAAGACTAAAAGCAGAACTTCTCTTACCGGCATAGAAGCCTTACAATTAGGACAATAAAGGTGGGTTGCTGAAAACTCCCTAAATTGCCTCATTTTTTAGTTTACAGAATAGATAAGAAGACTTAAATAATTTTTCTTTCTAAACCTAAAGCAATTATCTTCTCTAAAAGTTTTAAATAGCTTATGCCTGCTTTCTCTGCTGATTGAACTATCTCATCATTCTTAGCTAAAGAAGGATTAGCATTTGCTTCTATTATATAGACTTCGGAATTAGCTGTAAGGCGAATATCAAAACGAGCATAAGAATCCATACATAAAGCCCGGTAAGCCCGTTTACAGATATCAGTAATCTTTTTATCTACTCCCTCGGGCAATCTTCCTGCAAAAACATTTTTTATCCCCCACTTTTCCCGATAATCGTAATCCCATTTAGCCTTATAAGTAGCAATCCGGGGTTCATCTTGGGAAAACTCTCCAAACTTCATTTCTCTAAAGGGGAGTATTTTAATTTTTTTATTACCGAGAATACTCACATAAAGTTCTCTGCCTTCAATATACTCTTCAGCTATAGCCGGTGTGTTGAAGTTTTGATGAATAAACCTCACTCTATCTATTAAAGCCTCCTCACTGTCTACCACTGAAGCTAAAGATATCCCCCGAGAAGCTTCTTCACAAAGAGGCTTAACAATTAAAGGGAGTTTTAATTTTTTAGGAAGCCAGATTTTTCTCCCCTTGTAGAAAGTGTAGAAATTAGGGACCTTAATTCTATGAAAACTTAAAATCTCCTTAGTTAAAGCTTTGTTATTACAAATAAACAAAGCCTCAGGGCTTGCGCCAGTATAAGGGAGGCCCAACATTTCAAATAGGGAGGCTACATTCTTATCCAAAAAAGACTTCTGATTAAAAACTTCTACCAGGTTAAAAATGATATCAGGAGGATTTTCTTTTATCTCCTCTAAAAGAATACTTATATCGTTATAAATCCCCAAAAGACTTACCGGATAACCGGAAGTTTTAAGAGCAGTATAAACTTCTTGTTCTACCATCCAGTCAGGGTCCTCAAATTCTCTTTTAAAATCATAACCCCGCTCAATAAAATAGGGGCTGTCAAAAACTAAAAGTACTTTGGGCCTCTTCATTACTCTATTGCTTCTGAAACTTCCCCGTATATCTATAATTCATAATTAAAGTAGTTATGTAAGTAGAAATCTTTAAAACAGTTATTGTTTCGTCTGTGGCAGCTTTAAGTTTTAAAGCCTTGGTGCGTTCAATCAAATTATCTAAAAGTTCTCCCGTTATGTATTTCTTTTCTCCTGTCCACATCGAGACATTGTTTAATATCTCTTTTTTATACTTCTTTATAATTTCAAAAGCAGGCTGACCCCGAGGGCCAACTAAAAATATTCTCTTTAAGTTAGAATCATGAAAATCAGGAAAATATTCAGCCCAGGATTTTCTTTTTTTCCAGTAATAATTCTTTAATTTTATCTTTAACCTACTGATACTCCAATATTTCTTTCCTTTCTTAACTAAGGGCTCTTTATCTTTTATCTGGCTTATAACCTCATCTACATATTCTAACTTCTTTAAAGCACCCCAACCTTTATATTGAGACCTCCAGTCAATCGCCGGAGAAAGCCAAACTGCAAAAGTCTCAGCAAAGTCTTCATCAGGATGGTATTGAGCATAATAATCCTCTAAATGTCGGACAAAATTCCGACTGTAAGGCCTAAATCTATAAGTATCAGTATACTCTTTAGAAAATTTTCCAAAAATCTTCTGCCATTTTTTTCTTCGGTAGAGTTTGTAAGCATAATTTAAAGCATGGCCAGCTTCATGTCTTAAAAGTTTCATACACCAAGGTTTAGTCTCTCCTTCAGTCTCTAACATCATCTTTTTTTCTAATTTTATCAGCCGGGGATGGGCTAAGAAAAAAGCAATACCTATTACTGGCTCATTATCCGGAGTAAGCCATTCATCAGCTAAATAACAAGGAGGCTTAAATTTTATCCCTTTTCTTTCTAGCTCCTGATAAAGCTGATTTACACAATCTTCTAACCAGGTTCCCTCTATCTTTAAAGGTAAATCGCAGAGTCTTAACTCTAAAAGTTCTTCTTCAGAAATTTGAGATAAATCTACTTCCTTTTTCATCAAAACCTAAAAATAAAATCTATAAAAGGATTATCAAAATGCCGAGAAACCTTTTTGTAGTAATAACTTATAAAAATTATATTTAAACCTACCCCGATAAGAAATAAAGCAACTATTAAAGATAGAAGCTGGGGAAATATTGCTATTAAAACTCCTGCTAATACTAATAAAAAACCTGCTAACATCTTAAACCTCCTT
>Ga0164310_10000077_pt1 | contig 46185 bp, 45 predicted proteins | sample GuaBasSedimGuay1_FD_121795 | JGI IMG/M metagenome (GOLD analysis project Ga0164310, IMG submission 121795) | Subseafloor sediment microbial communities from Guaymas Basin, Gulf of California, Mexico - Guay1, Core 4569-9, 0-3 cm | ecosystem: Environmental > Aquatic > Marine > Hydrothermal vents... | reverse complement strand
TCTATACGCATCACATCAGTCGACATACGCCCCGACGAGATGAGTTCATGCCGCATCTCATCGTCGACGCCAAGTTCTGTGAGAAGAGAGTCCACAACTCCCTTGTCACCAGTGTCTGTGTCCTTTGACTTCTTGTCAGTTCTCTTGGCCATGCGAAGACCCCGTGTTTGTAATGCCCTAGGCAGTGGCTTAGGAGGTGCATGTAACAGATAAATGTATTCGCAGAAAGCACCAAGTGTTCCCTGTGGTGCGAATTCGCCATGCGACTGAAGATAGAGATGCAAGCTGACATACACAATAGAGGCTCATCTAAGATAAGGAAGGGCGTCATGGTGTGGCATCTCTTCACAGACATGGAGAATCAGTTCGTGGAGATGATCGATGTCTTTCCTCCCGCAAGAGTGATTGAACGGGCAGAACGGAACATGATTGCTCAGATCAAGGTGCCAGAACTCAGCCCGGGCGAGAGTTTCTCTCCCACGGTCATACTCAGAATCGACACTGTGACTCGTGACTGGTTGATGGAGCCACGCTCCACCCCTGAAGATGTTCTCGCAAAGAACCGTGGTGACTACTGCTCACTACAGAAGTACTGGGAGATTGATGATGATCTCATTCAAGAGATGTCCGAGCGCATTGCTGAGAGGACCGGCGATGATGAGTCCTACGCACGATTGGCCTTTCTCACGGTCCGAGAATCCGTCAAGCTGAAGACTCACCTTGATGAACGCATCGGGGCTGCCCGTGCCATTCGGGAGAAAGAGGGCGATTGTGACGAACACGCTGACATGCTCATAGCACTGTTGCGAGCGGTCCGCATTCCTGCCAGGAGAATCGTCGGGCACTTCTTCAGAGGTTCCCCTGAACCGGAGCCTCACGCATGGTGCGAGATCTTTCTGGAACAGAAGGGCTGGGTCCCTGTGGACCCCGCATTGGGCAACTTTGGAAAGATGAGCGAGAACTACTTCTCCCGCATCAGGGAGGGTCTCGTCTCAGAACGCCCCACGATTCATCTCAAGTGGAGTGGGATCACATCTCATGCACCCTCCGTCGAAGAGGACGTCAAGATGTCTGTTCTTGAGAATGGCGTGCACTAGATGTCTGAGATTGCTCCCATCACACTCAACTGAACAAAGAGCTTCGCATCAAAGTGCCACGATGCATGAGTGTCGAATATACAGCACTTCACCTCGGGGAGAAGAGGGGCCTCCAGAGCGGACCTGAGTGTGTGTGAGAGGTGCAGTGTCACCATCTCGCCATAGGCTGCCACTTGCGGAAGCGCGTCGATGAACCTCCGAGTGACAGTTTCCAGAGACCCCGGCTTGTAGTCGCACACTTGAATGTGGCCATCGACAAAACGGATTACGTCCACATGCCCGGTTAGCCTGTATGAGTCTGACCATACAGGAACCTCGATTGCGATGGTGGCTGGATCGTTCTTGATGAACTCCTTGAGGATTGCGTGATCCGCCTGGTAAGTGGTATCATTCCGTGCCCTGTGATACTCTCTCACCTTCTCAACAATGTCATCTGTCGGACACGTAGTTATGGACTTTGACTTCTCCAACTTGCGCCTGAGGTAAGTCTTCTCCTTTCTGCTTCTCATGGAGAGCTTGAGCCTCGAGGCCCTTGTGTACAGTGGGTCTACAAAGGGTTTCTCAGGGACTATATTCCTATGGATGGTCTCGAGGTGCGCGTACAATGAGGCGAGGTCTCCCGTTTCGTGACCGAGTCTTCTGTGATTTGACACATTCCACTTAAAGCCGTAGGCTACCTGACCATGTCTGAACTCTCGGTACAGGATCTCATCTTCTTCGACCATGTGCTTGCCAGACAGGAAGTCGGTCCGAACGTTTTTAATCCACCGCCTTCACAAACATGCAGTGATGGGAAGATGACCTACGCGTTCCTCGTGTTCTATCGTTTTCAGATGATGACTCCTGAGCAGGCCGGAAAGGCAAGGGAGTTCTGGGAGGAGTTCGCAAAGGGCAGTTGGCCTGAGCAGTTGAAGATCATCGGGGATTACAAGTATGCATGGGGCTCTGACTGGAATGGCTTTCTTCTCGTGGAGACCGAGGACCCACAGAGTTTCTTCGAGTTCTGGCCAATCTTCAGAGACAAGACTCGCTGGTACATTGACAACACGCGAACTCTGGTGTCCATAAAACGTGACATGAAAGACTGGATGTAGAGAGAAAAAGTGAACCGGACGAGCCTGACGGCTCATTCCGATCTCTATTTTGCTGCGTCCTCGAACTGCCTGACAATCCATCGGAGGTCCTTGTCGTACAGTCCCTCGCCCGTCTTGTAGACCACGAGTGACCCCGCCTCGGTGTTGATGATTGTCTTTAGCTTTGCACCCGACTTGTATTCGATGAGACCACCGAATCTACTGATGTGGCCCTTGTACGACATGGTCCAGGGGAGGAGGTTCTTGTCTCCCTGTATCCCCTCACCTTTGAACTCTGCGCGAGTCACACTGGTCTTCTTGGGGTCCATTCCTGTGAGGAGCACGTAGTCGATACGTGGTTTCTTTGATGCGTCAGGAACCGCCAGGGAATCATAGAGTGTCTTGGCAGCATCCTCGTCGAGAGACAGCGTTGTGAGGATCACACCGGTCTCATCCTGAAGGACCCTCCTGAAGCGACGTGCGATTCTATCAGAACCCCTCACCTCAACGGTCTTCGGCCTGTACTTGATGATGACTGTGGCCTTCTCTTCGGACACATAGCTTCCGGTCTTCTTTCGCTCTCCGTCGACAAAGTTGAAGACCGAAACCTTGAATCCCGCCTTGAATACGCAGACCACTGCCTTTCCATCGACTGCTGCGGTCTCGAATCCTTGGGTCGCATCCTTGCTGTTCTTTGGACTATACTTGATCTTCTTGAGGAGTTTCGCCAAGTTCTCCTCCGAGTATGTCATCCCCTCCATCCTGAACAGACGGATTGACTGATACGGCCCCGGAGTGTCTATCTTGGCTGGGATTAGTTTCTTCTTCGAACTCAAGTTGCTCATCTCTTTTCAGGTGAGACCCTGTTATAACGGACCTCGCCTTCCTGTGGAGATTCTAGCACCTTTTTTCTAATAAACTAGACATCAAATCCAGACAATAGGAGCGTATTCTTGTGGTCATACCCCCGTACCAACCCAGGTATGAAATCGGACTCCACTGGGGAATGGGGTGGAAAACATGCCCGGCATTTGGCGCCAAACGCGTCTGGTCATGCACAACCACAGACAAGCAAAAGCATGATATGGATGATGCTGGCCCACTAGGGAGAGGTTGATAGAAGATTGCGGGTCCTCTTCGTCCTTGGTTCTGGTGGCCATACGGCCAGGGGTCTGATCCTGAGCAGACAACTTCAGGCGGAGAAGTACTTCATGGTACCCTGGGAGTCTGAGGTGACGAAGCAGAAGGTGAAGAGCAACTACTACAGCGTTGTGTCACCGAGGTTCCGTGCGAAGGACAGTCGGATCCTATCAGTATTCAGGACGTTGTTCCTGTTCATTCATAGTCTGTTGATACTCCTTGTCGTTCGACCTGATGTTCTCATCAGCACAGGTTCCGGCCTTACCCTGCCCCCCTTTCTCATGGCGCGGCTCTTCGGAATCAAGACTGTCTTCATCGAGAGCCCCAGCAGGGTGTACCGGCCATCCATCGCCGGACGGCTGTTGATGGGCAAGACTGACCTCTGGTTGAGCAGCTGGCCCGAACTCGCAGAGCGATACCCGTGCGTTGATTATCGCGGAATGATCATCGAGAGCCCTGTCTTGAAATCCGTGGATAACGAGCAGACAGTCTCATTGTTTGTCACCGTCGGAACATCACTTCCACACGATGAATTGATTCGAACAATAGACAACCTTGTTGGCTCTGGAAAGGTCAAAGGAACCGTTGTGGCTCAGATTGGTGGTGGAGAGTACATTCCAAGGCACATTGACTTCTTCAGGTTCTCACCCTCTCTGGACACATACTACAGTAGTGCCGAAGTCATCCTAAGCAGCTGCGGAGCAGGCACCATAATGGAAAATGTAGTCAGTGGACGCAGACTCGTAGTGATCCAGAATCCCGACATCACTGGAGGACATGAGTGGGAACTGGTTGCGATGATGGAGAAGAACAAACACTTGATATGGTGTAGAAGCTTGGATGATCTGACAGAGTGCTTGGAACGTGCTCGAACGGATTCATTCCTCAGATTCGTCCCTGAGAGGTTGGATATCAACGAGGTTCTAGCCCAAGTTCATTAAGAAGTGTTTTCAACGGGGGCTGAGGTGACGGCTCGATAGTGATCTCTCCAGCCCCCATTGTGCCATCTAACGTTTCCTGACAAGTACTACTATGATGACTATGATGACACCGATACTGGCAAGACCCGTAGAAACGAGGACGAGATATCCAATGCCTAAGTCTTCCGGATTGTCTGTTGACTGTCCATATTGCCACTCTAGGTAGATGTCATCGATAGTGCATGGCATGTATGTTATTGTACTCGACCGGGCCGACATGACTACAATATGCGTAATCTCACGGTCAAGTTCGGATATTGTGGGTTTGGACAGTCTTGTCAGGCCGTAACCTGTCACCTCACAACTCAGACCAGTCGTGAGGTTGTATGCAAACATCATTCTTCCATCAAACGATGTGAAATCATCTACGTCAATCAAGCCGTGTTGTGCGGCGTTTAGATCAACGTCTTCATACTCTGCAAAGATGTGGCCCTTACTTGAGCCGGACCATGCGTCACCCACGTATGCCTTGAGAATCGCGAACCCCTCGCTGTCTGCCAAGCATACGAAGACTTTTCCCACATCACCGGCCTGCGTATTGTCAACGGCGAGTTTCACGGTGAAGTTGCGGAGATTCTCCAATGCAATGGGGTACTCCAGTTCATGGACGAAAACTGGACCGTGCCATCCACTTGCACTCGGAATACCACCGAACGAAAGCACACTACCATTCGAACGCAAATCCCCCGCAGTGATGCTCCATTCATTGGAACCCTGAAGCCAGGGCATGGGCCAGCTCTCGTTCCTTGCAAATGCACTCGTGTTTGAGCAGTCATGATGCCAAGCATCTCTGAACGTGTCCTTGGACACTTCTGTCCTTGATGTCACAAGGATGTCTCTGACGTAGTCTGATTCATACGGATAATTCTGTGGGGCATAGAACACAATGCATACCATATGGACTTCACGACTCGAGTCGAACTTGCCAGAGCTGGCAAGAGTGAATATCCTGCCGTTTGCGTAGCCTTTCACTGAGTCGTTGTATCTGTCATACCACATTCGAACAGTCCCATTCCAACCGTCGCTCAGAGTGTTGTACTGTGTCGTTTGGTTTTCTCCTTCCTTGTACGCAACCCATGCCGTGCATTCACTGCTAGCCCAACTATCAGTGGAACCCATCTTGAATACAGTGTTGTTGAACTGGTCAAAGAGAATGACTCCAAGAGTACCGTACATACCTGATGTTCCAATGTGCTGGATTTCAGCTTTGATATTCAGATCGTCGCTCACTGTCATCGGTGTGTCAAGCCTCTTGAAGAACTGAACTCCGTGAGTTGACACTGAGAGACCCGGAATTGTGTCAGAGTACAGCCCATCTCCGTCTGTGAGCAGGGACACCTCTGGCTGCACTTGGCTGACAAGATTCTCGACGAAAGTAGTGTTCACAATCCATCCCTCGGTTGAAGAACAGTCGTCATGCCACACGACAAGTGCCGACTCAGTTCCCTGACTCAGTGTCACTGAGCTATCAGATTGTACTTGCAGCAAGACAGGCGTTGTGCTTAGCACGCGCAGTCCGAAGACGAGCAGCGCACGAAAAGGAACTCTGCGAGTGAAGTGCTTCAATCATCTTCCCCCTCATTCCTCCAGATATCACCCTGCACTTATCATCTCTTTGGGCGTAGTGCTAGCCTCTCTACGGCCGTTGGAGAAGGCCAATGATGGGGGCCAAGAATCTCTCTCTTCATCATGAAATCGGGTTGACAGCGTTCAGATACTACAATGATGGTGAGAAGTACAGATGCTCGGAATGAGTGCACCTTGGGTATAGCATCTCACAGAGAGTCAAGCATCTCCGTGTAGTGTTTGGCGTCTGGGTCGCTGGGGACCGTGATGGACTCGCTCTCCAGTATGTCAGGTATCCTCTTCGCCGCATTCCCGTCACCGTAGACAGACGGATCATTCGACAACTCCTTTCCGTACATTGCTTGACACTTGTCCATGATGTCGTCCCTCTTCAGAGTGGACAGGACGTTGGCTCCTCGTTGAACTGTCTCAATCCACTCAGTCCTCTTCCTCAGAGTCACCAATGGCACGTTGAGAAGGTAGCACTCTTTCTGGATTCCACCCGAGTCGCTTATCACGAGCTTTGAGTCTGACACTAGGCTCACAAACTTGTCGTAGGGTAAGGGTGGCACTATTGCTATTCTGTCGGAGTCCAGCTTGAGGTTGAACTTGCGAAGTCTGGCCCCAGTCCGAGGATGCATGGGGAAGACCATTTGAAAATCTGTCTCATTGAGTGCCTCTACAATCTCTGAGAGGACCTGTCTATCGTCCACGTTCTCCCTCCTATGCAGGGTCAACACGGCATACTCGGTATCCTCAGGGACACCCACTTCGCTCTTCACACTCTTTCGGAACTCGCTCTTCGAGAGTTCCGGGAGACGTGTCTTCAAGATGTCATACATCGTGTCTCCGATTTGAAACACTCTGCCGAGCACTCCTTCGCGCGTGAGGTTCTTGACAGCGCTGGTAGTCGGAGCGAACAGTGCTGACGCTCCGTGGTCGATCATTCGCCGATTCATCTCTTCCTGCAGTCCAAAGTCATAGATACGTAGACCCGATTCAAGATGGCAGACAGGGATATCTATCTTGAAGCCAGCTAGGGCTGCTCCTAAGGCTGAGGTCGTATCCCCGGGAACAATGACGTAGTCGGGTCTTCGTTTCTCGTAGTGACTGCCAAGTGACTCAACTACTCCAGCAAGTTGCGAATACGGTTTGCCCTCCCCGACGCCAAGCTGAGTTGGCTTGGGCAAGGAGAGGCCGTCGACAAAGGCACCGGCCAGTTCGTAATCATAGTGCTGGCCCGTATGAACGAACTCGAAGTCGATGCCTGCATCTGACAGCGCGGCGATAACTGGTGCGGTCTTCACAATCTGTGGTCGAGTGCCGGTTACAACTGAAACGAACATTTGACAGCCTCTTCGAGTGGTGCATCGATTCGGAGCCGGACATGACTAATAGTTCTTCCCCAATCTTGTATGTGCTTGTTCAAATGGCACCAAGTCTGGTGTAGAGTTCCTTCAACCGTCGGTGGCTCTCAGGCCATCGTGGGTGTGGTGTGATCGGCTTCTTGGTCATGTTCTTGAAGTAGTTGATTATGGCGTCTGCCATCTCTGATGGATCCACTGGCAACACTGGAAACGGGGCAGAGGCAAATCCTCCCATCCTTGGGGCCACAACGGGCTTGCCAAGTGATAGGTATTCCCCAGCTTTCCAGACAGACTCAGGTCCGATGAACGGAGAGCAGCTATCCCAAGGTCTTGGCAACAGACAGACATCCGCGACGTTGATGTAGTTCGCCACATCTTCGTGAGGGACCCAGCCAGTCATCATTACTTGACTCTCCAAGCTGTGGGACTCGATGAAGTGCTTCAGCTTGTGTTCTTCGGGTCCTGCGCCGACAACTAAGAATCGCAGGTTGGGCATTGCTTTGCATGTCGTCTTGATGACATCCATTAGGAGATCGATTCCCTCTACTTTGGACAGTTTGCCCAAGTAGAGGACGACAGGGGCACCGTTGAGACAGAGTGCCCTTCTGAACTCCTCACGGTCCTTGGACGGACCGAAGTCTTCGGCAGGATAGTTTGGAATGACCACTACAGATTTGGCTCCCCACGAGACCGCCCTCTCTGCAAGCATGCTATTCACACACACGACCTGGTCTGCGCTCCGAGTCATGGTTTTCTCAATTGTTCTTGCGACAATAACAAGGGGTGACTTACCGAACGTGCCCTCAAGGACAGCAGCCCAAGGAGTTCTGACATCATAGACGAGAGTCCCCCGTTTGAGGAGCAGAGGCATTCCCACGTTGTCTGGCACATTGAAGAAATGGTAGATGTCTGCCCGAGACAGGAGCAATTGGAGAGAGATGACAAGGTATCGTACGATGCCCTTCAGGATGCGAGGCCTTCCTCGCGGTCTGTCCACGGGCTTGAACACACTGACATTGACACCGAGACTGATGAGACTATCATGTACTCGCTGGAGACGGATCATTCTGTCCGGTTCGGTGCCGATCAAGAGAACGCTCCTCTTCTTCACGATAGGTGTATCTCCAATGGTTTGCTAAGTCGTCTTTCTGTTGTCAGTCCTTTCAAGAATGAGGTCTGTTCTTATACATTCCTCTTTACCGAGTGCATTCCTCATGCCGAAGGGCGATGAATGTAAGTACAGTGAGGTTCTCTGCTCCTTCTTTCAAGAGGTGCTCCTAGAACAATCAGAGCCGAGTCGGCATCCTCTCATTCTCTCTCCTCATGTAATTGGTGCGAACATCAGGAGGTGGACTGTACTGTGTATCACCATTGCTGCTCATCAGCCTGTTGGGTCCATTTGTCGCTACTCAACATTGGTGTCTTCTTTCATGGCAATGTCATAGGCTTTCATCAGATCGTCTGCCTGACATTCCCAAACCAGATTCTTCCGTGCATAGGACATTATCTCAGAAGAGTCAGCAGTTTCACACTCCTTGATGATTGACCTCAGTTCTGAGTAGTTGTCAAACGGAATGGTGTAGGGAAGACAACCATGACCCTCGTAAAGATCCCTCGTCATTAGGACTTGGAGACCGCAGCTGAGATAGTCAAAGGTCTTGGCCGAGTTGATGTACTTGGAATAAGGTGTACTCAAGAAGGGTAGAAGTCCAAATCGATAGTGCACCAACCTATCATATAGTTCACTTCTTGTCAGTCCAGATAACGCATCAAAATCCAGATAGCTCCGAAGACCAGTCATATTCCGATGAGGGGCGAATCTCTTTCTGGTGAAGTCTGCACCTACATACACAATGCCGTCCCTATCTAGTGTGTCCTTGATTCCTTCAATCTCGACGGAGAGATTCAGATTCCTGAGGAGAAAGACGTGCTTGCATCGCTTTCGATGTTCCTCGGCGATGTTCTTGCTAACTGTTAGCGTGACATGCTTTGCGAGGAGCTCCTCCTCCCAGAGTGGAATGGCTTTGATGAGTGGACGTATTGCCAGACGTTTCCAGAAGGGCCAGTTGTCAAAGATGATTCTCTGGGCACTCCAATACTCGTGGTCATCGTATACCATGGGGATTCCAAGATTGGAGCTGAACTTCGCGACGATGATGTCATTGGCATGGATCAAGTCAGGTTTCATCTGTTTGACAGCAGCCTCCCAATCCCGCCGAATGGACTTGTCAAGTACTGCCTGTCTGTTGTTTATAGGTCGAAGACCTCTAGTTTCTGTGAATACATCTAGCTCTGGGTCAAGTTGGTGGCTCAGTCCCAAGAACTGGATATCATGACCGCGGCTCCCTGCAATGTACGCAGCTCGCTCGATTCGGTGATCGGGAAGCCCTCGATGGCTGACATGAAGTATTCTCAGTCGCAGCACCTGAGACCAGAGTGATTCTGAGTGCCACTTAAGTCAACTGCTTCATTCTATAGGAGGTTGTCAATAGAGGCGAACTCGACACGTTCCAGTAACCAGTCAATCCTCTTCTTCACCTCGGGCTTCTGATTCCACCACACTGGATGAAGCAGCATGACAACAGACTCTTTGGAGGGATACTACTATGGTTGCGTCAGTCCGTGAGCACGGCAAGACATCAGAGAAGGCAATTGAAACGATTGCGCCATAGGACGTGACAGTCATGGACAAGATGATGCCGTGATTTGAATAGTCTGCAAATCAAGAGCGTCCTACACTCCTTACGGTTCGTGAGTTTCCGCAGATCTCAGATTCTTGATGAAAGAATCAAGCCGCCAATAATGAAATTGGCTATTGTGCTGGCTTTCGCGCACCAAGAGCCAAATGAGCAGAACCTGTGATGTCAGGGCAACAACGTAGACCATCGAGGATATGATCCAATCCACAGTAAGGGTTTGCATCGACTTGAAGACAATCACTGATTGATAGAGAAATGAGAATGACACAAGATAGGCCAGAAAACCCGCAACTAGAAGCGACCTATTCTGGTTCTTCGCGCAGAAGCGCATGAAGACGATGATGAGGAAGACGAGGAAGAACGGAACATAGAAGGAGAAGGACTTCTTTCCCATGAGCATGTAGACTAGCGAGAACAATACGATGGTAGCTTCAGGCCTGAGATTATGTAACTTGTCGGACAACATATAGATGCATGCAAGGACTAGCAGACTGGCAAGAACCACTACGTGAGGGAGTTGCATCGGGAAGTCCACGCCAAATGCCTCCATGAGGACCCATGGATTTGATCCTACAGCATGATACCCCACCTCCGCAGTGATTGGCATAAGGATGTTCGCTCCGACAATAAGGAATGGCAAGTACCCGAGCAAGACCAGTCCTATGGCGGCAAGACCGTTCCTAATAGGTTTCTTCATCATAAGAAAGAGGGGGATGAAGAACACGGCAATGAGGAATTTGGTGAGAAGGAATCCGACGGCCATCGTTGCCGCAGCCTTCATTTCTTTGTCACGGGTGACAAACCGCAAGGACAAGACTATGAAGAATGCTGCAACCACCTCGTCCTGATTCCAGTATGTGATGAACAGCCATGTGAACGGAATGAAGGAGTATATCCAGCAGAATTTGAATGAAGCTTCTTCATTCCACGTTTCTCTGACATACAGTCCTGCAACAATCATTGTCAGAAGATCAAAGACAACGAATACAGAGAGCAGAGACACCGGTTGACTATAGAGAGCATAGGGGAGTGAGAGGAGATACGGAAAGTAGGGTGAATAATGGCTCTCAAAGGTAAGGTACGGAATGCCGCCCCCCAAGACCTGTTCTGCCTGATATCCAAAGATATTGGTCAGGTCGCTTGTTCCAGCACTCCCTGCAAACCCGTAAAGATAGACTATCGAGAGGATTCGTGTTACACCAAAGCTGACGGTAAGCAGAAGATAGTAACTCCGTTTCTTAATCTCTCGAAAGCTGATCATGAGTACTCCTAGGACAAGAACGACCATAGTTGCCGCGAACATCAGGATATACGTTGTACTGAACATCGCCATTGATACTCGTCGGTTTCGAAGGTCTATTTGTTAGTTTTGTAGAGTAGTACTCTCTCAGAGCACTCTCTCATCTCCGATTCTGTGACTAGGACGGCCCCTGTGGCTTGCATGGAGTATTCTCAGCGCAAGGATCAGGTCAAGACCGGTCTGTCTGGGCCTTGAGTCAACTGCTTGGAACTAGAGAAGATCTTCAATTGGCACAAACTCTGCGTTGTCAACAAGCCACTCGAAGTCAAATCTCATCTCAGGACGCTGAGCCCACCATACAGGATGCAATAGAACAACCACGGGCGAATCTGCCGAGTACTTGGCAACTCTCTCAAGGATGTCCTCCTCATCGTACTGTCCCATTCGATCAAGCCAGAATACCGAGGGAATGAATGTGAAATCATCCTCTCTCAAGAAAGCCTCCGTGTAGTGAGTTCCGTTTCCGATGAAGTATTTGAGGCCAAGCTGCCTAGCGTATTCGACTAGGGTTGAGGGTTCATACTTTGAATCATGCATTCTTGAGAGCTTCAGTTTTCCCGATCCATGTTTGGAAAAACCAGTCACTTTGTTGCCACAGAGCTTTTCCCATTCTGCAATTTCGCGCTGAAAATCCTCCACAGAGCTGGTTCGCTCGGCATGAAGATTGATTTGGTCACCAGCTCCGGTAAAGAGGGGTAGGAGTGATCTTGTGGGACAGGTTACTGTCCTGAAAAACCAAGTAGCTTGGATACTTCTGACGTGCAGCCATTTGCTGAGGGAGATGGCATTGTCCAGATAGCCTAGCCGTGTCATCCGCGGAATCAGACCGTAGTTGATTGACAATCGATTCAATTGACGCCGGAATCTAGTTGCATATCCAAAAGGATTGTCGACATCAATGCGGAGAGCTAGAGGCATGGGGACATCTCACTATGATGATGATTTATGCATTATGCAGAGGATCCGACGCTCTTTCTTGCCATGCGCAATGAGAAGTGTAGGACTCTGTCAAGGATGCGTCGACTCTTGCCTGTGCGGAGCCACGACATATACTGAGTCATCTGATATCTTGGCAGAAGCGGGAGTGTCGGTGGGCGAACACGAATTATGGAGGTGCCGTCAAGAATCTTCTTTCTCAACACATCTTTGTCCGTTACGTCGTCATGTGTAATGTTCACAACAGAGCCAACTTCATACTGAAGATGGGAATCGCTGCCGCCAATCATAGGAATACCCAGTTTCTTTCCCAGTCGAAAGGCGGCCTGATTCTCACGAAGGCTATGCCTGCCATTGTAGGCTTCAAGAACCTCTATCTTGCTCAAGTCCATTCTGTCTAGTGACGTGTAGGATGCATAGGGATGAGGAAGACAGACGATTCCGTCTTGGGCGGCTATGTCATCAATGACATCATGAAACTCTCGAGACCTGATCTCCTCATTCAAGAAGAGACCTGAAACATCTCCCACCTCAGTTTTTATCTCAGCACCGACAAGAACTGTGATGTCAAGACGATTCTCCTTAGCAGCTTTGATACACGAGAAGGCTCCCTTCGTGGTATTGTGGTCCGTGACAACGATTGCGGAGAGCCCTTGTTTCTTGGCGGTGCGAACCAGTGTGGTTGGAGTCATCAGTGAATCGTACGAGTGGTGAGTATGGAGGTGGACATCAAACAGGAACTCCGTCAATTGCCCTTCCTCCACTTCCTAACCTTTCGCATTGTTGACCACAATTGAAGCGCTGTCGGGACGGGATCAGAAAGCCTGATATCATCCTGGTACTGGCGGCTGAAGAAGCGCCTGATGAAGTCAGAGTAGGACTTTGTTTCAAGTGCGTATAGAAGTTCTCCGGGAAACGGCCAACGAAAGAAGACATCAGTGCGATATCCTCTCTCATGCATCTTCGAAGCGCGCCCCATGGCTATGTCGCATGCAATCCGGGGAAAGTCAACTCCGGCATGAATTGCCAATTCGAGAGATCCCCAGAACTTCGGATTGACCTCCATCAAGTAGAACCTGTTGTCTCTGTCACTCCGCTTGAATTCGACCATCGCCACACCATGCCAGTCCAAGGAATCAAGGAGCTTCCTCCCCTGGTCGGCCAGCTCTGACGAGAAGATCGATACAGCTGCAGCGCTCGGCCCACCGCTAGTAGGAAACTCTCGCACTCGTTTATGCATGAACTGGGCAATGCATGTTCCCTGATTGTATGCGGCAAAGTAGCCATACCCGTTCCCGCGTATGTACTGCTGTGCAATTGGCCGGTCATTCTCGAGAGCCCGGTAGGCTTGTTCCATCTCGTTCATGTTTCCAGGGAATCTCACAGTTCCCGCCTCAAGAGAGCCCTTTACAGCAAGCGGAAACCCAAGATGTTCTGCAGCCAAGGCCAAGTCCTCCTGATTCCTCAGGGGTATAGTCTTCGGAACATTGATTCCAACCCGCTCTGCGTGCTCCATGGTCAGGTCCTTATTCGCAGCAATCTCCATGGACTGAAAGGACGGAATCGCAAGCCGAACCAGTCCTCTAAGATGATGAGCGTACTTCGAAACGCTATAGTTTGAGAACCAGCCTATCGGAAGTAAGATATCATGCTCTTTGGTGCTCAGGATTCTCTTTAATTCTAGTACGTACCGCTCCGGCTCACTTACCGTCCGCGAGATGAGCCTACGTTCATGACAGTACCGGCTATAGAATGACTCGGCCAAGGGCGACTTATCAATCACAGTCACTCTAAATCCACTCTGTCCTAGAGACCTCACAGCGGCTAGAGTGTGCTTTGAAGAGCCATCTGTGACTAGAACCCTCAGGGACGCCATGCTTGTTCACCCAAGATGCACTACCGTCATATCCCTTTTGGTGTTACAAGTCATGTGGTCTGGTCGAGTCACACTTCTCTAGGAATCTCTTGATGTATTCTATGGTAGTAGTGACCCCGTTCCTTGAGAAGATATAGTCAATGTCAGGATGCACTACATTCTCTTCATCTCGAAGCTGTTTCACAAAGTCACTGACGGATGTGACCTTGTGGGCTTGACCTGCATCGAGAAGTGGCTGGAAGTACTCAGATCCAGGAACGTCCAGAATGAATGTCCTGAGTCCGAAGGCGAGGCCCTCGTAGATTGCTGTTGACGAGACTCCAACTTGCACCATCGATTCTCCGAGCAACTTGAAGAGACCCGTTCCTAACGTGTCAATGACTTCTACGTTAGCATCAACAAGCCAAGGATACCTTGCTTTCCAGTCCAAGACCTCTCGCGGGTGAAGTTTGTAGACAATCCTGTAGTCGAAGTCTGAGACCTTGCTGAGTTCTACCGCCATTCGTGAAATCGGTACTCCAAAACGGTTCTGAGATATGAACACAATCTGCTTTTTCCGTTTTGCTTGCGTGTGCAACTTGATCCTTTTCTCAAGAAAGGGGTAGCCCACAGAGATGATGTGATCCTCCTCAATGGGATAGTCTGCGATTGTTCTCCAGTACTCTCCGAACACCATAAGATAATCGGGAAACAATACATTATGGCGAGCTGAGTTGGGAAATGAATACCCCGGGTGATACGAACTAATGACACCGTGCTGCAACTCAATTGTTGTGATGTTCAGTATTCTACAAGCCTCTAGCAGACTCTTGCGGGCATAGCTAGTCACCATCACAACAAGCTTGGGCTTCACTCGCTTGAGAAACTTCAGGCACAACGGGAGAAGTGATTGGCGTTCGTGTAGCCTACCAATGACAATCTTCGTGACGTCAACGTCAACCTCAAACCGAGTCTTCAACTCTTCGCGAACACTCTCTAGGAATCTCAAATCCTCTGTTCTGAGTTTCACTTTCGTCAAGCCTAGCATCCTTCGAATGAACCCCAAAGTGATCAGCACATCGAAGTAGTACAGGATTGGTGTCTTCGCCGGACCATAGTGCTCCAGATTAATCGGATACTCAAGGGACATGTATGATACATTGATGTTTCCCAAGAGTGGATCCACGTGGATGTCCCACCATGTGCCATCTTCAACTTGAACTCTTCTTTGACCACCACTGAAGACGATATCTTTTGCTGAGCATAGGAGTGGATTCTTCGGCAGATTGAAGAGTGACCTGACATAGAAGAGCAGCTTCTTCAACCAGATGAGTCTAATCTTCGTCTTGGCGCTTCCACTTGACTTACCCTCGAAGAGCTCAAAGAAGATCTCCACTCTTGATAGATCCCAGTACGGAATTCCGTCTATCCTCCGGTTGAATAGATCTAACTCTTCTTCAATCTGCAAGAACTTGGTGTATTGTTCTTTCAAGCTTGACATGTGAGAGCTCTCCGGTGAGGGTCCGATTCACTGTACATGTGTGGGACGCCATCTCAGCGTGGATTTAAGGTAATCGTTTATCTTGGTACGACCTTTGTCAATCAGTCGGGGTTAAATACCCAAATGTGATGTAGAATCCGTACTTTCGCAGGGGGCAACTTGATGACCAAGATGAAATGGTTCATGAAGCAGTACTGGCGCATCGGTCAGACCAAAGCATTGCTTAGCCTAGCCATGGGCATGTTGTCCCTGAGTCGCGTTTATGTCAAGTCAGTGCCAATCTTGTCTGACTGGGGCTTTTTTGGTGCGGTATGTTTTGGGATTGTTCTTGTCCTTGTCTTTCTGGTTGTCGGTTGGGCGTATGATGAGAAGGGGCGATTGTGGGTTCCTAGAATGCAGTCAACAGCCGAGAGAGATGTGTACAAGTATCTACCAAATATCAAGACAGTCACGATTGACTACCCGTTGATTTATGCACTATTGTGTTCTCTGAAGTCAACACTGCACTCTTTGGGCCTCTCTACGCGAAGCATCGACGATCTTGCACACTATATGGATAAGTACTTCGGGAGAGTTCCAGAACGGAAAGATATAATCCAAGCAGAGAGGGACGCTGTTGAATACGAAAAGAAACACCCCTTCCTAGACGGAGATCACGTTACCAAGAACATCCCTCTTGTTTCCAAGGCGAAGCTCATGTTCACAACGAATGTCTTGAGGTTGACTTGGATTCAAGAGTTAACAGGTCTGGTTCAGGATGCTCTAGTGTTTGCGGCAGTCTATGTTATCATCATCTTTCCGGACGCAGCGGTTGATGGAGCCGTGCCACTATTCTACCTCGGCTTGGGACTAATCTTTCTCTCGGTACCACTCCTCTTCGTGCAAACGGCCCTAGGCTGGTTCTACGACAGGAAGATGAGAGTCTGGTCGGCCCGTAGCATTGTGAATGTTGAGCGAAACCCCTACACATATGTCGCATTTCCAAGACAGTACTTGATGGAATTCCCTTTCTATTACTCCCTTCTTGAAACACTGAGAGCGACATATGTTGCACTGGATTTGGACACAAGCAAGATTGACTCAATGATAGAGTATTTGGACAGATTCGGAAGCCTTCGTGTGTCAGACGCGGATGATTTCAAGGAGGCAATGGCCTTGAGGCATGAGTTTGGTGGATTGTTCACGTCACAGGAAGAATCGGAGGGAAACAATTGAGAATCAGAAAATGGATAATGAAGCAACAATGGAGAATCCTGCAGATTCGAGGGATTTGGGGCGTGTTCTATGGCGTACTTATCCTTGCAGGTCTCTATGTTGAGTATGTGCCATTCTTCAATGACATGGGTCCAATCGGCCCCTTCGTATTTGCGTCAGTCATCCTAATTGTTTTTCTAGTCATTGGATACATCTATGACAGGGTTCTTGTCATGTGGGCGCCTTCCCAGGAAGTGACTCAGGAACGCAATCCGTACATGTATGTACCAAGCCCCAAAGATCACATATTCTGGTTCCCGCTATACTCGACTCTTCTTGATGTAACTGAGGAGCTGGCACAGAAGGTTGGAGCTGATACTCAAGCGATAGAGAGGACCCGGTCATACTATGCCAAGTTGCAGGCGTTGCGTCCTGAAAGGAATGAGGACATAGATGAGGGTATACGACTGCGACAGGAGTTCATCAGAAACCATCCATTCTCAGAAGTGTTTGATGATAGTTCTGAGGCGTAGGACATACAAGTTCCTCGGAAGGTTTTTCTATCTAAGGCTGATTTCATCGAGTTGTGAGAATAGCAGGAAGAGAAATCGGGAAAGGGCTGAGACCATATTTGATAGCAGAGGTCGGTGTCAACTACGACAACGATATGGAATACGCCGAAGAGCTGATAAAGGCGGCAAAGCGGACTGGTGTAGATGCTGTCAAGTTCCAGACGTACACTCCGAGCAAGATTGTATCGGCTTCATCTCCCAAGTACTGGAAAGACGATAGACCCGATGAAACGCAATACCAATTCTTTGCTCGCTCCAACACGTTCTATCACGAGGAAACGAAGGAGCTTTCAAGACTCTGCAGGGAGAATGACATCTCTTTCATGTCAACTCCATTTGACCTAGATAGTGTGGAACTATTAGATAGTCTAGATGTTCCAGCCTTCAAGATTGCGTCAGCAGACATCACCAACTATCCGCTCCTGAGAAGAGCAGCAAGAACCGGGAAGCCGGTCCTTCTGTCCACAGGCGCGTCGACCATTGGCGAGATTGAACAGGCGGTTGAGATAGTTGAATCTGAAGGAAACGAGGACATTGTGATTCTCCACTGCATTCTGGCCTACCCAACACCTGTTGAGCACTCCAATCTGTTGATGATAAAATGCTTGCGTGACATCTTTCCCAAGTACGAGATTGGCTGGTCTGATCACGTGATACCTGACGATTCAGTTCTAGTCCCAACTATCGCCGCAGTACTCGGCGCCAGTGTCATAGAGAAGCATTTCACCACTGATCGAAACCGACCTGGTAATGATCACTTTCACTCTGTTGATGAAGCATTGATGACAAGACTCGTGGGGAATATCGAATTGGCCATGTCGTCACTTGGTGAGTACCTAAAGAAACCCATGCCAATAGAAGAACCTGCCCGTTTGAATGCTAGGCGCTCGATTGCTGCATACCGACAAATCAGTGCTGGGGACAAATTCACGGATGACAATCTGATATTGCTTAGACCTGGGTCCGGTATTCATCCACAGTTCTTGGAACATATCATTGGGCGTAGGGCGAAGCGCGATGTCATGCCTGGGCATTTACTTGAATGGGATGATATCTTCTGATTCTTGGAGGTAGTTGCTTCTCATGCCTGAAGTCGTCGCTGTAATCCCGGCCCGTGCAGGTTCCAAGGGAATTCCGCTCAAGAACCTTCAAGAGTTGGCCTTTAGACCTTTGATTGAATACACGATTCAAGCGGCGTTGGAGTCCAAGACCGTCAATCGAGTCATTGTGTCTACTGACTCAAAGAGAATCGCTAAGGTTGCAGAGAGGGCTGGTGCCGAGATTCCATTTCTCAGACCCTGCCATCTTGCTGACGACAAGACGCCTCTTGCAGCAGTCATGCGACACTTCCTTGACTGGTGTGACGAAGTGGGTTGGGATGTTGAGGCACTAGTCATCCTTGAACCGACATCACCTCTTCGAACTTCCGCGAACATCGACGAAGCAGTTGAGCTGTTCAAGAAGAAGAGAGCAGACACGGTTGTATCAGTCAGGCGTGACACCAGCCTCCTGTGGGTGATGGATGATGGCAATCCTCGACCAATTCAGACTGAACGGTTGAATCGGCAGCTACTGAAACCAGTCTATCAAGAGAATGGTGCTATATTCGTAACGAAGCCCGAGGTCGTCACAGAGAGCACAACAATTGGCGATCGGGTGGTCCTCTATGAGATGAGTCCTGCCGCATCGATTGACATCAACACTTGGGCCGACTTCAGACAAGCCTCACTGGCCTTGAGGAGTATCAAGATCATGTTTCACTTCAAGGCATCTGCGGAGCTCGGCTTTGGACACTTCTACCGTGTTCTGACATTGGCAAACAGGCTTCACTATAATGATGTTGTCTTGCTCTGCTCGGAATTTGATGACCGAGCCGCAGAGCGAATTGGCACAGTCGGATTCAGATACTATCTATCAGAAGACCCTGTTCAAATAATCAGAAAGGAAAGGCCAACCATTCTTGTCAATGACATACTCGATACATCAAAGTTCTTGATGCAGCAGTTGCGTGGTCTGGTGCCACTAACAGTGAATTTCGAAGACTTGGGGGAAGGTAGTCAGCTTGCGGACTTGGTTTTTAATGCACTCTACAGGGACATGTCATCAAACTCCTCATACTATGGCGGCGGAGAGTTTGCCATAATGAGAGATGAATTTCTCTTCCGTCCAAAGCACAAAGTCAGAGAGAGGCTTGAAACTGTGACCGCAACGTTTGGGGGGAGTGATCCAAACAATATCGCCTACTACTGTATGAAGACCCTACCCGTGAGGTATCCTGAGATTCAATTTCGAATAATAGTCGGTCCAGGGTATATGCACGATAAATCACTTCTTCGCACTCTGGTCAAGAAACTACATAATACCGAGCTCATCGACACTGCGACAGATATGGCAAAGCATTTCTCAGAATCAGACCTAGTGATAACTTCATGTGGTAGGACCGTATTTGAAGCCGCCGCCTGTGGTGTCCCTTGTGTTGTGATGTGCCAAAATGAACGTGAAATGAAACACCGACACATCTCATATCGCGATGGCGTGATAAGCCTAGGTCTCTTCAACGCTGAATCCAGCATGGACTCATTGGTTGAGATTCTTGACGAGTTGAAAGATCGCCCTGACAAGAGGCGTGAAATGTCTGAGAGATCTAGTAGGATCGTCGACGGACTGGGAGTCTTTAGAGTCATTGGACTCATAGAAAAGGCCGCTCGTGCAAGAGGCTTGATGCGTAGTTTCTGACCGACTGGGCACTACGAGTACAATGCCTTTTCATTGGACTGAAAGAAGAGCTGAAGCCTCGAAAACAGTTTGTCGATTCTCTGAGGTGTATGCTCAAACATCTCAAACCCATTATCAATCTGATTGTGAATCATTTGCATCATCTGACTGATGGCTGACCTGTTTGGTCCGGGCTCGCCACGAATGATTCGCTCACCTTTTGCCAGGTAGTGCTTTACCTTGGTTGACACTGGTAGGCCGTCGATAATGGTCTCATTTCGTGCACGAATCCCCGGTAACTGGAGAGTTTGCGACATAGCTTGACCACGGCCATCCTCCCATAGGAGAAAGGTTGGCACCCGCTGACTCACACAGTAGGCATGCGCATGGACTCGATATCCCACGTGGAAGTCAATATCATTATACACCTTGATGCTATCTAGATTGTATGCCGCATCGATTATTTCAAATCCGTGACTCTTTACAGTTTTCACCAAGCTCCGCAGAGCAGCTCCTTCCTTCTTACTCGTATACTTGTCCGCGTCGATGCCCCTGTGGAACACTGCAACCACTCCACTCTTGGGAAATGCTTCTCTCAGACTTTCCAACAATCGCAGATTCTGACCGTGCAGCAGCGGTTTCTGTGCCATGCTAACCGCAATTTGCTCCACGTCGGATGGAATACGAAACCGAGTCTTCTTCTCAATCTCGTCGAAGTCAAAGAGTGTTGGGCAACCTGTATTGATGACGTTCGCCACACCATACCGAGCAAGTATCTGGCGGGTTATCTCATCACGGGTAGAGGAGTTTGCGATTCCCTTGTGAATTCTTCTGATTGCAGCAACAGATTCAGCCGAGAACTGAAACCTCTCAGAGTGATATAACGGATATCCACGCCATCCAAGACCAAGTGGGATTATTGGCACTGTAATGCGGTCGGAGAGCTTGAGAAAGGGGTATACTCCTCCATAGAATCGAGTATTGTATCCGGGTCCACCACATATGATTATCGCATCAGTGTCGTTGATGTCTGAGAGATATGGCTCGAAGTCTTCGTTACGTTTCAAGATCAATGAACTAGCTGGTCTGAGAAACTTGTCGATCATTTCCTTTGACTTCTCTGATATGAGGAAGTCTCCTAGATTCTTGAAGGCACCACTGACAAGGGTGTACTTGCGACTCATCTTGACTACCTGTATCCGAGAGCGAGAGGCCGATGCTAAAACTATATCTCTTGCTGTAGTATGGTTGACGATTTCTGTTGACTGGGTTTCTTCGACATCACTTCTCCCATCACAATTGTGACATACTATTCGTCAAGGTCGATTCTTGGATTTCAACTTCAACTACGGGCTTGACCACGTTCGTGAGATTATTTCATTGGCACGGGTGCTGGCTCAGAAGGTGGGGGCAGATATGGACGTTAGGATTATGGCCGCGTGACTGCATAATCTTGTTTCACCATTACTAAGGATAAGCAAAGTTGGTGTACGCCCCCACTTCCTTCTTGCCGTCCAGAGGCAATCTGGGAATGGTTTTTATCAGCTCATAGTGATGCCGAGAACAAGAGGAATCAGGTATATGCCCAGCTTGGAGTTGCTTCTCTTCGGACTGTCTGCCGTACTGATGGTCTTTGTCTTGTTCTCCGTAATGAAGGGGTTGCGTTATGCCACCATTGCATTTGATATGATCAAGGTGTATCCGGCGCTTCTTGCTGTAAGCTACATTGGCATGGCAATAGGATTACTGGCAGTCTTCCCGTTGTTGCCGTACATTGCTCTCGTGTTGCTACTGACTGTGAACACAGCGTACTGGCTCCGAGAACCAGTCAGATGGCTCAGAGAGTATCGATTGTCGAATCTTAGGCACTTGTTTGAAACACTCCAATCAGAAACCTTCAATGTGGCGTCTTTCGACGACTATGTTCGAGGAGAACTGGACCCGACCAGAGTGAATGTCTTCCTGAGACATGATGTGGACATATCGCTGCCCAGAGCTCGTAGGCTTGCCTCAATGCAGAAAGAACTAGGAGTACTCTCTACGTATTTCTTCCGCCTTCATGCCGAGAAATACACCTTTGAAGAGGCACAACCAGTCATCAGAGAACTAGTCGAGTGGGGCTTTGGCATAGGGCTTCATTATGAGACCCTCAGTTTCACCAAGGGTGACAAGGAAAGGGCCATCGAGCAGTTTGCTCAGGACTTGCAGGCCCTCAGAGATTTTGCGCCAGTCAGTATTGTTGCAGCTCACGGCCACAGGCAGTACAAGAATCGCCAGATCTGGGAGTACATAGATAAGTCAACCCTTGATGTGTTCTCGGCGTATGATATGAAGTCGGATATCTACATCAGTGATGCTGGTGGAAGAAGACTGCGTGATGAAGAGGGGAAGCACCTCTTTGATAGACTTTATGAAGCAAAGCCCGGACAGATTGTTCAGGTACTGATCCATCCCGACTGGTGGGCATAGAAGATACGGTGAAGAACTTGCAGGTCCAACGAGTGCTCAACATTGCTAGACGAATGATCCGTGACAAGAAGTACCGAAACTACATCATAAGAAGACTCACTGAGGAGACTCAACGCGCCGTCAAGCCCCCAACATCTGAGGCACTCACTCAGGCGGACAGGGACTTCCTCTCCACCCTGAAGATTGGGTTTGTTGGCGGCTGCGAGATATCCTTCATCAAGGAGTTTCTAGAGGCGAACGGGGCCACGTGCTATCACACGTTTGATCACAACGAACCGTCAAACCCCTTCTTGGCATTCAACGATGAGAAAGGGGGTCTCTACTCATTCAATCCGAGCATAGTTGTTGTCAGCGATGTACAGGACATCCGCAATTGCATCTTCGATATTCAGCACGGGACTGCAAACTTCTCAAGACAGGATGAGCAACTGCAGCAAGCCAAGGAGCGTATTCTCAGCGGGATAAGACTGGCGCGAAAGAAGCTCTCTGCCTCGTATATTGTAATGAATTATCCGCTTGTCATCAGGCCCGCTCATGGCAGGTTTGACTACAAACATCTAGGGACTGCATACAGTCTTCGTGAGTTTCTTGGTCGACTCGATCTACTCTACTATGAGATGGCCAAGCAGGAGGATGACCTCTACCTTCTTTCCATCGACGAGGCCTTCCTCTCATCTGGTGTTGGCTCTCAAATACGCGAGAGCGATGCAGACGGCATCTACGAGCACCTCACTCGAGCGGGAGCTGTCACTGTGGCCCGTAGTCTCATCGATCACCTGAAGGTCCTGACAGGCTACGGACGTCGTATCAAGTGCGCTGTGGTTGACCTCGACAATACGCTTTGGGATGGCATCCTCAGAGATGATGGCATCGAAGGCATAAACCTCCATTCGAATAGGCTCAAGGTCCTAGAGCTTCTGACCAAGCGAGGAATCATCCTGGCAATCTCGAGCAAGAATGACAGCACGTTGGTTCCTCTTGTTGATGAGATTCTTGGTGACAGTGCAAAGCTGTTTGCGGTGAAGAAGATAAACTGGAACGACAAAGCCCAGAATCTTCAAGAGATTGCTTCTGAACTGAATATTGGAATTGACTCCCTTGCTTTCTTTGATGACAATCCCTACGAGCGGGACCAGATCAAGACCTTTCTCCCAGATGTACTTGTGCTTCCTGATACGGAGATCTTGCATGCACTCAACCGCATCGAATTTGAACCAGTGGGCAAGCTCTCAGAGGAGAGCGCAAAGAGGGCAATGATGTATGCACAGCAGGCTCAGAGAGAGAGCGCTGAGAAGGCCTTCTTCGACAAAGAGTCGTTTCTCAAATCTTGTGACATGCGGCTGTGGATGCGAGAAGCGAAGCCTGAGAACCTCGGACGCGTTACTGAACTGATTCTGAGAACGAATCAACTGAATGCAACCGCCGTCAGATACCGCAAGGAGGAGATTATTGACTTTCACAAGTCTGACGACTACAAGATCTATGTTGTGAATCTAGACGACAAGTACGGGGAGTACGGATTGATTGGCCTCGCCCTCGTTCGTAAGGAGAAGCGCCAATGGGTATTGGAAGTACTCACCTTCTCCTGTCGGGCAATGGGCAAGACTGTCGAACAGACTTTCCTCACCTACCTGATGAGAGAGGCAAAGAAGTCGGGAGCCACAACTCTCGTTGGGAAGTACAGGAAGACAGATCGGAACGAGGCTGTGGAACGGATATTCGTGGATGCTGGTTTTGAGAAGGTGCCAGGAGAGGACGAGATAATCTACTGGCACTATGACTTCGGTAAGAAGGGTGTGCCCGAATACCCCGACTGGTTCGAGGTCAAGACCTAGAGAACAGTTCAGGTGAGTCCAATTGCTCACGCCCGTGATGGTAGACGCACACTGTCATCTCAGCAATGAGGAGTTCGACTCTGACCGAGAGAAAGTGATTGGCCGTGCAGAGGCCATTGGGGTCGCGTGCATCGATTCAGCAATAGTGCCCCATCTGTGGGAGAAGAGTCTTGATATCTCACAGAGATACCCCAGTGTGTTCTCTTCGATTGGACTTGACCCTGTCCAGTATGCGAGGGTCGAAGATGCAGTCCAGTTCATCAGAGACCACGATGAACTCATTGTGTCGGTCGGAGAGACCGGACTGGACCACTATCTTATCCGCGACCACAAACAGAGAGATGATCAGGCCACGGCCTTTCGCAAGATGATTGACCTCTCCATCAGTCTCAGGCTCCCAGTGCAAGTCCACTCCAGGTCGGCAGGAAGACGCGCCTTGGAGGTCCTTCGAGAACAAGAGGCCGTTGATGTGCACATGCACGCTTTTGACGGAAAGGCCAGTCTGGTGCGCGTGGCCTCTCATGACTATGGTTACTACTTCTCGGTTCCTACCTCGGTCGTGCGCTCTTCCCAGAAGCGGAAGATGGTCAAGGCCATCGCAATCGAACGTTTGCTTCTGGAGACCGATAGTCCTGTGCTCGGACCAGACCGGCAGAGTAGGAATGAACCCTCCAACCTGACCATTGCTCTTGAAGAGACCGCTGATATCCTGCGGCGTGACACTGAAGAGCTTCGCCAGCTGGTCTTGGAGAATACCCTCAGATTGTATCGAAGGATCTCTGTCCATTGATATGATTCATAAGACTGCCTGCCCGAATGAGAACCTGACCGGCCATGGACGACGAACTCATTGATGGTCTGCAGAATCTTGTGGAAACAACCACGGCAGAGGCTGCTATCGCAGAGTGGTGGGACCTTGCAGGGGTCTCTGAGAGACCCATCTTCAACTACAGGTTCGATCACGTTCGCGAAGTGGTGTCGCTAGCACAGGTCTTGGCTCGCGACGTGGGAGCTGACGCAGACGTTGTGACGGTTGCCGCGTGGTTGCATGATCTCGCAAAGCCGGGTCTTGGAGGGGTGAAGAACCATGCGAAGGTCAGCGCAGACATGGCTGAGGAATACCTTCGAGAACGGGGTCTCGACAAGGAGTTCATCGATAGAGTCAGTGAGGCCGTGAGTAGACACGCGGGGCTCACCCTGGACGCCCCTCTCGAGACCAAGGAGGCCCAGGTTGTCTGGGAGGCTGACAAGCTGGTCAAGTTGGGCATCGTCGGCTTTGTCCACTTCTTGCTCAACACTGTGAGGCTGACTCCGGACCAGAGCATTCGGCAGATGTCGCATAATCTCCGCGAGTTCCTTCCCCTGGCCAAGCAGATTGCTGACTCCATGCACACCGACCTTGCGAGAGAATTGGCACAGTCCCGGCTCGATCACCTTCATGCTATTGCGGAGATGTTCAGTGAAGAACTCGGAGTGAATGAATGAGGAGGACTGATGATGGAGGACAGAAACCTACGCACCGTCGGGCTAGTTGTGATTGGGAATGAAGTGCTGGACGGTATTGTCTTGGACACCAACTCCAACTGGATGGAGCTGAGACTGACCGCCCTCGGGCTAGAGGTCAAACGGCTCGTGTCAGTCCGAGACCAACTTGACGAGATTGGAGAGGCCTTGAGATTTGTCTGTGACGCCTGTGACGTCGTGATAACGACCGGTGGGCTGGGCCCCACTCATGACGACATGACACTGCACGCAGTCGCACTCGCGCTTGGTGTGGAGACGGCAGAGCATCCTGAGGCCATTGCCATTGTTGAACGCCAGTACAAGAACCTGTACGAGCGCGGAATCGTGAAGTCCCCCGATATCACTCCCAGCAGGCGCAAGATGGCCAGACTTCCCCTTGGGGGCGTTCCTCTTGACAATACAGTAGGTGGTGCGCCTGGTGTCAGAATCGACCACGATGGTACGACGATCTTCTGTCTGCCCGGGGTCCCGAGTGAGCTCAAGTTCATCTTCGAGGACTCTCTTGTGCCGTGGCTGAGAGCGCGGATACAGACCAACTATGTCGAGTCCATCGTGGAGTTCGACATCAACGACGAGTCGGTCTTCTCGCCCGCCATTGACAAGGTGATGAAGAAGTATCCAGAGGTGTACATCAAGTCCATGCCCAAGACTTACGGAACCACATGGACCCTGCGTATCTGGCTCTCAGCAAGAGGCGCAGACTCTGCTCATCTTCAGGATCAAATCACCAAGGCGAAACAGTATCTTGAGGACATCACTGGCATTATCTCAAGACCTGTTGAGTAGGTTTCTCTCGTCGGCCGGTAGATATATCCCTCACTTGTTCCAACCAAAGCGATGGAGCGAATATCAATGCAGGTGGAGCTAGCAATCAATCTGGAGGATATCGTGATTTACGGCATCGCTGCGGTCTACGCTATCATTGTCATGACTGTGGCTGACCTCTCAAGACGTAAGTTGAATCTGGGCTCTGACTTCACGAGAAAGATAGTCCATCTCTTTGCCGGCGCTGCCGTATGGACTGTCCCTTACTACCCGCACCCATGGGTCGCGACGCTGGTGGCCCTCACCTTTGCCATCATGCTGGGTCTCATGAACTCTAGTCGCTTCGGTCGATTCTTCGAGGCCATGGCACGACCTGATGATTTGGAGCACGGAAGTGTCAGGGGACCCTTCTGGTATGCCGTGTCTATCACCATCCTGACAGGTATCTTCACACTCACAGGCAACGATGCCACATACTTCATTCCAGCGGCCGCGATACACATCATGATGCTCGGGGACGGCGTGAGTGCACCCATCGGCATGAAGTACGGCAAGAATCACACGCGAACCATCCTTGGGTCGAAAAGGAGCCTCCATGGGAGTCTTGCCCTGTTCCTGTTCGGGTTTCTCGGTGTGCTTGTAGCATTCTGGTGGTTCGGCATCTACTCTACCCAAGCACTTGTTGGACCTGGTGGCATCCTGATGTATGAGATCATCATCTTGGCCTTGGTCGGTTCACTCACAGCGACACTTGTCGAACTGGTGAGTCCCAAAGGGACTGACAATATCCTTCTACCCTTTGTGACAACTGTGGTGATGCTGTTAGTGGGTATGCAACTGGGTGTGGTCTCGTTCTAGGCATCGACGACGAGTCGATAGTAGAATGTCTTGCCCGCGGTCGGACTGTCTCTCTCAATCCGTACGACCTGACCTGGTCGGGCACCAAGGACTCTCGCTGCGGGATCAGTCGCGTAGATTCTGGGAAGCTCCTTCTTCGTGATACGATAGTGACTAAGAACCAGCTCGATCTCGGACTCCTCGGCTATGATATGCATGGGAACAAGCTCATGCTCAAAGAGGTCAAAAGAGGAGTAGTTCCCCTGAACAAGCTCCACCCTCGCGATCTTTGCATACTTCGTCGAGGCTGGGGTGAACCGAGCACCGCCGACCAGCATGCCACGCTGTGACTCTGTCTCTTCCATCTCTTTCACAAGGTCTCGAACGAGGGCCACACCGACGACTTTCTCTTCCTTCAGCATCCAGATGACGTACTTGACGAGACCGTCGTCTGAACCCTTGGTCGGGCGCATCACATAGCGGTCCTCGTACTCATCGTACTCGTCAGTGGTGAACCCACGAAGCGCAAGAAGTGCGCGTGTCTTCTTAACAATAGGAGGGATCTCAGACAACGTCAAAAACACCTGTCAATGTCATCGCGCTGGTAGAGCGAATATAAAGCTTGTCAAGTGTGAAGTGGAAACGACCTCCTCGACATTCTAGTCTCCTTTGTACTCTCTCATGGGCTGTCCGCAGCAGACTAGGGTCCCTGCGCCTGACTTCTTCACGACCACGACTTGCTGACATATGTCACACACGTAGGTTGCTCCTTCCTTTGCCATTTCAATCACCATTCATTGTTGTATTGCCATCTGTGTGTCAGATGCCGTATTATGGCTTTCTAGAGGCCTTCCCGAAAGCGGAGTATGTTTCCAGAAACGCCTAATAGTAGATGGTACGAAGATACAAATAGCCTAATAACCCAATGAGAGAGGGACCGAGAGGCGATTGGCGTGGCCGGACTTACAAAGGGAATGATTGCAGACGTTCACAAGAAGAGGGAGATACGTCTTCCTGATGAGTTCTATTCGAACACCGAGCTGGCCAGCACAAAGGCGGCCATGGTGATCTATTTCGAGAAGACTGGCGAGATACGCCTCATTCCCATGAAGAAGGAGGGTGGTGCCAGGGTTCGTCTTGAGGTCGAGAAAGTCAATCCAGTGCTCATGCAGACCATGACGGAGCTCTTCAAGAAGCATGACCTCAATGTCCTCTTTACCACGGGTTTCTGCTATCAGGACCAAGACAACCGCTGTATCTATGAGGTGTATTTCTCGGCAGACAACATCCATGACAAGAAGGCCGAGATCACCAATGCGATTGAGAAGATACCCGGTCTCTTCGAGAGCGAGTTTGAGATCCTCGAGATTGGGAATGAGTGGTAGACTCTGACAGGTCACCTCTTGATTCTGAGGGCCACCGTTTCTTTTGCACTGGTCTCCTCAAGATTAATCTTTGTCCCCAAGAGTGACTCCAAGTATCCCTGAATGTATGGTGCCGGATAGAACGGACTGCCAATCACTATGAGGTCGTTCTTCTCACCCTGCAGACTGATGGCACCCCATCCGCTCTCCTGAAGCAGGCGCAGGACTATCTGTCTGCTCTCCGGGTCCTTCGGATTCTTCTCGTAGAAGAACTTGAGGACGTCAGCGATAGGTGATGACCTTCCGGCCGTCTGTCCGAGTTCGTATTGCTCACTCCTCGTCAGTTTGGAGAAGAACAGGGAAGAGAGGGTCTCTGACTCAAAGATTGTTCTTGACTCGTTGATGTATATCCCTCTCTCAGTCCATTTGTGGACGGTGAAGTCGAGGAACCATCTGACCGCATCCTCGATCAGTTGGGCCCTGGATCGACCCACTCTGGCCTCGACCAGGGTGTCTATCCTCTTGACTAACGATTCGCTCATTGTGACGCTGATGATCTTCTTCCTATCATCATCGGTTGAAGCTGGTGACAACTGGTTTCTCTCCCTTACGAATACATATGCCTTATTCGTGAATAGTTGAAAGTACTAGACCTCAACCATTGCTACTATTTGAACTCTTTGGGAGAATCGCAAGTTTCCATGTGGTAGGCCCTACAGGCAAGACTTAATGATGTGCACACCGAATCCAGTTGTGGTTTGATATGACGCACTGCGAACTATGGCTCGAGTCTGCTGATGGTGTGAAGCAGCTGCGAGTGGCCCTGCTTGCGCCCGAAGGTTTTGAGATTCCCGAAGGATTCATGGAGTCCGAGATACAGAGAGAGTCCATTGGGACACTCTACGTGTCCATCTGGATTGATGGCATCGTGAGCGCTAAGAAGTTCATTGACAAGGCGGCTCAGTTCTACTCAGATCGAGGTCTCAAGTTCCTCTACTTCCGAGAGATTAGAAAACCATGGACATAGGCACCTCAGTTCACAAAGCATGATGCCTTGTGCTCTGACTGTCAACCTTACGTCTTCACCAAGAGTAACAACTCCACGTAGGAGTCTTCAGGCTCCGCGCTTGAATTGTGGAGGTTCACCTGAGTTCGTACTGGACGTTGCTCAGCTAAGGATGAAAAAAAACAGGGGAGAGGGGAGTGATCCCCTCCGTATTCTATGGCCACGCAACCAAGCCGAGGAGCGCTGGGTTCAAGAGAACAAGTACTCCAACAGCAATGGCAACAAGTCCTACTAGAACGCTCACAGGCTTGGATGCAAAGACCTTTCCAATCAGCGCCATGACCTTGATCAGAAGATCGGACAACACATAGACAACGCAGAAGATGATGAATCCGATGACGATAAGTCCCTTCACCGAGATCACTTGCGCGATGATGTCTCCGAGACCAATCATGCTGGTATATGGCTGAAGAAATCCGTAGACGGTTGATGTCCCGAAGACGGCAACGGCCAAGGCGAAGATCAACGCTAAGGGGAATTTCGTCAGCACTCTCATCACCAGAGAGAAGCCCATTACTATGAGAACCCCTGCGATTATGCCTGCGGCTGGCTGGACGTTCCAGACCACATAACCGACAAAGAGGTCAAGGATTCCCACGAAGAAGCCCAAGTACGTGCCAATCGCGACTAGTCCATCAAAGATGGTGCGTACCACTGGGATTGGATCAGTAATCTCACCAAACAGCCAGATGGCGGTGAGTCCTCCTGATAGAATCAGTACCCACGCGAGATTCCAGTCGTTCTGGAAAAAGGCCATCAGGTCAGCGAGGGTCCAGTCCAATATCGGAATTTGTAGCATGGTTACACCTCGTGTTTTCTATCCGCCCATCATGCGCGGCTGCAATTAAGGTTATCTTAGTACAGTCTGATGCCCATCAGACCCGATGAGGCCATGAATGATGTCCAGAATAAGAGCATGTTCACTACGGCCACGAGCAATGGACGTGCCCCACCCACCATTCGGGTGTTGAGGTATCCTGTGCTGAATGTGGTGATTGCCAGAGCAATCAAGAGCGGGGCGACTTCGATGACGGAGAGCACTTCCGGTGCAACGGTGAATCCTCCTGACAGGAGGGCTCCAAGAAAGAGGAATGGTGATAGCGACGCAAGCATTCCTAGGACACCCGCACTGGTGAAGGTAAGCAGGTAGACCTTCATTCTCTGGGCGGCGATTATCGAGTCACGCTCCTTGGCTAGGGCGGACCTCTTCACCAAGCGTGTCGCGATCTTGGTCAGACGTTCGCCAGCGTCCTGAGCAGACACCTCACACATTGCAGAGATGATTCTGAACATGTTCGACACTCTCTGACCCAGTGCTGCCTGCGACGCTCTTTCAAGAGCCTCCACTGAGCTGATCCTCTCCTGGTAGATCCCTCGTAGCGCAACATCGACAACCCGCCCAATCTCAGGCTCCAGGTCCTCCCTAATCTCTGCGAGAGAGACCTCAAGCGTGTCACCGTAACTCAGTCGCTCTCCGAGAAGCATGAGGAAGTTGAGAAACTCCTCGTACTCATTCATGATCTCCCTCTGCGTGGGACCCACTACAGAGGTGTCCCTAGGTCGATCAAAGTAGGCCGAGAACTGCTTTGAGAAACGTCGGCTCAGGACGTACGTGATGGCGATGAAGAGTGGTGCTATGAGAAGGATGACCGGATTCGTGGCGTGACCACCCAAAGCCACTGCCAAGGTGAAAATGATTGGGAGATATGTCGCCAGAGCGGCCACGACGAGAAGGCGCGACTCCAACTCCAAGTTCTTCTGACGCAGCGACATGTCCGCGTCAAACGACTCTCCAGAGAGGGCCTCCAGCAGGTCTGTCTTCTGTTCGAGGGATGTGAGAATGGCGGTAAAGTACCTGCGAATGTCGTCAGAGGGCTGGTTCATGGCAAACTCCCGCAGACACGTCTCCGGAGGTGTTCCGCGCCGGATGTCCCCCAGCATCTTCTGGAACACGAGCGACAGGAATGGATGCCCGGACTGTGCTATCATCTCTATGGCATCAAAGATTGTGCCCCCGGACTGGAAGACCAGAATGAACTGTTCGTAGACAAGGTCGGCCTCCTCTGCCAAACCAAGCCTGTAGCTGTTCATCGCTGAGATTGGATACTGGACGAAGATGTAGTAGACCACTACGCTGAACATCAAAGCGAGGGGGACTGAGAGAACGATGCCAATCTGAAAGAGGTACAGCACCGAGAAGACCGCCACGAATGCAAGAAAGCCGTAGAGATATCCCCCTGTCATGACACCTTCAGGGGTCAGTGTGGCAAGGGGGGCGAGAAAGTGGACCGCACGGGTGAGTTCTCTGTTCTCCTTTCTTGTTCCCAGTCTGTTGAAAAAAGGAGTCTTGACTGCGAGTCTACAGAGTTTCTCGTACAGCACGACAGGTGTCCTCTACACACCTCTGTCGCTCGCACCTCTCTTAAATTGCCCGATGAGTTGGAAAAAAGAAGATGTGACCGGGGAAACCCCGGTCGGATTAAGACACTATCTGCGCTTCACAATGATGATTACGGCGAGGAGGCCTACGAGTAGAGCTCCCAGTATCAAGAGATTGCTTCCGCCGCCCTCAAGCGCCATGTTGGTGTATGCCACATAGACAGGATCCTGTTGGACTCTGAGACCATTCCATGTGGGGAAGGTCACAGCATACCACCAGTGTGTGTTGGTGAAGGCAGTGTTCACGTTGGTCACCATGTCTCCAACTGTATTGTAGGTGTTCCGCAGCTGACTCGAGAGTCCGTAGGCCATGCGCGCGAAAATCCATGCTGACAGTGGCGCCTGCCACAGAACAAGGATGAGGTCGCTCAGCCTGACACCTAGTAGTGTGTTGATGGCAGTGAGGTCATCATCCACCACCGTGTCTGTGGTTTCGTTGACGAGAGAGTACTGCCTTCCAAAGCCGATATCAAAGGCTCTCTCGTTGCGCGCTCCTACCTGAATCGACACATTGTCGTTCATCAGTGTGGTGCTGGTCGGTGGTTCAATCTCGTTACCGTCAGTGGTGCCCACCACAGAGTACTGTGAGGCGAATACTGACAGGAAGTGTACCGCCGAGATCTCCATGCTATCACCGATGATGTCCTGGGGATCCGTTTCAACACCCCACAACTTGGCTTTCTCAACCTGACCGATGGTGTACAGTGACTCTGCATGAACCTCTCCGGTGTCTTCGATGCGGATGTCATACTGGATTGTGAGTTCGCTGATGACCACCTGCAGGATAGGCGTTGCGAGTGAGATCCAGAATCCCAACGGGTTGTTGGCGTCGACGATGCGACAGGTTAGGTTGTAGTAGTGCATTCCGAACCTGTAGTGGTTCTCTGCCAGTTTCGTCGCTGGAATCGGTTCAACAGCAGGAGTGTACTCCGGCCAAGTATTGTCAGATGCCAGAGGAACGACGTACCAGGACGGTTCATTCCCCACATCAGGGAGGTTGTTGGATCCGAAGGTCTCGTTGTGCACGAGGAGGAATGCGAAGACCGCCCCGATGAAGACCTCTTGATTTCCGGGTGTGATGTAGTGCATACCGAACAGTTGGTACGGCGCTATCATCTGTGTTCCATCCGTCATGTTGAACTCGTTGAAGGCAATTAGAAAGGCCTCGAATTCACCAACGTGGACAAATGACGCTGTAAGGCTACCATTGCCGTCAGTGCCAGATACGTAGAGTGAGTCATTGGTCCAGTACTCTTCAGCGAAGGTGTGGCCGAAAACCTCAGCTTCATCACCTGCTTCCCAAGCACTGGCGCCTGGCATTAGAACAAAGGGCAGCACGAGTAGAATGAGGACCCAGAAGGTCACTCCTTTTGCTTTCTTAGCGTGCATATCTACCACCACATTACCCTTTGAAACTTAGTAATAAAAGGAAATGTACGATACATCCATTCAGAAGAAGTCGGACAATTTGGTCTGATACGTGAACTCGGAGTATACATTGCTCTTGGTGAGCCATCGCTCCATGGGGATCCTCAGATGTCTTCCGACCTCCGCCACCGCCTCTTCCATGGAAGAGAAGCGTTTGACCTTAGTGGCCAGCGCCCTCTTAGATATCTCGCGGAACCTCCAGACCCCGAGAGGAACCCATCTCTGTGGGTCCACCTCCAAGAACACAAGGGTACTCGCCTGTTTCCTCTCCCCACACAAGTACTCAAGGGCTGGAAGCCTGGTGGCATAGTATGCACCCGCTGTGGCCTTTGCATAGCTCTTGCGACCCTTGCCCCACTCATAGTCTGATATGATTAGTGGGTTCAATCCCCCAAGCCATGATTCGAGCACCTCGAACAGCCACCCGTTGGGGAGAAACAGGAATGCCACTGTGTTGCCAAGAGCATGATCGACGCTGACTCGGTAGTCGTTGATCCAAGGGTACTGGAGGACCTCTCTATGCAATCTCTTGCCCATGATGTCGTCAACAGCAGTGATGCTCCACCGAGTTGGGACAAGCCTCCTCTTCTTACCCTCTCCAAGAACTCCTACCGAGAGAAGTCTGGTGATGTGCTCCTGTCTGACGCCTCCCCTGAACAGGTCGATAACCGCACTGACCGCGTTCATGTCAGTGTCCGCGGCTACCTTGTCAACAACTCTGGGGACCTTTGGGTTGTCCTCTAGTCTGAATGTCAGTAGCGGGGCTGATGGGCCGATTGGCAGAGTCCTGTCGGAGAACACCGTGGAGAAGGAGGGTTTCTTCAGTAGTGTGGCCTCAGATGACAGAGGGGCTTCCGAGAGTGCAAGGGTCTGGGTCTCCAGCAATTCTCTATCTGGAGAAGCCGCGAGGTCCACAGGAATCATCTTCTTGGTGCGCACAAGACTGAACCGCAAAGCCAAGATCTCGTCGATGGTTCTGTCCAACCAGAGGTCCGGTCTCTCCATGAACTCCGCCTCACCTGAGCGGACAGGTGGAACTAGCGGGCCAGCCAGTACCTTTGGATATCCGTGGTCTCCGACGAACACAGACGGTGGTGATGCTCCCACAAGGTCCATTCCGCTGAATGCCTCATCAATGCGGGCCATGGCCTTGGCGCGCATGAGCAGAGGGCATGGAGTAATCCCACATAGAGCTCGGTGACCCATGCATCTGGAGCAGACTCTCTCATCATAGGACTCAGCCTTCTTCGTGTCCGGAGTCGGCTCCAGTTTCATCTGAGGCATGGTATTCACTCTGACTCTGTTAGGCTCTTAATAGTCCCCGAATCTTTTCAACCTATACCTATCGCTCATCACAATCGAGAATAAGACATGTCTTCCGAAAGAGTATTCACTGGTCCAGTCGGATGGTGCACATCATGCCCACAAGAAGAGAGGAGATTGCGCGGATTCTTGAGGAGGCGGAGCATCCAATCACGGCTGAGGAGTTGTGTCAGATACTCGATGTCCGAAGCCGCTCTGTCATCTACGAGGACATCACACACATTGCAAAATCGATCAAGGCTCGGGGCAAGGAGTTGCTGGTACGACCGGCAGTCTGCGGCAAGTGCCAATACGAGTTCTATGCGAGAAAGACTGCAAAGGCTCCGTCTCGATGCCCCAAGTGCAAGAGCCAATGGATCATCGCCCCAGCCTTCATCATTCGCGACAAGTAGAAGTCAGTCAAACTTGTGTGTCTTCTTGGGTTCCGAACCAACATGTTTGATGCTATTGACTCGTGTGACAACATAGTCTGACAGACCGTACTCGGCCTCTTCGACGAAACCGTGCAATATCACGTCCATCCCGACACGTGGCAGGAACCTGTGGCGTTGCATCGTGGTGGCTGATAGTTTGACTAGATACGTCTTGCCGCTCTTTTCATTCTGTACTACGATGTCTGTGGTGCCATACCATCTCTGAGCAGAGACCCTTGTGGTCCTGCTTCCTCCCACTTCGCGGATGATACCTCTCACTACTGTCATCGAGTCTCACTCTCCCATGGAGGGATCAGGCTGCCATACCTTCCGCCGCCCCCGGCTCTGTACTTGGCCGTTCCATTGCGATAGGCTGCAATCATCATCGCGACTCGCTGGTTGACCCTCTCTATGTCATCAATCGGAGTCGTCGTGAGGACTGCAATCTCGGATCCCATCTCTTCTCTCATTCTATCGTAGAGTTTGAGTGCACTCTTCGAGCCTGCCGACTTGACTCCCAGTGAGACGGCAATGACATCAAGGAGCGGGGCTGTCCTGATGTACGGCGGTCTATGAGGTGGAGACCTTGAGATAGGTTCTCCGATTGCTGCCGCCCTATCCCGGACGCCGAGTCGAAGGGGTCTCCCATCGGCTGGACACTTCACCCTCCTCTCGTGAATGTCTGCCAGTAGACGGTGGGTCTCAAGCTCGTTCCGAGTGTAGATGTAGACGTTCAACTCGTCGTACGAAGGAGCCTCGTCCCCCTCTCGGATGATGAGGGTTCGCCTGCACGACGAGCAGAATGAGAGGAAGTACTTTCCCAATCTTGGATCCAGACCAACATTCAGGGTTGGACCCCTTCCCCCCTCACGTCTGATGGCCTTCTCAAGTTCGTCAAAGGAGGGTTCTTCCATCTCGAACTGGACAAACTCTCTACCTAGCTTGTTGGGCGAGGGGGAATGCGCATCACTGGACGTGATGTAAGTCAGCCTCCTCAGCTCGGGGATGCAATCTGCAATCTCTGAGTCTGCCGAGAGACCCAGCTCCAGAAAGTGGACATGGGAAGTCTCGCTACCATAGCACGATTCTAGGCTTGTGTGTTTGTTCTCTCGGAATATCGATCTGAAGGGGGTGAACGCATGTGCCGGTCCAATCAACCCACCAGTGTCTCTCACAATTCCGGCGAGCTCTTCGCCTCTGAGGTTCACTCTTGGCCGGCCACCCCACTTGTGATCAAGATTAGGGGAGTGGTTCTTCAGTGCCTTGCGCAGGTTGTGTACAGCTTCAAAGTCAGGCAGGAGCACGACGTGATGGATGGATTCAGAGTCTTCGATCTCTGTGGTGAGAATGAACCAGACTGATTCATGCATATAGGTCGAGTCGATTGCACTGAGCGACGACTCAAGGTAGGTGAGCCAATCAGGTTGTGTGGCATCGCCTGTTCCGACAAGATGAAGTCCTTTCTTAGATGCGCTCTTGGCAATCTCCTCAATGGTCATCTTCTTGGAGACGCCTATGGAGTGCAGTGAGTGGATATGAAGGTCCGCATTGAATCTCTCCATGCATGGCGTCCTCAGATATTGATCATGACCTTTGTCACTGAAGGTTGGGAGGCGTACTCAAAGGCATTGGCTCCGTCTTCCAGTTTGAACTCCTTTGAGATTAGACGCTTGACCTCAATCCTACCTCTGTTGAGCATGGCGATGGCCTTGTCGAAGGGCCCTCTACTGGTTCCGAAGACTGTCAGTTCTCTGTTGACAATGTCAGTAGGGTCAAGTGAGTACTGACACCCATGCATGCTCTTGAGCGCGATAACGCCGCCGTTGCGCACAAGTTCCAGAGCTATGTTGAACCCATCGATGTTCCCTGTGGCCTCAACCACCACACGAGGACCGACTCCTGAGGTTTCATCAAGAATCTTCTCTTTCCAGCTCGAAGAGTTGACATCATAGGTGTTCATCAGGCCTAGTTGACGCGCCAGGCCGAGCTGCCATCGGTTTCTGCCAACTATGTGCACATCGGCTCCTGCAGCGTCATACACTTGTGCAAGAAGCAGTGCAATCTTCCCGCTGCCCAGTACAAGAACCATCTCTTCCTTTTGTACCGGCACAGCTTCTACTGTCTTTATGGCCGACGCAAGCGGTTCCACGAAGGTGGCAGCGTCCGTGTCAACACCCTCGGGCAACGTATGTACTAGTTCGGCAGGTACCGTGATGAATTCGGATAGCCCACCATCTGTTGTGACACCAAGAATCTCTCTGTCCTGACAGTAGTGATTCATGTTGTGCTGGCAGTACCAACACCGGCCACATGAGACATCAATCTCTGTGGTGACCAAGGTTCCAGGCTCGATATCGACACCGGAGGTCTCGTGTACAGCACCTGCAATCTCGTGGCCAAGCACAATCGGCAGCTTCGTCTCATAGTCGCCTCTCCAGATGGCAAGATCAGTCCCACATATCCCGACAGAACGGACTTCCATTCGGACGTGACCTGGCATCACGGGAGGGATTGGCGTGTCAGCAAGTTGAAGACCATCCGCGGTCAGTATCAGTGATTGCATGTCAGGCCCTCCTCTCTATTCCCAGCAGATTAACTCTTCGAAAGGGCAAATCCCCTGAAGCCTGTTGGTGCGGCATCACTTATGAGGTCTACGATTTCTGTCTAGTGCTCGCCCGATCCACGGAGGAGATGAGCCGATTAGTCTGATGTTGTTGCAAAGCTCACACATCTCGAACTCATTGTGTCTGGTAATCTAATACACTCCCAATCTCTGTCAAGGATTTCAGCGATACTTATCTTGTGTTCCTCCCCTGTGCAAACGGTGTTTGGATGCAATCAATACTGGCAAACGTCGATTCAGAACAAATGTACGACCACATCCTGAAGATAGAGGGCGAGAAGCATCCACTATTCAGTCCAGAACAGATGGAGGACTGTGCTGACTACATCCTGAAGGCGTTCGAGAAATATGGACTGGAACCGACTGTTCACGAGTTTCAGGTTGAGGAACTTGACTACACATTTCGGAACTTAGAAGCCACGGTCGGTGGTTCTGGTCCCGAGCTTCTGATAGTTTCACATTATGACACAGTGCGAGACGCTCCGGGTGCTAATGACAATGGAAGTGCAATCACTGTGATGCTAGAGGCCGCACGAGTCCTCTCCCAGAGCCCGCCCACAGCAGCAGTTCGTTTTGTGAGTTTCAATCTGGAGGAACAGAACCCTGCCCGTCAGATGGAGATTCAGGAGAACTCGCTCAAGTACGGGATCACGGATGAGGCGGGGCGCTATACATCATGGCACACTGCACAGGTCCTTACTCGGTTTGGAGAGCTGTTCAGTAGGTACAGAATCGGACACCCTTCGTATGCGGATGTGACACAACGGGCCATCTCTGAACTGGATGATGATCTGCATCCAAACGAACGTGACTTCCTGAACTCTCTTGTCGATCTGAACAAGGATCTCAGCTTCGTGAACTGGCCCGGAAGGTCATCTATGATGGGGAGTTCCGCATGGGTTCGAGATGCATCCCAAAGAGGAATCTCAGTGAGAGGCGTTTTCTGTCTGGAGACCATGGGATACACTTCATCAGAACCACACTCCCAGCATTTTCCCGAAGGGCTCGACCCAGACATGTTCAAGTCTTTCAACACAGCTCCTGACCTGACAGTGGGAGACTTCCTGACAATCATCGGGGACTGCAATTCGGGGCCCTTGGCCGACACCCTCCGCATACAGTGTGAACGGGAAGACATTGGACTGCCATATGCGTGTCTTCAGGAAGACTTCACCTTTGAACAGGCGGCATACGTAATGCCTGATGTCTTGAGGTCTGACCATGCACCATTCTGGAGGAAGGGAATCCCCGGTCTCTTGCTCACAGATAGTGCAAACTTCAGGTATCCTTTCTATCATACACCTGCTGACACTATCGACAAGATTGACTTTGACTTTCTCACGAAGATATGCAAGGCGGTCATAGCCACAGCGCTCGAGTTCTGAGGATCAGAATGGAAGCCACTTCCTCACACTCTTCCTGTATTCGAGATACTCGCCTCCAAAACGCTCCTCAAGGAGATTTTCCTCATAATTGGCAAGAGCATTGTAGTATGCCGCTGCAACCATCCACACAAGGATTGAGGCAAGCGAGAGAGTCATGACAGCAAGCCCTAGGTAAACAAGGAGCGTTCCGAGATACATTGGGTGTTTCACTCGTCCGTAGACACCTCCTGTGGCCACACCTTGTACCTTGGTATCGAATATCTGGTGATGAGAGGCGTTCATGAGATACAGTGAGAGTAGGAGCACGGCAGAGCCAACCGGGACACACAACCATGCCACCCTCGCGCTGAACAGGAGTGTTGTGAGTCGCAACAGAAACGAGTCCACAATCCAGACCGTAAAGAACACAACAGCAAGAAGTGTCTGGCCTTTGTGGCTCCCTGGTTTCTCTCCAGCAAGATGGTCATGCTTGTGAAAGCTCATGGCAATTCATTTCGGATGTTTGGTCATTCCTTAAGAACAGTCTTTCCGGCGCAACGAGGTGTCCCTCAAGATTGGCCAAGGAGGAGAGATTTGGATCTGTCTGCGAATATTGAAATAGCACAATCTGACCTGATGAAGGGGCCGGCAGGTTGCATGTAGTGCGATTCTACTTGAGCCTCGCAGGAAGTGATTGTCACGCCGATGATGTTCAACAGACGACTACAGAGTAGTGAGGCGGACCTCTGGCTAGATTTGTATGAGAAATCGACGGAGCGGTCTCTTCAGAACAGGGATGCCGCCCGCACGTATCTCAACTCCCCTAACGCGGTGACATACGTCACAATGCTCGACAACACTCCAATCGGGGGAACATGTGTCATGCGTGATCCGACCAGACTCGCAATGCTGCTCTCGGCAGTGGCGATTGACAGAGAGCATCGTGACCGACTCACCTACAGCCTTGTCAAGTCTTCCCTTCCCTTCTTCCGGACAGTTGCGATACGAGATGTTGATGCTCTCGTATGCAAGGAGGGCCATCCGTCCCTCGGGTTTCCGTATGGCATTGAACAGGAGCCATGGATTCACGACGTACTGCTACGAGCGGGTTTCAAGGATGAGCAAGAGTTGACCTACGCTCAGGTCGATCTTGACGAGAGCAGGCAACGCGGAGTGGGCCTATCATTGAAACCCCTCTCTCATCTTGAGCCCGGGCGAGAACTCGTGTGGGAGGTGGGACGCAAGACTGGTCTGGCCAATTCAGCAACCTGGACCTCACTGCACTTCGCACAGGACTTGGGCAAGCTCTACGCAGTCACCTCGGGGGAGCATATCATCATGCTGACATCTATGCATCTTCTCGGGTCCAAGATGATAGTGGGCCCGGTCGTCCATGACTCGAGAAACGTTCCAGTCGAGAGCGCTGCGGCCGCCATATTGGGTGACGCCGCAGACCGCGGTGCTGACGAGGTAGTCCTCACGATGGTGGGCGAAGGGCAACGTGATTTGCTCGACGCCTTCAGAGATCTGACGGGTTCGATGGACACGAGGGAAGTGGTCCTGATGAGAAAGCTCCTCTAGTGGGAAAGCCTTTTGTTGCATCCCCTCTTGGTGGCACTGAGTCTCATGAGCACACTGAACATTGTCAAGGCCGGAAGCGGATTTCTCCTCGAGTACGGCGACATGCGTCTGGCCCTTGACACTGGTGTTGATGGTGAAGTGACTCTTCTGTCACACTCTCACTCTGATCACATTCAGGGTGTGAATAGAGCCAGCAATGTGATTGCTACAGAAGGGACCTTTGACACGTGGGCTGCAAGAGGTGGGAGGTCTCCGAGGCACAAGACGATCATCGAGCACGGCGAGACCCTCAGTCAGCTTGGTGTGGACATCACCTCTCTCAACGCAGGTCATGTACTCGGGTCGTCTATGTATCACATCAAGTTCGGAGACGGACTGACCCTTCTGTATACTGGCGACTTTAATAACGTCAACAGCATCGTTCACTCAGCTGCGCAACCTGTGCATGCGGACGTACTGGTCACTGAGGCCACCTATGGAACGCCACGGTGGATCTTTCCTGAGAGGTCCGTGACCCATCAGAAGATCATCGACGTCGCCCGTGCTGCAAGAGACCTCGGTCGCATCGTGTTGTTTCATGCCTACTCGCTAGGGAAGGCGCAGGAGGCCATTGCTCTCCTGCAAGACAGCGGATTCGACGTCATCAGCGGCAATCGAAGCATCGACAACGTGTGTGAAGTCTATGTGAAACACGGAGTGAAGATACAACACAGGTCTATGGACGACCTTGACAAGACGAATCTTCTTGAAGAGGGTGGAATCATTGTGAGTGCTTCGACACACCACACACTCACGAAGTTGCAGCGGGTCCTTCACGTCCGCTCCAGGGGTGACATCGAGAATCACGTTGATTCATATTCCCTGTCTGGGTGGACTCTGGGCCGGTACTCGGTGAAAGGGTTCCCACTGAGTGCTCACACAGACTTTCAGGGCCTGCTCGATTTTGCCAAGGGCGTGCAACCTCGACTGGCCTACTGCTTCACGTCAAATGCCTCTGTTCTCTCAAGGCATCTCAAGGAGCAGGGCATTCAGGCTGTTCCTCTCGAGTAGGTGAATGTCATGGAGGAGTTCATGTCAGAGCTTGTCGAACCGATTCATGCGGAGTCATTCTTCTCTGTGTCCGTCTCAGGCGAGATTCATGAGCGCCTGTGCTTTGAGTATCTGGACCCTGAGGGATACTATCGGCGTGTCACTCGTGATCAAGACCTGCTTGCGTCTGAGAGTGAGAAACTCGCCTCCAACATGCAGAGATTCCTCGACCTCGAGAGAGTCGAGATAAATGGGGTGAGGGCAAGGTCCAGAGTTGTCTACTGCGACATCTTCCTGAAGGGACACAGTGACGTTGTGTCCGTGGTCTACCTCATCGACTTCTCGGGCAAGTTCGTGTCAGGAGCCAACAAGATAGAGACATGGTTGGAGGAGGAGGTCGCTCCGTACGACTTTGAGATAATCTGGAGGTTCCCCGTGGGAACTCGCATCAGTGAGATCGACACACTCCTTGACTATCAGATCTATGATGACATGGTCACCTTATGGGCGAGTGAGGGTGATGAAGTGGGTGGTTACGAGAAGATGGTGTTCCACCTGCCACAGAAGAGAGGAGAGTGACAGCAATTCAGAGCGTTCCACTCATTCAGCTAGTCGCCCTGATTCTTATCGTGTTCGGGATTGTTGCAGTGGTGGCGGGAATTCTGCAACTCTTCCTGTCCAACCAGAACGAGGACGGACGAGTCCATCACGAGAGCAAGGGAATCATTCTTCTGGGACCCATTCCCATAGTGTGGGGGTACGGAAAGAAGGGATGGATTCTCGCCGGGGCTGTGGCAATCATTCTCTTCTTGATACTGACACTCATGCCCGGCTAGGCAATCCAGCCGCACTCGGGACACTGCTTCACTGTCGGTGTGGTCAGTGTCCGTACGACTCTGCCATTGGTCAGGCATTCCGGGCAGATGTCGAGCTCGTTGTTGCAGGTGGGACATACCGGTCTCCCACCGAGGTCTCTTATGCACGTGATGGTTCCACATTTGGGACACTTGATGGCATGGTCAAAGCAGAACTCATTCCGGCACTTGTCGCACCGCACCTTGGACTTGTTCCTGCAGACTGTACATGAGCGACCCATTGCGACGCACCCGCAACTGTCGAATACGGGCATCTGATAAGTCTAGCTCCGGACTCCTGTAATACCTAAGCGATACCAAGCCTCATAGTCAGATGGTGAGTGGCTTGGAGTGGAGAATATCCCAAATGCTCTTCATATGCAGAAACTGCGGCAAATCCACCGATGATATCGACGTGGTGCTTGATGGTGCCTGCAGCTGTGGGTGCACTCACTTTCATCTCGTTTCTGAGGACCGGTCAGGACTGCCACTACCTCTAGAGACAAAGGAAACCATTCGACAGGATCTTCACAGATGGGTGGATCTCAATCTGGACTCCATGCCTCCAGAGCTTGTGGGTAACATCAGAGTCCTGTTTGAGATTGAGCGAGATGACCTGACGTCCTAGGCGTCTAGTCCTCTGTCTCCTTCTTGTCATGCGGTCGCTCAATCTGGGCGATCTGTCCGTCGATCTCCACACTGAGGTCGGTCTTTCCTGCTGTGGCCGCGATTCGCTGGACTGCCTTCAGACTGTGGATGACGGAGTCCAACCACGAGAACAGGTCGCCTGGGTATGCCCAGAGTTCGAACTCTCTGTGAAGGCGCTCAGCGAGACCTGATGGGTTGAGACCTGCCTTCCTCTGAGTGACGAGCCATCTGCCGAGGGCAATCTTGCCGTGATCGCACTCCGGATAGTCGCGACATCCACAGTTGAAGAAGGTGGTTGACCACTTTCCAAAGACTTCGAAGACCCATTGGGGTAGACGTCCAGCTCCCCTCTTGCTTGCATCGCTTATCTCGCTGAAGACTCCGGAGAAGAGACGTGTGGGCATGTAGGTCTTGAAGGCGCTGTTGATCTCCTCTTGGAGCTTGTTGCTCAAGTAGATGTTCTCAAAGGGTTCAAGCATAATGGCGATGTCCAGCACATCATATGATGCCGTGAGTTTCAGGACCTCCAGTCCCATCTGAGGTGTAAGGAATGACATAGACGTCGCCCGACCCAGTTCCGTGGGATGGATGCTCCCGTCCTTCACCCTGACCATGTGTGTCCGTATCAGGTGCTTCAGGGCCTCGGACGGCGGCACAGACATCGAGAGCATTCGCTTGTAAGTCATGCCCACTGTCTTGAGGTCCGATTCGCCCATGGAGCATATCGTGGCCAGTATCTGTTCTGCGCTGGTCTCTTTGTCAGCAAAGGGCTCCACGTCTTCCACGACCCCATTCAGAAGGTCGACCGCCACCTGGTCCTCAGTCTTGTCCTGTCCACTGTTGTACTTGCGTTCTGGTTGCACGAGGAGGTACACCTTCCCTCTATCGTGCTTACCCAGCCTGCCTGCTCGTCCAAGCATCTGCTCGAACTCGGCTGTCGAGAGCCAGTCTGCGCCCATCGCAAGGGACTCGAAGATGACCTGTGAGGCTGGGAGATCTACGCCTGCTCCTAGCGCTGCCGTGGTGACAACAGATGAGAAGCGCTGTTTCTCGTATGCTCTCTCAACCCGTCGCCTTTGCATGTAGGACAGACCGCCGTGGTAGACGGCTGTCGAAACACGATGTTCTCGAAGCCAATCACTGAGAGCATGAGCACGTCTTCTGGAGTAAGTGAAGATTATAGACTGTCCCTTGTTGCCATAAGTGCTGACGTGACGAAACTCCGAGTTCACCAGTCTTCGGATGATTGATCTCTTGTCATCATCGTCGCGTGCAAAGACAAGATGACGCTCGAGCGGCACAGGCCTCCCCTCATAGTTGACCAGCTTGAGACCCAGCTCCTTTGCCAAGACTTGTGGCGAACCCACTGTGGCAGAGAGCGCGAGGTACTGGGCATTGGGATAGTGATATCGCATCCGTGAGATTATCCCATCGAGTTCTGGTCCCCGCTCTGGGTCCGCCAGATTCTGGATCTCATCGATGATGACTGTACCCACCTCTCCTAGCGCTTCCGTGCTCCCAGACCTGAAGATGAGGTCGAGAGCCTCATATGTAGCGCATACGATGTCCGCCTTGGAGATGTCCGTGTCCACGATGGGTCTTCCTTCTCTTCCAACATCCAGACGCGACATTCCGACCTTGATGCCCACTCCTAGACCAATCTTCCTGTACCGTTTCTTGAACTGATTGTATTTCTCGTTGGTGAGGGCCACAAGAGGGGCCATGTAGATCATCTTCTTGCCCCTCATCGCCTTGGGTACACCGGCCAGCTCTCCGATGAGGGTCTTCCCCGAAGATGTTGAGGCGACAACTAGCATGCCGCGATTCTTGAGGAGTCCCGCCTTGACAACTTGCACTTGAATTGGCAAGAGCGTGTCAAGTCCCTCCTTTGTGAGCACCTCTTTCAGCTGGTCCGGAATCTCAAGGTCCGAGATTGTCAGAGACCTCTCGGTCGTCTCAGCGACCACCGTGTCCACGAGGGTCAGGTCGGGTTCTTTCGTGGGGTCGAAACCAGGGGTCATCATGTCGATGATACGCGGGACCGATTTGACTCTTGACACCTGATGCTCGAGCTGAGCCAGCATCGCTCGTGAGAGATTGATCCCAAGGTGCTTCAATTCCGTCTTCAGGTCACGCTGTGCACAGGATACACATGAGACCTGCGTGTCAGAAACCTTCACAGCATTCTTGCGGGTGAGTATGGTGAGGCGGTTCTCTCTCAGGCAGTGTTGGCAGGTGGGTACGACGCGTATGGTGGGCCCCTGAATTCTGGTGACAAGGTCCTTCAAGTCCTTGAGGAAGGGTGGCTTCTGCTCACGGGGGACTATGAAGCCCTTGGACTTCCGGAGAATATCGCGTGCCTCCTTTGGTTGGTAGTAAACTGGTTTGTTGTACCTGACGAACCAGAAACGCCGAATTTCCAGGGCACCAGATGATTTCCGACCGTACTCAACCATCCCGCTCAGTTGTGATTGCTGTCTGTCCCTGAGCACATCGGAGAACACGTCGATGCGTGTGGTGAGCTCCTGCCTTCCTTTACGTAGGACGACTATGTATGGTTTGGCAAGCCGCTTCTGAATATCCGCATCTGCTATCTCCAAAGACATCTGACCTGTGGCCCCGGGCACT
>Ga0164310_10000076_pt1 | contig 46310 bp, 46 predicted proteins | sample GuaBasSedimGuay1_FD_121795 | JGI IMG/M metagenome (GOLD analysis project Ga0164310, IMG submission 121795) | Subseafloor sediment microbial communities from Guaymas Basin, Gulf of California, Mexico - Guay1, Core 4569-9, 0-3 cm | ecosystem: Environmental > Aquatic > Marine > Hydrothermal vents... | reverse complement strand
TAGTTGTAATATCAGTCAAAAAGAAATAAGAAAAATGAGAATCGAATCATATATAACATTACAGAAACTGAAAGAAGACAACAGAACAAATGTTAAAATGTTAGCTGGCAGACTTGCATTTATGGCAAGATCTGAAGGAGAAAGGAGAATACAAGGATCATGGTTTAATATTTTAAACGAAATAGAAAAAATATCTAAACAAAAAGTTATTCCAATGAAATACAGAATATAATTATTTTAGTTGATTTAATAGTATTTGTGAAAATACTTATCATTCGAGCAATCTTGAATGTAAAAAGAAAAAGAAGGTTAAAATCTCTCACCATCCCAGAAGATGGTAAGAGATTGGAAAATGAAAATTAGTGAACCACGATGCTTTTTGTGAAAAAGCATCAGCGTCAACTAATATAAGAACTAAAATATAACGAAAATAGTAGAAATTCAGTTGATTTAATAGTATTTGTGAAAATACTTATCATTCGAGCAATCTTGAATGTAAAACCATTAAAAATTAATAGGTGGAAAAAATAATGATCGAAGAAATATTCAGGCGCGGTCAGGACTTTCGGTGATTACATCAACAGAAAGTCCTTCCCTTCGCAGAATATTTTTCATAAGAACTGAATATTTTGTTGATTTAATTCTAATATAGTAGAATATCAATATTGTAATCAATATTGTAAAACAAAAACAAAAATATGCACCTAAAACCACGGTACATAAAGAGTAGAATGCAAGGCTTTTTAGGGCGGTCGCCCTGAAAAGCATAGGAACAAAAACTACTATTTTCGCCCTTTAAGGGCAAAAATCTGCTTTCTTTCAAAATGCGATTTTCATTTAAAAAAAATTAAATTATATTTGATTAAGACGAGATTTCATTTGCTCGCCAACAATTTTATAATTTAGATTATCTCTAACATATTGTTGTCCTGCAAGTCCAATGTCATTAAATTTCTTTTTATCAGATTTCCACAATTCATATGATTCTCTCATATGTTTTCGCAAAGAATGTATATTAAGTCGAGCCCATTCTGCATTAGTGTTTCTATATGCAGGTATATAATTCATACTGTGGATAGGTTCCATTGTATAGTCAATTTTCCATGGCGATGTATGATATTCTTCAATTGCAGTATGATTGCAAGCAATGATTGGTTTGCCAAGAGCCATACTCTGAATAATTGGACCACCCATTCCTTCTCCACGAGCAGTGGATATATAACAATCCATACTATTCATATATTGCGACATTTGATCCCACGACAATACTTTAGCAAGAATAACAATCATTACTTTGTTTGAAAGATGTAGTTTATCTCTTGCATTGGCAATTTTTGCCAACATTAATTTGCGGGTTTTGTCGTTCATTAATCCAGCGTAAGTCTTTATAACTAAAATAGTTCCATTCTTTTTTGATGGTCCATCCTTAAGGATTGCTTCATTTTGAAACTCTGAAGCATAAGCCATAATTAAATCGTCAAAATTCTTACGTTCAGTAAATTCTCCCATAGAAAAAAATGTAAAATTATCTTCCTGATAATTATGAATATTTTTAGACTGTTCAAGATTAAACCATCTATCATTTAATGGCCATGGAGCTTTGAACATAGGTTTCTCGACACCACAATTTTTGAATGTATCTAAAGCAAAATTACAAGTTGACCATATTTCATCCATTTTGTTCATTCTCTCAACCCATTGCGAATTGATTTTTGAAATTTCCCAATAAGAAAATCCAATATTATAACAATTGGGGAATTGTTTGTACATTGAAGTGATTGTATAGCTAATCGTAATATTCCCAGTAAATGGTTTTGTCATGATGGGCAAATGATTTTTCCACCAATCGTCAAGTTCAATTTGATTTGATTTTACCTTTTGTACCGATAGTTTGACATCAATTCCAACTTCAACCAATGCTCTTATATGATCTCGCATCGCAGATGAATATCCACTCATATTAAATGGATCGCCATGAAGTAATATTTGCATTGTCATATTGTAATAACCCCTTTTTGAAGAAGATTTTGTGATAATAATAATTTTTTCCATTGTTCAGCAATATCATCCCAGTTATACGAAGATGCTATTTCAATTGCTCTTTTTTCATAGGCATTAATTGACTTATCACTATTTATAATTTTAAATATATTATTCAAAACTGAATTATAATTAGGCAAACAACGAGCACTCAATAAATCTTTGTCGTATAAATAATTTTCAACATTCCAATTTAGATTAAGATTTTTTGTTATTTCTGCTCCACCACTACTATCTGGAGCAACAACAGGAATACCACAAGCCATTGCTTCTCCATATGGTAATCCCCATCCTTCATTAGCAAATGATACATAAGCATTTAATGCATTATAAAATAAAGGTAATTCTGATTCTTTCATACCTTGTCCAACTTGATAATCGGCAGTCATAAGAACTTTATCTTTAAGATTATAAGTTTTAATAAGACTGGGGATTTTCCATCCTTGATCATTTTGCGGAATGTGATACCAAAATCCAAAATCGGGACCATCAATATCACATAAATCTGCACTACATTGAGGACATTTTTCTGGCTTATTCCATTCAGAAAATTCCCAATCATAATTCCAAAAACTATAATGCCCTTGTTTGCATTTAACATATTTATTATATGATAGTGCTCCGGCAAGATGAAATAATGCATAAGTCATTTTCCGAAAAAAATTCCTGCCATTAAATCCTATAATGAATGGATTTTTAAGATATCCAATTTCTTTTGTTTTGCTAAGAAATTTATATCTAATGTCTTTTTTTTGCTTATCGTTAAATGGCCTGAATACATCATGATTGATACCACAAGGAATAACATCATTGATTTTATGTTTTGAAATATTCAATTTGGATATTGCTTTTTTAGCATATTCGGTTGGAGGGACAATACAATCAGCATAATTCCATATTTCTGCAAGTTCAGGACGCAATGGAGCAGATTCTACAAATGGTTGCCAAACCAAATGAAATCCTTCAGATTGTTTTAATTTGCATAAATGAGGTAGGTTCCAAGCATCATGATTTGTATAAATTATATCTGGTTGAAATTTTTTGACAATATGAAGTAAGGTTTGTTGTGCATGTTTATCTTCTTCTTTTGGCAATGTATTATGTATTTTAAATGATATTTCTTCGGTCGATTGATGATGATTAAATCCTATTTGTTCAACTTCAAATCTTTCGTCAGCATTTATTCTGGTGAAAATTTCCTTGGCTACTTTGCCAAGTCCAGTATTATGTACGCGAAATGCTCCTATTCCAGCGCAGAATGAATGTCCTTTGTCAGATTTTTGTCCATCTTCACATTCAAGATCATATACATATCCAGAATAATCATATTCTATTTGTCTACATACTTGTCTTGATTTTTTTACAAGATCATCAGAATACAAACAATCTCCAATTATAATTGCAAATTCATCATCATAAGTTGAATCAATCGTATAAAATAATCCGGAGCCAGAACCAATTAAAAAAAGCAATCCTTGTATTAAGAGAATGCTTTCAGAAACTAATGTATGATCTTGTCCTGAGATTTTACGATAGCCAGCAAGAAAAGACATCATAGATTTTGATGATGCATTTAATATTTCCGAGGGCAATGATAATAAATTATTTTGATAAAATCTATATTTATCAAATTTGGATGGTTTGATTCCAGGCTTTGATCTTCTCCATGGCATCATAGCCATATGCGCACCCAATTCATATGCAGTGACATCTTCAATGTTAATTTTATTATTTGCATTATGCTTTAATGGATATGTCAAAAGATTAATATCTGTTTCAAAAGCACAATCAGGTGTTATTTCCACCATATTATCAGATAATAGAGAGTGGTTAGGAGTTGTATCAATAAATGCTGATTGAGTATTTGTTCGAATCATTTTCCCATTATACTCATGTGCTGAAGCATGATTTAATAAATGCCATATTTCTTCACCATCAAATCCAGCATAAATATATGTTTCTTTATCATGATATGACTGAATAATTGCTGGATTTTGTAAACCAATCATAGATTTCATATCATTTAATGCTTTTACATCAACCATCGAAGAAATAGGAACAATATCAATCATATCATTGGTTTTAATGATAATGGGTGAATTAGCAGCGACAGAATGCAAACCGGCAGAATCAGTAATTAATAATATTTTAAGTGGTTTTGTCATTATTTTTCTTTCTTGGCTTATTCCAATATGGACTATGACATTTTGGACAGACCCTAATATTTATTATGCGTGGAATCCATTGGTGATCGCATCTTAAACATTTTAATTTTTGTAATCGTATTTCATTCATGACTATAATCATATACTATAGTCATATATTAATCAATATAAAAAATATAATTTTTTGAACTAAGAAAAAGGAGTTTAATTATGGGAGACAGATGTTGGTTGACAATATATGTTAACGAAGAAGATAAAGAGAAGGTCACAGAAATATTTGGTGAGGAAGGATATCAAAATATCGTCGTAGATAAAAAGAAAATTCAAATTGATTACGAAGAAGTAAATTATGGAGGTTATGATGAACTCAAAGATCTTGCTGAGGCAAAAATAGATTTCGAAGGGAATCATGCCGCTGGAGGATGTTACATTGGAGGCAATTTTGCTTGCATTGATGGACATTTAGTAGAAGTAATGAGTGATCCTGATGGCAATCCACTCGTGCCTTGCGATGAAAATGGTGTGAACCTCAATTTAATAAATATTGTTAAAAAATATTATGAGTATTATGATAAATTTTGGAAGGAATAATTATGCCTGATTGGTGTGAAAATAATTTGCAAATCAAAGGGAATCAATCTGATATAGATAAATTCTTTGAAGATACTTTTGGGACCTTGCAAAAAGCAATAGATTTAATAGAAAAGGAAGAATGTGAATTTCCTTTTGAAAGTATATTGCCTTTCCCTGATGATATTTATGGGAAGGAACTTATACAATGGTGTGTGAATAATTGGGGATGTAAATTAGGCAATCGAATGATTGAAATATCTAAACAAAGCAATAAAGTAAATATAACAATTCTTACGGCGTGGTCTTCTCCGATGGTATTTTTCAAAACAATTCGTAAAAAGTATCCGAAATTAACATTTCAAATGGATTTTTCAGAACCTGGAGCAGGATATTTTGGTGGGATGATATGTCAAAACGAATATTTTGTAGAATATTACAATGAATACGGAGACGCAGAAATTTAATCACAATAAAATTAGAATGGAAAATAACAATGGGCGAATGGATTGTAATAGGAGAAAGAAAAGATAGGAACACAATTAGACGAGTATTTTGGACACAAAAAAATAAAAAATCTATGCCACGATTTACTTGCCATGAAAATGAGGCAGTAATATTCAATAAACAAAAAGCAATAGAATGTCTTAAATATCTTATGCACGAAGAACTTATGGATGATGGTTTTCTTGAACAAGAACTTTGCCGATTGGGATCGGATCGTGTATCTGATATAAAAATAAAAAAAGTAAAACAATATGCTTATATATAAAAATATACAAAGGAATTAAATGAAAATATTTAGTATTTTAGATGAAATTAATAGTAAAACATTGAAAGATTTTATTGAATTCTATGAAGATACAATCAATCATAATATATTATATCCAATGGTTTTTATTAATTCTACAGGTGGAGATGTAAGTGCTGCCAATACTATTTGCTCGATTATAGAAAACTCCGACAAAGAATGGATTACATATACTGGCGGGCAAGCAATGAGTTCAGCATTAAACATATTAGTTCATGGAAACCATAGGTTTGCCAATAACAAGAGCGTGATGATGTATCACAATATGACAGTACAGCATAATGCAGGTAATTATAAATCTTTACAAACAGAGAATAAAGTATTTCAAAAATATTGGATAAAACCATATAATACTTCATTCGCCAATCAAACTAACGAAGATATTAAATATTGGGATAGACAAATTGATTCAAATACTGGAAATTTTTATTTTAATGCTAAAGAAGCATTAAAATTAGGTGCAATTGATTATATTGGTTTCCCATCAATAAAAACAATGGTTAGAATAGAAGCAAATTAAATAATGGAATTAATTGAAAATTTCGTACATTTACATGGACATTCTTGTTATTCTTTGCTTGATGGACTTACAAAAATTCCAAATCTCGTAGAAAAGGCTGCAATTTTAGGACATCCTGCAATTGCTTTAACCGATCATGGAGTAATGTGGGGCTGTGCAGATTTGTTTAACGAATGCATTAAATACATTGAAATGTCCGATAATGAATTCGAGACATTCAATAAGCAAAGAATTAAAGATAATAAACTTCCGTTTTTAAGTCGTCCGAAACCATTGCTTGGATACGAAGCATATTATGCATCTGGCATGAGATTTCCACCCGAAGCAGGTAACACTGTAAGTAAGAAAAATTACCATATGGTATTACTCGCAAGGAATATAATTGGATGGAGAAATTTATCCATATTGCATTTCCATGGATATAAAGATGGTTTTTATAGAAAACCACGCATTGATATGCGTTTGTTTAAAAAACATGCCGAAGGAATCACTGTATTAAATGCTTGTATGGGAGGATATCCCCAACAACAACTACTTTTGTATAAAGCATCTGGAGATAAAACATACTATTTTTCAGCGATTAAACATATCGAATTAATGATCGAGGCTACCAATAATCATTATTATTTAGAAGTACAAGACACAAATATTGAACGCACAGAAAAACTCGAAACATATATCGCCAAACCGCAACGATGGCTTGCAGATCAATTTTTAGAATTAAGTAAAAAATATAATCTTAAAATTGTATTAACTAATGATTTCCATTTTTTAAATGAAGACGATAAGAAAGCTCATGCAGCAGTTTGCCGAGTTGGACACTATAAACGAGAAGATGGTTCAGTTTATGATCAAAATTGGATGAAATCTGCCAAAGAAATGGCAAAATTATATCCAGATCATCCCGAATGGCTTACAAACACCGTAGAAGTTGCCAATGAATGCGAATTAATAGACATACGTGCTGATGGCAACGCCATGCCTATTTGTGATGTTCCTGAGGAGTTTTCATCTGAATCTGAGTATTTACATCATCTGACACTCAAAGGACTCTCTATACGTTATCCAGAAGGACATGAATATCATGCAGAAGCATTAAAGAGAATTGAATCAGAATTAGATATTATCAATACACAAGGATATCCCGGTTATTTTCTTATTGTGTATGATATTTATCAATTTGCTATAAAAAATAATATCCCAGCTGGATTAGGTCGTGGTTCTGCCGCAGGTTCTTGTGTATCATATTGCTTGGGTATTACTGGATTATGTCCTATTAAATATAATTTATTATTTAGTCGATTTTTACACGACCAGAGAATTTCACCGCCAGATATTGATGCGGATTTTTGTGCAAGTAGAAGACAAGAAATTATTGATTATATTAAAAATAAATATGGCAACGATAATGTAAGTCATATTATTACATTTCAAAATTTTAAATCACGTCAAGTTTTACGCGATTTGGGCAAAGTACATGGTATTGATTATACATTAGCCGACAGAATGGCTAAAAGTATTCCGATATCATTTGGAAATCCAATGCCAATTAAAGAGGCATTTGAAGAAATAGATGATTTAAAAAAAGAATTAGCAAACAACCCTACGATGCAAGTAGTATATGACGAAGCATTGAAAGTCGAAGGTAACCCAAAAGCACAAAGTATTCATGCTGCAGGTATTATCATCGCGCCAAAAAAGATTTTCGATTACATCCCGATGGGATGGGATCGAAAAAAAGAAATTATGATGACTGCTTTCGATGGTCCAACATGCGAACGATTAGGTTTAATGAAAATGGATATATTGGGGATAAGAACACTCGATATATATAGTAATGCAAAAAAAGATATTGAAAAACATTATGAAATTAAAATTAACGATGATGACATTCCATTAGATGATGCAAGAACATATGAAGTATTCCGGCAAGGAATGACTATGGGAGTATTCCAAATGGAATCAGGCGGCTTTAGAGAATTTGCACAAGCAATGGAAGCCGATAATATACAGAATATTATTGATATGGTAGCATTATATAGACCAGGCCCATTGGGATCTAATATGCACCATCATTACAAAGCACGTAAAGATGGCAAGGAAACCGTTGATTATTATCCAGGATGTAAGCAATTTCTTGAACGAACGTATGGACTAATGATATATCAAGAGCAAGTTATGCAACTTGCTCAGCATTTATGTGGATTTACAGCAGCAGAATCAGATGTTTTACGAAAAGCAATGGGTAAAAAGAAAATTAAATTACTCGCAGAACAAGAAGAAAAATTCAAAAATGGAGCAAAAAAAGTAGGACTTATTGATGAACCCTCTGCTAATAAATTATGGTCTGATATGGAAAGTTTTGCCTCCTACGCTTTTAATGTAGCTCATTCAGCAAGTTATGGCTTATTTGCATACAGGACAGCATATCTTAAAGCAAACTTTCCTTTATATTATTTTAAAGCAATGCTTAACGATAGGGTAGATGATACAGATCGAATTGCCCAATATATAAATGAAGCGCGTGTTCTTGGTGTTAAAATTGCTCATCCTGATATTAATATATCAAAAACAACATTCGAAGTAGATAGCAACCAAATTGTATATGGACTTATGGCAATCAAGGGAATTGGAAAGAAAGCCGCTGATGATATAATAAAATATCGTGAAAAAAAGGGTAAATTCAAAAATATTCAAGATTTATGCAATAAGGTTGTTGGGGTTAAACGTAGTACGATTGTAGCGTTAATTAAAGCTGGATGTTTTTCTAAATTATACAACAATAAATCACAATCTCTTGCTCTGATAGAAATTAAAAAGAATATAGAATGGTCGGTAATCCAGCATGGGCAAAAAAGATTGGATCCCATAAAAGAAGGAATTGCTTTTAGAAAAGTGAGTAAAGGCGGTACATTTAAAGATCTGATTGAAGAAATAAAAGATCCTGAAATTGGACATAAAGAAATTACAAAGCAAAAAGAATTATATTTAGAATATGAAACATTGGGATTTTTCTTGACAAATTCACCGCTTAAATTCATAATGCCGATGCTTGATTTTTATTATCGTAAACAAAATATTCATCATTTATCAGAAGCAAGAGAAATTGCTATAACAGGGAAAAATGCATTGTTTGTTGGGGTCGTACAGCAAATGGAATCTAAAATATCAAGATCTGGAAATCCATATTGGATATTTGAAATACAAGAAGATATTGTTCTTCCTTCTATAGCATTTTCAAAAACCAAAGAAGAAATAGAAAAAATAGGAAATGGCGATATTGTTATTATGTTATGTCGATCAGAAATCAAACAAGACGATAAACAAGAAATTGTTCAATTAAAAATAAATGAAATTCGCCATTGTAAAAAAGAAGAAGATATTATTTTCATGATCAATCGTTTAGAAATTCAACAATCATATTATAAAAAAAGATATTCTTCGAGAAGAAGACAATAAATACAAAGGAAAACAATATGGCAAAACAATATAAAATATGGATGCATATCGAATCGTATGATAGTAAAACACAAGAATATGCTGATGCTTGCGATCCAATATCATTGGGTGAAGATTTATATTTCAATGATCTTGAATCAGCACAAATCGCTGCAACTATAACAATACAAGCTGGCGAATTTGCTTTAAGTGCACCGCAAATTGTAATTCCCCAAACAATTGTAGGAGAAGAAATACATGATGCAAAATCTAAATAATATTATTAAAATTTGGGCGATTTTTACCGTTTTCCCTTTCTCTCGGTAACAAACTGCTTGTTTGGTCGCCCTAATTATTTTTTTTAACCCCTATTAAGGATAGTAATTTATGCTAAATACAGAACAATTAAAAACAACTTACAATAGACTTAGCAATGAGTTGAAAAATGTAGATGTTCACAAAACATCTTATTATGATCTGAATGCACTTATAAAAGAAGCTAATAAATTTATTGGCGAATTATGCGATATTGCAGATACTTTTAGCGATAATATAAATGGATTCAATACAAGGAATATTAATGATGTTGTAGCATCAATTAATAATGGACAATTTCAAGAAATTTTTAATCAATGTTGGGAAGCCTTTAATGTAGATCTCAAAAATGTAAATTAATAATATAATTAATTTTCAGAAAAATCATAAAAATAAAAAGAAAGAATAGACAATGACAAAAGCACTTATTACAGGTATTTATGGGCAAGACGCACAAATCATGACTTCGTATTTAATTGATAAAAAAATTGAAGTACATGGAACGACAAGAAGACATACACATACAGAGCCAGCCCCAAAAGGTGTGAAGATCCATAAAATGGATCTTTGTGATCAAGCGTCAATAAAACGTCTATTGTCAAGCCTATCTCCTGATATAATTTTTCATTTAGCAGGACAATCCCATGTTAGTGATTCATTTAAAATACCAGAGCAAACAATAATGACTAATACAATGGGAACACTTCATTTGTTAGAAATTATTCGTGAATATATGCCAAAAACGAGAATGTATTTTGCTGCTACGTCCGAAATGCTTGGAACGCAAACAAATAAACCCGCAGATGAATCCTTTCCATTTCGTCCTCGATCTCCTTATGGCGTATCAAAATTGGCAGGATATGAATTAGTTAGAAATTATCGCGAATCATATGGACTTAAAGTATGTTCAGGAATATTATTTAATCACGAATCACGATATCGAAAAGGAAGCTTTCTTACAAAAAAAGTATGCAACTATGTTAATGTCGTTGCAAAAATACTTAAAAATAATCATTCTTTAGAAGAAGTTTTTTCAACAATTGCTCCATTGGAAATTGGTAATATATTTGCAAAAAGAGATTGGGGATTTGCCCCAGATTTTATTGATGGCATGTATAAAATCTTACATCAAGATGAGCAATTCCCCGAACGTAAAGAATTTGTAGATTATATATTAGGCACAGGACAATCAATATCAGTATCCCAATTTATATCTCGCGCATTTGATATTGCTGGCATACAATCAAAATGGGCATTTATAACCGACGAATGCCTAACAATGCATACCGAACCATTTGTTGGTAGCAATAGCGACAATCTCAAATGGAATCTTATTGTAAGCGAGAATAATTTTCACGATTATAAAATAGCCGTAAAAATTAATTCTGAATTTTATCGTCCGGCAGAAATAGATATACTTCTTGCAGATTCATCCTTGGCTAAAAAAGACTTGGGATGGCAATCAAGCGAAAATAGTGTTGATTTAATTATTAAAGATATGTTAGATATATAATGTTGGTTTTAAGTAGGTCGAACCTATATTATATTAAAAAAAATAATCCAATTCCGATTGAAAATATTCATAAAAGAAAAGAATATCCACAAATAAGAACATCTGATGGAACGAATGTAATATCAGGTTCTATTTTTCGCGTAAATAAACTTCATTCTACAAATGAGTATATGAAAATTTTTCATCATAATGGATATGCTATTGTGACATCTTACGTTTTGATGAATAGTAATATTCTTACAAATAGTGGAGTGAAAAAAGCCTCTCAATTATCTGTTGGAGATATGATAGCCAGCAATGGTATTGAAATATATAAAGATTTTCAATGGGTGTATGATGAACATTTTATAAAAAGACGTTCAATAAAAGAAATATCAAATGAATGCAATATAGACGAATCTATTATTTCACATATTATTCGCAAACATGGATATCAATCGCCTCATGGTGAAACAAATCAAGTTATGACTATTAAGATAAGGTATTCTCCAATTAATAAAATTGAAATAAGTAAAAAACAAATTGATCAATATGATATTATTTTTGGAATATCAAAATATATTGTTGTTGACAGAATATTATTTTGTCAATAAAAAAGACCGTGACCAAAAGATCACGGCCGAAAGTCTTTACGCCGACTCGCCGAAGCTATATGTATTATAACATTTTTTGCAAGTATAAATCAAGTAAAAAGTCATAATTTTTGAGACAATTGTTACATTTTTTTGAGGAAGATATTAATGACAGAAGAATTTAATGCAAAATTTCATATCAAATGTGGCGAATTAACATGTGTTGATCCAACAAATTTGTCATTTACATGCCAGTTTTTAGGATCTCGAAGATTCGGAACAATCCCTACCTGTATATTGTATCCCTCTGAAAAAAAAGAAGCTTATACAGAATTAGAAGAAAAAAATGGCTTCAGATTAAGATGCGATCAATGTCTAAAGAAACAAAGGGAACAAAATGAATCCTGATGATTTTAATTTTGAAGATATATCCAACGAAGATATATGTGAAATAAATGAGTGCCAAGAACCTCAATATGCTCGTCATATGTGTCGAAAACATTACGGAGCATGGCATAGATCGCATTATTTTAAAGATCCCGCCATTGGAATATTGGCATCATTAAAACGACAAAAAGAAGAAGCGGAAATTAGATATAAGGCAACACATGGTATCGAACGTATGGTTAGAAGAAAACAAGATTTAGATGAAATTATTATAGAGATTGCTAATGTAAAAAAAGATTACAAGCAACGTAAACGAGAAGAACGTTATAAAAAATTATTAGAAGAATAATAAAAATGAATCATATGTTTGGCAAGATGTTTAAGAATGCCAAAATTTACATTTTTTCCGATATAAACAAGAACTACATATAGATTTATGTATTGTCGGATAAGAAACATTTTTCTTTAACATCAAATGACAAATATTGACAATTGCCTTATACCACTTTCGTGTTTTTATGGTATTGATTTCAAAAGAATAAATTTTAAGATCATCGAAAGAAAGAAAGATAATTTCTTTAAGATTTTTAAATATTTTAGGACATCGTAATTTACATCCTTTTTGTATTAATGAAAGTAAAAGATTATCTGGCAAATATTGATTCGGATTATCTTGAAAAGGATTCAATATCAATAATGCATTTGATTCAAATGATTTCAAAAGAATTACTTCATTAATATGAATATAGCAATGCAAATCATTTGACTTAATGATTGGATCAATATTTAATTTCTTATTTTGAATTATAAACGGTGATAAAAATTTTATAAGATTATATGTAAATCTATGCCAATCAATAGTTTTATGTATTATCTCTGCTTCGGAAAAATAATCTTTAAATTTCTTCAAATGTTTTTCATAATCACGAATTAATATATCAGAATAATTCTTAATTCTTTTATTTCTTATTTTTTGAAAAAACTCCTTGATTGTTGCTTCTGCCACCATACAATGATAATTTACTTTTTTCCTTCTGCCTCGACGACGAGTGCGAGCAAACCATGCTTGTTGAGGGCATTGTAAGAATGCACCAATATCATTTAATGTAACTTTAATTTTATCCATTAGAATAATTTCCTATGCCTCCCATAGACACAATTGAAGATCTCAAAAGTACAATTAGATCTCATCTTATTGAATATCTCAAATTGATGAATGTTGAAATCGTTAGAGATAAATGGTTTCGGTGCATTCATCCTGATCACGAAGATAATAATCCTTCATGTGGCCCAATCCCATCTGGTGATGGTTTCCATTGTTTTAGTTGTGGTTTCTCAGGTGATACTTTCACAGCAGCCCATGTACTTGAAAATAAGCCTATCACAGGTAAGGATTTTTTGCAAGATAATGTTTTCTATCTTGCAAATAAATTAGGAATACCATATGATCAAGGTGCACTCATTACAGATGAAATGAAAGAAAAATATTCATGGTTGCAAGTTTTTCGTGCTACCGGGGATATACTTCAAACAGATGCTTCCGACAGACAGTTTGCCATAAAAAGAGGGTGGACAGAAAAAACTTGCAAGGTACTTGGAATTGGTACAATAAGTGAAAAAAGTATTGGAACCAGACTGCATCGTGATATTGATATTAATCCAAAAGATTTGTTCAAACCGGCAAAGGGTATATTTTCCATATTAAATGCCCAATTATTTGGTCAATCCAAATTGACTTTTACCCTATTTGATCATCGAGGAAATCCGATTGGATTCCAATCCCGTAATTTAAATTGGGAACCTCCTGTAAAGTCCGAATCAGGAGAGACGATAAAATCCAATAAAGCAAAATATATTAATTCCCCTGAATCGATTATATATAAGAAAAGAGAAACTCTTACGGGTATTCATTTTGCCATTAAATCAGAGCGTCAAGATTTATATGTATTTGAAGGCACGGGATCATGGGTTACTGCATGGCAAGCAGGACTTACAAATAGTGCGACAACTTGCGGAACTGCTATTACCTCCGATCATATTAATTTGATTTTTCAAAAGAATTTTCGTACAATATATTTATGTGTTGATACTGATGATGCAGGCAAAAAATCTATTATAAATTTGATTAAGCGTGTACCTACTTTACTTGCCATTCTTAATAGCTATATAATTGAGATTCCAAAAGGCGAAAATTATGGCGAAAATGATGCAGATTGGTATATACAAGTACATGGTGTCAAAGCATTCAAAAAATTACCAAAGATAAATCTTTTTCAATGGCTTTTAGATAATGTCTCTCATGACAATGACAATAAAGAAGAATTTGTTATGGAAATGATAGATATTATAGCATCTGATCCAAACCCGATTTCATGGAATGTCAAAATTAATATGTTGGCAGAACATACTGGAATTGCGTCTGGATTGATTATGATGCAAGTACAGAAAGTTTCAGAAGGTATTCAACAGGAGATCAAACATAAGGAAATTACTATTCTTGAAAGATTACGCAACGACTTAAGACGAAGTGATACTCCAATCCCATTATTAGAAATGGCGATTACAGATTTACATGGAGTTGGATCAAGAAGAATAATTGAAGATAGTACTGAAACATGCCTCGAATGGACAGAGGGTATTGCAAAAGAATTTCTTTCGCAAACAGATAATAGTGATAGATGGATTACAGAATGGGCATTGTGGGATAGTGTATTAGAAGGAGGAATACCAAAGGAAGATTCATTATTAGTCTTGGGAGGACTTCCTCAACAAGGAAAATCGGCATTTTTAATCAATCTTATTTGTCAAATTTGTAGTTTGCCGGAAAATGATGATCTTTTATTATATTTTTTAACAATTGATGATAGCTGGAAACAAGTATTACCTAAAATGATTTCATGCTGGCTTGGTAGTGAAATAAATATTCGTGAGGCAAGATATCCAAAACGGATTCAAAGCAAGGATAAGTTTAATGCATGGCAAGAAGCATATAATGAAATCAAACGATGGATTGAAATTGGCAGACTTAAAATAACAGACCATACTCATTCTGATTCATTAGGATATGCAGTTCAACAAGTTCGACACTTACAGCAACAGTACCCCAATAAAAAAATATTATTTTTTCTTGATAATTTTCACAAAATAAATGTTGATGGATTGTCCGAAAGAGAAAAATATAAAAAAGCATCTGAAACATTACATAAAATTTCAACAAAAGATAAAATAAGTATTGTTACAACAGCAGAACTAAACAAAAGTGCTTATGGAGATAATCTTTGGCCAAGGCGACCACAAGAAAAAGATTTAAGCGAGACTGGTAAATTGGCATATGATTGTCAATTTATTGGATTGGCATATACTGAATTAGAATCGAAAAAAGATCATCCAGACAAAGCATCCCACTACTGGGAGATGCCAACTCAATCTGGTATTCAAAAAATGCCAGTTTTCGAATTAAACATAAGTAAAAATAAAATATCATCAATCAAACGTAAACTTGTATGGGAGTTTACTCCCGATGCTTGCATTATGGAAGAAGTAGAATTACATAGAGTTTACCATGGAAAATAATATACCGAAAGTATTTTTAAAAAACATTATAAAAGGAAAAACAAATGACGGCACCAATACTTAATCTGACAGAACTTCTACCAGAAGCATTTCGATCGGACGTACCAGATTTTCGCAGACAGACATTCTGGCCTTCCTCAGCAAGTATCCCAATGAAAGACGACACAATGGAGGGTGGACCATCATCGTGCCTCAGAGCTCAATACTATAGATTTAAAGGGATAAAAAAAACAGATCCACCATCAGATAATGCTATTAGCAATATGGGAAATGGCACAGCAATTGGCGAATATCTTGTAGAAGGAATAAAACGACTTGGTATATATGCCGGAGACGAAAGACGTATATATGTTCCCGAATTTAATGTAAGTGGTAAAGTAGATATCCTTTGCTATGATGATGATGGTAACATTATACCTGTAGAAGTAAAAACCGTATGGGGCCATCATGGTAGAAAATACACAATTCATCCACCCAAAGGAGAAGAAAAAAAACCTAAGATTTCACACATTCTACAATTATGGTTATATTTAGATTTCTATTATAGAATTGATCAAGGTATATATTCAAAAGGATTCGTTCCAATGGATAAAAATTTTTCATTTCCATATGGCATATTATATTATCATGCCAGAGATAATGGAATGAGGGGTCAGCATATATTGAAAATTGTTGATACTGGAGAAACATTTGAAGTCAAACCAGGAATTGAATGGCCAATTACTAAAATCAGTATCAACGGAACTGTGAATGAACATATGACAAATGAAATGATTTATAGTAGGTGGGCCGAAGCTGCTCGCTATATACAAAATAACATAATACCCCCAAGAGACTGGACAATACAATATAGTGCCGATCATGTCACTAAAATGGCAAATAATGGAGATCTTACAAAAACAGACATGAGCAAGTTTGAAAAAGGACGTTATATTGAAAAAGGTGATTTTCAATGTAACTATTGTGATTTTCGATCAAAGTGTTGGAATGGAATTTCCAAATTAGACTTATGGGAAGGTGTTGCAGACAAAAAAACGGAAGCACTGCCCTATGAATGATAGGGGAATATGCAGTGATACAAAAATTTTGATGGCAAATAATGAAATTAAAAATGCATGGAATATTTCAAAGGATGATCAAACAATACTTGGAACAATTACCAATATAGAAAAGTATTCAGCAAAAAATTTAGATATTGTATTTATTCAACCAAATGGATGTCCCGGCTATACAGTTGCCAGCAAGCATCCAATTTTGACTTTTGATCATAACGAAAAAAGGGAAAAATTTGTTGATAGTACTAATATTCAAGATCAAACAATTCTTGTTTGTGCAATAAATGATAGGCGGGAACCTATTGATATCGAAGAACGACTTGCAAGTTTTATTGGATTATTAATAGCAACATCAGCTAAAAGAAAAAGTGTATACTTTAAATTTAGATGTCCATCATTTGCTTGCAATAGTATTGATAATATTATATCTGAATCTAAAACAAATCAATGGAAATCTTATAAAGTTCATTCAATTGATAGAAGTAATTCTCGACAATATTCATTTACCGAATATAGTATAAAAGTATCTTCGAATGATATGAATGTAATTAAATCTGTTTTAACAAAAGGTAAAATTCATCCATCATTATGGTGGGCGAGTAAATCATTTCAGAAAAAACTTATCATGGGATTTATTGCTTCTTGTGAATCTGACTCATTTTCATTTATAAATAGTATATCAAATCTAACAACTGCAATTAATATATTGCATATGTCATGGTACAGTGGGCTTATATTGGGACTTAGGATAACAGAAATAGGTAATTTATTTTATATGGCAAATGATTATATGAAAATGATTGATGGAAAAATGTATTATCATATTGATAATATATATAAAATACGCAATGAGAATAAATATGTTTACACATTTGAAATAGAAGGCAATTTAATTCCTACAATTGGAGGAATAATAGCAGGACGATAAAATATTGGAAGAATTTAATATTTATTATAATTTGATAATTTCTAACACTTTTCAAGGAATAACTAAATGTCTTATCCAGATTGATAGAATTACCTACCAATAACATTCCTTCTCAATTACAAGGTAAACACGTATTTTATTACTGCACAAAAAAAAGGTGTCTTTTCATAGATCTTGTGGACGATATAGATGAGGATACTGCTCAAATGATTTGCGACGATTATTCAGGAACCTCTATAATAACGAAAAAAATGGTAGCAACGAGACGCCGTACAATGATAACAAAGACGAAGAATCATTGAAGATCAAAGAGATAAAAAACGGATAAAAGTTTTTCCTTCCTTGTCTTTCAAGATGCAAGTTATAAAAAATGCTTGTTACAAAAAAGTTCATCTATATATAATTCTATATGGTTTGGATGCGATGATTTATCTTTGATAAAATTTGATAAGCATAATAAAAGTATCAAGGGAATACAAAAATGCACTTGACACAACTACAAGCAGAACGATTGTTACCTATATTACAACATTTCGTTAAAACTGGAGAGGTCTAATTAAAAGAAAAATGAAGTATTTATTAGTCGGAGACATACATGGTAAGTTCGCCCAATTTAGAAATTGGCTTGATATAATTACAAAAAAAGATATTGAATTTGATGAAATCATTCAAGTGGGTGATTTTGGGATCTACCCTTTTACTCTTTTGCATTTAGCAAAATCTTTTAATGATAGTAAATACAAAATACATTTCATTCAAGGGAATCATGAAGATCATAATCTCATCCCTCAGATCTCCTCCGATTTAAAAACATATTATAATATATATTTTCATCTTCCGGGAGAGAAATTTACAATAGATGATAATCGCACAATCGTATTAGTTGGAGGAGCAATGAATGTCGATAGACCTCAATCATTAGATGGAGATGGAAATCACCTAAATTTTCCCAATAAAATAGATGTGAATAGAATGAACATCTATCGAAATGATAAAATAGATCTAATGATAACTCACACTTGCCCACATTCTATTGGAATTGGAATGAAAGGGTCTTTTTCTTATCAAAGATTTATAGAAAAAGAATGCAAAAAATGGGATTATGATATTCCTCCCCTTGATGATGCTGGCGATTATTTCTTGACAAGAATATGGAATAAATTAAAGACCAAGCCAATTAATTGGGTGTTTGGACATTTCCATCAATACTATAAAACTCAAATAAAAAGTACTAATTTTTATTGCATCGGAGCAACTGATAAATTTTATAATCATAATAGTTTTTCTCAAATAAAAAACTATAATACTAAAACAAACAAAATAACAATAAAAAACAATGAATAAACAACAATTTATAAAATTACTTAAAACTGATACAGATAATGATACAGCAAAATCAATAATAAAAGTTGTAGAAAAACATAGTTATATAATTGATGCATTAAGCCAATTAGGCGACAAAGAGTGGGTGTATTTATTAACATTATATCCAGATGAATTAAAAGAATATGCAAATATGTGTTACGTATTTGATAAAATGGACATATATTATATAGAAATATTATTAATCGCACAATTTAAAATATTGGAATACATTATTGAAACAGATAATCTGCATAAAATAAAAAGCTATCAATGGGTTAATCTGATGATAGCTGATAGCCGATACATTGATTATGCAATAAAATATAATGTATTTAAGAATATAAATAAGAATATATTTGATAAATTACGTCAACAGAAACCGAATGCGATTAAAAGATACTATAATGAATGGAAAAAACCGAACGCAAAATTAATTGAACAATTAACGAATGCTGGTGCAGATTGGTACGCATTAAGTTTTTTTGAAGATTGTATTTCGATTGACGATATTAAAGAAAATATGACATTAGAAAAGTTGAAATTGATAGTTATGAACGAATTAAATAAAAATAATATTCCAGATAATTTGAAATGGATAAGAAAAATAATATGAAAATTACAAAAGAATTAATGAAAAGCTTACCGGCATTAAAAGGATTTGCCGGTTGGATTGAGAAGTTTGCGAAACTCTATCCAGACGGTGCGACAATTGACGAAATTGTGAACAATAAAAACGACAATTTTTCAATCCCGATATTATTGACTACCCGCGCCGACATTACACAAGCGTTTGTGGATGCCGGCGTAGATGTGACGTACAACAATAGCGGAGCGATGTTCGAGGCAATGTATCATTGCGATTATGATGTGATAAAAATATTACTCGAAAACGGCATAGACGTCAATTATGACGACGGTTATCCTCTGGGTGAGGCGATAGATAATAAATGTGCAGACATCGTAAAATTATTGCTCAATCACGGGGCTGATAGATACAAAAAAAACGGTAGATTTTTATGGAAAGCGGTCATTCAAGGTGATGACGAAATCGTACAATTATTACTCGATGATGAAAACGGGAAATACAGCGAAGATGTACTATCCCTTCTTCTGTAATTAATAGAAATAAATAAATGACATACACTACACGTCTTGACGACGTCGGTATCCCCGCTGACGCACCTGTATTTTATCCGGCTGACATATCAATCGGAGGAGAGGGAAAAGTCTCCGTAAAGTCGTTAATTCGCTGGCAAAATTGATAAAGAAAAGGATTTGGTTATGGAAGTTTTAATTATTAATGCCGGAGGAGTAGAAGTTGAAAGTCGGGAAGAACCAGATGATTTCAACATTGAAAATGTCGCTGATTTTCTCGGCATGTTGGGATATGTCGACGAAGCAACCTTTGAGGTTGACCCGTTTGAGTACGACGGTTACGGCGGGTATGAGTCCGCCAAAATTGTTGCGTTAGAAGAAAAGAAAGATAGAACGTACTATCTTGATTATGACCGGACGGGTTACCGTCCGGTTCCAGGCGAAGACCCCAAAAAGTGGATATTAAGATCAGAAGAGAAGATAAAATGAAAATCACAATTGAAATGCTGAAAGCACTAGAAACTGATGAATTAATGTTGGATTGGTTCAGGCGGATTTTCCCGGATGGCACAACCGTCCGAGACCTTGCCATTACCCTAAAGCAGAATTATTATTTCAATGGTTGGTTGAGACATTTATTATATCAAAAAGTCGAAATTACTCGTGAATGTCTCGCCGCAGGTGCTGATATTCACGCAGAAGCCGGTGATTTGCTGATATGTTTCAGTGGCGGAGGGAATGTAGATAGCGTAGAATTGCTAATTGAAGCGGGTGTTGATGTCGAAAAATATGGGTGGCAAGCGTTATTGTCTGCGACGAGAAACAATCGTTTTGAAATCGTAAAATTGCTAATCGAAGCGGGTGTCAATGCCAATATATCCGACGAACATATTCTCACAGAAGCGGCAGAAAACGGCTGTTATGAGATTGTCGAATATCTCGTGGAAGCAGGTGCTGATATTCACGCTTGGAATAATTGCGCGTTGCGAATGGCAAAAAGAGAAAAACATACAAAAATCATTGAGTATTTGGAAAATCATATTGAAAAGGAAAAGGAAATTAAATGAAAATATGTCAACATTGCAATAAAGAAAATAATAAACCTCTTAATATTGCCAAAAATGATAATGAGCAAACCGCATGGCAATGCAACGAATGCAAAAAATGGACTATTGATAAAAAGAAAAACCAACAATTAACTGTTATTGATATCAATATGAGGTTTGGCTATTCTTATGATTGCAACAAATGCAAGAAGCAAAATTTTGTACAATTAGACGAAGAAGGTATTGAAGAAACGGAAACAATATGTTATAATTGTAATAGTATATTTAATATTAATTTCAATACAGGATTAGTTAATGGAAAAAATACAAACAGTTAATCTCCCAAGATGGTTTAAATCTCTCTTTCGAAGATTGGATGAAATAAATGATACAAAACAAATATATTTATCTCCATTAAAAAATCTATCAGAAGAAGAAAATTCTATTGAAAATACAATATCAGGATTTATTCGTAATAACTATATGGAAGATCAATCTGCAGATTATTCTTTTGGATGGACAAAAAAAGAAGATACTAATGTTGAAATTTTTGCATTAGAACAAATTGATAAAACTCATGAATATTGGATTGAATTTTTTCTTCTTGACAGTATGGGATTGCCTCAAAATTTTATATTACAATTTATTGAAAAAATGAAACTTTTTAAAAGGAAGCCAATATGAAAGTAATAAGTGATCGAAAACATGATGTCGAAGGACATCCAAATTTTAAAATACTTGGAGCCGTTGAAGATGGTGGGCGAATATTTGTTTATCTTCGGCAATATAATGTGCCTGAATCTAATGAAAAAGGAGACATTCTTAAAAATCCAAAAGGAAAACCATATGTTGGTATTAAAGATTATATCGAAGAAACAGTTGTTGGATTTGATTTTGAATCCAAGAGCCCAACAATTGACTTAAAGCATATTGATGATGATGATTATGTAATGCAATTAAGTAAATTTTTCCATGATGAAATTTTTTGGAAAGAACTATTGGAAAAAAACAAAAGAAAAATTGATGAGATTCTTGCTAAAGGTGGCGAGATTCCAAAACCTATTATTAATAAGAAAGATTAATTATGAGTGATATTAACAAAAGTTCAGAAGAATTTAAACAGCAATTTGTAGAAATTGAAGGCTCATACATACAAAGTCCTGATAAAACAGAATTTGATGGATATGATCCTTTAACAAAAAAAGGACGAGAAAATCTTAAAAATGTTTATCTTGAACGTTCAGAAAATTACAACAAGGAATTAGATATTACATGGACCTTTCGCATAAAAGGAACAAATACGATAACTCGCACGAAACCAGAAGCAAAACATATTAATAGATATGATAAAATTGAATTAAATGACAAACAATACATTGTTTTGCAAAGAACTTCTTTGCAAATTACATCAAGCAGAATAGATATTGAACACTTATTGGAAGAATATGATGAAAACAAACACGAATGGATCGACAAACGAGAAAAATATTAATCTTCTCTCAAGGGTATCGGCAATAGTCGGACTCTATGTAAAAAATCAAATGAAAGAATTATTCATTCCATCTAAAGATGCCGAAGAAGATTCTAAACATTTTGGGCGAATTGCACAATTAGTATTTAATAGCATTGGATTTATGAGTGATACTTTTGTTACTGAATTTATATTATGGATATATTATAAAGAGTATGATCCAGAAGTAGCTCCAAATAACTTACTCTCATTGCCAGGTGTTACAACAGGAATGCCGTTTGCTATGGGCGATCGTATTATGATCGACCCAAAAATTAATGATAAATGGCAAATGATGGCTGGTCCAATCGCAAATTTCCCTTATGATGGAAGGCGTACAGTCCCAGTTATTGTTGTAGTTAAGGACGATAAAGAAGGACAGGAACTTATTGATGCTTTGAATGCACGCTATGGATTGCATCAGCAAGAGGAGAGTCTGCATAAGCAAATGGATCAGAGAGAAATTTCTCAAACTGACTTATAGATGGAATTCCATATATCTCAATAAGATACTCCTTGAGGTCGCTTTTTGCGATCTCATGTAGTATTATTTTTGCCATACTTTTAATTCTGCCAACACATAGTCCGCATAATTTATCGCGAGACCACCTTTGGTAGTATGGTTCGAAATCTTTCGCGAACTCTTCTTCCCAAAATTTAGGAATTTCCATCCAACGATATATTAGATCTCTTAAAGATGGGTTAGTCATAATATATGGTAATTGCACCTTCTAAACTTCTATTCCTTCCACCTGCATACCAATAGTTCGATTCATCAACAGTTCCGAATGGAACCCATCCAAACGAATATGAATTTACATGAGAGCAGGGATCAGAATGATTATAATTAAATCCAATCCAATCATTTACATGACTCCAGTGATCTCCCATACTCCAACCGGGATCAAGATATCCTGGATAGAATTGGATTTCAACAACATCTCCATGTGCATATAGATATGACGAGATTGGTGGGGGAGATAGGTTTCTATATAAATCGGATTGTCCATAAATGGTTATTCCATTTACTTTTATCCCAATAAAATAATCATAAATTGTGCCTGCGGCTGGAGGAGTTTCTTCATAGCACGTAAAAATAGTATGTGTACTATTCTTGACTCCAGATCTAAAAGGGCGCATCCAAAGCTTGCCGCTTCCTCCAGTTCTCAATTTCAGAAATCCTGTATTTCCTCTTTTAAGTCTTGTATATCCTGATTCAGTTCCGTAATTCTCTCCATATGACCCACCAGTATCATCTACTTCAATTTCTAATTCATCATCAAAAATATTTTTAAAATTTCCACTACTTCCTGCTGGAATTGTTTCTTGGGCAATAAGTAATATTCCTGGCTGCTTATTATCGGCAGTGGGAACTCTTACAGTATATCCTGCTCCTCCATAACCGTAAATTTCACAAACATCACCTGCATTTAACGAACTTCCGGTATTATTTTGACCAGTAATACTTGAACCAACTACAGATAGCGGACTTCCAGAATATCCATTTCCTGTTAATGTAGAATCTGTATATATTGCTATGTTCGTATTTGTATGACTTTTTATTGCCAATGTATCTCCACTGATTCCTGTTCCTTCTAACGTTATGCCATCAGTATAGATTTTCTTTAGTCTTAATTTATTTGTTGCCGAACCATCTCCTTGTAATGTATCATCATCACTGCTCGGGAGAGCAGCTGTACTGGACAAGGGAGTGTTCATTCCATCTCCTATGATACTTACGCCATCTACTCTTACCGTCTTGTCTATGGGCTTAGAAATGGCTTCTATCCCATTACTATTTTTTTTTCTAACAAGTGTTACGGCTTCTGTTGTTAAATCTGCATTATCATTTTGCTCTACACTTAATGTCGGCATCGCTTTTCGTTTTACTTTCAGCGTTGCCTCGTACTTGTCATTTTCTGTATCATATTCCATTCCATCTGTTTCAATGTCTGATACATAATACAATCCTTGCTCATCCGCTTCTTTTGTTATGCTAATATCTGATGTGCTGGGAGCCGTTGTATCATTCCATGTAATTGTTACTGTAGTAACTCCCCTATTAGTACTTTCGGCGATCCTTGCATTCTCTGCATTATTTAGATTTTCTAAAAACTCATTTATTTGTGTGCGATCATTTGATCTTACAACAAACACCTTAGATTTTATAGCCATTTTTATGTCTCCGTCTTAATAATATCATCATATTCAAATTCTATTGGATGTTTATGATCATATAACCACATGACTGATGCGGCGATTTCATTGATGTGATGTGCTTTTATCTGATCGTTGCCAGTAAGTCGTTCTTGATTCCATGAATCAGACAATTTATTATAACCAGTTTCAATTTCAGGAGGTTTTGTCCAAATTGAGACTTTCCTTTTTTGAGGTTTGTTGGATACTTCGCCAATAGTTATGATTGTCAAATCTATTTTATGAATATGATTTTCATGTTTTTCTACTGCGTCTCTTAATTGGTTGATGTGTTGAGCACTCACACTATCACCGGAAATGGCAGACGAAACAATTCTATTTAAAGATTTATTTGTCTGCCCATCATTTAATATGGTTGATGTTGATCCAGACCAGGTATTGCCTATACTTATTGATGGATAGCATTTTTGATCGCCGGCAACAACTGAATAAAGATTCTCCGGAAGAGGATCTTGTCCATTAACCCATCCATCCCATCTCCATGATGTTTTGTTTGTCCAATCCCAGTAATAATGCCACCATAAAGACCAGTATTTTTCCCATGAATAATATCTGCCATATAATATCATCATATGCCAATTCATATAAAGTCCGCTGGAAGAAAATCTAAAGGCTGCTCCTGCTCCATCATTATTTTGATTTGCCCATTGTTGATTTGACATTTCGTCTTTGAATATTTCAATTTCATAATCAGGATAAAGTGCATTCCATCTATCCACATATGTTGGCAATGTTTGATAGGTACTAAATTCGCTAACAACAGATCTAAACATAGGGATGTGATCGGGAATAGTGCCAATATTTTTCATGCGAATAAATGGAGCTTCTGCTATATATGCTTTCCGCCCATTGAGAAGCCAATCAATCTCTTGTTCTGTCATGGTGTCTATATCACCATAGCCAGCATTATTGATTGTGGTTCTATCCAAATACATTACGTAGGGTTCGCGAAAACTATTGCTCGGATTACTTGATTGATATACAGTTAGGTCAATAACATTCCCACCATCAGAATCAAATGGAAGTAATTTTTTCTCTTCTGTGAAATCTCTTGACTTAGGCCAATTATTACGATTAACACGTTTTTTAATCATCATTTTGGCAGGGCTTCCAGGAATACCAGTTACAGTTTCATATGAACCGGATATATAATGCGTATGCATTTCTAATAATTCAAAACATTGCCTAAAAGCATTTATGGGCCACGCTTTTACTGGTTCGCCGGGAAATACATAAGGACACCATTCTCTTTTTATACCAGGAAATTGAGATACTTCGATAGCACTTTTCCATGGAGATGTTCCTGTTGTAATTGTATGTTTTTTACGTAAATATAAAATAGCCCCCTCGGGAAAAGAGTCTTCAATAGTAATATTGAAATATATCATATCTCCCACACCACTCGATCTGATGTCGGACACCATCGCAACCAAGGTTGTTGTATTGTCTGTAATTTCAACAAAATCTTTCGATGCAAGTCCTGTGGGAAGTGATGTTCTTATGGCATTGTCCATAATAACATCCCATGTGAATCCTGCTCCAACACGATAATTATCTACTGATATAGAATCGGTTCCAGCATTTAATTCCAAAGAAGTATATCCCTTAACGTGAATTCCATTAGTATTATAATGATTGTCAGAATATAATGTATCATCAATTGCAATTCTTATATTACAATCATCTGGAATTATTCCAGAAGGATCTATCGTTTCTTCAAAATCAACAACAATTTTGTGGGGAACATTATCCTCTAAATAGCCAGTCATAGGGTCCCAAAGTAATAATACATTATTTTGAAGTGTATTAATACCACTTCTAGTAATTCTGATTTCATATGAACCAGATGCCGTTGAAGTATCTTCCATGCCTACAAACATTGAAACATATGGATTTCCTGATCCTGATTCAAATGTTATATCACATCTTGATTGAACTCCACTTCCATCAATATAAAATCCACTAGGATAACATCTTTGATTGGCATTTCCAGATGCCATTACTTTTCCATCAACAATATTAGTTGATCCACCACTTGCACTTATCCATTCTCCACCCCAATTTCCCGAGACTGTATCATCTCTTTCAAAATCATCTCCAAATATATCAATGTCGGCATTCGCCATATCTTCTGTTACTATTCCAGAACCATCAATAGTAGTAATTGGCGAATTAAAGCTTGCATCTGAATATGCTGAATTATTAATACCTAAATTTTGTCCAACTGAATGACTATCAATTTCTCCACTATGAGCCGCCATTTGTATATATCCACTAGGAGATGGCAATATAAACATTTGGTGCTCACCTGAAGGAGATGCAACTCCAGAACCATTAATGTCTTCCCATGCATTTGTTGGCAATTTGGTTTGGGCCAATTGATTTACGGCTTCTAATTCTGCTCTATGCTGGAATGGAAGGAGATGTCGAGGCCATCCACGATTTACATATTCTCCAGATGAAGTGATATAGCCAACAAGAGGTCCGTCTGGGGCAAAATTTTCTCCGTTATCATCATTATTCTCTCGAGTGACCCACCATCCACTGGGGTCTAATGGGGATTGATAATAACTATCATTATCATCAACATCTTGACGATAAAATGGCATACCCCAGTGGGTTATGTCATCTATCATTTCTTCAGTTTCATCGCGAAAATATTTATTATAACCATTTGGATTGTAAATATTTAAGGCAACATCACCAGCAGTTAACTGGCCTTTGGTGGTATGGATTCTTACTTCTGGCATAATTTATTCATTATTAAAAAGAGCCGCTTGGATGAAATTTTCGCACATTAAAGGCTATGTCTTTTACAGATCCTCTTAAACTTGCTATGGCTGCTTCGAGAGAGTCCATACGAGTAACATTATTATCGACATCTTCTCTTAATGGGGACAACGAATCTGCAACTTGAGATGATGTTGGAACAGCTCCTAATTGTATTTGCAAATCAATAATATCATCAACACATCCCGACATATCTACTTCGAGTAATTCTACCCTATCTTCTATTGACATAATATTTTTACCTTTTATTTCTATATGTCCGCTGCAATATTTAAATTCATAGTAAGTTGGTTGACAAATGCTGGAGTTCCTATCATATACGGAGACTCTGAAGTTGCCATATTTAAAATACATTTCACATAAACATTACTAATGCTACCACTTATTGGTGGGGGCACTGTCATGTTTTGAGGTAATGCACCATTATTTGATTGCCAAATAATATTAGAACTTGAGAAATCATATTTTTGAATTCCTACTTGCCATAATAGGGCTGGATCACTTGATGTATCGTATGGATTACTATTAAAGTATGCTAAATCAGTAAATTTATAACCAGCCGGAGCACTAACTTTAAAAAGAAGATTGTTATTTTTGCTAACATTAAATGGATCAGTTATATCTTTTGTATTTTCCCATTCAATAAATAACAATCCTACTTCTTGAAAGCCATAATAAAATACTTTACGTCCATTTTCTTCAATCCAGTTATCTTGTTCTACAGTTATTTTAAGCCGTCTAATTGTTGTGGGCGGAATAAATATTTGAATTGGATACATATTTCTTTGAGGCGTAAAATGTCTTACTCCTTGTTCATCATCGTATCCATACAAATTTGTTAAATTTCCCAATGATAGCCATCCTTCCCCCAAGTCCGATGTATACTGAATGTCCTTAACCGTAATACTGCCGAATGGAGTTGGTAGAAGTTGAAGAACATTGGCATCTGTCCCTGCGGGAACATTAATTGTGATTTCCATTTCTACTTTAGTAACATCATGATGATATGGGAAGGAAACCTTACGAACATAATGGCTTGTGTTATTACCATTGAAGGCATTGTCGGGAGTTCCTGGTGAAACTATGCCATCATATTCCAATGTTCCTTCTACGCTTACTTCTGGAGATTTGCTAACAATTTCTCCAGGTCTGTCGTTTGGAATTTCATAGAATAAAGACAATGCATTATTTTTTGGCAAAACGAGTTGATTAAAATCATTATTGATTGTCGCCAAATGTTCAGGTGGTGTGCCAGCATGGGCATAGGCATCATTAGTATTTGAAAACGAATTGATGTATGCAAATGGCAATCCGTTTGATGATTCGGCATTATTGATGTTATTGCTATCAGTAAAATTATAGAATGCAGTTATCCCTGATTTAAGTGCTCTTAATTCATTGAATAAAAGTTGTTTTAATTCTATGATATCAGTTGCATTAGTATTCGCGACACTTGCGATGCCTTTGATATCGGTAATCACTTGATCATTAGTGGCTCTTATTTCAGAAGAGGAGGGTTGTCCTCTCGCTGGGAGTGGTCGTTGCTGCGATCGTGGTGTATATTGATTTGTCATATTAAATTAAGTCCTATTTGTTTTACCATTGGGGTTAATCTTAGCCCATTTTTTCCAGTTGCTTTTAAAACAACCTTTACTGCTATCTTATCATAAATATGCTTCCCTTTCAAGGGTATATCTTTATTTTGATATGCCAAAATCTCGGGAGTAATGGTTAAATCTCCGGTAACCCTATCTTCTTTTATATATGTATATTCAATATTAAATGCCTCTATTGTAGGATTCATATTAGATAGTCCGTTTTTGGCTTCATCTTTATAAATATTATAATAATCAGATGTTATGGCATTTTGTTGTGGGTCAAAAGGAACGACAATTGTTCCGTCATCCGCAATGGCAAATCCACCTGGGTTTGCTTGTGTGGATTTATAATATAAATTCGTAAGATCAATATGCTCTAATGATTTTTGTAATGCGTTATGATATTTGAAATATTTCCCTTGTCTAATTACAATTGACCCATCGCTATCTGTAATACCTTGTAAAATCGTCATACGATTAATAGTTTTGCCTTTGATGGAGAATCTATGCCAGCCGGGCTCTATGTCAACAATAGTATTTCTTTCGATTCTGGCTGTTTCTTTACCAGTATCAATGAAAATTCCCTCCCCCTCTTCATATGATGGGGTAATATCTGATTCGCCAAATATTATTTGTTGTTTTAATTCACTAAAAAACCATGCAGAAATTGTATGTAGCGGAGTTGTTTTCCGCTTGCAAACGAAGGAAGCATAGCAAACACCAATACTTTCTGCGCCATCGGCAGATAAAGAGCCGGTTGCGGCATCAATTGTATATCTACCATTGCTAACAACATTACCATCGGAAACAAGATTCAATGTATTGGGAACTAACGATACATTGGAGTCGGGTGAAACCTTAACCCTATATTGAACTTCTATGGTATCTCCCTGCATAATTAGTGTGCCAGGTTTCATTTTTATTATACGTGGATCGCTTATTCCATCAGTATTTGTTGTACCTCCAATAGAATCTACATATTGAGTAAGGGTTTCAATACTAATTTGCCAATATTCGATTATTTTGGATTCGGTAATTTGCCCTACTCCACGAGGCCTGATGTTTGCAATGGTTACTTGTTCTCCAGCATCGTTTGTAATTTGTGATATGCCGGTAATTTCCAGATATTGAGATGTCCCATCATTATATTGTGCAAAAATTGGAATAATATTTACATCAGAGCCAAAATGCAAATTGAGAAAATGAGATGCATCTTCAGGAATGATATATGCACGATCGTCCGCACTCAATGCAACTATACCACCATACAATCTATTTTGAGGATCGTTAGATGTTCTTTTTATAAATTGTATTGCGTGTCTTTTGTCTCCGTTTTCTGTCATATTTGAAGGCGGTAATATGCTGTCAATATAATCAATTGGATGAGTTGTTCTTAAAAGTATATCTTCGCTACTAGGAACTCCGGTTGAAGAGGCATAGCCAGAATCAATTGTGACTGTTTCGGTTACATACAAATATAGATGTGGTGTTCCGTTGTCTAATGCGAAATTAATATATGCGTTTCTTATTTCTTGTTCTAATTCTAATTTATCTCCATTGTAAAGCCATTGTCCAACACCTCTGTATAATTTTGCAGATGATTTGTCAACCGATCGAATAGAACCATCAGAATCTTGTATTTTTCCGATTGAATAAAAACCCAATCCATTTCGCATTTTATATAATGCTGGATAATTATCAGTGTTTTGAGGGACACCTTCATTGTCAACAGAAATACAAGAACCGTAAAAATATGATGACGATTGCGTAGATATACTTTGTGGTAATTGTGCTTTTTTTCTTTCGAGGGGAGCAATAGATATCCATTCACTTGTTCCATAATCATTGCAAAATTGTACGTAGTAATCCAAAGACGTTCCAGAAGGAACGGAATCTATAGCACTTAATGATGCGCCGGAAATATATGACATTGTTTCGATGTCGATCATTCCTGTTGTAAAATGTGCTTCTTTTTTATATGCCACATTCATTAACCTAAGCGCTGCGATCCCAATGATATAAATGCTTTCATGCTCGGTCTTATAATTGGGCGATGCTAATGTAAAACGAATTTGAATCGTTTTGACCGAAATTGATTCATCAACAAAAATTGATTTTCTCGCCTCGAGAGATGTCTTTTCTCCAAACTGTTGGCTATCAGTAAATATGCTGACCGTTCCATCCGATCCTACTTCCGATTCAACTTCAATTCTATTAACCTTTGTGTCTTCAGAACTTACATTTAATGTGACCTCGACTTCCAACTCTCCTTCGTAACCCGATAATGCAATTTCTTGCATCCACACCTTGTCATTGTCCAATAAACAATTAGAAAAATTCTGCCCATTAATTGGCGAATTCCTCATGACATTTTTTGTCGGTATGTTTAGAATTGTAATTTTTGGCGACTTGGCTTTTCTCATCATGTCTGTAAGAATTCGTCGCGATTTTAATGGCTCCATCGGAAGAAGTATCGAAGATGCATCGATGTCAATTAAGGCCGTTGAATTTTCAGTGGCATTTGTCAAATCAACTACAGATTGTTCTTTTGTTTTTGTTTCTTTGTTGGCGATTTCTTGAATTCGATTAATTCTTAACTGCAACTCATTGATATTACTATTAAGAGTTGCAAATTTTTCACCATCGTCAATGATTTTGTCAACATATTCTATTGTATCATATCTTAATGCTCTATGTAAACAAAGAGTATCGAAAAATGATGTTTTTAGAAAGTCAAGAAATTGTTTTCCATTAAATACCTCTCCTCTTTTTTGGTGGAAAATATTGCAAGAAGGAGATCCGAAGGCAATATTTCCATAATTATCATTAATCCATTTTTGAATATTATTTGCATTCGGGGTAATATTTTTGCCTATAAGTGCGGACTTAGCATAGGATTCAAGTTCGGACTGTTGTATTTCTGCAATACTTTTCATACTTCAACCTCAACTTGTAAATCATAGTGTCTTAAAATAGGGGAGACTCCAGCAAATTCATCCCCGGTAGGTCTTGTCATTTCTATTTTCAAATAGATTGTTTGCGATGGTTCTTTTGTGGTAATTTTTTCTGTTCTTTGCTCTTCATCGTCATAATTTATTGTCAGTTTTGTCGGTTTGGTATTAGTCAAAGACGAATTAATCGGCATAATTTCAGTCCAATTTTTATTATTAAGACTTATATAATAAAATATATATTGTTCTCTTTGTAGCGATGTCGGGAAATATTCATCAGTTCTTAATGACACCGCCTTAATGGGCGACATGGTTGCATATGGCTTTGTAATAAATGTATTTTTTTCGATATATTTTATGGAACCAATTTTCAAATCTCTTATCCCAACGACAACATGACTTCTGTCATTTACGGTTATTAAAGATGTATCATCTTTAATCCACCCGCTATCGCCAACTGTATGTGCCTCAACCTCCACCCCACCATTAGTTCCTGGAAGGTCTGTTTGATCTGAGAAAATAAGCTCTTGCTTATTTCCTTCTTGTATGCCGGCAACAGCAAACAAATTAATTTCATTGCCCAATGCTTGGAGGGTTTGCAAATAATCTAATGCGATGCTTTTTGTTCTTGTTGTTTCTGTCATTCTTGTACTACTTGTGTATCTGTTTCATGAGAAATAAGTCGTTTGAAATTCACAGTCATTAATTGATATGGCGTTTCGACTACATCTCCACTTCTTAATGTAAGTCTTATTGTTTTGATGGACTGACTTGGAAATGCCCATGAAAAAGGCGAAACATTATCGACATTTATTAACGATTCTGAGCCACCACTACCAATGTCAAGGTCTGCTTCTAACCCTGCTTGCAAATATGGGGTAATGCTTATTGAGTTTGTTCTTATATTCCGGGGCAATGTTATCAGCAATGAAACTTCAAGAGTTGTATCCGGAGTATTGTTTTCAGATGTCGGGATAAGATATTCCATAGTCCATATAGACTCGGGGTTATTATCGACAATATTTTTTCTGAGTTTCTTTTTTTCCATTTCTGGCAAACCAAGATTAACTACAACATAACTAGATTGTTCGACTTCTGTTGTATTGGGTAATAATTCATTTAGATCTTGTGAATTCCCATATAAATATGTTGTCGCAGTTAATGCCGATCCGAAAATGTCTGTTTCAGCCGATACTTCTGCAACTTGTTTATTTTTTAAATTCCATCGCCCACCTTCTGGCCTAACTTGTTCTTTTGTTCCATAATAATTCCCTTCATATATAAAGCCAACCGGCCTTTCCGAATGCAATGGATAATTGGGTAATGCTTTATTTACTTTTTCGATAACAATATCCGACCCTGAAATGTCCGGTGCTTTTTGCGTATTTTCTTCCGGCAACGCAATATATCCGTCATACAATGTTGGCATTCTTTCTGGTTCTGTATTAGTATCAACAAACGATAAGTTCCCGAAATCTTCACTGAAAACGATAATTCCATCAATCGTTTTTTGTCCATTTTCAATGGCGATAATTTGTGATTCTATTTTATCGAGTCTTTTATTTGCATAATCTACCCTTTGTTCCATGACATTGAATGAGTTGAGATGCATGTCTTCGAGTGATACGAGATTTTGAAATGTTGATAAAAATCTTGTCCTCAATATCGCCACATCATTGTTTAATTTTCTGACTGAGGCATCTTGCAATAAATAATAATCACTGAACTGAGGTCCTTTGACAAGACTTTTTGCAAGCGATCTTACAAATTCCAACGACAATGAAATAATACCATCTATAGTTTGCAGTTCTTTATTTCTTTGTGTTTCTTTGAACATTTGTACAACAGCATCTGCCGTTTGATTGGACATAATTTCAATGAAGGGGTCTTGTATTGATGTTGGATTTAGCATCTAATTATTCTCACTTACCATAATTGTTGCGTTTTTAACCATTGGAGTTAAATCACGGGGAAATGACCTATTGCAATTTAAAGTTGCACAAAGCCTCATATTCGCAACAAGAGATTCGTATCTTACCCTAATCTGTCCTTCAATAGGTCCGTCAAACTCTATTGTATTTCCATTTTGAATGTAATATCTAATTCCCGATCCAGTTTTCTGGTCCATTAGTGATGGCTTTTCTCCAGTTAAATAGTCTGTCATATTCCTTGCGATTTCGCCATCAATAAGAATTTGTATCGGTTCATATCGTTGAAAATACTCTTCAATATTACCCCATTTCTTACCATTGATTTTTAGAAGTGTATGTGTTACTCCAATGTTCGCAGAATTTGTTAAGACCGGAGATTGAGTGACATCAGAATTTTCAATCGCCAATACTTTTCCGTTTTCGCCTTTAAGATTCCATATTCCCTCATTATTATCCGGCCTCCAGAAATTGGTTATATCATTTATCACCGATAGTGCTATATGTGGATGATATGTCAATTTAATTTGACTATTTTTATCGTTTCCATCGAATACTTCTTCGGGATTGACAACTGGTGCAGCATAATCTTCAATTAAAATATCCGATGGATCGTTGTTTGTCGCATCAATCAAAGGATAATATGATATTGTATAAATCAAATCTGGATTATAATCAATAATATTTACTTGTGTCCCATCGGAATTAATATTGAATTTTTGTGCTGACGACCCATTTGCTCTAATATTATAGAATTTGCTTGTATCAATTGTCCATCTGGTCTTTGCATTTCCTGATGTTGTTATAAGTTGTTCGTCAAATACTATAGGATTGTTATCATTGTCTACTGAATTTGCGGGCAAAATATTTATCGTTCGTCCGTTTCCTATATCAAGTTTCCATCTTATTGATGTACTTCGATGTAATTCTCCCAACTTATCATATAATACTGGATGCTCTTCATCCGTAATAATTTGTACACGAAATATACCGTTGCTGTCAAATGATTCTGATGTAAATTCTGATGCGTTGGCAAAATCTGTTTGCAATATCTGGATATCTGAAATGCCCATCTTGTAGGCATATCCCTTATTTTGTATCGGTTCGTCTTTAATAATCTTTTCGGTAGCCGAATAGATTCTTTTCGCTGATTTTGGATTAATTTGTTCTATTGCTTGTGCTATGGCAAACATAGCGTCGTCTGCGACTTTCTCGGGGTCAATATTATTTATGGAAAGGATAGCATTTTTTGCACTGCTCAGTGCTTGCTCTAATATTTTATCCTGTGTGTCTGTGTCGCTCTGATTATATTTGATGATAATATCATTTTTATCTTCAAGATGCAATATCTCGCTGTATGATTCCTGGGCTATTGTAATTCTAATACTTTTAGCATAAATTGTGGCGAATTGGAATACAACGTAATCTTTGTTTGGCGATGCTAATCGACTATCAAACATTGGGATTTGCTTTAAGTCATCGTTATCTGCCTCCCTATATGCAATGTCGACAATTTTTATTGGATAATCACAAAATGGCAATATTTTTATTTGGTTTATTGCTTGCGGCTTTGGTATAAGAATGTCAAGATGACAAGCAGATCCGTATATATAATTGCCAGTTTCTTCATAATATGTTTTTCCATCACCTAAATCAATATCAATTGCTGGAAGTTTACTTTGCGATGTTGTGATTTGCGACCAATAGGTGTTGGGGTCTGGATCTATTGCATGCGACAATGGATGGGATGATATATTGCTATATGAGCCTCCAGAAATTTGGGTTAATTCTATTGATTTGCCGGCACCAACATTAAGAGAATTTCTTTTTTGCAATTGCAATCGTCCATTGCTTATTTCTGCTTGATTTTTTGATGTCGATTGGTTTGCATTATATGGGAATGATATGTGATGCGCTTTGTCAAAAATTGGATATTTGATATGGGATTCCATTTTTTTGATCTTGTGTTTCAATTTTACATAGTAGTCATTTGACGATGACAAGGAAGATCGCTTGACTGTTTCTCGTCCCCTTCTTATATTACGAGATCTTTTGAGCCTTTTAAACAAATGGTGTAGGTCGAAATATACGCTAATCATCAAATTGTTTAAATCTTCAGACAAAATATCATCGCCGCCAGATTTATTGAGTGCCACTGTGGCCACTCCATTACTACCTTCAATCGCACCATCTATTTTGGCTGCCAATATCCCGCGACTTCTTTTGTCAACCAGCCCTAATGCTTCGTCAACTTTCTGGAGAGTCAATCTCATGGCCGATGTCAAATCGGCATCATAAATTGCCATAGGTTTATTTTTAGAGAGCATCTAACATCTCCTGATATGCATCGGATCTTTGGTCGTTTTCGGCATCATATACTGTTTCGTTTTCCATATCTTGTAAATCCTTTAAGTCCAGTAAGGATTGATTGTCATTGTATCCTTCTGGTAATGGCCATACGACTTCCATATTGGATTTAACATCCTTATAATAAGATAGTAGTAACATTGTCCCCATTGGAATGTGTGATGTAACCTCTCTTAATATTCTATCTTCTGATAACTTTTCTTTTATATGATTCGGCAATTCAACTATGGCAACTAACGCTCCAAATGAACGCCCATCATAATGCCCCATATCATAATATCCTGCCGCGAATCTATTTTTTTGCACCAATTCTGTATAGGACATACTTTCTACTATTCCACCACCTTCTTTTCTTGTATCTTGTATTACGACATGATTTGGAGAAGATGGATTGATATAGTAGTATCCTAAGTATATAGGCTTCTGACTATAATCAACATCCCCATCATAGTGATCGCCTCCAGAAGTAACAACTTCGTCGTTTGGCCAACTACCAGAAGAATTTACTGTATCAACAAAAGCATTCAGAATGTCGAGAGTTTCAAATGTTCTATGATAAACCGAACGAGCAAGCCCATACAGATTTTCAATTGGGAAGTTTTCTGTTTCTACTTCATCTCTATCGACAACAAAAAATGCAACATATTTACCAAGCAGATTATTAGAAAATCTACGGTGTGGATTTAAATTGATATTTTTATACACATAAGAAGTTTCCTTGAATGTATAGCTCACCATAGCTAAGTCGGAAGTCTGAATCGGAGAACTTAAAAATATAAGCCCATTATTAGTGTCCCAATCTTCTATGATCTGATTGTTTCTTTTGCCGTTGATGATTAAGTCGATGTTTCTCCCCTCAATATACATTGGAGTATTTTGAACTCTAATTGTAGTAGGGTCAATGATTGTCGCTTTTTGATATTTGACATCTTTGTATGGAGCCCCATAATTAATGGACCATTCTTGCATTGGAAATTCTGTAATTGAATATACTCGTGGAATTTCACCATCATTAACAATAAATCGTCCCATATTTATACGTGGAAACCACGAATCTGTTTCGCTCGTCTCTCTTGGAGGTAGTAATTGCATACGAACATTAGTATCATATCGCGCTAATATTTTTGACGAATGCAATAACAATGAGCCATCAGGACTTCTGTCGAGAATAACGTTTGTTTCATCTAATGCAAAATTGGCATAAGATGGATAGTGAACGATAATAATTTCTGCATAATTGGATTTTACAACACCAACGTAATTTGTTCCTATAGTTTCATATCCGCTTATAAATAAATTGTCAGCAGTTTCAGGCAAGAGTGGGAAAGTTCCATCGGTTAAAGATGTTTGAGGAATTGTTATTCTTACGCTGATTGGATTCAGATTAATGACTATTTCGCCCCCTGATAATGGGGCATTTATTAAGGAAGTTGCATTATAACCAGGATTGCTATTGACGGCACTTACAAGTTCGGAGACAGAATGGATATTAGTATATCTTCCATATTTTATATCGTTACCGCTAATTCTTAGCGATGACGCACTATTATCTTGACTTAAATATCCAGTAGGATGTGCGGTATTGGCTGTCGGCATAGATACAATCGCCGGACCTTGAAATGTTGTGAAATCTCCCAGATTGTATTTGCCATAAGTATTTTTTGTAAAAGTATCAAGCCCGACAATCGAATCATCACCCTCAATACATGATGTGGTCGTAATATATTCTGGAAGTGTTCCTGAAATGCCGCAAGCAGCAATAAAATTTTCGCGAAATACTGTAGAAAGTAATTGCATTGAGCTATTCTTATATTGATAGTATGCTATTTGTGTGCTTCCTGTCGTATTATCGACATATGAGTATTTGACAATTTGAGGAAGTGTTAGCAATTCTTCTTCATAGGCATCTTCGATATAGGCGCTAATAGTAGTCCATCCACTCTCGGGTAAATATATATCCCAATGTACTGCATCTCCAGAATCAACCCATCTGTAAGAAGTGTAGAAATCTGGAGTAGTGCTTGATGGATCCCCACTATATGGAATTACTTCCCCTCCATTTATTATTATGGGCTCGGTTATTTGTTCAACTATCCAATCAATCCAATCATCAAGAGAGAGTCCGGTATATTGAATTTTAATACATGGTGCGGATAGTTTGGATGTATCAAGGCTTCCTAATTCCGCTCCATTCTCCGGATTGGTTCCGAGCAATGAATCGTCAAAAGTGTAGTGGGATGAAATAGAAAACGAATATGTCTCTGGCGACATTGTTACAAAAGATTTAATGTCATATGATGGAAAGACGTTTAAGTCAATTTCAGATTCAACCCACGAATATGTATTATCTGTTGTAGAAACTTGGATAGTATTCTCAAAAAAATTACTATTGGTTGGAAGTATTTTGAATCCATTTACATATCGATCTATGCCATTATATTCAGGTATTGTAATTGTTACTTTGAATGAATATTTTTGAGTTCCAATAAGGATATTGCTTATATTTATTGTTGGTTTTGGTAATGAAAAATATTTTTTTATAGAAGTTACATTCGTTGTAGATGCCGATTCGTTATTAGAATTGTCAATACTTTTTAACGACCATGTAACGTCAGTCGCTTGGATTTCATTGCCAACAAGAAGGGGAATATATCTATGCGATAATGAGCCAGAATATACCGTACTACCATCGCCAAATAGTCCGGGCAAACTTATAGAACCCTTTTCAACTGTTCTTTTAAATATGCGCGGAGTAAATGTCGAACCATTGGTTAGCACGACATTACCCGGCATTTCTTTGTAGTCGGAAAGCCATGTGGGAAGATATGCGTCGGTTAGTTCTGACGGAATGAGAATATAGAGATCGGATCTTTGATCTGTTGTTATATTCCATTCCTCTGCATCTGTTGATTTATCGTCTTCGTTTAATCCGACCGGGAATCTGTATGCAGATTGAAGTTGGTATGTAGATTTATCAAATGTTAATCCTGTTAATAATATGCCGCTATTTGCATAGGACGAATAAGATGGAGGAGCATGAGAAACTCCACTTATTCCAAGTTTGTCTGCAAATGATAGATAGTTACTGAACGGCACTTCAATGTCATAGTCTGCTTGTCCTGGAATGAAATTAAGATCATTTGGGTTTGGATTTACTTCCAATGTTCCCGAATTGGATTCTGTCGCTGATAATTCAAATCGGCTAGGCAATAATCCGGGATCGCAATTAAGGTTGGTGTGCCATTTTACTCTGGCTTTTCCCTCTGGATTTCCATGATCTACAATCTCAACTTCAAAATTATCCGGCATGATAGGATTTTTTGCCGGCAAGATAAGAAAGTCTCCCGCAACAATATTCCCGTCATTATCTGTATATGAACTTCGTCTTTGTTCCGATTGATAAAGTCCTTCTGCCTTATTCAGTATTTCGACCGTATAGGATAGATTTTGATTTCTCTGTAATTTTGTATCAAGGAATGTTAGATTGGGCATTTCTCGATCGGCATTAAACATTACGAGTAAATCATGATCTCGATATAATGCGAATTGCCAATCGGTCCAATCATATCCAGACAAAGTCGTATTATCAAGGCTTATACTTATTTTATATCCAATTGCCCATTCGTCACTTCTATATAACCCAAAGCCACCAGACGACAGCACATATGAATATGTTGTCGTGAATGTTCCCCTAATGTAGAATGAAGGGACATTCCATATTGATTTTGACTTCCAGTCTTGCGGTACTTCAAATTCAATGATGGGAGCAGATGTTGAAAATAATGTATTTTGTATTGTTGGCAAAGACGACCATTCATCTCCATTCCAATATTCCCATGCGACAGACATACTGTTTGAGGGGACATTTCTATTGGCATGCATTTCAGAAAATCGTTCAGCATTACCAATATAAATATATGGATGTGTCGTATTGTAGTAGCCAAACAAATCGCCAGATTCTTCTTCTGCCCAATTTTTATCGTGACTACTCACAAAAATAGCAGATGGATGATCGCCCATTGGATCGGGGTGTGGACTTACATTGAATCCAGGCGAACCAGAGATCAATGATGCTCTCTCAAAACCTCGATCGTATTTGTCAATTAAGAATGCTGGCAAATCGCTCATCTATTTTCGCTTTCACTGTAATTCTTTTTGTTCCGTCAACAGCATTAATTATATCTGCTGATGTTGTGCATATCGGCGTTGCATTTATTACTTCATTTTTGCCGATTATTGTTTGAGATAATCCAATATTATAAGCATTATAACTTAGAATATAGGTTTTTCCCTTGTTGTTTTGTTCCGAAGTATAAAGATCGACGTTAAATACCATCCCTTCGAATTGAGAACTCATGTTCCGAAGAGGTTTTATATTGCCAATGTCCCATCCAATATCTGCGATATTTTTATTTCGAGTATAAATTGTAAGAGAATTTCTTATACTTTCGGTAACTTCATTCATATAATGCGTTAGGCTTACGGGGATGGCACTACCAGCGTCTAAATGGGATAGAAAGAGTTTGTAGTCATCTGAAGTCACATCAACGTCAGGAGCCACATATACGGCTCTTACGCCTCGCCCTATTTTATATTTAAAAAATAATGGCGATGGCTTGACATTGTTTCGGAGAGAAACTTTATTTGTGATGAATATTTGGGAACTGGAAACACCTTCCGAGACATTAAATCCAACGTAAGATCGGTCGTTTTCGACTCGAATGTTAGGCGAACAGGGGAGGGTGAAACTTGCTCCGGTATGAGAGACTATATTTTCGGGAATTTTATGTGCAAAATCTGCAACAGAAACATTGTTTCTCGAATCAAGATCTCTTCCCGTTAAAACGGCAAGAGGGACTCCGGATTCTTCAAGAGTTCCCGTGAGTTTAAATTGGAGCATGGAAAGGCCCTTTTCATACTACGACGAAAAATGATGAGCATTCCTTCGGAAGCCATCGCACATTCTATTATACTACCTCGCCTCGCTTTTTGCCAGAGGCTTCTTAAATATCTTATTTCGTCGGGAGTAAGATATTGTTTGATTTTACGATATAGTTCTCTTGCTTTTTTTCGCCAACTCTTCGATCCCTGTCCAAGCAATGACCATTGGAATCGGTCGAAGTCTACAATAGGAAAACTAAAAGTCTTGTCTTTCACAATGGAATCTCCAGTATTCTATCCTCGCCCCTTGCTCTCGAAGTGGATATGCTTGTCTAATATTCCATCGAATATCTTTTTTATACACGCCATCTTCTTTAATCGGATTACCATCAGAATCCAGGATCAATGACCATATTTCAGACAATTCAGCAATTCTTATGCTGGCAAATATATCATGCTCGCAATAGATAAATGTTGTCGCAGGATTAATACGACCATCGGGGGAGGCGGTTTGTTGTCCGCCTGTAAAACCGATCCAGATATTCTTTTCTAATTCTGTATGCATAAATCCAGACTCAAGATAATCGGGTTGTGGTTTGGATTCAGGGTAATGGTTGGCTTCTCTTTTAAAATTGCTTAGTCGTCGTGTAATATCAGCCTTCCAAATAAGTCCTAATTGTCCACGAATAGGCTCTCCATCACCGCCATATAAGAATTGATTCATTTCTGCTCTCATGTCGATTTCAGAATTACTATCGTAATGATTGGATGTGATGGAATGGATTGTCATAGCGCCTTGTCTAATGCCTTTTCCAACACTTTAAAAAAGGAATCTTTGATTCTTTGCATAATTCTATCCATGCGCTCTTTCTGCATTGCTGTATGTTTAAGTGCTTCTGCAGCATACTGCATGCGCATATTATTTAAGACTGGACTCATATATTTATCTGGAATAATTTCAGACATTGCTGTATTTAATCCAGCCTTTACTAATTCTATTGGCATTTCTGCAAGATCTTTGGCATTATCCTTCATTGCATCTCCAATGAAATCTTTTATATATTGATCGAAACTCATAATTTTTCTCCTAAATTATAAATGCACTTACTATTCCGGCAAGAAAAGAAATGATTGCAACAACATCCAACACTCCAATGTATTTATATTTGTCGTTATTTTCAATTTCTATATTCTTGATTTGATAGTCATACAATGTATTTAATTCTATGTACTGGTTATGTAAAGTTTTCATTAATCTTGCAAATGAGCAAGTGATAGCCAGTCCGAATCCGGCACGAGATATAGGATCACCTCCAATCAGAATTAGAGAACTAATACTTATTAAAAGGGTGATAATAATACTACCGATATTAAATATGGTAGATTTTACAACCATTTCTTGTCGATATGTTTTGTGTTTTTCGACAACAAAGCGATAATCTTCAGAAGTTTCTTCTATAGTATTTTCCATATCAATTTTTCGTGTATTCATATTATTGTTCGTCATTATTTTGTACTCACTTCTGTTGATGATGGGTTATAAAGTCGGTTGAGGCTATTCCATGCGTCAAGATTATATTTCGCAAAATCTTTTACGAGCTGTGGGTTTTTGAGATACTTGTCAATTTCCTTGTGAAAATACTTAGCCGATTCGGTAGCATTATCTACATTGGGAGCTTGTTCTGCCGCCACATAATTTGGTATGGTGGGTTTTTCCAGGCTTACATATAGGCATCCATTCAAAAGAAATAACATTGATAATACAAGTAATAATTTTTTCACGATCAATTCTCCTTGATAGGTTTGTGCGCCGATGTTATTAATCTGCGCGAAGGTTTAATTTCTATTTCGGTCAGCATATTATTTGCTAAACATTCGATTGACGATAGATTCACAGGGGTGCAACACGGCTCATTGTAGTCGTTGTCTGCCCATTGTCCGCAGACGATACCATAATATCTACCATCCGGACTTGCAATAGGACACATTGCAAATCCCGTTACATGAGTTGTTACCATAATGCTTTTTAATCCAGACTCTTCCATTTCTTGCGTACAAAAATAATATACTTTTTGTTTTTGTTGCTGCTCTGATGTTTCATTACCCTTCTTGTCAAAGTAATGGATAGACATGCCATCAACCTCATTCTCTTCGCCGAATATTGGCAGTGCGGAAGGAAATATTACAGAAACGTTTACGCCTTGGAGTTCTTTTTTTGTTGATTTTATTTTTGGAACAACTTCCCATTCACATGAGAATTTAACAATATCTTTCCAATGGTAGTATTTTTCACCATTATGAAAGAGCCATATTTGTAGTCTATCTGCATTCATTTCTTTCGCAGTAATTGTACACCAATCATGAATCTTGAGAAAATCTTTACTTTTTATCGCAGATTCATCAAACCCATCCTCATTATGATGTACTCTCTTGTTTTGCATGGTATCTTTGACCCACAATATAAATGCGCTTACAATAGACATAAAGGCCATAAATATTATAGTCTCTATATGGTCATTCATTTATTTTTCCTTTTTTTATTTACTATTTTTATAGTTTCAATAAAAGATGTCATTCCAAAGAAGGATATTGAATGTATCCAAAAAGTTTTCGATGGTTGTTTGAGAACACTAAAAATTATACACAATGCTATAATATACATAGTTATGTATATTATACATTTTTTGTATTTTTTCATAAAGTCTTTCATTTCAAAATATTCCGATTTGAAGATTATTCACCAAAAATAGGTTTAAATGTTTTGATTGATGGCACTCCAATATTTTTCCGTTCATTGTAGGCATCTTCAATTTTAGTGCGAAGATAATCTTCACCCATTTTTTTGACCCATTTCTGCGCTTTTTTGCCGCCAACTTCCTTGAATTGCTCATAAGCATAATCTCTAACGGCTTTTTTCTGTTTGTCGGTCATCTTCCCCTTGATACCCTTGACTTTGTCTTCGTATGTTTTGCGAACAACTGTATGAGCAATCTCGCCAATATCCTTAAGTGTTTTTGTTGCCTTGTCGGATACGTGTGATTTCCAAAAATCAGTTCCTTTTGCAAAAGACCATACAAATGCAACTATTGTTGCAACGATTGTTAAAACTGCTTCGCCATTATTCTGTAGAAATTCCATAATTTTTCTCCTTAAAGTTATTCCTAATTTCCTGTTTTACTTGTTCTATTTGATTTTTTTCACGTTCTATTTGTTTCGCTTCCCCCAATGTAATCATACGCATACTTCCATTCTTGAATATAATGTCATACAATGTATTGTCAGGCATTAGTTCTTGTTTGCCAAACAATGTTTTTATATCCTACCTCCTATAAACAATCCAATCCAGTTTTCTAATCAAAAAGTGTTTTCGCGTTTCCTGTATGTTTCTTCATAATTATTTTTCGCAAACTCACGCGCGAGTTCTTCGCCGTCCGTACCGTCAATGTCAATGTTGTTCCGCAACTCAATCACACCAGCATTGTATATCATCGTGTCGGCGTGCTTGTCGCTTGCGCTGTCGTCTTTTTCGTTTCCAATACACAATCTATCCAGATTTGACTGAGAGTGGTCTGTGCTATCTGTATCTGTCTCTACGCCGTCGCTATCAATGACAGTTAGTCTCGCTCCCTCCGCACCATACATCAACACCGCCGATACCAGACTTCCGGCACTTATCCCACGTGCCGTTACTTGACACACAATCGCATTATTGATCAAGCCGATTACTTCATCTGCACTTTCGTCAATCACAATCGCAACCTGATTTGTCGTGGATGCGGACGTATAGACAACCTCTACCAACACACCGTCTTCACGGCTTTCATCTGCTTCGCGGTTCATTTCATATGTTGCGTAAATACAACCGTTTTCAATGGTGTCAATCGCCGTGTACGTCTCGTTATCAGCCGTTGTATAAGCACTGCTTTCAGCACTTATTGTTTCTGAATATTCTAATACGGGTGCTTGCTTCATTGCGTCAAGATACAAATCCTGGCATTCGCTCGCAGTTTTTGCAGTAGTATTATAAACAAGTACTTCCCGAATGACACCGTTGAAAAATTCGCCAACTCCGCCTCTACTCCCGATATTAAAATCTACAGAGTTACTAAAAGCCGCGATAACCGTGCTAGTGCTAACCTGCTGAACGCCATTCACAAACATTTTAAACGTCGTATTGTCAAACGTAACAGAAACGTGTGTCCATTCATTTGTCGTGATGGATACATCCGAAGTGATTGTCCGCCAACCTACATCATATACGAAAAACCTGATGACGCCGGACGCCATAACATGCAACTGATACCCGCAGCCGCTTGGTCTATGACATAAAATAACACCCTGCGATGAATAAGAGTGACAATACACCCAAGCCGACAATGTGAACGGAGTAGTATTAGTGAAATTGAAACCTGTCCGGTTTCCACAATTGATATAATCATTCACCCCGTCAAACTCTACGCCACCATCGCCCTGTAAAACAGCGCCATTATTCGTACCGTCGTAACTTCCGGTGTTGTCATCATACCCTTCATCATTATCAAATAAATACGACGATAAAAGATTTGTAGTGTCTTGTGCCGTTGTGAACATACAGTTTTCGTCATACAAAACACGATACGCATACACGACATCAACATCAATTGCGTCCCCACTGTCGTCAATCAATAACCGCACC
>Ga0164310_10000075_pt1 | contig 46930 bp, 59 predicted proteins | sample GuaBasSedimGuay1_FD_121795 | JGI IMG/M metagenome (GOLD analysis project Ga0164310, IMG submission 121795) | Subseafloor sediment microbial communities from Guaymas Basin, Gulf of California, Mexico - Guay1, Core 4569-9, 0-3 cm | ecosystem: Environmental > Aquatic > Marine > Hydrothermal vents... | reverse complement strand
TGCATATATAGCCTCCTGTTTAAATTGGGTTAATAAACTTGAATTTCTCCCAATACAGGAGGCTATCTTTTTATACCTTCCTTGTTTGCCAAAGGAAAAGTGCACAAAATAGTTTACACTATCATCAGAAAATTTAAGATATCTTTAAGAAGGAGATTGAAAATTGAAAAATTTACGTAGCAAATTGTCACCTGTTGACAAACTGTCATTAATTGGTTATTGATTATTGACACACCTTGGTTTCGGTTGTCGCCTTTTTTAGAGGAGAGAAAGGGATTAATTTAGGTATATCTTGGCAGTTATCTTACTTGAGAATCAGGAGGGATTTCTTTTTCTTAAACTCTCTTTGGGCTTTTTTAAGAAAAGTGATTTCTTTTTTAGGAAGGGGCATTTCTAAAATCTTCTTTATACCTTCTTTACCTAATATAACTGGAACACCTAAACATACATCTTTAAGAGAAAACTCACCTTTCAAATATACTGAACAAAGACTCAACTCTTTCTTATCCAAAACAATCGCCTCTAACAGCTTAAATACGGCCACAGCCGGAGCAAATCTTGCGCTCCCTTTTTTAAGAAAACCTACAATTTCTGCGCCTCTGTTTATAGTAGTCTTTTTGACTTCTTCTAACTCCTTCTTGCTCAAAAAATTAGATAGCTTAAACCCATATAAAGAGCTTAGCTCAGAGATTAGCATATTTTTCCCGTGAGCCCCTAATACCAAGGGATTGAGGTTAGAAATATTTATGGATAATTTCTTAGTTATAATATTAGCTAAACGTGCCGAATCTAAAGAAACCCCCATCCCCATTACTTTTTTATAAGAGAAACCAGTAATTTTTAAAACCAGATAAGTCATTAAATCTACCGGGTTAGTAACTACTATAATAATTGAATCAGGGGTATACTTTTTAAGAGCACTGGCAATATCTTTCACTACTTCCGAATTAAACTTAATAAGGTCTTCTCTGCTCATACCGGGAGTGCGAGGTCTGCCGGCAGAGATTACTACTATATCTGAAGATTTTGTGTATTTTAAATTATCTACTGCTGAAACTTTAGTATTAGAAGAAAAGGGGAACCTGCTGTCTTCTAAATCCAAAGATAAACCTTTAGCTAAATCCTTTTGAATATCTACTAAAACAAGTTCTTGGGCTAGGTTTTTTATTACCACTAAGAAAGCTATATTTCTTCCTACTTCTCCTGCCCCTATTATAGAAATTTTACCAGCTACCATATCTTTATTTAAAAGACTTTATCTTATCTACAATAGCCTCAGCCATTTGAAGAGTGCCTACACTGGTAGGGTCATCGCGGGTAGGCTTTAAATCATAGGTAAGAAATTCACCTTCTTTAATAACCTCTTCTATTGCTCTTTCTATTTTTTCAGCTTTTTCTTCTTGTTTAAGGTATTTAAGCATAAGAGTAGCTGAAAGTATTGTAGCTATAGGATTTACTTTATTTTTACCGGCGTGTTTAGGAGCTGAACCGTGAACCGGCTCAAAAACTGCGCAATCTTTTCCAATATTAGCTCCCGGAGCCAACCCCAATCCTCCTACTAACCCTGCACATAAATCAGAAACTATATCTCCATAAAGATTAGGTAAAACTAAGACATCAAAATTTTCTGGTCTTAATACAACCTGCATACAGAAATTATCCACTATATAATCTTCAGAAATAATCTCAGGGAAATTCTTTGCTTCCTCATAGAATATTTTAAGAAATAACCCGTCGGTAAACTTTAAAATGTTAGCCTTATGGATACAAGTCACCTTTTTTCTTCTATTTTCTTGAGCATAGTCAAAAGCAAATCTTATAATTCTTCGGGAATTCTCCTCAGAAATAACTTTTAAAGAGATAGCTCTTTCTTTTTTTGTGTCTAAGCCTCTTTTCTCAAGTTCACAAGCTAAAGAAGGGAAAAAATCATCTTCAGAGTTAAATTCTATCCCCGCATATAAATCCTCAGTATTCTCTCTAACCACGACTATATCTATCTTTCTATCTTTAAAGGGTGAGGTGCAAACCGGCCAGGATTTTACCGGTCTCAAATTAGCGTATAAATCAAGTTTTTTTCTCAGTTCTACATTAACCGACCTAAACCCTCCCCCTACCGGAGTAGTAACTGGACCCTTCAAAGCTACTCTGTTCCTTCTTATTGAATCTAAAGTCTCCTCAGGAATAAGCTGGCCGGTTTTTTCCTGAGCTGTCTTGCCTAAAAACCTTTCTTCCCACTCTACCTTTAAACCGCTTGCCTCTACACATAACTTAGCAGCCTTTACTACTTCCGGCCCTATCCCATCTCCTTCAATTAAAGTAATTCTATAAACCTTATTCATAACTTTGTAGGAAAACCCTTGTGTTTTTCTAAATAATTAATTATACCCCCTGCTCTAATTAACTCTTTCTGAAATTTACTCCAGGGTAAAAACTTTATCTGTAAATTCTTAGATAAATCTTTTATTAATCCCTTATCTACATCTACTTCTAATAAGTCCCCTTCACAAATCTCGGAAGTATCAGCTTCAATTAGAGGCAAACCAATATTAAAACTATTCCGGTAAAATATCCGGGCAAAATTCTTAGCTACCACGCAGATAATACCTGCTTCTTTTATCACCCAAGGAGCTTGTTCTCGGGAAGACCCCATTCCAAAATTTTCTCCAGCAACGATAATACTTTTACCTCGTTTAATCTCCTTAGAAAAATTAGGCCTGATATCTTCAAAAATATACTGAGAAAGCTCTCTTAAATCAGTGATTGAAAATTTATATCTCCCCGAGATTATAAAATCAGTATTTATGTTGTCCGAGAATTTATAAGCAAACCCTTTATAATTCATAGAATTTTGAACTCTTCTATATTTTTAACTTTACTTATTGCGCTTTCGTAAGATATCAATCCTTTAGTATATAGTTCTTTTAAACACTTATCCATGGTTCTCATTCCATACTGAGCTCCAGTCTGAATTAAAGTAGGAATTTGGGCAATCTCTCCTTCTCTTATTAAGTTCCTTATCCCAGGAGTAGCTACCATAATCTCGGTTGCTAAAACTCGCCCTCTTCCTGTTAGGTGAGGAAGAAGAAGTTGAGAAATTACCCCTTGCAAACAGTTGCCTAACTGCAATCTGACCTGCCTCTGCTGATAAGGAGGAAAAACATCTATTATTCTCTCTATTGTCTGGGGAGCATCGGGAGTATGAAGAGTAGCTAAGACTAAATGCCCAGTTTCAGCAGCAGTAAGAGTAGTAGCAATTGTCTCTAAATCCCGCATCTCGCCTACTACAATAACATCGGGGTCCTGTCTTAAAGCTCTTTTTAAAGCTTCAGCAAAAGAATGGGTATCAGCGTAAACCTCTCTTTGTTTAATGATACTCTTCTTATTAGAGTGAATAAACTCAATAGGGTCTTCAATACAGATTATCACCTCTTCTCTTTCCTTATTAATTAAGTCTATCATTGCTGCTAAGGTCGTACTTTTGCCCATTCCGGTAGGACCAGTAATCAGGATAAGCCCGTTGGGTCTCCGTGCTAATTCTTCCACAATTTGAGGTAAGCCTAATTCCCTTAATTTAGGGATGTTAATCGGAACTCTTCGAAAAGCTGCCTCTACATTTCCTCGCTGATAATGGACATTAACCCTAAATCTATCTAAACCCGAAGGAGCAAAAGAAAAATCTAATTCCTTATCTTTCTCAAACTTTTCTTTTTGGGAATTAGTAAGGATGGAATAGATTAGGTTTTTAAGTCTATCCCTATCAAGGACTTCTAGTTCATCTCTTACATAGAGTTTGCCGTCTATTCGCAATATAGGAGGACTGTTAACTGTAAGATGAAGGTCAGAGGCATTAAGCTCCATGGTAAGCCGGAGTAAACTTTTTATATCTACCATATCTACTCCTTTCCTTTTAAAAACTTTCGGGGGTCAGTAATCCTGCCGGTTATTGCTGAAGCAGAAACTACAGCCGGAGAAGCTAAATAAATAAAAGAATTAGGATTACCCATCCTTCCTTTAAAATTTCTATTAGCAGTAGATATTACTACCTCTCCATCAGCAGGCACACCTTGATGAGTTCCTACGCAAGGCCCGCACCCAGGAGGTAAAATTATAGCCCCTGCTTCTATAAATACCCGGATTAAACCTAACTTATATGCTTTCTCTAAAATTCTTCTTGATGCCGGGGCTATCAATAGCTTAACATCTTTATAAACCTTTCTCCCCTTTAATATTAAAGCAGATATTTTTAAATCCTCAAGCCTACCATTAGTACAGGTTCCAATAAAAGCCTGTTGAATTTTAACTGACTTTAAGTTTTCAGCTTCAGTTACAATATCTACACTGTGAGGTTGAGCAACTAAAGGAGAGATTTTACTCAGGTTAAATTCATAAACCTTTTCATATTTTGCCTGTTTATCAGAATATACTGGCTTAAACTTTTTTTTGCCAATGCTTTTTAAATAGTTAAATACTTTTTGATCAGGCTTAATTAAAGCAGTTTTTGCTCCCATCTCTGTAGCCATATTAGTAAGAGTAGCTCGGGCATCTAAAGATAAAGAATTAATTAAAGGACCTTCATACTCTATAGCCTTGTAAGTAGCTCCTTTAGAAGTAAGAGTTTTTATTATGTACAAGGCTACATCTTTGCTAAACACCCCCAAAGGGAGCCTGCCCTTCAAGATAATCTTAATAGTCGGAGGAACTTTGAACCAATTCTTACCGTAGATTAAAGCCACAGCTAAGTCAGTAGAACCTACGGGTATACCACACCCCCCTAATATTCCACAGGTGGGAGTATGAGAATCAGCTCCTAAAATAAGAGAACCAGGCATTGCTATGCCTTCTTCAATTATAATTTGGTGAGAGATGCCTTCTGAAGGTTGATAAACTTTGCACCCCCACTGAGAGCAAAATTCCCTCATTTTCTGATGGACTAAGGAAACTCCCAAATTAGGAGAAGGAGCATTGTGGTCGATAAACATTGAATATTTCTTAGGATAAAGAAGCAAAGGTTGTCTGAATTTTTTAAAAGCCGATATTACCAGAGAGGAAGTCCCATCTTGGGAAAAACAGAAGTCTACCTTACAAATAGCCACATCTTCAGCTTTTAGAGACTTTCCAGCATGGTTAGAAAAGATTTTTTCTATTATAGTCTTACCCATATTTGGCAAATTACCAACAAAAAATTAGAAGAGTAAACCCTGCACTATAACCTAACCCCGCCCTTTCCTTGAAAGGGCGGGGTAGTTTTTGGACGTGACCCTTCGAGATATTTTTTCCTTCATCTGCTAATTTATACCCCTCACTTTTTGGTGGTGCGGGGTAAAATTATAAAGCGTCTCTCTCTTTCTTAAATATCTTCTTTAAAGCCTGACGAAAACCTCCTTTAGGAGGAGGCGTCTTCTTGGGCGCTTCTTTTAGAGAGGGTTTGTGTTCAGGTTTAACAGTTTGTTCAACCTTTTCTTTCTTCTTTTTCTTTTTAGGTTTTTCTTTAAGAAGTGTAAGTTCAAGAATTGATAAATCAGCGCCATCTCCTTTTCTTGAACCTAAATTTATTATCCGGGTATAGCCTCCGGGAATTTCTTTAAACCGGCCAGCTATATCTTCAAATAACTTTTTTACTAATTTATGGTCCCCTAACATTGAATAAGCAATCCTTCTCGAGGCTAAATCTCCTTTTTTACCCCGGCTAATCAACTTCTCTACTTCTGAAGCAGCTAATTTTGCTTTGCGAGTGGTAGTCTTTATTCTTTCATAAATTAGCAAAGCTCTGACTAAACTCTTAACCTGAGCTCTCCTTAAACTTTTTGGGCCCGAAAGTCTTCTCTTTTTTCTATGTCTCATCTTACCTCGATTCTAACTTTTTTAGCTTATTTCTGTCTACCTGCATCCCCAAAGAAAGTCCCATACTTTTGAGAAGAGTAATTATTTCATTTAAGGACTTCTTCCCAAAATTGCGATAAGAAAGCATATCCTGCTCAGTTTTTTCTACTAAATCCGCTAAAATTTTTACATTAGCTTCTCTTAAACAATTTGCACTTCTTACTGAAAGTTCCAGTTCAGTAACCGGAAGTCTCAATTTTTCATAGAGAGAAACTTCTTCTGGAGTAAGTTCTTCCTCCTCTTCCTCCTCTTTCTCCTCGATTTGAGTCAAATTCATAAATAAGGCTAAATGTTTACCGAGGATAGTAGCAGCGTAGACTAAAGCCTCTTTAGGCTCTATAACTCCATTAGTCCAGATTTCTAAAGTTAAGGCATCGTAATCAGTACTTTTACCTACCCGGGTATTCTCTACTTTAAAATTTACTTTTCTTACCGGCGAAAAAATAGAATCTACCGCAATTGTACCTATGGGAGCATCTTCTCTACGATTTAGCTCTTCAGAGATAAACCCCCTACCTCTGCTTACCTCCATCTCTACAGAGAAATTAGTATTTTCAGTTAAAGTAGCAATATGTAAATCTTTGTTGATTACTTCTATTGTTTCATCAGTAATAATATCACTTGCCTTTACTTCTCCTTTTTGAGTTTTTTTTATATATATCTTTTTAGGAGCCTTGGTATAAGATTTTAAAATTAGGTTTTTAATATTGAGAATAATTTCCGGAACATCCTCCAAAACTCCCGGAATTGTAGAAAATTCATGACTCACTCCCTCAAACCTTACAGAAGTTACAGCTGTCCCCTATATAGAAGAAAGAAGAATCCTTCGGAAAGCATTACCTAAAGTAACTCCGTAGCCTCTTTCAAAAGGACTAGCTATAAACCTACCATAAGTTGAAGAATAAGTATTTTCCTCAACTATTACTCTTCTTGGAAATTGAAAATCTTTCCATTTTATTCCCATCTTTACCTCCCTGAAAGCTTAATTTTTTTATCCTTTTGTCCTATTTAGAATACAATTCTACAATCAGTTGTTCGTTAATGGGGACTGCTATATCTTCTTTTTCAGGAAGCCTAAGAACTTCAGCTTTTAAATTCTCTTTATCTAAGAAGAGCCAACTGATTACACTCCTCTCCTTGGAAGCTGTCTCAATATTCTTTTTAATTATGTCTATTATTTTAGAATTACCTCTTATCTCTATCTTATCATTTACTCTAACCAAAAAAGAAGGAATATCTACTCTCCTACCATTCACAAATACGAACCCGTGCCTGACTATTTGGCGAGCTTGAGAACGGGATAAAGCAAAAAGAAGCCTGAATACCACATTATCCAATCTTCTCTCTAAAAACTGAAGGAGAAGTTTGCCAGTAACTCCTTTAGATTTAGAAGCTAATTGGTAGTACCTCCTGAACTGTCTCTCTAAAACCCCATACATTCTTTTCACTTTTTGCTTTTCCCTTAACTGCAGAGCATAATAGGAAGCTTTAGACGAAGAAAGTCTGCCTTTCATTCCCGGAGGATAAGGCCTCTTAGAAAAAGGACACTTCTCAGTCGTACACTTCTCTCCTTTAAGAAAAAGTTTTGCCCCTTCTCTTCTACAGAGTCTACACCTGGGTCCTGTATATTTAGCCATTAATTTCTCCTTCTATTTAAACTCTCCTCTTTTTTCTAGGTCTACATCCATTATGGGGTACAGGGGTTACATCTTTTACACTCTTTATAGCTAAACCTGAACTCTGTAAAGACCTAATAGCTGCTTCTCTTCCTGGACCGGGGCCTTTGACTCTTACTATTAACTCCTTTAGCCCAACCTCTTTTGCCTTTTTAGCTGCTTCTCTAGCAGTAATCTGGGCAGCATAAGGAGTGGATTTTTTAGTACCTTTAAACCCCGAAGTTCCCGCAGAACTCCAGACTAAGACATTGCCTTGCCTATCAGTAATAGTAATGATAGTATTGTTAAACGTAGACTTTATGTGAGCAACCCCCAAAGATTCCTTTACTAAAATTTTTTTTCTTCTCTTTCCAGCTTTGGATTTGGGTTTAGCCATAACTTACCCTTTCTTCTTTATCCCTCCTACCTTAGACCTTGGCCCTTTTCTGGTGCGGGCATTACAACGAGTCCTCTGACCCCTCACAGGAAGACCTTTCCTATGTCTTGTTCCTCGGTAGGAACCTATATCAATAAGTCTTTTTATATTCTGACTTACCTCCCTCCTCAAAGCTCCTTCTACTTTAAAGTTTTTCTGAATTACTCCTGCTATTCTGGAGACTTCATCGTCAGTTAAATCCTTGGCTTTTTTATCAGGATTTATTCCTGCAGTTTTTAAAACAATTTCAGCCCTATAAGGGCCTATCCCATATATGTATCTCAAAGAATAGAGAATTTTCTTATTAGCAGGGACATCTACACCTAATATTCTCGGCACTCCAACCTCCTTATTTAACCTTGACGTTGCTTATGCTTGGGGTTCTTACAAACCACCCTTAATATGCCTCTTCTCTTTATAATCTTACAGTTTTCACAAATTTTTCGAATAGAACTTCTTACCTTCACTTACAACCTCCGGATAATCCTTCCCCGGGTTAAATCATAAGGAGAAAGTTCAAGCTTTACTCTATCCCCAGGTAAAATTCTTATAAAGTGCATTCTCATCTTTCCACAAACATGAGCTAAGACAATGTGACCACCTTCGAGTTTTACCCGAAACATCGCATTAGGTAAAGTCTCAACTATTTCTCCCTCAATTTCAATGGGTTTCTCTTTTGCCATCTTTTTCTGCTAAGCAGTAAGTACCCAACACCCCTTCTTGGTTACTGCTATAGTATGCTCAAAATGAACACACAAATTTCTATCTTTAGAAACTACTGTCCACCCGTCTTCTAATATCTCTACATCAGGACTTTCCAGAGTAAGCATAGGCTCAATCGCTAAAGTCATACCTTCTTTAAGTTCTAAACCCTCAGAAGGTTTTCCAAAATTAGGAACTTCTGGTTCTTCGTGTAACTGCTTACCTACGCCATGGCCTACAAACTTTTTAACCACACAAAACCCTGCTCTCTCCACAAAACTCTGGATAGTGTAACCTATATCTCCTATCTTTATTTTAGGCTTAATAATTGCGATTGCTTTTTTCAAAGCAGCCTCTCCTACTCTCAGCAAATCCTTAGCTAAAGATAAAGGTCTTCCTATAGAAAAACTATAAGCACAATCAGAATAAAAGCTACCATCGTAAAGCCCTAAATCAATACTTACTAAATCTCCTTTTTTAAAAATTTTCCCTGAAGAAGGGACACCGTGGATTAATTCCTCATTTAAAGAAATACACAAAGAAGAAGGAAAACCTTTATACCCTAAAAAAGCTGGCTTTACATTAAATTTTTCCATTAAGATATTAGCCTGAACTTCTAAATCTTTTGCTGAAATCCCCGGCCTGGCATACCTTACCAGTTTCTTTATAATTAAAGAATTAATCTTACCCAGTTTCCTCATTAACTTAATTTCCTGAAGAGTCTTTATCCTTACCATAAGAATTCAAAGCCTTTTTAATTTCTGAAAATACTTCTTCTTTAGATTTATTGGCGTCAACTTCTAAAAGTTTAGAATCTTTCAAATAATGGTCAATTAGAGAAGAAGTCTCTCTTCTAAACACTTGCCATCTTTTCTTCACTGTCTCTTCTCTATCATCGTCTCTTATCATTAACTTTTCTCCGCACTTATCACAAATACCCTCTTTTTGAGGAGGCATATTTACTATATGGTAAATTGCTCCACAGTTTTTGCAAACTCTTCTTCCCGAAAGCCTTTCTACAGCCTTTTCCTCATTAACTTTAAGATAGATAACCCGATCTAAACTAAGGGCTTTTTCTTTTAAGATTTCTTCTAACATCTTAGCTTGAACCAAATTTCGAGGAAAGCCATCAAGGATAAATCCTGAAGAGTTCAACTTTTCCTGGATAACTTTTATTATAATATTATCAGGAACTAAAACTCCTTTGTTCATATATTCAGAAACTACTTTGCCTAAAGGAGTATTATTTTTTACTTCCTCTCTTAATATATCTCCTACGACAATCTTCTTTATCTTGTAATGTTCAGCTAAGAACTTAGCCTGCGTACCTTTGCCACTACCCGGAGCTCCTAATAAAATTAAATTCATCTTCTCCCCCTTAACTTCCCCTTCTTCATAAACCCCTGATAATGATGGAGAATTAATTGAGACTCAATCTGTCGCATTGTATCCAACATAACTCCTACAAAAATAAGAATGGTCGTGCCTCCAAAAAAAGAAGCAATAGCATAAGAAGGTATATTAAATGTCCTCATTATCAAAGAAGGTAAAATTGCTATTAAAGATATATATATGGCTCCGGCAAATACTAAACGGGTAGCTATATAGTCTAAGTATTTAGCAGTATTTTCTCCTGGCCTTACTCCTGGAATAAAACCTCCATATTTTTTCAAATTATTGGCAATCTCTACAGGATTAAAAACAATCGCGGTATAAAAATACATAAAAAATATAATCAAAATTACATAGCTGAGGTTATACCAAAGCCCCTGACTTCGGATAAATTGAGAAAATATCCTATTTAAAAAAGAGGCTTTAGGAAAAAAAGTAGCTAAAGTAGAGGGGAATAAAAGTACTGACTGAGCAAAGATTATAGCAATTACTCCGGCCATATCTACCCGAATAGGAAGATAAGTAGATTGACCTCCGTAGACTCTCCTTCCTACTACTCTCCGGGCATACTGAACAGGTATTCTTCTTTGAGCCTGAGAAAATAAGACTACCCCTACTATCACTAAAAACCAAAGAATAAATAAAGATACCACTGTAAAAGTAGAAATTTGCCTTTGAGCAGGATTAAAGGGAGAATAAAACACCCAAATCTGATATAAAGAAGAAGGAAGCCGGGATAAAATACTGGCAGTAATAATTAAGGATATGCCGTTGCCAATCCCTCTTTCCTGAATTTGCTCACCCAGCCACATAATGAAAATAGTTCCCGCACAAAGAGTAACTACCGTATTTAATCTAAAGAGAAAACCCGGATAAGGAACGATAGTCATTCCAAAAAAATTACCCTTATTCTCCAGCCATAAAGAAAGAAAAAAACCCTGAATTATACACAACAGGACAGTGCCATAACGAGTATATTGATTTATCTTTTCGTAGCCTGCTCTTCCTTCTTTAGCAATCTTCTCTAAAGCTGGGACTACTGCAGTAAGAAGTTGCATAATTATTGAAGCTGAAATATAAGGCATAATCCCCAAAGCAAAAACGCTTAACCTTCTTAAAGCTCCGCCGGTAAATAAATTTATAAAACCAAAAAGAGTAGCTCCTTGCTTTTGAGCTAATTTCTCAAAAAATTGAGAAAGAGCCTGGCCATCCACTCCGGGAGTAGGAATAAAGCAGCCTATCCTATAAATAAATATTAACCCTAAGGTTATTAGGATTTTCCTTCTTAAATCTTGAATCTTAAAGATATTAGCTAAAGAGTCAAACACTCTATTTTTCCTCCTGCCTTTTCAATTTTTTCTCGGGCTTTCTCCGAAACCCGGTGAACAGAAAAACTTAAAGCTTTTTCAATCTTGCCTTTTCCTAAAATTTTTACTAAGCCGGTTCTTTCTCTTATCAGTTTCTTAGAAAAGAGAGTCTCAGGATTTACTTCTTCTTTAGCATTGAACTTATCATTTATATCTTTAAGGTTAACTATTTGGCACCTTTCCTTTCTTCTCTTTAAATGAGTAAAACCTCTTTTAGGTATTCTCCTGAAATAAGGTAAATTTCCTCCGGCAAAACCTATAAAAAATAGCCGGCCGCTTCGGACTTTTGCTCCCTTATGACCTCTTCCGGAAGTCTTGCCCCTTCCTGAACCAGGACCCCGGCCCAATCTCTTATTTTTTTTCTTTATCTTAGGTAAATTATGAATTTGCATCTTAATCAGCCTTCAATTTCTTAAAACCTTCAAAAGTAGCTTTTACCACATTTATGGGATTAGTAGATTTAGTAAGAATCTTAGTAAGGATATTTTTAATACCAGCTGCTTCGCAAATAGCTCTGATAGCCTGGCAGGCAATTACTCCTGTCCCTAAAGAAGCCGGTTTAAGTAAAACTTTTACTGCTGAAAACTCTCCTGTTACTTCGTGAGGGATAGTAGTATTTTCTATAGGTACTTCCATTAAGTTCTTCTTAGCTAATTTTATCCCTTTCCTAATAGCTTCAGCTACTTCCGGAGCCTTTCCCAAGCCGAAGCCTACCTTACCCTTACTATCTCCTGCTACTACCAAGGCTGAAAAGTTAAGGTTTTTACCCCCCTTGGTGACCTTGGTAACTCTATTTATAAAAATAACTTTTTCTAAAAAACTTTCCTCTTCTGAAGACAAAACCTCTTGTTGATTCAAAATATCAAACCTCCTTCTCTAGCTCCTTCAGCTAATTTCTTAACTCTACCCTGATAAGGATAGCCTCCTCGGTCAAAACAAACCTTGACAATCCCGGCTTTTTTAGCTCTTTCTGCTAGTAATTTACCTAAATGGTAAGCTCCTTCCGAAGTAGAAAACTTTTTATTTAAAACCCGAAAATCCTTTTCTAAACTGGAGACAGAGACCAGAGTGTGAGCTTTCTCATCATCTATAATCTGAACATAGATATGTTTATTACTTCTAAAAACACAAAGACGGGGCTTTTCCTTTGTTCCTTTAACTTTCTTTCTTACCCGCTTATGTCTTATTTTTCTCAATTCTCTCTTATTTTTTTTGCTCATCTTGATTAACCTTTAGCCATAGCTTTACCTAACTTTTTTCTCACCTGCTCTCCAGCATATTTAATCCCCTTACCCTTATAAGGTTCAGGGGGCTTAATCCTTCTCACTTGAGCTGCGAATTCGGCTACTCTTTGCTTATCAATCCCTTCTATTACTATTCGAGTAGAAGAAGGCGTACTCACCTTTAAATCTGAGGGTATAACTTTTTCTACCGGATGAGAAAAACCTAAGTCTAAAAAAAGACTTTCTTTTTTTAGTTCCACCTTATATCCTACTCCTACTATCTCTAACTCTTTTTTAAAACCTTCGGAAACCCCTTTCACCATATTAAAAACTAAAGCTCTCACTAATCCCTGGAAAGCTCTCGCCTGCTTAGTCTCAGAAGTTCTTTCTATAAAAATCTTTTGTTCGTTTTCTTTCAAAATAATACCTTGAGGAAGTTGATATTCTAACTTTCCTTTAGAGCCTTCAACTATAACTTGTCTGCCTTTAACCTGAACTTTGACTCCTGATGGTAAGTCTATTGGTTTTCTGCCTATCTTAGACATATCTTTTACTCTTAGCTATTTTCACCAGATAAAACAAACTACTTCTCCTCCTAAACCTTTAGCTCGAGCCTCCTTATCAGTTAAAACTCCTTCAGAGGTAGAAATCAAAGCTAAACCTTTCCCCTTTAATACCTGAGGAATTTTATCTTTTTTCACATAAACCCTCAAAGAAGGCTTAGACACCCTTTTTACCTCAGAAATAAGGGGCTTTTTACCTTTATAGGCAAGATAGACTTTAACAAACTTCTTCTTCCCCTCCTCCATCTCTCTAAAATTTTTAATATATCCTTCTCTTTTTAAAACCTCACAGATTCTAAGAAAAAGATTAGAAAAGAGAACTACCACCTCTTCTCTACCGACTAAAGAGGCATTCTTAAGAGAGATTAAATTATCAGCAATTAAATCTTGTCTACTCATCTTACCAGCTGGCTTTTTTAACTCCGGGAATTAACCCCTGCCAGGCCAGTTCCCGAAAACATATCCGGCAGAGTTGAAAATCCCGGATATAAGCTCGGGGCCTTCCGCAGAGTCTGCACCTGTTTCGGTATCTTACTTTAAATTTAGGTTTTTTCTTCTGTTTTTGAATCTTAGCTAAAGTAGCCATTTATTACCTCCTAAAAGGAAAACCCAAAAGTTTAAGAAGTTCTCTGGCTTCTTCTTTACTCTGGGCAGTAGTTACTAAAGTAATATCCATTCCAAAAGTCTTATCTACCTTATCGGGTTCTATCTCTACAAAAATAGTGTGCTCACTAATACCCAAAGTATAATTGCCTTGAGCATCAAAACTATTAGGGTTAAACCCTCGAAAATCTCTAATCCGGGGAACAGCCACATTTATAAACCTGTCTAAAAACTCATACATCATTTTTCTTCTTAAAGTTACTGCACATCCTACAATTGTACCTTTTTTAATCTTAAAGTTAGATATTGCCTTACGAGCTCTGCAGATTTTAGGAACCTGCCCGGTAATTAAAGACAAATCCCTTTTAGCTTTCTCGGCAATTTTAGGGTCTTCCTTAGCTTCTCCTATTCCCATATTTATTACGATCTTTTCTAAACGGGGACAAGCTAAAGAGTTTTTATAACCAAATTTTTCCTTCAATTTGGGTACTGCTTCTTTCTCGTAAATTTCTCTTAATCGAGGTATATAAGTTTTGTTCATAAGACCTGTCCGCACTTTTTGCAAGTTCTTACTTTGGTCTTATCCTCTAAGATTTTAATCGAGAACCTCACTCCTCTTTTACAGTTATTACACCACAAAGCTAAATTAGAAAGATTAATCGGCAAAGGTACCTCCACTATACCTGAAGGCTGATTCTCACCCCTTCTTCTTAAATGTTTTTTCACTAAATTTGCTCCTTCTACTAAAGCTCTGTTTCCCTGGGGAAATACTCTTAGAACCTTTCCCGTCTTTCCTCTGTCTTTACCCTTTCTTACTACTACTAAATCTCCCCTTTTTATTCTTACAGCCATTTCAAACCACCTCAGGAGCTAAAGAAACTATCTTAGCAAAATTCTCTCTAATCTCTCTGGCTACTGGACCAAAAACCCGGGTTCCCCGGGGATTACCTTGTTTATCAATAATTACACAGGCATTTTGGTCAAATTTAACTACTGTGCCTTCTTTTCGTTTTATAGGGAAATGGGTTCTCACCACTACAGCTCTCACCACCTCACCCTTTTTTATTGCTCCTTCACCTACAGAAAGTTTAACACTCGCGGTTATTACATCTCCAATTTCAGCGTATTTTTTATTCTTCTTACCTATAACCCCAATACAAGCTACTTCCTTAGCTCCGGTATTATCAGCTACTTTTAATCTACTTCTTAAATAAATCATTTTTCTGAGGCTTTCTTAACAATTTCTATAAGTTCAAATCGTTTTTCTTTGGAATAGGGCCTGGATTCTCTAATCCTCACTATGTCTCCCGGAGAAGCTGCTTCTTTCTCATCGTGAGCCTTAAATTTCTTATGCTTTTTAGTTCTCTTCTTATAAAGAGGGTGAACCTTTATTCTTTCTACTCTAACCACGATAGTCTTTCTCATCTTAGTAGAAACTACTTCCCCCTCTAAAACTCTTCTATTTTGACTCATTTTTCTTCTCCTTTAAGACAGTAAGAATTCGGGCAATATCTCTCTTGTATTCTCTAAATAAATGGGGTCTCTCTACTTTGCCGTATTTGCGTTTAAAATTCAGTTCAAAAAGGTTTTTCCTCAATTCTTTAAGTTTAGCTGTTAATTCTTCCTGAGAAAGGTTCCGTAAAAACCCTGCCTTCATCTTTCTACAAACCTACATTTAAAAGGGAGCTTATAAGCTATATCTCTTAAAACTTTCTGGGCATAATCACGAGGCACTCCGCCAATCTCAAATAAAACTTTTCCCCTCTTTATCTTAGCTTCCCAACAATCTACATCGCCTTTGCCTTTACCCATCCTGGTTTCAGCTGGTTTTTTAGTAACTGGCTTATCGGAAAATATTCTTATCCAGAATTTACCACCTTTTCTTAAAGCTCTGCTCATAATAATTCTTATCATCTCTAACTGCTTGTTAGTAATAGTTCCACAACCTAAAGCCTTTAACCCATATTCTCCAAAACTCACTCTACAACCGCTTACCGCTAAACCCTTTCTTCGGCCCCTTTGAGCTTTTCTATACTTTACTCTGCTGGGTATAAAAGCCATAATTATTTTCTTCTTTTAAACTTCCTCTTTTTCCTCTTCCTGGACAAGATAACTACCTAACTGAGCCTCTCCTTTATAGACCCAAACCTTTACTCCAATTTTCCCATAGGTAGTTTTAGCTTCAGCAAATCCATAATCTATATCTGAGCGAAAAGTCTGTAGGGGAATCTTTCCCTGTTTGTAAACCTCAGAACGAGCAATCTCTAATCCTCCCAATCTTCCTGAACACCTTATTTTTATCCCCCGACACCCTTCAGCTAAGGCTGAAGCTATAGCTCTCTTCATTGCCCGACGGAAATTAACTCTTTTAACAATCTGAAAGGCTATTAACTCAGCTATAAGTTGAGCTTCTGCCTGAGGAGTTATGACCTCTTCTACTTCTACAAAGACTTCCTTGTTAGTTAACTCTGATATTTCTGATTTTATCCTTTCTATGTCTTGCCCTCGTCTACCAATTATCATCCCTGGCCGGGAAGTCTTTACCCTTATCCTTATCGCCTGAGGAGATACCCTTTCTATCAAAATCTTAGCAATAGAACCTTCAGGATAATTCTTCTTAATTAACTCCCTTATCTTTATGTCCTCTTCTAAAAATGAAGCAAACTCTTTCTTCTTTTGAGTAAACCACAAAGATTGCCAAGTTTTTCTGAAACCTATTCTTAAAACATAAGGACAAACTTTCTGACCCATACTTCTCCTTTATTTTACTCTTAGGTCTAATTCTAACTCTATATGGGAAGTTCTTTTTCTTATCATAACCGCCCTTCCAAAAGGAGCAGCTCTATATCTTTTAAGGGTAGGACCCTGGTTTACTACCAGCCTAGATACGTAAATATTATCTAAATCTTGAAAAGTTTGACCTAGATTGCGAGCATTACTCAAAGCTGAATTAAGAAGTTTAAGTAAAGAGTGTGCTGGTCTTTTCCTAAGATGAGAAAGTAAGGCCAAAGAATAACTTACAGATTTACCCCGGATTAATCGGGCTACCTGATTAACCTTGCCTGGAGAAATCCTTAAATATCTGAGTTTGGCTTTAGCTATCATTTCTTTTCAGGAGCTTTCTTAGCTTTTATCCCTCCGTGCTGACGGAAAGTACGGGTAGGTACAAATTCTCCCAATCTGTGCCCAACCATTGCTTCGGTTATAAATACCGGGGTATGCTTTCTTCCATCGTGAACAGCAAAAGTAAGACCAACAAACTCAGGAATAATTGTAGAAGCCCTAGACCAAGTCTTAATTGGAGTTCTTAAGCCTTTTTCTTTAGCTAATTTGGCTTTTTTAAAGAGTTTGGGGTCAACAAAAGGACCTTTCTTTAAAGACCTACCCATTTTAACCTTTCTTTTTCTTAACTCTTCTCTTAATAATAAATTTATCGCTCTTCTTCCTGGGTTTGCGGGTTTTTCCTCCTTTAGCAGGTTTTCCCCAAGGAGTAACCGGGTGAGGGTTGCCTTGTCCGGCTTTTCCTTCTCCTCCTCCATGGGGATGGTCAACAGGGTTCATAGCTACCCCTCTTACTTTTGGCCTTCTCCCTAACCAGCGCATTCTACCCGCCTTTCCTAAACTTAAAGAAGCATGCTCTACGTTTCCTGCTTGACCAATAGTAGCTCTACATTCTAAATTTATAAGTCTTATTTCTCCTGAAGGTAATCTCAATTGAGCATAACCTTTTTCTTTAGCCAAAACCTGGGCCCAGCCTCCTGCTGAACGCACTAAGACCGCACCTTTACCCGGCTCTAATTCTATATTATGAATCAAAGTTCCTAAGGGTATATACTTTAACTTCATCGAATTTCCCGGTTTAATCTCAGCCTGATAATCTTTAGTGCTTATTACTGTATCAGAAACCTTTAAATCCTTGGGCCAAATAATATATCTTCTTTCTTTATCCGGATACTCTAAGAGAGCTAAACGGGCGCTCCGGTTAGGGTCATATTCTATAGCCAAGACTTTAGCTGGAAGATTAAATTTATCTCTCTTAAAATCTACTATCCTATACTTACGCTTATGGCCTCCTCCTCTCCGGCGAACAGTAACTCTGCCTTGATTATTCCTTCCTCCGGCTTTCTTGAGAGAAGTAACTAAAGATTTTTCTGGTTCCTTTTTAGTAATTTCCTTAAAATCAGAAATTACTGCAAACCGCATAGAAGACGTAACTGGTTTTAACTTCTTTACTCCCATATCTTCTTCCCTTCTATCCTATATTTATAGTTTGTCCTTCCTTAATTCTAACTATAGCTTTCTTCCAAGAAGCAGTATGCCCCTCTTTAAATCTTAACCTTCTCCTTTTAGGAGGCATATTCATAATATTCACTTTTACTACTTTAACATTGTAAATCTTTTCTATAGCATATTTTACCTCAATCTTATTAGCATTTTTGTCTACCCAGAAACCATATATATTCTGAGGTTGAAGTCTATCTAACCTCTCAGTAAGTAAAGGTGATTTTATAACTAAGTAAGGGTCTCGCATCTTAATTTTTTTTAATAATTCTTTCTTCTAAGACTTTTAAAGAATTAAGAGTCAATATTAGATTCTTATAATTTAAAACCTGATAGGCATTTAAATCTTTAGCTCTGACTAATTCTATATTTTTTAAGTTCTTAACCGAAAGTAATATCTTTGGAGAAAAATTCTCGTCTACAAATAAACTTCTTTTATTCAGGTTTAAAGCTTTTATAATTTTTAAGAAATCCTTAGTCTTTTTAGAATTAACTTTTAAATCTTCTAAGATAAAGAGTTCTTTATCTTTAAATTTAGCATTTAAAGCGGACTTTAAAGCCTGGGCCTTCATCTTCTTGGGAATATTTTTATAGACATAACGTGGTTTAGGCCCAAAAACAACTCCTCCTTTTCGCCATAAAGGATTACGAATCTCTCCTACCCGGGCTCTACCTGTACCTTTCTGTCTCCAGGGCTTTGCTCCACTACCTTTAACTTCAGCCCGAGTTTTGGTAGAAGCTTTCCTAATTGAGTGTAAATTATTCAAATAACAATAGACAGCCTGGGTTAATAGGCCTAAATTAACCTTCCCATCAAAAATTTGAGGATTAAGCTCTATATTTCTCAAATTTTTGCCTTCTTTACTTAGTAGAGGATACTCCATTTTTCTTCCTTATAATTACCAGACTATTTTTTGAACCCGGGCAACTCCCTTTTATAAAAACTAAATTCCTCTCTTTATCTATTTTTAAAACTTTAAGGTTTTTTACAGTAACTTGTTTATTGCCCAGATGCCCAGGCATAGGATGTCCTTTTACTATCCTTCCCGGATAAGTAGAAGCTCCAGCTGACCCAATCCGTCTGTGGGTCATCGAACCGTGAGAAACAGGCTGACCACTCCAGTTATGACGCTTCATACCCCCCTGAAAGCCTCTACCAATAGAGACTCCTCTAATATCCACAATCTCATTCTCGGAAAAAATCTCTGCTCCCAAATCCTGACCACAGGTTAACTCTGCTCCTTTTAACTTCTCACTTTCTTTAATATACTTAAAATAAGGCTGATTCAATTTTTTAAAATACCCTTCCTGAGGCTTCTTCTTCTGCCGGTGTTTCTGAACTTCTTTATAACCGATAACTACTTTCTCTTTGTTATTAACTTTATTGGTTTCTAAGATTCGGCAAGGTCCTACCTCTATTAAAGTCACAGGAACTAATTCTCCTTGCTGAGAAAAAACCTGAGTCATCCCTATTTTTCTTCCCCAAATCTCTCTTACCATAATTTAAAAATTTTGTTAAACTTTTTGGATTATCTCTACATTTACTCCTGCTGGTAAATTAAGCTTTCTCAATGCTTCTACTGTCTTGGGTGTTGGCTCAATTAACTCTAAAACTCTTTTATGAATAGCTAGCATAAACTGCTCCCGGGATTTTTTATCTATATGCGGTGAACGCAGAACTGTGTAAATCTTCTTCTTAGTAGGAAGAGGGATAGGTCCGGAAACCTTTGCTCCCGTCTTTAAAATTGTCTCTACAATCTCCTGGGTAGACTGATCCAGCAATCTATGGTCGTAAGCTTTCAGTTTAATCCTTATCTTTTCCATTTTCTGCCAGAATAATTCTTTTTAGAAAGAGGTAAAATATTCCTCTTCTAAACCTAACCTCTCTCCAAATTTTCAATACTGCTTCTTTCTTATTCTATTACTTCAGTTACTACGCCTGCTCCTACAGTTCGGCCACCTTCTCGAATAGCAAATCTTAATTCTTTCTCTAAGGCTACCGGCTGAATAAGCTCCACAGTTAATTCCACATTATCTCCGGGCATAACCATCTCCACACCCTGAGGAAGAGTAACGGTTCCGGTAACATCAGTAGTTCTAAAATAGAATTGTGGTCTATAACCTGTGAAGAAAGGAGTGTGTCTTCCACCTTCTTCCTTTTTCAAAGCATAGACCTGAGCTTTAAATTTAGTATGAGGAGTAATTGAACCAGGAGCAGCTACAACCATACCTCTCTCTAAATCCTCTTTTTCTACACCTCTTAAAAGCAATCCCACATTGTCTCCAGCTATTCCTTCATCAAGAGTCTTTCTAAACATCTCTATTCCCGTGACTACAGTCTTGCGAATTTCTGGCCGCATTCCTACAATCTCCACTTCATCATTAACCTTGATTTTACCTCTCTCTATCCTTCCTGTACCCACAGTTCCTCTTCCCGAAATGGAAAATACATCTTCAACTGCCATAAGAAAAGGCTTATCTACATCCCTCTTAGGCTCAGGGATATATTCGTCAACTGCTTTCATAAGTTCAGCTATAGGTTTACAGTTGGGACAGTCGTCTTTTCCACAAGCACATTCCATAGCTTTTAAAGCTGAGCCCTTAATTACCGGAATCTTATCTCCCGGGAACTCGTATTTAGAAAGGAGTTCTCTTACTTCCAATTCTACTAAATTAACAAGTTCAGGGTCATCTACCAAATCCACCTTATTAATAAACACCACAATAGCTGGAACATTAACCTGACGAGCCAAAAGAATATGTTCCCGAGTCTGAGGCATAGGACCATCATCAGCAGCTACTACCAAAATAGACCCATCCATCTGAGCAGCACCAGTAATCATATTTTTAATGTAGTCAGCGTGTCCAGGACAATCAATATGAGCATAATGCCGGGTATCAGTTTCGTACTCTACGTGGGCAATATTAATAGTCAATCCTCTCTCCTTCTCTTCAGGAGCCTTATCTATGTCCTCATACTTCAAAGCTTGAGCTCTTCCTTTAGCTGCTAAAAACTTAGTTATAGCTGAAGTAAGCGTAGTTTTGCCGTGGTCTACGTGTCCAATGGTGCCAATATTTATATGGGGCTTACTCCGGACGAATTTCTCTTTGGCCATATCCCACCTCCTTTTTTTGGCCAACACCCTTTTCTTCTAAAAAAATCTTCATTTAAACTCCTAAAACTCTATGTAAAATTTCTTCAGGCACTCTCTCGTAAAAAGCTGGCTCCATAGAATAAGAGCCTCTCCCCTGAGTAAGATTCCTTAAATTATCAGCATAATCAAAAACTTCTCTTAAAGGAACATAAGCCTGAATAAGTTTTACATTAGCTTTATCCTTTATAGAGATAATCTTTGCTCTCTTAGAATTTAAATCTCCTAATACTGGGCTCAAATATTCTAAGGCTACTAATACCTCTAACTTCATTATAGGTTCTAAAAGCACAGAGTTTGCCTGTTTAAGGCCTTCAGTAAAAGCAATATTGCCAGCAACTTGAAAGTCTAAATCTGAAGAATCAACTTCATGATAAGCTCCATCAATAAGAGTAACTTTCACATTAGTTACTGGATACCCTCCTAAAACCCCGCTTAAAGAAGCTTCTTCTACCCCTTTTTTAACAGCAGGGATAAAATTTTGAGGGATTAAACCTCCTTTTATCTTACTCTCAAAATCAATCCCTAAGCTATCCTGAGGCTCCAGAGATAAAACTACCCGGGCAAAATGTCCTCTACCTCCAGTTTGTTGGATAAACTCTCCCTTAGCAATTACCTTTTTAGTAATTGTCTCTCGAAAAGCTACTTGAGGCTTGCCCACAGAGGTTTCTATCCCGAAAAATCTCTTAAGCTTATCTACAACTATCTCTAAATGAAGTTTACCCATACCGGAAATTATGGTTTGACCAGTTTCAGAATTATAAAAAACTCTAAAAGTGGGGTCCTCTTCAGCTAATTTTGCTAAGGCCAAACTCAATTTATCCTGGTCTTTTCGAGAAACTGGTTCAATAGCCTGAGAAATAACTGGTTCAGGGAAATGAATCTTTTCTAATAAAAGAGTTTTGCCTTCTTCACATAAAGTATCGCCGGTGGTAGTATCTTTAAGACCTACTAAACAAACTATCTCTCCACCAAAAGCTTCTTCTATTAATTCTTGCTTATTAGCATGCATTCTCACTATCTTATTTACTCTCTCCCTTATTTTTTTTGTAGAATTATAAAGATAACTGCCTGATTTTATCTTTCCTGAATAAATTCTTACATAGTTTAATTTTCCCACGTAAGGGTCAACCGCTACCTTAAAACAAAGACCACAAAAAAAAGAACCCTTAATTATCTCTATTTCTCTTTTATTCCCCTCTTGATCAAACACAGAAACTAAAGGTCTATCTAAAGGTGAAGGAAGATACCTGCATACTCCATCCAAAAGAAGTTGAACTCCTTTATTCTTTAATGCTGAGCCACAAAAAACAGGGAAAATTTGCCGAGACAAAGTTAATTTTCTTATTGAATCAATAAGTTTAGCTTCAGGGATCTGTTTTCCTTCTATAAATCTTTCCATTACTGAGTCATCTCTTTCTGAAAGTTTTTCAATCATTTTCTCTCTATACTTTTTAGTCAGACTAATTAAATCTTCGGGGATTTCCTGGTAAGAATATTTAGTACCTGCCTCATCTTCGTAGTATACAGCCTTTTCTTTTAATAAATCTATAATCCCTACGAATTGACTATCTTTATATATAGGCAATTGTATAACTAAAGGTACTGCTCCTAATTTTTCTTCAATTTCTTTTTCACAATTAAATAAGTCTGCACCTACCTTATCCATTTTATTGACAAAGACTATCCGGGGAACCTCGTATTTATCCGCCTGTCTCCAGACGGTTTCAGACTGAGGCTCAACTCCCCCCTGAGCACAAAGGATTACTACTGCCCCATCTAAAACTTTTAAAGAGCGTTCTACTTCAGCAGTAAAATCTACATGACCAGGGGTATCGATTATATTAATCTGGTAATTACCCCACTTACAGTAAGTAGCTGCTGAAGTTATAGTTATGCCTCTTTCTTTTTCCTGAGGCATCCAGTCAGTAGTAGCTGTACCCTCATCTACCTCACCTATCCTGTGGACTCTTCCCGTATAGAAAAGAACTCTTTCAGTAGTAGTGGTTTTGCCTGCATCAATATGAGCTATAAAACCTATGTTCCTTATAGTTTGGAGTCTCTTAATATCTTCTTTCATTCCTCTTTCAATAACTGCCTGCATCTATCCTCTTAAAGACTAAAACCTAAAATGAGCAAAAGCTCTATTGGCCTCAGCCATCTTATGAGTATCATCTCTCTTTTTAATTATCGCCCCTTCATTATTATAAGCATTAGCCAATTCTTCGGCTAATTTAATTTCTATTGGTTTTCCTTTTTTAGCTCGGGCAAAGTCTCTTATCCAGTGCATAGCAATAGAAATACCTTTTTCTTTATCCACTTCTACCGGAACCTGATAAGTAGCCCCTCCTATTCTTCGGGGCTTCACTACCAAGCGGGGTCGAGCATTATCTAAAGCCTTATAAAATATTTTTAGAGGGTCATCATTGAATCTTTCCTTTAAAATATTTAAAGAATTATAGACTATCTTACAAGCTTTAGATTTTTTCCCTTCCCGCATAACTATATTTATAAACTTACCTACCACCGGTGAATTAAATACCGGATCAGGTTGAGGTCTTCTTTTTTCTGCTCTTCTCCTTCTCATACTACTTAGGCTTCTTAGCTCCGTATTTAGAACGTGACCTTTTTCTATCGGCTACACCCTGACTATCTAATGTACCCCGGATAATATGATATTTAACTCCGGGCAAATCTTTAACTCTTCCTCCTCTTACCAAAACTATAGAATGTTCTTGAAGATTATGGCCTTCTCCGGGAATGTAGGCGGTAACTTCTCTGCCGGTAGTAAGTCTTACCCGGGCTACCTTTCTTAAGGCCGAATTAGGTTTCTTGGGAGTCATGGTTCTTACCTGAATACAAACTCCTCTCCTCTGAGGACAATTCATTAAAGCCGGAGACTTACTCTTCTTCTTTTTAGGAACTCTGGGTTTTCTTAACAATTGAGCAATAGTAGGCATATTAATCCTTTTTGTTAATCTTTAAATCTACTTCTTTATGGGCATAAAATCCTGTACCTGCAGGGATAAGATGCCCGACAATTACATTTTCTTTAAGACCAGTGAGTTCATCTACTTTACCTGAAGCTGAAGCCTCAGTCAATATTCGAGTAGTCTCCTGAAAGCTAGCTGCCGAAATAAAACTCTTGGTAGCTAAAGAAGCTTTGGTTATCCCCAAAAGAAGAGGAGCTGCTGATGCCGGTTTTCCTCCCTTCTTAATTACTCGTTCATTTTCTTTACGGAAGTCCCACTTATCCACAGCTTGTGAAGGCAAAAACTCTGTATCTCCAGGATCAATTATCCTCACTTTCTTAAGCATTTCTCTTATTATTAACTCTATGTGTTTATCATTAATCCTTACTCCCTGAAGCCGGTAAACCTCCTGAATCTCATTTACTAAGTACTCCTGAAGAACTTTATCTCCACAAACTCTCAAGATATCCTGTAAAACTATCGGACCCTCGGTTAACTGCTGACCAGCTACAACTCTGTCTCCTCTGTAGACTATCGGGTGTTTTCCCGGAGGAATAGTATATTCTCTCTCCATACCCGTAGGAGAACGCACAATTATTTTTCTTTCTCCTCCTTTGCCTTGAGTAAATTCTACAAAGCCCTCTATTTCACTTACTACTGCTGGACTTTTAGGTCGACGAGCTTCGAATAATTCAGCTACCCGGGGCAAACCTCCGGTAATATCCCTGGTCTTAACAATCAACCGGGGAATCTTAGCTAAAATATCTCCTGCTGATACTTGAGAAGAATCTTCAACCATAACGTGAGCTCCCGAGGGAATAGGATAAATCCCCAAAACTTCATCTTTCTCAGAAACTATTACTATCTGAGGGTGGTAATCGCCTTTAAATTCTATTACTACTCTCTCTTTCCTATTGGTAGCTAAGTTAAGCTCCTCCTGGACAGTTATTCTATCTATTAAATCTTCATAGCGGACCCTTCCCTCAACTTCACTGAGTATAGGTACAGAATAAGGATCCCAGCGCACAAATATCTTACCTTTTTCTACTATTTCTCCTTCAGGATAAAGAACTAAAGAACCTTGAGGGATGGGGTTCTTTTGGATTTCTCTACCCTGTTCATCACAGATAGCTATTAAGCCATTTCTATTTAAGACTACAAATCCTTCTTTCTTTTTGGCTAATTTTAAATTATGATATTTTATTCGACCAGTTTCTTTAGCTTTAATAAAAGAACGCTCAGCTACCCGGGAAGCAGTTCCTCCAATGTGAAAAGTTCTCATCGTAAGCTGAGTACCGGGTTCACCAATAGACTGAGCAGCAATTATTCCTACTGCTTCCCCTAACTCTACCATTTTTCCCGTGGCTAAATTTCTTCCATAACATTTCTGACAAACCCCTCTTTCTGACTCACAGGTAAGCACACTTCTAATCTTTATCTTCTCAATACCTAGCTCTTCAATCCTCTCAGCCTTTTCTTCAGTAATCTCTTCTCCTGCTTTCACTACTATTTCGTCAGTAACGATATCTACTATATTATCTAAAGCTACTCTCCCGATAATCCTCTCTTTTAAAGAAACTACTACTTCATCTCCTTCTACAATCGCCGAAAGAGTTATGCCGTTTACCGTGCCACAGTCTTCTTCTACTACGATTACCTCTTGAGCTACGTCTACTAATCTCCGGGTTAAATAACCAGCATCAGCTGTTTTTAAAGCTGTATCAGCTAATCCCTTTCTTGCTCCGTGAGTAGAAATAAAGTATTCTAAAACTGACAACCCTTCTCTAAAATTAGAGGTGATAGGGGTTTCGATTATTTCTCCCGAAGGCTTAGCCATAAGTCCCCGCATACCGGCAAGCTGTCTTATTTGAAGTTTTGAACCCCGGGCCCCGGAATCAGCCATCATAAAGATGGGATTAAAATCATCCAGATTCCTGAATACAAAATCAGAAACCTTGTCAGTAGTTCGGGTCCAAATATCAATAATTTTGTTATGTCTTTCTCTCTCAGTAATTATACCCCGGTTATATTGATTCTCTACTTTAGAAACCTCTTTTAGGGCTTCTCCTAAACAATCTTGTTTTTGGGGAGGAACCTTTAAATCATCTACAGAAATACTTATGCCTCCTAAAGTAGCATATTCAAATCCTAAATCTTTTAAGTCGTCTAAAAGCTGAATGGTGCGGTGATGACCAAATCTCTTATAACAATCTTTTATTAACTCCGTAACTCTCTTCTTATTTAATACTTCATTAACAAAACCAAAGTTTTCCGGCAAAACCTGATTAAAGATAACCCTTCCCGGAGTAGTCTCAATTATTTTAGAAGCCTCATCTTCTTTAATTCTTACTCTAATTTTAGCCTGGAGTTCTACTTCCTCATCCTGATAGGCAGTAATAACTGAATCTAAATCAGGAAAAGTTATCCCTTCTCCTTTAGCATCCTTTTTTATTAAAGTAAGATAGCGCAAACCTAAAATAATATCCTGGGTAGGAGCTACGATTGGCCGGCCATCAGCAGGAGAAAAGATATTATTTGCTGAAAGCATAATAATTTTTGCTTCGGCCTGAGCTTCTAAAGAAAGAGGCACATGGACTGCCATCTGGTCTCCATCAAAATCAGCATTAAAGGGAGGACAAACCAAAGGATGCAACTTAATAGCTTTTCCCTCAACTAACTTAGGATAAAAAGCTTGGATAGAAAGTCTATGCAGAGTAGGAGCTCTATTTAGAAGGACAGGATGGTCTCTTATTACATCTTCTAATATATCCCAGACTTCCACCCGGGCCCTCTCCACCATCCTCCGGGCACCTTTTATGGTATGGACAAAACCTTTTTCTTTTAACTTTTTAATAATAAAAGGTTCAAATAATTCCAGAGCAATCTGTTTAGGGAGTCCACATTCATGGAATTTAAGTTCCGGCCCTACTACTATTACACTCCTTCCTGAATAATCAACCCTCTTGCCTAAAAGATTTTGGCGAAATCGGCCTTGTTTGCCCTTCAACATATCGGAAAGACTCTTTAAGGGTCTATTATTGGGACCTAAAACTGCTCTGCCATGCCTTCCATTCTCAAATAAAGCATCTACAGCTTCCTGAAGCATTCTCTTTTCATTACGAATAATAACTTCGGGAGCTCCTAATTTTATGAGTTTCTTAAGACGGTTGTTTCTATTGATAACTCGACGGTAAAGGTCATTTAAATCTGATGAAGCAAACCTCCCTCCTTCTAAAGGGACCAGAGGCCTCAAATCCGGGGGAATTACCGGAATCACCTCTAAAACCATCCATTCGGGTTTATTTCCTGAACGCCGGAAATCCTCTATAATCTTAAGGCGTTTGAGAATTTTTTTTCCTGAAACCTGATTTTTATTCTCCTCATACTCCTTCCTTAATTTTTTGCAAATTTTATTCAAATCCAGCTCTTTAAGAAGCTCTCGGATAGCTGAGCCACCTATATCTACTTTAAAATTCTCTTTATACTCTTTTTTAATCCGGTAAAGCTCTTCTTCAGAAAGAAGTTGCTTTTTGCGTAAGGGAGTATCTTGAGGGTCAATCACTATATACTGTTCATAATAAATAACCTTTTCTAAATCCCTCAAATTCATATCTAAGAGAGTAGCTAACCGTGAAGGTATAACTTTGAAAAACCAGATATGAGTACAAGGAGAAGCCAATTCAATATGGCCCATCCTTCTTCTTCTTACTGAAGAATGAGTAATCTCTACTCCACAGCGATCACACTTCATACCTTTAAACTTTATCCCCTTAAATTTTCCACAATTACATTCCCAATCTTTTACTGGACCAAATATCCTTTCGCAGAATAAACCATCTTTTTCTGGTCTCAGCGTCCGATAATTCAAAGTTTCAGCCTTTTTAACTTCTCCTGATGACCAGGAGCGAATTACTTGAGGTGAAGCTATTCTTAGACTTATCCTATCAAAACTTAATGTTTCCATTTTATCTTTCCTTCTTGTCTATTTTTACCTCAATACAAAGGCCTTGAAGTTCTTTCATTAAAACATTAAAAGATTCAGGAACTGAAGGATGAAACTTGTGTTCTCCTTTGACAATAGCTTCATAAATTCGGGTTCTCCCCTGGACATCATCACTTTTTACTGTAAGCATCTCCTGAAGAGTAAAGCTTGCTCCATAGGCTTCTAAGGCCCACACTTCCATTTCTCCGAATCTCTGACCTCCAAATTGAGCTTTCCCTCCCAAAGGCTGTTGAGTAATTAAAGAATAAGGGCCTATTGCTCGAGCATGAATCTTATCTTCTACCATATGTATTAACTTCATTATATACATATATCCTACAGTTACTTTTTGAGAAAAAGGTTTTCCAGTAAAACCATCATAAACTACAGTTTTACCATCTTCAGGCAAATTAGCTTTTCTCAATAACTCTCTTATTTCTTCCTCCCTTGCTCCCTCAAATACTGGAGCCTCTATTCTTATCCCTAAAGACTTAGCTGCCCAGCCTAAATGAGTCTCTAAAACCTGGCCAACATTCATTCGTGAAGGCACACCCAAAGGATTAAGAACCACATCTAAAGGAGTTCCGTCTTCTAAAAAGGGCATATCTTCTTCAGGGAGAATCTTAGCGATAACTCCTTTATTACCGTGTCTTCCGGCAAGCTTATCTCCTGCAGCGATTTTTCTCTTCATCGCTACATAGACTACCACTCTTTTAAGAACTCCAGAAGGTAATTCATCTCCTCTTTTTATCTTAGAAATTTCTAACTCTTTCTCCTGGATAAGTTGATTTATCCTCTCTTCATAAATTGCGGAAATATCTTTAGCCTGAGGATATTCACTAAGGTCTAAATTCCTAGCCTTATTTAGAGAGATATTTAAAAACTCGGCTATTCTTTTAACCCTTTCCTGTTCAATTATTTCTAACTCTTGACTGTAATACTCTTCTATTTCTCTCAACCGCCGTAATTCTTCAGTCTTCTCTTTCTTAGACTTTCTACCTTTTTCTTTGCGCTGAAAGACTTCGACATTTGTAACTACTCCTTCCACTCCCGGAGGAACCCTCAAAGAAGTATCTCTAACGTCAGCTGCTTTTTCTCCAAAAATAGCTCGCAGGAGCCTATCTTCAGGAGTAAGTTCCTTTTCAGTTTTAGGAGTAACTTTGCCCACTAGAATATCGTCAGGCAAGACCCGGGCTCCGATTCTGACTATTCCCTGCTCATCCAAATTCTTAAGAGCTTCTTCACTGACATTAGGAAGGTCGCGAGTTATCTCCTCATTACCTAATCGGGTTTCTCTGGCTTCTACTTCAAATCTTTCTATATGAACTGAAGTCAAGATATCTTCCTTGACTAAACGCTCACTTATTAATATAGCGTCTTCAAAATTATACCCTCGCCAAGGCAAAAACCCTACTAATAAATTTCTCCCTAAAGAAAGTCTGCCTTCTTTGGTAGCTGGACCATCAGCAATAGCTTCTCCTCTCCTCACTTTATCCCCCGGCTTCACTAAAGGCCTCTGATTTATACAAGTATCAGCATTAGAACGTTGAAACTTCTTCAAATGATAAGTTAGCTTTCCTATTTTTATAAAAGAAGAATCTACTTTTTCTACCACACCTTCCTCTTCAGCTAAAAGGACAGCTCCACTATCTTTAGCTACTTTAGTTTCCATCCCTGTAGCTACCAAAGGAGCTTCAGGAAAAAGCAAAGGTATAGCCTGCCTCTGCATATTAGAACCCATTAAAGCCCGGTTAGCATCATCGTGTTCTAAAAAGGGAATAAGAGAAGCAGAAACTGAAACTATTTGTTTAGGCGAAACATCCATATAGCGAGCCTGGGTGGGTTTCACTTTAGGAAACTTCCCTTTAAACCGAGCGTAGATAAACTCATCTTTAATTTTAGAATCCTCTATATTAGGAGAAGCCTGAATTATCATTTCCTCTTCTTCCTCATCAGCAGTTAAGTATTCTGTCTTACCGGTGAGAAAACCTTTCTCTATCTTCCGGTAAGGTGTAGTAATAAAACCTAAAGGATTAATGGTAGCATAAGTAGTTAAAGAACTAATTAAACCTATGTTCTGTCCTTCAGGAGTTTCTATCGGGCATATCCTTCCATAATGGGAAGGATGTACATCTCTCACCTCGAACCCTGCTCTCTCCCGGGAAAGCCCGCCGGGACCTAAGGCTGAAAGTCTTCTCTTATGGGTAATCTCAGCTAAAGGGTTTACCTGGTCCATAAATTGACAAAGAGGAGAACGAGCAAAAAAGTCGTGGATTTGGGAAGAAAAAACCCGAGCATTTATAAGATGTTGAATGGAAATCTCTTTCATAGAAGATAAAAAAGCAAATCTTTCCATAATCAACCTCTCTACTCTCAGGAGCCCAACCCTTACCTCATGCTGGACTAATTCTCCTACTAACTTTACCCTCCTGTTGCTTAAGTGGTCAATGTCATCTAAAGGAAGCTCTCCCTGTTTTACCTTTATTAAGTGTTTTACGATATTTACTACTGTTTCCTTATCTAAGGTTCGTCTATTTAAGGAGTAATCCATCTTTAATTTTCTGTTGAGCACAAATCTTCCCACTTTAGCTAAATCATAGCGCCGGTTATCCTGGAACATTCTTCTAAAAACTTCTCGGGCAACCTCTAAAGTTAAAGGTTCAGTGGGCCGGAGTTTTTTATAAAATTCTAAAAGAGCTTCTTCAGTATTCTTGGTATAGTCCCTCTTTAAAGTATTTACAATTTCAGTGTATCTTCTCTCAGAAAAAGAAGAAAAAATATCCTCATTAGTAGATAATCCAAACATTCTCAATACCTGCGTAGCTAAAAAAGTTCTCCGCCGGTCTATAATAGCACTTAAGGTTTCATTGATATCATAACGAAACTCTAACCAGGAACCTCGATAAGGAATAATCCTGGCAAAATAGAGTTTTTTTCCGCTAGGATGAGATTCTTCTTCAAAGTAAACACCCGGAGACCTCTGAAGCTGACTGACTACTACCCGTTCATCTCCATTTATAATAAAAGAAGCTACCGGAGTAATTAAAGGGATGTCTCCAAAATAAATCTCCTGCTCTCTAACTTCTTCTTCTCCCACCAGCCTCAACCTTAACCTCAAAGGAGCCCCATAGGTTAAGGAGCGTCTCTTACATTCTTCCATAGTATATTTAGGCCTACCTAAATTATAAGAGATATATTCTAAACGCCATTTGCCATCAGGACTCTCTAAGGGAAAAATCTCCTTAAGAACTTCTTGAAGTCCTATATTTTTCCTTTTTTCAGGAGAAACATCCATCTGAAGAAAATCCCGATAAGATTTAAGCTGGTGCTCTAAAAGATTGGGCAAAGAATGGGTAGTTTTTATTCGGGCAAAACTAATTGTCTTCATAGCTATTGAATTTCTACTTTTGCTCCCTGAGCTTCTAACTTCTTCTTAATTTCTTCGGCTTCTTCTTTAGAGACATTCTCTTTTACTGGTTTAGGCGCAGATTCTACCAATTCCTTAGCCTCTTTAAGCCCTAATTCAGTAATAGCTCTTATCTCCTTAATCACATGTATCTTATTTGCACCTATCTCTTTAAGTACTACTGTAAAAGAGGTCTTCTCTTCTTCTTCAGCTTGAGCCTGAGTCTGAGCTTGGGGCATAACTCCAGCCACAACTGGTGCTTGAGCCTTAACTCCAAATTTTTCTTCTAAAGACTTAACCAGTTGAGAGAGTTCAAGCACACTCATTTCCTCAATACTTTTAATAATCTCCTCAATATTAGCCATAAAAACCTCCTCTTTTTAAATAAATCTCAAATTACCAATACTAACTCTGCACAACAGATTCTTTCTTTTTCCTTATCTCCTCTACTGCCCAAACAAGTTTTAAAATAATACCTTGTAAAGAATTAACTAAACCTATTAAGGGAGAAGCTATACAATTAAGAGTTAAACCTAAAATAACTTCTCGAGAAGGTAACTTAGAAAGCTCTTCTAAGTCTTCCTTTTCTATAAATTTATCTTTCAAAAAACCTGCTTTTATTTCTAAGTTTTCATTCTCTTTGCGAAATCTGAACAAAGTTTTAATCACGCCAACTTCATCAGAGTAAATATAGACTACTCCGGTTTCCGAAGTAAGAATTTTGCCCAGTTCTTCCCTCCAATCAGGAAAAGCCCTTTGGAGAAGACTGTTCTTTGTTATCACTAACCTTCCCTCTTTTTCCTTTAAATCTCTTCTGAGAATATTTAACTGATTAGAATTTATGCCTTTAAAATTTACAAAGAGAAAAGCCCCAGAACTTTCAGCTTCCTTTTTTAAAAATTCTATTATCTTTTCTCTATAAAATCTACCTACTTTAATCATAAGTCAAACTCCTTGGGTAAGCTCACCCTTAGACCTTTAGACATACTTAGAGAAAGACTAACTGATTTTATAAACTTACCTTTACAACTTGAAGGTTTAGCCTGAATAAGGGAGCTGAAAAAAGCCCTTAAGTTTTCTAAAAGTTTTTCTTTAGGAAAAGATATTTTTCCTACCCCTACATTTAAAGAGCCGAATTTATCCATCTTGTAATCTAACTTCCCTTGTTTAGCCTCGTTTATAGCCCAGGTTAAATTATCAGTTACTGTACCGGACTTAGGAGAAGGCATAAGTCCTCGGGGGCCCAAAATTCTTCCTAATTTAGATACTTCTCTCATCATTGAAGGAGTAGCTATACAATAATCAAAATCAAGCCAGCCTTTAGAAATTTTCTCTATTAGCTCTTTAGAACCAACGAAATCTGCTCCTGCTTGTTTAGCCTCTTCTTCTTTTTCGGGTTCACAAAACACCAAAATTTTTTTCTTCTTTCCTAACCCAGCAGGAAGTTTTGCTGAACCTCTCACCATCTGCTCACTTTTTCTGGGGTCTATGCCTAACTTTATACTAACTTCTAAAGTCTGATTAAACTTAGTAGGAGGCATACTCTTTAAAATATCTATAGCTTCTTCCCAAGAATAATACTTATTTCTATCTACAAGTTCTTCTCCTGCTTTATAACGCTTACTTCTCTTCACTTTCTTCTTAATTTAATCTTTTACCTTGATCCCCATACTTCGGGCGGTACCCTCAATAACTTTTATAGCCTGAGCCAAATCTTTGGTATTTAAATCTTGAAGTTTCTGCTTAGCTATCTCCTCTACCTGTTTTCGGGAAACTTCGCCAATAAATTCTTTACCGGGAGTTGATGAAGCCTTAGCTAAATTAGCTGCTCTTTTAAGTAAGACTGAAGCAGGAGGACTCTTAATAATAAAATCGAAACTCCTATCTTCATAAACATTTATCACTACCGGAAGTATTAAACCTTCTCTATTCTTAGTTAAATCATTAAAAGCCTTACAAAATTGCATAATATTTACTCCGTGCTGACCTAAAGCTGGACCTACTGGCGGTGCAGGGTTAGCACTACCTGCAGGTATCTGAAGTTTAATTTGAGTCTTTACTTTCTTTTTTTTCTTTACTGCCATAAATTAAATCCTTATATTTTCTCTACCTGCCAAAATTCTAACTCTACAGGGGTAGAACGACCAAATATGGAAATAGCAACTTTAAGTTTTCCTTTTTGGGGATTTACTTCCTCTACTAAACCATTAAAATTCACGAAAGGACCTTCTACCACTCTAACCGTTTCTCCTTTTTCAAAAGCAACTTTAGGTAAAGGCTTAGCTTGAGTTTCTTCGGACTTCTTCAAAATTTTCTCTACTTCCTCACCAGGAACAGCTACCGGATTTTTAGCTCCAATAAATGAGGTAACTCCTGGAGTCTTTTTAACGAACAACCAGGTAGATTCATTCATCTCCATATGAATTAAGACATAGCCGGGAAAAAACTTTCTTTCTAAAATTCTTTTTTGACCTCTTCTTACTTCCGAGACCTGCTCTTTAGGGATAATAATCTCATCTATTAAATCCTGCAAGTTCTTAGCTTTAACCTTTGCCTCTAAATTTGCCTTTACTTTTTCTTCTGCTCCCGAAAGAGTATGAATTATATACCATCTTTTCATCTTACTTTATTATAAACTGAAGAAACCTTGCTAAAAGTAGATCCGATAAAGCTATAAATAAAGTAAGGAAGAAACTCCCGATTAAAACTATTACCGTAGCATTCAAAAGTTCTTGCCTAGAAGACCAAGAAACTTTCTTTAACTCTTCCTTAACTTCTTTTAAGAAGCTAGGGATCCTTTTAAAAAAATTAACTATCTTCATTTCAATCCCTTCAGGCGAGGCAGGAGTTGAACCTGCAACCCCCGGTTTTGGAGACCGGTGCTCTAGCCAATTGAGCTACTCGCCTAATTTTTAAGGTTTAGTCTCCTTGTGTTTTGTATATTTACGACAAAATTTACAAAATTTATTTATCTGGAATTTTTCCGGATGTTTTCTTTTGTTCTTAGTGGTGTAGTAGTTCTTTCTCTTACATTCTGAACATTCTAGTCCAATTAATTCTCGCATAACTACTTAGAGAAATCCTCTTCTTTTAAAAAAATAAAAAGGACTAAAATCTACCCTCTCCACTCTTTTAAGTGGGTTCTTCTTTTTCTTCCTAAATTATTCTTAGATTGCGAATCCCTACTCTCTCAGCCTGGAGCGGGAATCGAACCCACGACCCCGTCCTTACCAAGGACGTGCTCTACCGACTGAGCTATCCAGGCAAAAGCAATTATAGTAATCTAAAATTTTATTGAAAGTTTAGAAATTGTCAAGCAAATTCTAATTTTTTTTACAAGAAAGTCAATAAGCGTAATTCCCTATTTTAAAAGGCGAGCATAAGTTATCTTGGGGGTAGCTTTATCTATTACTATGGGAATCAAGGATTTAGAACAAGTTTCCTTTAAGGAAAAGGTTTCTTTCAATAATACTCTTATATAGTTTTCAGTATAACCTCTAGTATAACTTTTTTCTGAATTCTCATCCAAAACTACCTTAAACATCTTTTTCTCTTGACTCTTTCTAAACCTTAAAGAAGCTTTCTCTCCAACCTGAATAGCAATCTCTTTTCTCTCTCTCACTACCTTTGAAGAAATTTTGGGAAACTTGAAACTGGGAGTCTGTTTTCTTTCTGAATAAGGAAAAATATGAGAACGCACAGGATTTGTCTCTTCTATCAATCTTAAAGTTTTTTTAAAATCTTCTTCTTCTTCATAAGGAAAACCTATCATAAAGTCAGCACTTATTCCACAATCAGGGATAGTCTTTCTTATTTCAGATACTAACTCTCTATAAAAACTACTCTTAACTTTTTTATTCATCAATTTTAATATCTTATCCGAACCTGATTGGAAAGGAATATGTAAATGAGGACAGACCTTCTCGGTAGAAGAAATTAAATTAAGCAGCTCTTTACTAACATATTGAGGCTCAATAGAACTCAACCGCAATCTTCCTAAACCCTTAATCTTTATAAGAAGTTTAAGAAGAGAAATTAAATCCTTTCCCTGATAATTATAACTTCCTAAATTTATTCCACAAAGAACTATTTCTTTAAATCCTCTTTCTAATAAAAACTTAACCTCTCTAACTATCTCTTCTACAGGTCTACTCTTAGACTTTCCCCGAATTAATCTTACTTTACAAAAGCTGCAAAAATTATTACAGCCATCCTGAATCTTCACAAAAGCCCTATTTAAGTAAAAATCAGTTATTCTTAAAGAAAGATTATCCTTTAAACTTAGTTTATTTTTTAAATTTAAAATCGAAGGTATTTTGTATTTCTGATTTTGAGATACTATATAGTCAACCCCTTCTTTCTCTATTAATTCTTTGTCTTTTTCAGCTAAACAACCAGTGACTAATATCTTGGCTTGGGGGTTCTCTTTCTTTGCCTTCCTTATATACTTTATAGATTTTCTATCCGCAGAGTGAGTTACACTGCAGGTATTGATAAAATAGAAATCAGCTTTAGTGAAAGTCTCTTTAAAACCGTTAGCTAAAAAAATCTCTCTTAAACTTTGAGTCTCATATTGATTTACCTTACAGCCTAAAGTAATAAACTTAACCTTCATTTCTATTTAGAAGAGAACTTACTAACCCTACTAAAAATATAGAAGCCGTTTCAGCCCTTAAAGTAAAAATAGACAGGTTAACAAAATATACATTATCTAGAGCTCTTAACTCTTCTAATTCTTGAGAAGAAAAACCTCCTTCGGAACCTACTAAAAGGAGGATATTTTTTCCTCTATCTAAAAGATTGGTTTTTAATAAATCCCTAACTGAAAAAGACGAATGAGGCAAAGCCACTAAACTTACATCCCAGGATTTTATTCTTTTTATTACACCAGAGAATTCACTTAACTCTCTAATTTCAGGGATAAATAGCCTTCCTGATTGTGAGGCAGATTCTACAATTATTCTTTTAAAATGCTCAAGTTTTGCTGAAGTTAACTTTCTAACTACTGTGTTCTTATAAACTAAAGGAATGAACTCACTAACCCCTAATTCCGTAGCTTTTTGAAAGACAAAATCACTTCGTTTAGACTTAAGAAGAGAAAAACCTAGAGATAATCTAAAGATAGGAGTTAGCTTTTTAATAAGTTCTATTCTTTTTAATTCTATTCTTTGGGGACCGGATTTAGAAATTAAGGCTTTGTATTCAGCCCCCTTACCATCAAATAAGAAAATATATTGACCTTCTCTTTTCCTCAAAACATTTCTTATCTTATGGACCAAATATGGTTCATCTATAATCTTTTTTTCCATATCTCTAATGTAGAATCTGTCTTTGCGCATAACAAAAAATCAGGATTAAAACTTTTAGAAGTTAAATTGAGTTTGTTGGGAAATTGATATTTGGAAATTAAGAATTATTTGATAATCTCTGTACCAATTCCTTTATCAGTAAAAATTTCTAAAAGCAGAGCATGGGGGATTTTAGCATCTATTATATGGACTTTCTTTGTACCCTTCTCCACCGCAGAAAGGCCAGCAGTTACTTTAGGAATCATACCTTCAGATATAACTTTTTTTTCAATAAGTTCTTTTACTTCTTCTTCCTTAATACTGGAAATAAGAGAATCTTCGTCAGCAGGGTCTCGCAATATCCCTTTAACATTAGTAAGAAAAACCAACTTCTCAGCAGAGATTTTATAAGAAAGAAAAGAGGCTACCTCATCAGCATTTATATTATAAACCTGTCCCTGAGAATCTCTGCCTAAGGGAGCCAAAACCACCAAGTGATTCTTATCTAATAACTCTTTAAATTTAGGCAGATTAATATCTGCAACTTCTCCCACTAAACCTAAATCTATGTCTTCTTCCTTCTTCCTTGCAAAGACTAAATCCTCTTTACCGCTAACTCCTCCTACCTTTGCCCCCAATTCTTCTAATTCTTTAGCTAAAAGAGTGTTTAATTTCATAAGTTCTGATTCTACTACTAAAAAAGTATTGGCGTCAGTAATTCTTATACCTTTATAAAACTCTGATTTTAAATTCATTTTCTTTAGAGCTTTATTAATATTGGGGCCACCTCCATGAACTAACACTACATTTATCCCCATAAAATATAAAAAAACCAAATCCTGGATTACCCTCTCCCTAATGCTCTTTTCAAGAAGAATAGAACCTCCATATTTAATAATGAAAGTCTTACCTCTAAACTTCTTTATGTAAGATAAGGCTTCAATTAAAATATCTGCTTTCCTAATTGCTTCTTCCATATTAACTATAATTAGAGTTTATCTTAATGTACTCAGGAGTTAAATCTGAAGTATAAACCCTCCAGGAGTATTTTCCTCTTTTAAGGTCAATTTTTAACTTTACCCCTCTTGCTTTTAAAGAAGTGTATTTTATAGAGATATTATCTTTAAGAGGAATTTGTGCCTGACCCAAGGCTGAGATAATTCTTCCCCAATTAGGATTCTCTCCATAAATAGCAGTCTTAAAAAGATTAGAATTAGCGATAGCCAATCCTGCTCTTCTTGCTTCTTCTTTAGTTTTTGCAGAATTTATTTCTATCTCTATAAACTTAGTAGCACCTTCAGCATCTTTAACAATACTTTTAGCTAAACTGAGCATAACTTCTTTTAACTGAGAGGAGAATTCCTTAAAACTCTTATCTTTTCTTTCTATCCCGGAAGAAGACTTTTTAGAAGCCAACACAAATACTGAATCATTGGTACTTCTGCAACCATCTACACTTATAGAATTAAAAGATAAATCTACAGCTTCTCTACAAGCCTGAATGAGGAGGCTTCTCTTAATATTGGCATCAGTAAAGATAAATCCTAACATTGTAGCCTTATTAAGCTGAGGATAAATCATACCCGCCCCTTTAGCTATCCCTAAGATTCTTACTTTCTCTCCAGAAACTTTTACCTCCTTAAAAAAGAGTTTTCTCTGAGTATCAGTGGTAAGGATGGCTTGAGAAAATTTTTTAAAATTATCTGGACTCAATTCAGCTACCAATCTATTTAAATTTTTCAATATCTTACTTACAGGAAGTCTTTTCCCGATTATCCCAGTAGAAGCAGAAAGAATAAACTCAGGCTTAATATTAAGAAGCTTAGAAAGTTTTTTGTTTATGACCTGAGCATCTTTTAAACCCTGCTTTCCAGTGAAAGAATTGGCATTCCCACTGTTCACTATTATTGCTTTTATCTGAGAATTATTAATCTTTAAATTATTAAGATTGAGAATTATCGGGTTAGCCTTTACTCTATTATTAGTAAAAAAACAGACACAGTCTGAAAAACCCTCACTGACTACCAAGCCTAAATCCAGGTTCTTTCTCTTTATCCCCGAATGTATCCCCGAAAAAGTAAGTCCTTTAGGAGCTTTCATTCTAAACCCTCAGATTCTTTAAAGCCTAAAAGTATATTCATATTCTGAATAGCCTGACCGGAAGCTCCCTTTATTAAATTATCAATTACCCCTACTATTAAAATATTATTTCCCGAGAGTTCAAACCCCAGATCACAGAAGTTAGTTCCTACCACCTCTTTTAACTGAGGCAGTCCCTCTTTAAAAATCCTTACAAAAGGCTCTCCTTCGTAATAGCTCTTATAAATCTTGTAAATTTGAGCTCTCCTTAGCTTCTTAGTTAACTGGGCATAAATAGTTACAAAAATCCCTCTTTCTAAAGGTAAAAGATGAGGGGTAAATCTTAAATTAGGCTTTTTGCCGGTTATAACCGAAAGAACCTCTACTATCTCGGGAAGATGCTGATGGCCAAAAGGTTTATAGCAGGTTAAATTTTGGCTTAAATGAACGTAATGAAAATCCAAACAAGCTCTTCTTCCTGCTCCGGAAACTCCTGATTTTGCGTCTATAACTATATCCTTTAAAACTCCTTCTCTTAAAAGAGGGGCAATACTCAAAATAGAAACTGTAGGATAACAACCAGGATTAGCTATTAATCTTGCCTTCTTTATTTTTTCTCTATAAAACTCCGGCAACCCATATACAGCTTTCTTTAAATTCTTTTTATCCTGGTGAGCTATTTTATAAAACTTCTTATAAACTACAGGATCTTTAAACCGGTAATCTGCAGATAAATCAATAACCGGCTTTTTCTCCTTTAAAAAAAGGGGGGCTATCTGAAAAGAAACTCTATGGGGTAAGGCTAAAAAGAATAAATCTGCTGAATTAAGAGCTGAATTAATATTTAAGTTCTCACAGATTAACTCTAATTTACCTTTAAATTTGGGGAAAATTTCTGAAAAGGGCAATTCCTTGTCCAGCTTGGCGGAAAGATAGGTTATTTTCACCTTAGGATGAGTAATTAATAATCTCACTAATTCTTCTCCAGTAAAACCAGTAGCTCCGATTACTCCTACTTTAACCATTTTAAAACTCCTTTTTCCTGACCCTAAAGCAAATATATAACTTAACTCTCTGTTTAAATTTCAACCAATAAAAACAGCAAAATTATCTTAAATCAAAAATAAATAAGCGTCAACTTAAAAATGACCTGGTTTTATCGTCTGTCGGCTTCGGCTATCGGTTTCGTCTATTGGGTATTGGTATTTTGCATATGATAAATTGTCACATTGAAAATTAAAAATTGAAAATTTACACACACTCCTAACTTGACATTTTCTTTTGAAAACATTTTGTCAAGTTACGTTCTGGTTAAATTTGGGTTTCGTCTGTAGGTTTCGTAAAATTAAGTCTTGGAAAATAGGGAATTAATCAGGAAGATTAACGCTTAGTCCACTGAAATCTTCGACGAGCTCCCCTCCGGCCATATTTCTTCCTCTCTTTAGCCCGGGGATCGCGAGTAAGAAGTTTTTCTCTTTTAAAGGGAGACTTAAGCTGAGGGTTATATTCCACCAAAGCCTTAGCCAAACCTAATCTTATAGCTCCTGCCTGGCCAGTAATACCTCCTCCTTCAGCTTTAGCTTTAACATCTACCGGAGTTGATAAGTTAGCTTTATTTAGAGGTTCCTTAACTAAAAGTCTATGTAAAGGGGTAGTAAAATACTCATCCCATTTTTTCCCATTAATCAGAAATTTTCCTTTACCAGGAACTATTAACTGAACCCGAGCAACAGCCTCTTTTCTCCTTCCTGAAGCTAAAATCTTAGCTGGGCTTAAAATTTCTTCTTTTTCCTGATTATTATTTTGATTGGTATTTTCTTCTTTCATACTTCCACTAATTTAGGTAATTGAGCCTGATGAGGATATTTATCCTCAGGGTATATCTTTAAAGAATTCAACATTCTTTTTGCTAATCTATTTTTAGGAAGCATCCCTTTTACTGCCAAATATAAAACCTTAGAAGGATTCTTCTTCAGAAGTTCACTCAAAGTAATTTCCTTTCTCCCTCCGGGATAACCTGAATACTTATCGTAGATTTTCTCTAACATCTTTTTACCGGTAAGCTTTACATACTTAGCATTTATTACCACTACATAATCTCCAGTTAAAAGAAAAGGGGTATAATAAGGCTTATGTTTTCCCTGGAGAATCTTGGCAATCTGAGAAGCTAATCTTCCCAAGGTTTTCTCTTTGGCATCTATTAAGAGCCACTCCCTCTTAATCTGGTTTTCCTTAGGAACTAAAGTTTTTCTTTTATACATAGGCAGGTTTTTTAACATATTTTTAGAAAAAAGTCAATATTTTTTCTATATTTTTTATATGTTGAATCTAAGGCTTTCTAAGCTCAGAAAGAAATCCTAAAACAATCCTTGTAAAAAGAAAAAAATTGTAATAGAATTTCTTTATGGATTATCCTAAAAAGATCATAATAGATACTAGTATTTTCATAAATCCCCAGTCTTTAATATTTTTTGGCTCCACACCTCAACAAGCATTGGAAAACTTTATAGAAAAAGCAAAAAACAAAAAAGTTATCCTGTATATGCCCCCTTCTACTTTTGAAGAATTAACAAAATTCTTAAAAGAAACTCCTATAATTCCTAAGGCTCTTTCTTATATAAGAAAAAAACCTCCTAAAAAATACGAAATATTTATACCTTCTCTATTCCTCTATGAACTGGTGGAAGAAATGAGGAAAAGAATAAATAAAGGATTAAGGATAACTGAGAAATATACTCGTTATGGCCTATCTAAAAAGAAAGGAGAACAAGAATTAATAAAAGCCCTAAGGGAAGAGTTCCGAATAGCCTTAAGAGAAGGAATAATTGATAGCATTCAAGACGTGGATTTATTAATCTTAGCTAAAGAATTAGAATCTCCACTTCTTTCTTCTGACCAGGGGCTTATAACCTGGGCTCAGAAATTGGGAATTGAAACCCTAAACTTAAAAGAAGTAAAAAGCTTTTTATTCAGCTAAGATTAAACTTTCTTAGAAATTAGTCAAAGAAAAAATTATCTCTCTCATTATATCCTGAAGAGTAATTATCCCATAAGGTCTTCTTCCTTTAAATACTAAAGCAATATTTTCTTTCTTTGAACGGAAAATTTTGAAAACATAACTTAAATCCTGGTTAATCCCTACTTTAAGAATAGGTCTAATCAATTCTCTCCAATCCTTATAAGACTTATAAAATAAATCAAAGATGTTGATATAGCCCAAGACTTTTCCTTCCTTGAACACAGGATACCGGGTAAAACCAAATTTCTTAGCAGCATTTAAAATTTCTTCCTTAGAACCTCTATCTTTAAGAAAAACTACTTTATCTAAACCAATATAGACGTCTTTCACTTTAGATTGGTAAAATCCTAAAACATCTACGATAGCCTCCTTCTCTACCCTGTCAATTTCTCCCTCACTGTGTAAAGTTTCAGTCATTATCTTAAAATCATCTCTAGTTAAGATTTCTCTCCTTGGTGGAGAAAGTGACTCTGAAGTCTGGGAAATTCTTCTTTTTTTAAACAAAAGTTTAATAGCCAAAATGGGTAAAAATTCTATTGCTTTTATAAAGGGTCTAAAAATACTTTCCAGAAACCCTAAAAGGCTAAGAAAACGAAGTAAAAATCTTTCCTTAAAAATCCTTCCTATACTCTTAGGAATTAATTCCCCAAATAAAAATAAAACCGGACTAAGAATTAAAGTAGTCCAGAAAGAAGGGTTATCTACCCTTGCTTTTATCAGAATAAGAGTAAAAAGGATAGAGACTACCACTATACAAAAATTAGTCCCGATAAGAGTTAGAGATAAAAAGGACTCAGGATTTAAATAAAATTTTTCCAAATTAGAATGAGCCTTTAGTCTTTCTTTTTTAAAAGATTTTATCTTAAGATAATCTGTGCAAACAAAGGCAGTCTCCAACCCTGAAAATAAACCAGCCAAAACTGTAAAGAGAAAAACACCTGCTAAATAAATTAATGATAGAAAAAACTGGTTCATTTTTTAATAACTCTTAAGGTAATAAGTTTCTTTTTGGTGGCTTTTTCTACTATAAACTCTAAATCCTTGTAAAATATCTTCTCTTTCTCCTGAGGAAACCTTTCAATCAAACTTAAGATAAATCTGCCTAAATTTACTTTTTCTTCCGGCAAATCTAACTCTAACTTATAATTGAGTTCTTTTATAGAGACATCCGGAGAAACTAAAAATTCCTTATCTTTAATTTTCTCTATCTTATTTTCAGGTACTTCGTACTCATCATAAATTTCTCCAAAGATTTCTTCCTGAATATCTTCTAAAGTAACTACTCCCGAAAAACCCCCATATTCATCAATCACTAAAGCCATCTTTTCTTCTCGTTTAATAAGTTCTCTCAAAAGGTCATCTATTTTTTTAGACTCAGGAACGAAGAAAGCTTCCCTTATCAAAGAACGGATATCCTTTTCTTTTCCTAAGAAATAATCTTTAGTTCTCAATACACCCACAATATTATCAATACTTCCTTTATAAACTGGCAAATAAGAATGTTTAACTTCTTTAAGAAAATCCTCTACCTCCTCGGGAGGTGTATCTATATCTAAAGCTTTAACTTCTGTACGAGGAGTTAAAATTTGGCCAGCTTCCTTTTCAGCAAATTCTAATACCAAATGAATCATATCTTTTTCTTCTTTAGCTATTATCCCGGCTAATCTACCCAACTCTAAAGCAGTTTTAAGTTCTTCTTCATCTAAAAGCTGAGCTTTTTCTACTTCTTGAGGAATCCACCTTAAGAAAAGTTTAGAAAAAGAAATAAAAATCCAGCAAAACGGCCGAAAAAGAATATAGAAAATTTTCAAGGGGAAAAGAGTAGTTAAAGAAAATTTCTCGGGAGTATTAATAGCTATCCCCTTGGGAAGAATCTCTCCTAGTATAAGAATAATACCTGCTGCAGAAAATACAGAAATTACCCCACCCCAAGAGGGAGATATTTTTATGAAGAGTTTAGCAATTAAAGAAGATAAAGCAATATTCACTATCATATTCCCCATTAAGATTGTAGACAAAAGAAAATCAGGCTCAGACTTTAAACTCTCTACTCCCAGAGCTTTCCGATTCCTCTTCTTGAATTTTTCTAACCTTACTTTATTTAAAGAAAAGAAAGCTGTCTCTGAACCAGAAAAGAAGAAGGAAAGAGCTATAAGAAAAAGAAGTATTAGGAAATCTATCATCTTAGAGCTCTAAAGAACTTTCTCTTATCAGGAGAAGGATTGCCGAATGGGGCACTATCAAACATCTTTTCTTCTTAATTTTAACTTCTACAGCCTGGTCTTTCAAAAAGACACATCTATCCTCAGGCTTTGCTTGAAGAGGAAAATACTTAGGTTTCTCTTTTTGATTAAGCCAGGATTCTTCTTCCAAAGAAGAAGGGTCAAAAACCGGATAACCAGGACCCACTTTAACCACTTTACCTGACCAGACTTTCTCTTTCTCTTTAATCCCCTGAGGAAGATATAATCCTGCTTCAGTCTGGACTTCCTCAGAATCAGGCTCAATTAAAACTTTATCTCCTATTAGGATAATCTCCTCACCCATAAAGAATCTAAATTTCTTCCTTATCTCTAAGATAAGTTAAGATAAAACTATCTAAAATCTTATAACTTTTTCTATCTAAATTTATAAACATAACCCCTAAACCTACTTTATCTAAACCTTTTCTCTGAACCCTTCTTATTTCTCCCTGAAGTTTCAAGGGTTTTTTACACCCGGGAAGGGTAAACTCCATCCAGATTATATTACTAACTTTTAAGTAAGGCAAGCTACTAATTGAACTGGGAACTATTTCAAAGTAAATTCCGGAAATACTTATGTCCTGAGAAGTGCCTTTAAGGGAAAGGTTTTCTCCCTGAGGGTCTAAAGAGAAGCTCTGAAAACTTATTATTTCTTTTAACGGAACTCGAACAAAACCTCTTCTTTTATCTTTCGAAGAGCTTATATCTCCTCTACAAAAAGGACAAGAATCTTGACCTTTAGGAATTAATCTTTTACAAATAAGACAAAATTTCATCTGCTTAATTTTTCTTCTATCTTTAAGATAATAGCTTTCAACAGTTCTACTTCTCTCTGAGTAAGATAAGTTCTGGTAAATATTCTCTTTAAAGAAGAAATAGCCCTTTTAGAGTAAGGGACATCTTTACTCTGATAACCAATCTTTTCTAAAATATTTTCTAAATAGTTATAGAAAGTAAAAATCTCCTTCTTGGAAGCGTAATCTAAAATAGGAACCTGAAAAATCATCTGAGAAGAACAAAAAAATTCATAACAAAAAATACCTACTGAAAAAGCAAGGTTTAAAGAAGGGAAATTGGGATTAGAAGGGATTCTCAACAAAACATCAGCAGACTTTAAATCTTCCTTGGATAAACCAAAATCTTCCCTTCCAAAGAGAACTCCTACTTTTAAATTCTTCTTGGCTAAAGAAATGACCACCGGAATTAGCTCTTTAAGATTATAAAGGAGGGCATCTTTTCTCTGCCGGCGAGTTGTAGCTAAAATAAAATTGAATTCAGATAAAGCAGGAGGAAGAGAAGAAAAACTCTTTGCCTTATCTAAGATATCTTTAGCTCTCTTAGCTACCTGATAGGCTTTATCTAACTTAGGAGGAGAAACTAAATAAAGATGAGAAAAGTTCATATTCTTCATAACTCGGGCAGTTAAGCCGATATTTTCGGGAATTTGGGGAGAGACTAAGACAATACCAATATTCTTAAGAAAACTCATAAAGGAAGTTTTATCTATTACTTATCTCTACGCCTTGAGAGCGGAGGTATGCAAAAAGACGAGAAAGTTCAGTTTCTTCTCCTTCAAATTTGACAATAGCCCATCCCATATCAGTAGAAAAGGAAGCTTCTAATATGTTGGGGATAACTTCAAAATTCTTAACTATATAATAAAAGATAGGGCTCTCTTTAAGACTTCCGGGAAAGGTAAGTTCAACTTCTAAAGAATTCTTAGCCATTTATTTCTCCTCCTCTTTATTAAAATATTACCACAAAAATAGAAAATTTACCACTAGCTTATTTATATAGTCTTAAAAGAAAAAATTATCTTTATGACTGAAAAATCTTCAAATGTTAAATAAAGAAAGACTTCGCTCTCTCCTTTATATCCTGAAGTATCTAAATTAACCTGAAGCACTGATTTACCTTCTTTAAAACTGACCTTTAAACACTCACAACCAGAAATTATAGATTGAGGTTTTCTCTCTAAAGGAATCTCTTCGTTAACTATTTCTCCTTCTTTTACTCTTCCTAAATCATAGACCTTAATCTTTCCTTGGGCAGAGAGATTTAAGAATAAAGAAAAAAAGAGAATAAAAAATAGAATTTTTTTAAAAATCATAAAATACTCCAGAATAAAAATACTGCAAATCCAAAAAATAAGAGGCTCATGGCTACTCTTATAATCCCGAAATTTTTCCGGAGAAAATTAGAAAATTGTAAACTGCTTACCCCCCATAAAGAAAGAATAAAAATAACTACTAAAGGCACTACAAACATAAGATTGTAAAGAAGAAGATAGGATAAAGCCTTAATTCTTAAATTAGAAGTCCTTACTATTATACTTATCACAGGAAGATAAATTTGTCCAGTACAGACAGCTTCTAATAAAGAGACTAAAAAACCTACCAAAAAAGAGGTTAAACTGAGAATTATAAAATTTCTACCAGACTTTCCTTTAAATTCATCTCCCATTAATTTATGAATACGTAATTTTAAAAATTTAGGAAGTTGGAGGACTGATTCTTGAGGCTCTTTTGTCTTTAAAAATTTAATATAATCATAAATACAAAGCAAAGATAAGAAAACACAGAAACTTCCCATTAAAATATAGAAAATTCTAATAAATAAATAAAAAAATCTCAAAGAATACAAAAAATTAAAAATACCTAAACCAATAAGAATATAAGCTATAAATA
>Ga0164310_10000074_pt1 | contig 46963 bp, 73 predicted proteins | sample GuaBasSedimGuay1_FD_121795 | JGI IMG/M metagenome (GOLD analysis project Ga0164310, IMG submission 121795) | Subseafloor sediment microbial communities from Guaymas Basin, Gulf of California, Mexico - Guay1, Core 4569-9, 0-3 cm | ecosystem: Environmental > Aquatic > Marine > Hydrothermal vents... | reverse complement strand
TTTGCCACTCAAACAGCACACGGTATTGATATCCTCTATTTTGGATTTCAATTTCTCTGGTAATTTTAAATTTAGTCCACTGACGATGTATCCTGCCGCACTGTTCATTTGTCCTCCATTCTATCGTTTTAGCTTTGTAATATGGGTAATCCTCAAGTATCAGATTAATTTGATTGTCGGCAGTTGCGAAAAATTCACTAACGCTTTCCTGCCAACACAATTACTCGCTCCAGTGTTGCAATTTTGATTGTCATTCTTGCGACATCAGCCTGTGCAATTTCGAGTTTGGTTTTCAGCTTTTGATAATCCTCAATCCAGTTGCCTATTTCTGTGTCCAGGTATTCGTAGCTTTCGCGCAGTTGTTTGTTCTCGCTGCGCAGTTTACAAATCTCTATCTGCTGTTGCGCGTTGTGGGCGATCACTTTATGCAATTGGGCTTGGAGTTTAGATTTTTTCATTTTGCCCTCCTCATCAACACCCTGGTTTTTGTCGCCAAATCTTTGATCCCGTCGCGCAATCCTATCCCGTGCCACGTCAAAAATAAAAGCGCGCCAGAAGTCAGGCTGCTATTTACGAGCAAAACTAGCACGCCAGTCCAGGCAATTTGACGAATCAGCGCGGCGTTATCTACATCAATTTGTACCCGCATTTGTGCGGTTTTGGCCTCAGTCTGCGCGGCTGCCTGTTTTCCAATTTCGGCTATGCCCCACAGCGAGGCGGGTATGGCTATGATGAGGAGTATTATAATCATCATGGCTGTGAATATTTGTTTTTTCATTCCACTAACTCCCTACCCGACAAATCCTCATAAAGTCGGGCAAATTGGTGACGGGTGCGGATGTGGGACAGTTCTGTCCCCCCCCCGTTCTGCAATAGCACAACCGTAACGCACCCGCTGCCAATCGCGCCGCACAAGTGCAGACGATGCGCCACGTGAAGCGATAAAACTTTGCGTGTTTTGTGTTCCGCCCCCACCGACTCTAGCCACTCGGCGGTGACTGGTTCATTTTGCACCCGCGCCGGACAGTCCTCAAATGTGCAGTCAGCGTCGCCAAGCCCACACCCACCACCGCGACCTCGCCCCATATCGACCCAAAAGGGGCAATTTCCATCTGTCATTTCCAAGTAAACGTTCCAAGTTTTTTCCATCCCCTTCTCCTTTTTATCTGCTATCTATCTGCTATCTACCCCCACCAGCACATTTTCAGATGCAATGTAGCTAGTTTCGGGCGGGGGGGGTAGTATTGGCAAAATTCCGCACCATTGCCCGTCCGGCTGCTGTCAGTCGCGGTGTTAATCGCGGCCCAACATTCTCGGCCAACCCGCTACCGTCGAAGCTCTCTATGATTTTTTTCCATTCCGATATTTCTATCCCGTGCCGCTTTGCCTCGGCGCTGGAAAAATTTAGCCTGTCATCGGCGATTATGGCTTTGCACATTTTGTGTAGCCCGAGTTCGCCCTCTTTTGTGAGACTGAATCCAGTATATACGTGTTTTTTGCCAATTATGGCGTGTCCACTCACTTGGTAAAGTTGCGGCGGTATTTCCTCAAACTCTTGTTCAGTCTCGGCGTATACAATCTCTGGTTTTTCAGGATGCGGTAGCCAATCCTTGAACACCACCTCCATAAAGAACCGATAAACCAAAATCGCCGCTGCTAACATTGGCCCCAACAGCCAGACGGCAACTAAGATCGGCCAGTTCATCACATAAAACTCTTGTATCTGGTATCCTGTCCAGGCTATGTGTTTCATATTTTTGGCTTGAATCCATAACAACGTGCCAAAAACGTACCCAAATACAAAAAATACGGGCCACGCAATGGCAAGCAATTTTGCAGCCCTTAACGGCGTGTCAATCTCGGACGGTGGCAAGCCTCTGGTGCGCTCGCCCGGCCCGAAATAATCATAACTGCCGCCGCTGCGTCCTCTCATTTTTCCACCTCAAACCACCGCACAATATCCCGCTTCTCTGGACTCCAACCAACCGCCGACATTGCCTGCATCACATCGTCAACGGTTTTCAACTTTGCACCGTCACCGTTCAGCTCTGCAAGCCAGTTCTCAAAATCCTGTTTTCGCGGGTGCGGTTTCGGGAGCGCGTTCAAACGTTGCGCCAATTCTGTAAACTCTTGCCGCAATTCTGCAAACTGCTCATCACGTCCGGTAAATGGTTTTTGTTCCTCTTGCAATTCAAACGCCCGTTTTTCATCAAGCCACTTCTCATAGCGCAACTCATATGCGCCAAACAGAAAACCCAATTCAATCAGGCTGCCATAATAGTCACACGCCACCGCAAAGGCTGCAACTAGCGGGCCGAAATTCATAACCACCGACAGCCAGCCGGCGTTGCCCGTAAATTTGTCGCTGCTCAGGATCAACAACGCGAAAACAACTAGTAAATTTGCCAGGGTCCCAACACCCGACAAACCAACCGCCAACCAATCAAATATATTTGCCGATTTGTCTTTCTGCCATTTCCGAAACACTGCCACAAACGTTCCCGGCGTGTTCAACTCCGCGCCAAATACCACCAATGCAGATCCTGCGATTGTCAACCAGTTCTGTACGCTTGCCGGTATTTCCTGGATCGCGTCAAATGAAAATGCAAACACGCCGACTATGAAAAATCCAAACGCGCTAATGAAAATCGGAATTGCCAAAGAGTACATAGCCAAATCGCGCATAGGTTCGGTTGGTTTTGGTTTCCAGAATTTCTCACTCATCGCCGCACCGTCAATTTATTCAATATGTTCATTTTTCATCCTCCAAATACCCCTTGCACACCGGCGGCTCTGCGGTGCAATCCTCAACATTGGCGCAGGATGTGCAGCCTATGCGATTGCCTTCGGCCTTGATGCGGGCGGCTAGGCGTTGGCATAATTCTGCATTTTCCTTTTTCAGCACAGCATTTTTGCGCTCCAAATCCAAGCTAGGCGTGCCCCGCTCAACTCTGCGCAAAATCTCATTAAGACACAAGCCGGTAAACGTGGTACGCTCCCGCGCTACTTGCGCCTTGATTCGTGCGTGCTCTCCGGGTGTTGCTAAAAATTTAACCTCTTTCATCGCCATACTTTTATCCTTTTCTGCTTTTTCCTTTTAGTATACCAAAAAAAGAAAAGGCCGTCAACCCCTAATCGGCAAATTAGGCAGGAAATCTTTTGCCGACACGCTGGCGCGTGCCAACTCAACAAGATCGTGATTTTGCTGCTCAGTAATATTAGGCAATTTCTGGCACCGAGCATACATTATTTTGAAGTCGGCAATATCGCGGTGGCATTGCTCTATCATCGCGCACAATAACGCAAAATGCGGGTTTCCGATTCGTTGAATTTGCACTCGTGTCATCTCGTTTCCCTCGCCATAGTCGGGCCAGTCTGTCCCTGGTATCGGCCTGTTCTGGAATAGTCTAGTTCCGGCTCCGCAATCATTTGCAGAACCAGTTGGATCACCGGTTGCCCGACTTGTAGCGCAATCGGGCAATGTGCGTGAAATTCGAGCGTTAGTTGCCCTTTGAATCCGGGATCTATCCAACCGGCCAAAGCGTGATCTAGTCCCTGGCGTGCTAGGCTAGATTTGAGATACACCACCCCGCACAAAAACGGTGGCATTTTGATGTATTCTAGTGTCGTTGCCAGAATTGCGCAGCCTGGGCGCAAGGTGATTATTCGCTGCCTGGATCGCTTGCCGGTATCCAGATTGATAAATTCATCGCCAAGTCTCAAGTCCAGACTTGCCGGATTCACCAGCCTCGGATTGAATGGCGATACCCCGCCACGTTTTGCCCAAAGTTTTATCGCCGTATCATTGAGTATCATTACTATCTGTCCTTCCGTAAAAGCGCGTCCATTTTGCGTCCGTGTTTTTCTTCGTCTAATTTTCTGGATAGTATTCCAATATAGATTTGAAGCGCAAGAATCAATATTCGTACAATAATACCCACCTCTGGTATGTATTCAGGTAAAAGAAATCTTAATAGTGTATACATAATATCCTCCTATGGACAAAAAACGGCTTGTTTTTTGTCCGTGAAATTGTCCTAATTTGCCGTCGCCGTAACCGCCACCGACAATGAATACTCAAAATCTTTGTCGCATCGCGGGCAGTCTGGATTGTCACAAGTGAAAATCAGGGTGGGGGGAATGTGCCGCGCCTGATATGCACCGCAAAAAAATAACGCGGTTGTCACGGCGGCGAAATGCTTTGGTGTCGGCGATTTATTACACGCTGGACACGCGAATTTTCCACGCTCTGGAAACAATACACTCAGTGTCCATTCTGGCATTGGATCAAAACTCATAACATCCTCCAAATAAAAAACCCGGCGCACAGAGCGCACCGGGCAATGATTAAACTATCCCCACGCTGCACCAATTTCCTCAAGCGCACCTCTAATTGTACGAATCACGCAAACTTGCCCGCGCCAGTCAGCAATAAAACGCCCTTCTTGTGGCGTCAACTCGCCGCGCACTGTTTTAATTTCAATCAAATAGTTTTTGCCAGAATACCCAACCAAAATATCAGGACACCCACGCCCCACCATATGCAGGTGTTGAACGGTTGCGCCGACTGCGCGTAAAGCTGCGACAATTTCTTTCTGGTTTGCGTCAACTTTTGCGGCTCTCATTTTATAAACTCTCCGTGTTCCAACTGTGCCAAAATAGCATCACAAAAAAAGTGCCATTCGTGCAACTTGTGATCGTGTCGCTGGCTATAGATATTTCGCAATGCCTTGTAATTTGTACAAATGATACGGCGTTGTAAAAATCCCTCTGGCAGTTCATTTTTCAAACTTCTAAATTCTCCCATTCTCTGTCGGCGGTGCAAAACATCCAAAATATCGAGGTTGATTGCGCGTTCAAAATCAGAGGATTGTAATTGCCGCTTCATAAGTGTATGCATTGTACTCTCACTCTGTTTTGTCACCCCCACCCGATACGTATCAAATTGCGCCCACCAATAACGCGGCCCGGTAACATCCAGCCACACCGCCATACTTTCCAAAAACTTGTTATGTCCACCATCGCGGTGTGCAAGTTTCGCTGCTACCCCTGGCATTTTGTCCACTAGTTGGTTGTGGCTCAGTGACAAGCCCAGCATTGCCTCAGTGTATCCCGCTTCTCGTAAAATTTTAACTTTCATTCTCTATCTCCCTTCCAATCGATTTGCAATGCTGGACAACATCAGCCCAACAAATAACCAGCACCGCCGATTTTGGCCTATCAACTTCGATATATCCCCGCGTTACCCACCCGCCAACGCAGCCGGGCGTTACCCCAACGCGCCGCGCAGTTTCCACCAAACTATAAAATTGCCTACCGTCCACAAGTCGGCCAATTGAATCACGCAGGCGGCAGGCTTGCACAACATCCGATACTCGAAAAAACCAAAATTCTCTCTTAACGGCCTTCACGAGTCCGCAGTTGCGCCACGAGTGTACAATTGCATCGCTGTACTGCCCATCAAGAAAATCGGCGCAATATGGCAGATTCCCCCACGTCTTTCCATCCTCTACAAAATGCAGCTTTTTACCGCGCTGGCTTTTTTGCTTGGCCTCTGTTTTGGTGGTGGCCTCCGGCGGTGCCATCTCTAGCCAGAATGTGCCAACTCTGCACAAGTTCGCTTGGGCAATGCTGCCGCCCGGCCAGCAAGCGCGGGTTTTTGTCGCGCGGGTGATCGTGTGGGTTTGGAGTTCACCGTTATTCTCGGTTTTTATGAGTTGGCCTATCATCTCGCCTCCTCTGCCGGGATGAATCGCCCGGCTCGGTTTTTTGGTGTACTATTTCGTGCTATTTCCACTTAATATATTCTTCGCGGCTCATGAACTGCCCATTGCTATCTCGCGGCGTTTCATTATCGCCGCAGATATTGCCGTCCTGGTACGGACATCTACCATTCCAGCCCGGCAGTGCTGACGCGACGCAATCCGCTACCTCATTGTATGTATAGCATTTGCTACACGCCCCGTCTCCGCATCGGTTATTATGAATCTGCTGCGTCGGCAGCGACATCAGTTCGGAAAGCTGCTGCCGGTATTGTGCGCGCTCCGCACCAGATGTTCCCCGAATCGCCCGGTATAACTCTGCCCTCTTCATCTTGTTTTCTCCTTCACTTAACTAAATTAAACTTACCGGAAATTACCCCGTCCGGCTGTCTGGAATAGTGATGCGCTCTCTGCTGACAGGAAACGAGTTAGCTCGCTTCAATCTTTGCAAATTGCCAAATTGCAATTTAACGGCCATTCCAATTTTGGCAAATCGGAGATTGGCCTATACTGCCAGCAGAGAACGTACCACTATCCAACATTGTTACATCTCGAACTCAAACACTTGGCCGCCGCCCAACGTGCGTTGGGCGGCTTCTATGCCTTGTGCAATTTGCTGGTTGATTTGTCGCTTGATTACCGGAATTGCCTCTTTCGTTCCAGCTTTGCGAGATACGCGGCCACTCCAACTGCGTCCTGTTTTTTCAGCAAATCTACCTGTTCCAATTTGTTCTTCGGCCATCCAATTGCCGCTTCCACCTATTACTCCGCTCATTACCATCTCGTTCTCCTTATCTTGAATAATTGTGCTTTTTCGCTTAGGGCGTTTCTCCGCTCCCGTCCCCGCCCAAATTGCTTTGGGCGAGGTAGGGAATTGAGAAACTATTTGAACCATCTGTACATTGCTGCTCGAAAGGCGGCTTTTGTTTTTGTGCGTACTGAAAATTGGCTTGTGCCCGCAACCTGTTTGCCTTCAATCCACAGCCCATTACCGCTGCGATTAGTGTTGACTTCAACCGGCTCGCGGGGCTGTCCCCACTCATTCAGCCCATCTACCGTCACTATTGCCGCAAAACCGGCAGTTCCGTATTCCTGTACGTTTTTCACACTAACTGACATTTTGTCTTCTCCTTTTTGAAAATTGCCCGGCTTTGACACCGGGCTTTTTGATTATTGGTTATTTTGAAACAAGGCCCTGTGCAATCTCACCAATTCGGCGGCCTTTTTGTTGTGAAAGTTCTCCATCTTTTCCCAGCCGTCTGTCTTCGCTGCTCTCGCAGCTTCCAGATGGTGATTGATTTTTTTGTTCAGATCTTGGCGGTTCATTTTGTTTTCTCCTTGTTTATCTGCTCAATTTGTTTTTGCTGCCCATTGGAAATAGTATATCACATCTCATTTTATTTGTCAAGCAAGTCGTTGCCCGCTTGGATATAAGCAATGCTTTATGATACAAGATATTAAAAACTCGTTGGGGCAAAAAAGCGTTGAAAAAAATTGAGATTTAGTCCAGACATCCACATTCGCGGCGTTCCATTTCCTGTGCCTGTTTTTCTGGTACGATTTCACCACAGCCACGACACTGATACACGGCGTTCCAGTTGTGGCCGACGTGCTGGCATTTCTGCGGTTCTGGTTCGCCAAGCTCCAACTCCTCAGTTTCGCCCTCCGGTTTCGGTGGGGCTTGGGCTTGTTGCGACTCGCTGTATGGCGGTGTGCGCCAGTCGCGCAGGGCTTTGAGTTCGGCTTGTAGACGCTTGATCTCATCACTCGCAGCATCAAACAGCTTGTCGGGCGTGACAAATAAGTCCTCCACAGTTTGCCCATAGTCCCGTGCTTCAATTTTGCGTTCAACTACTGCTACTAATCCATCGTATATTTTGTTCATCTCATCTCTCCAATCGGGCCGGTTTTGCTGACTTGTCTGCTTCTGTTGGTTTAAGTTTTTCAGCAGCCGCGATAATCAAATCAACCGCGCTCATTTTGTCTCCGGCATAGTCTCGCATATCGGACACCTCAAGAGCTTCCAGGACAGCCTCGCGTGTTTTTAGTTTACCTTCGCCAAATAACCAAAACTTTTCAGCCGTGTCGCCGCGCTCTATCCAATGTCGGGGAGTTGCGCCGATTGATAGCCACGCGCTCAAGTCCTCACCGAGTTGTTCCCCCGGCATCTCAATTATCGCATCTTGGTATTGCCCGGTACGATCTTTGATGACTTTCGCCAAATGCTGCACGTCAATTTCAATCAGCATATCGAACTCGTATTCAATGCCTTTGCCCTGCTCTGGTGATGTGCCAAGTCGAACAGGCTTGTTTCGCCCCTTGCTGTCTTTCTCGATTGCCCACTCGGTTTTTGTGCGCATCGTAGCTATGATATGGCCGTTGTAGCCTAGAATGGTATCAACGAACGATGCTTGTTTTGGTGTTCCCCTGCTCCACCCAGCCCATTTGTTGCCACCAAAAGACTGCTGCGCCCACTTGTCCACTTGCGCGATCAAGTCTTTCCAAGCGTGAGTGAGTGAATCAATGATGAGGATGTCGTACCCGGCGTTTTGCGCTGCTCGGATTGCTTGAATGTAGGTGTCAATGTCTGGTTTCGGCAATTCCAAAACATCGAACTCGAACCGCCCCGCGTATTTGGATGCACTGCCGCGCTCGGTATCAATGACTGCGATTTTGCCGCCAAGTCCGGTGGCTATGCGCAGTGATGTGAACGTTTTCCCGCTTCCAGACGGGCCAAATATGGCTAGTCTGAGTTTTGCTTGTTCTTTTGTCGCTCTTTCAAATGTTAATGTCATTCTGAAATTCTCCTTTGCGCCGTGTTACCGGCCTATGCTTTTTGCTTTGTCGGCGGCGTTTGGTGTCCCTGCGCGAGACACAGAGCCGCGTACAATTGAATATATCCCGGCGGTTTGCCGTTTTTTTGTGTCAGTTCACGGCGAATAATGCCGACTTGTTGCTGGCCAAATTCTTTGTATAGTGCTTCGTAATTCATTTGCTCTCCTTGCAATCTTTACACTGTTTCCGCTTCGCTGTCACCCGGCCCTTGTGGTAGACTGTATGCCCGCACTCCAAAACACACCAGTGTCCATAGTTTGGATGAAAATGATTAACTTTTGTGCTGATAATTGCTTTTAGCATTTTGTTCTCCTTGCGGCTAGTTGCCGCCTACGATCTGATACCTGACTGATAAACCGATTCCTGTTCTGCCAGAATAGCATCGGCCTCATCATCAAGAAGCTTGCAATACTCCTCTATTGCTACCCTGGCAAAATCGGACATTGACATATAGTTCTCCTTTGCCCGTTGCCGCAAATTCTCCTTTTCGTCATGTCTCATTTTGAACTCAAAACTTTCAGTTCTCTTTTCGTCTTCTCTCATTTATCCTCCTGATATTTTGTCTTGATATTGTACCATAGTTCGGTTGTACTGTCAAGAAAAGTGACTACATGTGACACAAGTTTTTTTGTGGGCTAGTGAGAGAAAATGTTACCCTAAAGTGTTACTGTTACCGTAGTTACCCTATTTCCCTATATAAGGAAATTTTTTGTGGTACGTATGGTACTCTGTTATGTAAACAAAAAAATTCTATTATATATAAAAATAGGGTAACAGGGGTAACAGGTAACATTTACGGTAACATCCCCAATCCCGACATTTTGACTTTGTTGTAGCCCTTGCTCTGCTTTCCGTTTATGCGCATATTTTTGTGTTCACAGCCCCACGACACAAGTATACCCTTGACGGATCGCGCTGCCGATCTGGTTGGCCTGATTGCTCGACTCACTAGCATTGTCTGAATATCATTTGAGGAAACGCGATCTTTGTCGTCTCCTGTGTATTTCATTTCCTCAGACAGTATAATTTCAATTGGATCATCAACCAGATATTCCTCATTTGTCATATCGCGGTAGGCTTTTTCATCATCTGTCAATTTCCAATCGTTGCCGGTTGTGTACCAATGGTATGCCTGCCCCCACACTTGATCGATGTCAATTTTTTGTGCGTAACCCCAATCAATGCCTGTTAGGGCGCATACCAAGTACCGACGGTTGCCGGTTCTGTCGGTTAAAAATCCGGCCTCATTGTTTATTGTACCAATGTACGAGGCGGCATTTGTTTTGTGAATAGGGTGTACGCCATAGGGCTTTAAGTCTTTTGTCATCTTATCCGATAGAAATGCTTTGAGGCTCTCCTGATCGGCCTTACGAGTAGTTGCGCCAAGTTCTTGAACCTCCCATACCCAATTTTCAACCCGTGCAATCCTGTGCGCTTTGTATTCTGGCAATATTGAGGATTCCTTAAACATCAAGGGGAGAGGCGAGCATAGCCATTCCGCAAAATGCGATTTTCCCAAGTCCTGAGGGCCGTCAAGTACAAGCATTGGGTTTTGCCATTGTTCGTATATTCTGGCTACCGCACCAACCAACCAGGCTTGCAGCCAACGGGCAAAAAGTTGCTCTTTGTCTGTGAAATATCCAGCCAAGTTAATTATATGGTCTTGCCCGTCCCATTCCAAAGACTCTAAATACTCTCTGATTGGATGATATGATTGCTTCGCAGCCAGCCGCAGCATGTGATCTCGGATGTCATCTTTGGGGAGTTTTAGCCCGTTATCTCTGGCAAAATCTACAAGTCGGCTCTTGATTGTGCCCTCTAGTAAGTCGGTCAACACCCTGCCGTTTACCTCTATGTCATCATTACAAGCATTGGTTCTGATGCTATATTTCATCATTTCTAACGTTTTGCAGAAAAGAGGAAAAGTGATGTAGCTATGTGAGAATGTCCCCACGTTTTTTCCAGTTAAAATATCCTCAACGATCTGAGTAGCGTCTACCTTTTCGGTCATAGCGGTTGCTCCATATTATAGCGCGGCTGTTCGGCTGGATTCTGTGCGCCTTTGTTCAGTCCGCTTTGTATTGTGGCTTTGCTTTCGCCGTCTTTGAGGGGGGATACTTGAAACAATAAATCAAATGCCTGCGCCATATCCAGCCCAGCCCAATTCGTTGCAGCCAGTTCTCCTAAACGACACGCCGCCCAATGCAAGAGGCTGTTTCTGCTTCCGTTTTCAGCACTCTGTACTTTATCCAGTATCCCGACTATGGTGGCCTTGACGTATTTCGTCAACCGCTTCCCGTCTAACGTTGGCCCGTTGCCGCGTCTATGGTTTCGTTCAACGGCTGTGTGCAGCCTGGTTACAATGTCGGCGATCACGCTGTCGATTTGTTGCCACTGATAGGTTATTGAGAGATCAATTTTAGCAAATGAAACATGTCTGGGGGGAGTGTACTTTGTGTTGAGTGTGGCGGGTATCCTCAAGACTCTAGTCAAACATTTTGAGCCTCTATCACCACCAGTAAATTCTACCCAAGCCCACTGCCGATACTTTGCCTTTTCCCTGTCTGCGTTTGCGGCAAACTCGCAAAATTCTGATAAAATCCAGTATGCGTGGTATCCTCCACCGCTGTCTATGATAACGCTTGGAGAAAAGGGAAGTGTGTCGAGGTGCGCTCTTATTTCTGCCTTGTCCCCATAATCACGGGCATCGAACTCGCTGTACAGGCAATTTTGCCCTTGCACAATCGGAATTTGTGATCGCACATATTTAGCAGGTGTTGGTTCACCCTTGCTGTTGTGGGTTGGTATCTCTGCGCAAGGATTAACCCCAAAGTACACATCGCTTTTATTGTGGAATGGTGGCAAGCCTTTCGCCACTCTGTACCAGTAGGTAAGATGCCCCTTTGGCGTGTTCGGTTTCCATAAAAAAGCCCAGTTCCCCCCACGATGCAAAACATCAAGAAATTGTTTTGTTGGTACAGTTTCGTCCATGTTGTCCTCCAAATAAAAAAACCCGCAACGATATAGGCGGCTCGTTTAAGAGCCTGGCAAGCTCCACATACAAAAGGACTTGGAGCCGCCCATATCGCTATGGGTTTCAAGATTTAACTATTCTCTTGGTAATCGCCTTTTGTATGTTTTGCTGTTCGGTTATCATTTGCCAGATTGCCAAATCCAGCTAACCAATTACGCTATTCAGTATACCAAAAAATTCAAGCCGTGTCAACCGGAAATTTTGGCACTTTGAAAGTTTAAAAGTCTACCATCACAAACGGGTTTTCTTTGTCTTTGGCCCGTCTGAAAATCATTTTTGGTTCTGTCATTGCGCTGCCTCAACTTTCATAATCTGCCTGCCTATCCATTCCGGTATTTGTGGCACTATGGCGTTTCCGAGTGATTTAAGTCTGTCCACCCGGTGGGGAATCCCATCAACATTTCTTGAAAGCCCACAGTAATCCTCAAGCCATATTTTGTTATCAACTGTTCCGAAAGACTGCCATAATGATTGGCTCTGTTTTTGCGCTTGTAATTTCCCCGCAAGGATTTGCTCATTGTTGCGTCTATTGTCAATGGAGTGAGCAATAATAAACAACCTGTCACGTCTGTGAGGTGCGCCAAAGGCGGCCGCCGGTAAACACTGCCATTCCGCATCATACCCGCTCGCGGCCAAGTCTCCGAGAACTGTTTCAAGCCCCCTAGTAAGCAGTGCTGCGACGTTCTCCACAAGAACATAACGGGGTCGAATTTCGCAAATGATGCGCCGATATTCTGCCCATAGTCCCGATTTCTTGCCTTTGATGCCTTCCCTTTTCCCGGCGTTGCTGATGTCTTGACAGGGAAACCCCCCGCAAATAAGGTCAACTGATTCCAGGTTGTCACTTCCGACATTCCGCACATCCTCAAACTTTAGCACACTAGGCCAGTGTTTCGATAAAACTTTCAAACAAAATGGATCGATTTCAACTTGCCATTTGCAAGTCATACCGGCACGTTCTAGGCCAAGATCGAAACCGCCTATCCCGGCGAATAAACTGCCGAATGTAAACATAAATCCTCCATAAAAACAAAAAACCGTTGCTGCGAGTCGTTCTCGTTCTCTGGAAATCGCCCAATGACAGGCTAAGAACAGAGAACAACTCGCAAAAACGGTTGTTGTGTCATTGTTTAGGGTTTCCAGTCCCTTGAGCTTCTTTTGCTCGCTCACTTAACATTATAGTCTTTTTTCTCGTTTGTGTCAATAGGCAAATTTGGCTTGGTATTCTGCGCCACCAACGTAACCGTAACCGGAATATCAATCATCAATTTTATGACAATTTCTTTTTCACAGTGCAGGCAGTCAACCGCCCTCATTACTGTGGTATCCGGAGAATTGCCTATCTCGAAATCCTCGAAATTGTACTCAAGAGATTTCCCGCAATGCGGACATTTGTACTTTATCGGTGCGAGCGTTGTGCGTAGCCATTTTATCTCTGATAAGTCTAGGTGTCCGCGTGCGGTGTTCATTGTATCCTCCATTAAAAACTTGCCCGGAATTTTGCCGGGCTTTTGTTTGCTGTTGTCCCATACTGCGGATATTCTTTTGATGCTCATATCATTCTCCTAAAAAATCCACTTGCGCCATTTCAGGTGATGATTATCCCCATTGCGCAGCCATAGCCATAGCCACGCCATCAAATGTTTTACTTCGCATTTTTGAACGTTCAGGCCCAGGCGACATCTTCCAGATTCTTTGCTCTCGCCCTGATACGATTTTTGTTGGGATTAGAGACGGCAGATTGTGAAGCCATAGACATGTTGATTTTGTCTCACCGTGCCCGAATTGCCAGGGCTGTATTATTTGATCTGGTTTCCGATACACTGTGGACATTATCCCAACGGGATTCTCTATACACCAACTGCATTTCAATTTCGTGAACTGCATAAAAAAATCTATAGCTGACTGTTGTCTTCCATCTGCGCGTTTTTCTGGAAACCAGCGTGCGCCGCTCACGGCAAGATGCGTGCAGGGAGGGAATGCTAAAACTATATCCCAACTATCAGATAGGATTTCCAGCACATTTTTTTGTATATGCCATTCTGGATACCCGCCAGAACACGGCTCGGTATCACACGAGTAGGCTATGTGTCCCAAATTCCTGAACTGTATAGTAACCGTTTGTGACTCCTCACAGGCCACTAGTATTTTCATATCTTTACTCCAACAAAAAAACCCACTCTTTCACCTGTGGCCGTAGTAGCTGCATACCGCCCTCTTACCAGGAGGGAACTACACAACCACATGTGAAAAACTGGGTTTCAAAAAATGTATGTTGGTATGCGTTTTGTTAAAGCCCCACATTGGCGCTTTGGTGTTCGCCAGGGTATTACTCCTGAATTGTATCATGATTGGGGGTGAATGTCAAGCGTTTTCCGAGATTTATTTTCAGCCACGCAACTATCGCAAAGCTCGTAATTCTCGTCTGCGCAGCCGTCCGCGTAACACAGCCACTTTTTACAGTTGGCACACCGCCACAGGATGACGGGGTCGCCCGCGCCGTAATCGTAGCATTTTATGTGATTTGTGCTTTGGCACTCAGTCATTCTGATTTCCCCTTCTCAACACTGGCGGCCCGTTCAACCGCCAGTGTTGATTCCCAACCGCTCTCGATAAATGACATCCACCCATCATAATCAGGACGCGAACCCGGCCCAGCCAATCCATAACGCCCATTGTCATTTTTAACACACCACTGTGCCAAGTCCTCCGGCGTGGCGAAAACTGGCGTTATCGGTGACGGCCAATTAAAATCAAGCGGGACTCTTTTTATTTCTCTACCCATTTTTGTTCTCCTTTTCTTTCTCTATAGCCTGCCGTACAAGCGCCATACATTCATCTGCATTTGTCCACCACCCCCAAACTCCGGCCCGTGTCGCCTCTTTGCCAAATGCCACCCAATGTTTGTATTTCGGGTTTGTCGTGCGGTGGGCTCTGACTCCATAAAAGTGCGCCAGGTATTTCAGCCTGGCGCAGTTCTCAGAGTGAAATTCTTTTGACGGGCTGTACTGCGTATAGCCGCAAAATTTGCAGTGGATATTGCCAGGCTCGCTGGCATAGTCTTCCCATTCTGAATAGAAGCGGTGTTGTAGTTCTACTACGTCTGTCAATAGTTGCGTTTTGTATTCGTTCATTACGTTCTCCTTTGTCTCTGCTAAATTTCAAATAAACTACGTTGCTCCATTGTCGGTTTTTTTTCTGGCACATCGTCAACCACCGCATACTTCTTGCGAATTTTAACAATGATTCGCCGCTGTCTGATAGCTGCCCACAGGTAATCGGCGATTGGTGACGTTCCAGTCTCGCCTCGCAGTGCTGCCAATGCCCGGCACTGCCAGTGCAAAGCGCGGCGCCGGTGGTAGGCTATGGTTTGGGACAAGTCTGCTGGTGATATGTTCATTTCTCCTCCTCGTCAAACGCGGTTATTGCCCGTTTTGTTCGGCTTGCCTGTCAGCAATCGCCCACACCATAGCGGCGTATGGTTCGGCTTGCCAGTATCCTTCTGGTATCGTGCCGCCGTGCGGATTGCAATGGAAACACGGAGTGTACATGTTCCCCGTGCTGTCGGTGTAAATATCCTCATCATCAAGCCAGCCCACCCCACGCCAGTCAAGCGGTTGCATACCGTCGGCCGTGCCACAGTGTGGGCAGAACCCTGGCGATATGAAGCGATTCATTTGCCCGCCGATTGCCGCCAAGTCCTCCTGGCGGCGAATCATATCCGCTATTTTTAGATCATATTGATTCATCGTTTTTCTCCTTTGGCGCGTACCATTGCGCCGCTGTCTCTATCAAAAGTTCAGTAGCTGCCCGCTTGCTGATATTCTCGGCGTGCGCCGATTGCGCAATTAGCATGTGCGTCTTGTTGGACAGGCTGAACCGGACGGGCGTGCTGTCAGCCTGTCGCTTGCACTCAGACAACAAAACCATTTTGATTCCGCTTTTGCCCTTCACGTCCTGAGTGGTACTGATTTCGCCGTCTCGAATCCATTGATAAATTGATTCTGCGGACTGGCCGATCTCTTTTGCGGCTTGAGATACTGTTATTCGTTGCTCCATACTTTTCTCCTTTTACTAACTAATTTTGAACCTATAACCCACGCCAGCATCGAAGCTGGTTTGTGCCGCTCACCGGGGGTTTGTTTTGGTTATTTTCTCAACTCTCTAAGCAGTTTTTTTCTGTTGATAATTCCGATATTTTGCCCGGCATCTACTACCGTATAATAGAGGTATGGATTGCCGCGCACTTCAGCATATCGCCGTAACTGATTTCGAGTAAAGAGGTTAACCGTGATTTTATTGTCTTGTAGTCGGTTCAGTTCTGCTATCAGTTCCGGTGTGCCGTCTACCGCGTTTATGCTGTGAAAAAAACTCACTCGCTCACCGCAGAATCCCATATCAATTTTTTTCATTATTTGGTTAATTGTTTGGTTCATTTTTCTGCTCCCCTGCGGGGTTCCCTCTTCCCCCCCCCCTCCCGTGTTGGGGAGGGGGGGGTTTTGTTAATTGCTACCGTCTAAAAAACTCAGTCCAAATTGCCCGATGCCGTCACCGTTTTTTACCGCATTGATGATGCTACTCGCACGGCCTTTTGTCAGGTTGTAGCCGTCTGGAATTGCCACTTGTAGTGTTGCCAAATACTCTAGCTGTTTGTCGGTGACTGGGTGACTGTGCCAATCTGTGCTATTAGAATCACCGCTCTGTATGAATTCGGCATATTTTTTGCTGATGATTCTCCAGTCCTCATCATCTAGTTTATATGGGCCTGGATTGCCAGTTTTGAATAGGCCATAACCCAAAGCTTTATTCAAATTATATCGGCTGATTCCAGCTATTGTGTATACTTTTTGATTGCGTTCTAGTTCTAGTGTGTATCTCATTTTCTCTCTCCTGTTTATCTGCGTTTGTGTTCCTACCTTGCAAACAGTATACCATATCACGCACACCCTGTCAAGCAAGTCGTTGCCCGCTTGACTACTTATGATACTGTATGATACGTGAGGTGCAAAAGTATTTTTTGCGGGGAGGCGGTGAAAAAAATTGAGATTTGGATCATATCCCTTCAGCTGCAAATTCCGTCAAAATGTGATGCTTGACGGCGTCTGCGATTATTTCGGCAGCGCGTTTTTGCGTCAACCGGCCCCGCCGAACATCTTTGGCACAATCATCCCAACGGGCGGTGAGTAGGCTGTAGGCAAAAAAGCACTCGCGGCCTCCATCCTGATATTTTGCCATAAATGACTGTCGCTCCATTTGGTGGAGTTCGTAGCGCATTTCGTCTACTGCGTCTTTATCTGCCATTATCTGATCCCAAGTTTCCGCTACTGTTTTCATTTTGTCTCCTTAAAAAGAGATTGCCGGTGGCGGCAATCTCTTGGGTGATTATTTTGACTTTGCATACTCTTTTAGCAGCTTTTCAATTACCGCGCTCAAGTTGGTATCATCCTGCATTGCCTTGATTTTAGCGGCCTTGAGTATTACCGCATCAATGTGGATTGTGGTTCGTTTTTTCATTTGTCATCCTGGCCCGGACTTTCACCGGGCTTGTTTTTGATTTGTTGGCTAGTTAGCTCAGGCCAGCGATTTCATAAAATCGTGCTATGCCTTGATTTACAACTTTGGGAAAGGGGCAGTTGCCGTATTCGATTATCAATTTCTGGTAGAGCGATTCGCTCAAGTCGCTGTCAGCGGAGCCGCATTGATCTATCTTTTCAACAATATTAGCTTGTGCTTTCAGATCGTCGGATTGGCGGGCTTTGTCCATTTGCTCGCTCAATTTTGATAATTGGATTCTCAGTTTCTTGATGGAAGCGATCTCGTCTTTGTAGGTTTCCTGTAGTTCATTGTACTTTGCCATTTGATTTTCTCCTTTTGCCTTCCGGCTGTATGTTTCCTCTGTACCTTGCAAACAGTATATCATAAAAGCATAAATACGTCAATAGGCAATTTTTTTCCGTGCTATTATTGGCACTTTCACATAGCCTAATGATACACAACGTGCAAAAGTATTTTGACTTATTTTTTGGCGAAAATAATTGAGATTTGATTGAGAATTAAAAAAGAGCCTACCTTTTCAGGCAAGCTCTTTTTATCAAAAAAACTAGCGGTTGAGGGGGGTGCCCGCTAGAATTTAACAGGAATGAAAACGCGCCTCACCAACATCTCTAGCACGCTGTCGGCGATTATCTGGTGTCCTTTAGCGTTGGGGTGTCTGTCATCAGCGCTTATGCAATCCAGTCCACAGACGGAAAGCTCGCTATAGGAATCAGCCACGCTCACACCCAGCCGCGCAGCCTCGGCATAGATGATTTTATTGATACGCACAGCCTCGGCCCGCCGTGCAAAATCCCAAGCTCGCCAGGGAATAGCGACGAAAATCACGCGGGGCGTGACAGCGAGGGCTTGGCGCATTATCTGCGGTATTGCATCCTCAATGATAGTCTCTGGTTCCCTGCCATTTATCCAATGTATTCCAAGCTCGATTACAATGATGTCAGGCTGATAGCCTACCACTCGCTGCCATATCTCAAATGCACGGCTAAACGTAGCCGGACACCAGCGGTAGTGCCGTGCATTGCGAGCATCGGCCACCCGCCCTGCGAATCCATACCAAGCATCTGTTGGCCCGTCCAACATTCCGCGAGTATAGGAATCGCCGATAAATGCTATTTTCTCTGGCACAGGAGCGACACACAGAGCGCACAAAATTACTAAGGCAAGAATTTTATACGCCATATAAAGCTCGTTCCTGCTCAAAACTAGTGGCAATAATGGCATTGGATAAAAAATTGGCGTGCAGCGAGGCCATTGACTGCCGCCCGTCCATAAATTGCACCGTGCCTGCATTGGCGGCCCCGAGCTCAAAAATGCTATTGGAATTGAAAATTGTAGCCGGTACAGCCACACCGATTGTGGTTTCTACGCCGTTTATCCACACTGACAATTTCGTGCTTGGATTGTATTGTAGCGCGACGTGATACCACAGGCTATCGGCAAGCGTGCCAGTCGAGTCAATGGTAAAATTTGTCGCACCGTCTGTGGTGATTTGTCCGCGTAAAATGCCGCTATTGTGCCGCCAAAGTCGATATGCTTTTTGATTTCCGCCCGCCGTCCATTTTGACATAATAGATTCGTCGGCAGCAATTGCGTTTGTAAATCGTACCCAGCTGATAAAAGTCAATCCCCTCGCAGCCGCCTCGAATATGGTTTCATTACCGATAATGTCAGCCCATCCAGGTGCGTCGGCCCGGCTGCACGACTGGTTCACGCCGTCGGTGAAAATGTACGGAATTAGTCCGGTGTAGCCAGCCACCGCGCCATTATTAGCCGTCAAATCGTAGCCATGCGCTATGTCGGTGAGGTGCGGTGCAGTGTAATCCACTACGCTGGTAGGCCAAAATGCGCGAGTGCCGGGGAGGGCGTACCGATTTGATACAATGCGAGAAAAAGCAGCATAGTCTTCCCGGCCAATTTCGGTAGTGAGCAGCCGTTCCAAGTTTCTATTTTGTCTTTGCGTTTGCCTCATCGCTATGCTCACGCTGCCCTCCAATCGAGAACCGATCTCACACGCTCGCCGCCGTCCGGCGTGACAATAATTTGAACAGCACGAATAATAGTTTCAAATTCAAAATTGAGATACTTGGAGATCACTTTATCGCCCCAATTCCAATCAACACCAAAACGTGAGCCTGGAAGCGAGATGGGTTCGGCTGTAAATCTAATCACCGGCCTGTTTTCATCTATAGCTGAATTGGCGACATCTTGGATCGCATCGGCATCATTTCCCTGATTCATCGCGTGTACCAATGATTCGCGCCGCGCCCAGATCCCGCGTTTTTCTCTTGCTGAATCGCTTGCCCGCCTGAATATTTTTGCGCTGTCAATTCCCCGCCCGGCTGCATAGGCGTAATTGACACTATCAGCCCAATCCTCCGAGTAGGACGGATTGATCATATTTTTACGCTCTTGCGAAAAAACAACTTGGTTCGCACCGCTAGTCAAATCTGCGCCTGGCTGTCCGGTTTTGGTGATGAATTTCCACGTCATCGAATTAGAGCCGATCACGTCTGGCACAATATCAAAAAACACTTCTGTGCCGCCTTGTCGTGACATATTACTAATGATAATGAGTCTGCGCAGAATATCGCCCCACGCCCATTCGCCAGTGATTATCACGCCTGCCGCCAAATCTGCGGCAATGCTCAGATAATCAGATACATCCCTGTCTGGATCTGGTATCAAATCCTCTGTGTAAAGCGGATCGATATAGTTTTCATTGATCAAATCCTTCATTATATCATCTGCTTCATCTGCGGTTTTTACGCCGTGATGTGCAGAATTTGACAGATATGCCACAATGCGCCGTCTGAGTATGTCCATCATATCAGCGCCGTAAATCTCTATCTTTTCGATTGAACCAGAATGTGAGAACTCAAAGCCGTCTATATTGTATGTATTCCACAAAGAGCTTGCCCCACCCGGCGGCGTGCGCCAGACTTGCACCATAGTCGAATCTGGAATAATCAGATCGCGGCTGAAATTGACAGGCAAGCGCATTTCCAGCCGCCCGACATTATTGGCGACTTTTGAGCAGGTAAAACCCAAGCTGTGATTAAGCGGGCCAGCCGATAGCCTCACGCCTTTGCTATTCGTCATCCAAAGTTCATAATCAGCCATTAGTCAAAACTCCCATACGTGTCCTTGTATTCTGCCCACGCCGTTATTGTCGGTGCGCCGGTTACGTCTACAAAAGCGGTAATCTGGTTATCCCCGCTCAACAGTTCAAATGTTCCCGTGTCGCTGCCGGGCAGAATTGCGCCGGGTACGTTGCCAAAGTATGAGGATGTGATTGCCAAAGTTTCCAGGTTGATAGTCAACGTTTCGCCGTCTTGTAAATCGTAATCTATCGAAAGCGTCTTGCCGGTTTCTTCATTTCTAATCTGCTTGACAACCGCCGTTGTGCCGCCGGTGCGATAGATTGAAAATGTTGGCAAAGCGCGTTCTGTGCCTGAATTGGTGATGGTGGCGGAGCCGGAAAAATAGGATGTGCCGGTTGTTGAAAAACCAACCCAGGTATCGCGGGTATTGATTACTGGATCGACTTCTGATAGGCGTATGCCGCGCATAATCGCAGACCCAGGAAGCACAATATCATAATGTATCCAACTAAAACCATTATAAATAGCAATGCGATCTGCGTTAATGCCGCTTATTGTGGCGTAGCTTCCGGCAGCTATTATCTCGCCGGACGACAAAACTTGTATTTTCCATACAGTTCCATTTGTCCCTCCGCCCATACCGCTCCATTGGCCGCCGTCCCACTTTAAGATATTTAACCCAATCGGCCCTGTTATGTTTCCTCCTACATAAATATTATTTGCCTGATCGATGTCTACCGTGTATAGGATTGTAGATATCATTGACGACAAATCGCCAACTGCGCCCCACGCGCCATCGTACATTGCTACATTATCCGCAAGCGTTATGTTTCCAAGATTGTCAAATTCACCAACAACATAATATGTATTAGTTGTTGAAATTGCCACTTCTCTTATAGATACAATAGCCGCCGCCCCTGCATTTGGAACTCCAACAGCGACCCAAGCCCCCGCGCTTACATCCCATTTGCCGATATAATCCGCAGCAGCAACGCCAGCAAAATTTGTACCATCTCCAACAACAACAACGTCACCTTCATTATCAATTGCCACTCCATATAGTGCCGTTATGGTTGCGCCCGTACCAATTGCTCCGAATGTAGAGAAAGTATCGGCATCTGGATCATAAATAGCAAAATAGTCGGCATTTGCAACGCCCCCAGCATTTGTGAACGCGCCAACAAGATATATCAACCCATTAGGGGCTTCAGCAGCATCCCACACGCGGCCATTGAGCGCGGATGCACCATCTAAACTTGCCCAAGTTTGCGTTGACGGATCATATCTTGCTCCATAGTCGCGCCCAGCAACCCCGTTCAATCCCGTATAATCGCCAAAATAGTATACGTCCTTGTCGCGTGATACCAAAACGGCAAAAATGCTTCCGTTTGTTGTCGGATTCGCAGACAATCCCAAATCGTCCCATTGTCCGGTTGAGCGCAGCCGTCCCGCCAAATACCGAGTTGTCGCGCTATCATTCGTATCCAAACTAGCCGCGCTATTCCCAATCTCATAAAAATATGGATCATCGGCAAACACCCGAAGCGGTATCAATTCGCTGCACACAAATCGCCCATTGATACGCGCCTCAAGTCCAGACTCATAATGCACAGAGATTTTCTTTACAACCGCTGCGCCGGTGTAGCGCAGTAAAAACGGCTGTGGGCCGTCTGAGGTTTCCGGCACTGCACCCGGTTTGACGGCGTTCAGAAGTGCTTGCCTAAGTGCGTTTAGATTTGTCAGGCTTGTACCAATAAATTTTCCCATCAAAGAAAAACTGCGCTCGTGTACTTTAACGCCTTGCACCTGTCCACCGGCTGCCAGCGCATAGGTATCGCTAATATTCGTTATCGGCGGCACACCAGAATCTATCATCTCTGTGATGTGGAATCCAAAGTCAGCATCTAAATTGAGCCACCGCCCGCCCGCTCTGCTCCACCCAGATCGCATCGAGGTGCTGGCGTGCGCCGCTCCGTTCCACTCACAGCCAAGCTGCGTGCCGTCAACATGTGATGTCGGGTAATTGCCCAGCGTGACATTCACCCCGTCGATATAGAAATCTCCTGCGCCCGCGCCTGATTGACGAATATATAGCCGTGTACTGCCATTGGCCTCTGCTGCTGAAAATTCTAAGCCGTACAGATACCATGTACCGTCATAGTCTAGCAGTAAATCAGGCGCATAGTATGCAGCGTCATCAAGCGACCAATCCCACGCTGTGGGCAATGCGCCGCGCACTCGGATAGTGACATAGTGGATCGCATTTGTGAGTGCCGACAAAGTGACGCTGCCGCCCTCGTCGTCTCCTGCCGTTTGGATGCGTGCGCCGTAAAGCCCCACCCAACCGTATTCAGCTACCTGTGTCATCGCGCCGCCGCCCACAGCCGCAAAATTACCGACAATCTCAAAACTTGGATTCAATGCCATATTTGTGGCTTCTTCTGGTAATGCTATGTCCCACAATCCGGTTGTGGTGGTTGTGCTGGATGCCGCTATAGTGCCGCCGCCAAAATTATCAACTCGCGCAGTTGCGTTGGTGCTGACAATAGCAAGGTTTCCAGCTACGCTGTACGTTGCGTCTGTGCGTGTGCCGACTTGTACCCATACGCCAGTGCCTATCGGATTATGCCAGATTTCAAATGTGCTGCCGTCTATCCTCAAGCCGAACCAATCGCCGTCAGAAAAAACAACCGTGATTGGTGCGCCAATAGTCGTAAATACTGAACCGGCATCGGCGCGTCTCAATCGCAGATCATCACCCGCACCGTCATCACGAGTGAACGATAGAACATACCCGGCCACAGTTGCGGCTATGCCTGGATTTTGCACACGCGCAAAAAGTGACACGTCAAACGTATCAGCGGGGCGTGTCGGTACTTCCATATAAATCTCACAATTGGGACCATCTGTTCCCGCGTTCCAATACGCAGAATCAACGCCGCCGCCCACAGCCGCACCCTCATTGCTCTGAATTTCTATGCCGTTTCCAGCACCCGCGCCAATTACATCATTAGTCCAATTTGCATTTGGCGGCGTTGTACCATTTGCGCCGGTAAAAGTTTCTAGTATTCCTGTTGTTGGAAATGCCATGTCATATTTCCTTGCGATATTCGTTAAAAAAAGTTTGTGTTCTGGTTCTTGAACTTCGGCCACTGGCGCAATGAGTAGAATCATAAAAAGCGCAGCAAGCAAAACATTCCTCATTGCCCCACCATAGACTGCATCATTCTAAATCCACCGCTTGATTGCTCTGTTGACGCACGGCTGTTTATGGTTTGATTGAAATAGTTGTTTGTTTCGTTGCGCGGCTGTATGGTTACGCGCTCGCCACTGCTGACAAAAAGTGGGCCGAAAGAATCGTTCTCGAATCCAGGAGGTACGGTAAAATCCGCACCTTTGGCAAAGCCTCTGCCGCCTGCGCCGCCTAGCCCACCAGATGGATCTCCGGTGACGGCTGCTGCTGCTACTGCCTCCGCGCTCTCCCCTCCGAGTGTGCCGCCATAACCAGTTTTTCTCACATTGATTTCTATATCGACTTTTCTATTAGGAATAGCCGTGATACCATCTGATAATGTTTTTATGCCTGTCGTCCCAAGTTCGGCTTGCACAATCAATGCCGCCAATGATTCGTTAAAATGCCCCGCGCTGACTTTTCCCTCTCCTAGCCCCGTTGTCAAGTTCGTGATTCCAGTTGCGAGTGCCATAGATTCAGGTGTTGCCAATCCAAAAGCAAGCTGCGTCTCACTCACCGCCGCGTTGTATTGCCCGATTGAAATATCGCCTGCATCATAGGCGGCTTTTAGTTCGGTGATTGCCGCCTGTGCGATTTGTGCGCTTGATGCGTCCATTAGATTAGCCGCCAAATCTAACTGTGATGCTGCGAGTTCTTTTGTTGCCAGCGTCAGCGCGTCGTGCTCTATACGCAAAGCCTCTTGCGCTATTTTGTAATCTACCGCCGCTATTGCCGCATTATCCTGTGCCGCCATAGATTCCGCAATTGCCATACTGTATTGATCGAATACCGGCACAGAGTCACCAACCTCAGACTTTGAAATATTTAGTGCATCTTTATAATCATTTTGTGCCTCGACGGCATTACGAACTTTGATAAAATGCTCATCATAAGCATTGCTCAGTTCCGTCACTGGCGGGTATGCGTCCTCAACGGCCTTTCGTACCGCATCCGTACCAGCCAGGGCTTTGGCTATCGCCGGTGTAGCTGCGTCAAAGGCATTTTTTAGTCCCTTCCCCAACGCGCCCACGCCTTGCATTACCAAGCCAATCGGGGTCAGCCAATCAAAAATAAACTTGCCGACTTTTGACACCGGCTCAATCATCTCGGTAAACCCACTTGTGATAATGCCAATCTGGTTTATCGTCTCTGGCAAAAGCCTGATTCTTTCGGCGAGTCCATCAACCTCAACGCTGCCCAGCGCGATTTCAGCTATCATCTCGCCAATGCCCACTTTAGCATCATCAAATGCTGCTGTGAGTTTATCAACTTTCACTTTTGCAAGTTCGGTTGAATCGCCTAGAGTGTCGAGCGACTTTTGCCCCTCCTCCATCACGGCGATTTTGAACGCTTCCTCACGGCTCATATCTTTGGTAGCAGCTTGTAGCTCTTTGATGCGATTGCGTACTCTGCCGCTACTTATACCAAAATTGTCTAATCTTGGTATGCTTTGATTAGCTAAAAGAGCCGCAAAATCGGCCACCCTATCGCCCGCGTCCATAGTCTGGTCGCCGAGTTTAGTAGCCATTGCCGCGACACTGCTCATTTCATCAGCATTTGAGACAAGCCCCATTTGCAGCAGTCTCCCCGCGCCCGCCATAGCGTCCATTCTGCTAATCGTATTGTCGGTAGCGTCCACAAACGCGCCAAGCAGTTCAGTAGCACGCTCCTCAGAACCGGCGAATTTTTCAAATCTGAAAGCGGTGGCCTCAGATTGGACGCCTAGCTTGCCCAAATCCACAATCATCGCAGGCAGTTGAGCAACTAGATCGGTTGCCTTTTGCCCGATGCGCTCCATTGCACCGTCCAGGATTTTAGAGCCTTTGGCCGCCTCCTCTGATCGCTTTCCAAACTGCTCAACACCGTCAGCGGTTTTTAGCAGTATCTCACCGTTGCTTGTGACATCAATTTCAATTTGGATTTTATTTTTAGCTGGCACGTAATTTCCTCTTGAAAGCGTGTACTTCCTTTTCTGCGCTGTCGGTTTCCATCAGCCGTATGATAGTGTTATAGTCCTCTTGCAGAATTGCAGAGGGCAGCGCACCCGGAAACATCTTTGTGAGCTTCAGCAAAATAACCTCGCTCGGAGCGGGTATGGCATCTGGCGCGTTTGCCCACACCATTACCCGCGCTCTCAGTTTTTTAGGTCGCTTGGCCCGTGTCCGCCATACACAGCTTCAATCAGTCCTACCCACTCAAAAGTTGTTAGCATATCGAATGGTGTTGGTGCGTCTTCTGTCGTTTCGGTTTGTGGTTGCGGCAGCGGCTCGCCATTCTCATCAGCAAAATTCCAACCGATAACACGCTTTTTTACCTCATCAGCCGCCGGTTCTCTGGTCTCGCTGTACCTGTCGGCAATCGAAAAAGGCACGTATTCAATCCAAGAGTTTTCTTGGATCTCGTCTGTTTTCACACGGATCGACTTACGCCTAACTGGTTTGTTTTCTGGCATTTACTCTCCTAGCTTGTGATGGTGTCGCGGGTGATTGACGCGCTGCGCACCTTAAACCCAGCCATAATCACGCCGCCCTCGCTGGCATTATTATTTGGATAGGTGATGCTGGACAGTACGCCGTTGATAGTGTAAACCAGATCGCCGACATTGCCGCCACCGGGTGACCATCGTACACAGAAACGAGAGTCACAAGATACCGCCTCCCACGCCGCCAATATCAACAGCCACGCTTCGCCCACCGTTTCCGTGTAGACGATCACAAATGTAGCATCGAATGGTTGGAGTTTGCCGCCGTTGACAATCGCGCCCAGCCCTTCCAGCGTATACGCCTCACCGGTCAATCTGTCCTGTGTAATCTGGTCAAGTGATGTGCTGCTGCCTGATACGTCAGTCCACGAATCAACGCAACCTACGTCAATTTCAAGTTTGCCGCAACCCAGCGGCAGTGATGTTGATGTTTGTGCCATTATTACCTCCTGGTAATTATTTGTCTCTTCAACCGCGCCGTGTAGCCGGTTCTTTTATTCCGAGAACGTCTAGCAGTTCACACCGCCAGCGTTTCAATAAAGCCTCTGGCTTGCCTAGCTTTTCAGCCAGTTCTACCAGTGGCATATCTAACATTTCAATCGTGCCTATCTCGAATTTTCTCAGTGTGCGCTCGCGCCGTTTCCACCTGTCCGATAGTTGCGCCAGTGGTGGAGCTTGGTATATGGCAATCCTGCCACGCCGCAAAAGTGTCGCTATATTCTCTGGCTTGATTTTTGTCAGCGTGTGAATTGCTCCTTTTTCGATTGTGGCTTTTCCATAGGCTAGACTTATCAACGCTCGATACAACATCAAATCACCTCCACCGTTAAAATCACTTGTACGCCTGGATAAAGTACAGTCGCATAATCGAATACCACCCGCCGCACCTCAACCGGCCCCACAAGCTGTATTTGAAGCTGTCCGAAAGCATTGCACACGTCCTTCTCTTCCAACTTGTTCCAAATCAGATCGGCGAACCGATGCGTATTCCCCATATTCTCGTCTATGTTATTTCGCCTCTGGCAAAATGCGTCAATGTGAAATGTGAGTTGTCTCGCTCGCCTTGTCTTTCCGATCGCATACGCTGTGGTGTTTCCAAGTGTATCATAAGTCAAATCCTGCCAGTACACCTGACAAGTCGGCGGATCATTTATGCCCTCTGAAATTTCGTCATAGTTTTGCACTTGATGAAAGCCGTTTGCAATCACGGTGTCGGCGAGTTCGTCCATCCACTCTTTTATTGTCGTACAGATTTCTACAATGCTTGTCGTTCCCATTTATTTCTCCACTGATTTGTTGACAGCCCTTTCTATGATGCGCTGTATTTTTTCTCTGTTGTCCTCAAAGGCATCTGCAAGATATCTTTTTGCATTGATACCTTTTCGCGCTATGGCTCGCCGCGCACCTGCTGCCAATGCCCCCGCCAGCTTGAGATTGCCGCGCATTTTTCGCCGCGCCCACTGGAAAAGAGGTTTCCAGGGTGGCCAGAATGGACGTGTGCCGGTTTCTTGTGCCGCCATATATGCTTTGTTGCTGCCTACCACACCACGAATCACATTATCACGCACAAGCACATCTGGTGTGATGCTTGCTCTGCCTATTCCCCTATCAACCGGTGCGTTTTTCATCGCGCCACGTTGCACGACTAACGCGCTGCGTGCTACGCCCCGCACCACCGCACCACCGCTTTTGCTCAAATCGTTAGCAACTTGAATCATTTTCTTTTGTGTAGATACAAATTCGCGTTTCTCAACTCGCATGCCCATTATCGCCGCCCCGTTGCCGGTTTCACGTATCGGCCCGAGAATAAAATTGCTTTGATATCGGGATCAAGAACCTGCACATAAGAAATCTCACCAAACTCTGTACTCGCCAGACTATCAGACATCGCCCCTTGCAGCCGCTTGTACCACCGCGCCACCTGCATACCACAAGCCTCTTTTATTGTCGCTGGCGGTGTGATACTGTATCCCCACTTGGCAGTCACTCTCACGGTAGGTTGTCCTGGCCGCAAATGCCGCGCCGCATTGTGGCTCATTGAATAATCGCCGCCAAACGAATACCGCCCCAGGTAGCCACTTGTGAAATGGCTCTCCCCACCGTTGATATCGACTAGCAATAAATCATACGGTGTCTGGCCGAACAACGGCGACTGAGGATCACCTGCCCCTGGTATCCAATCGCCGTCAAGTGATACCGCTGTTGCTGGTGCTGTCCACTCTGTGAAAGTTGTATCCGAAATAGAACTTTTTACCTCGACTTTTTCAACCTCTGCATTTTCATCTATCAACAAATAGCCCTTGCCATTACCGACAAACAGCCGCGCAGTTGCTACCGTCAACGCCTCAAATCCGTCAGGATGGTTTGTCCAGTTGTTGATTGCAATTTCGGCGGCAGTTATCAGGGCCGTGATGATCGTATCATCATCGATATTCGTTTTGTCAATTCTCGCTCGCACTTCGGCGGCTGTGATATATGGCATTTTTACTCCTACACGTCCAGGTCGGTGTATTCGTGAATCCCAATGAAAAAATCAACTGTGCCGTCAATAGCATCGGCGGTTTCCTGCTTTGCTCTCGCCCATAGCAGCGTGTCGGTGGGCAATCTCGGAAATTTTATCAAAAGCGGCATAGATTTCCCGGCTGTTGGTTTTTCTGGAAAATCATACACCTCGGTATAGTCGCCGTCTCCATATCCCCCTGCGCCGGTTGCGCCCCAAGCGAATTGAATGAATAAAACTTCTTTATCTTGTGGCACATCAGTCAATAATATCCGATGCGGATCATAATGAGTAGAACCGGCAATTATTGGCGTATCGGCAGCGTCAAGTATTTCAGTCCACGCGCCAAACGTGCCCCCGTTGCCCACCGGCAGGGCATAAGGAGTCCATCCCTCAGATGCGCCCGCCAAACCCAACCAGCGTTCGCGGACGTGAAAATGGTGTTCGGTTTCCCAAGCCTCTTTTGCGCCTTTTCGCGCAAGTGCGACTACTGACGCGGTGCCAGCCGTCAACGCGCCCGTGTCTGTTTTGTTGCCCACAACATCACGCATCAAAATATTGGACGCGCTATCCGCAGGCGGTACAGCCAAATCCGCCGCTGAAACGCCGCCTGTGACTGGCAAGGGATTCGCCAAACTCACCGGCTCATCGCCAACTGACAACACTGCAAGCTGTGCAAGGGCATATACGCCTGTCGAGATTTCTTTTTGCAGCACTTTATCAGTTGCCGCAAGCTGTTGGCCTTGTTCTAATGTTTTATCTGCCATTATACCTCCACTGTTGGTACTGGATTCCCCGCAGAGACTTGCACGGTGCCGACTGCCGCAACTGCCAATATAGCTTTTGCGTATACGTCCGGCGATATTTCCACATAGAGCATTTTGTCTTTTTGTTCAAGCTGCTCATTTTGCTCTAGCTCTTTATCAGCCATTTTTCCACCACCTGTCATTTTTGAATATCCAGCCAACCTCGTCGGCAAGGTGTCCAGCGTACTTTGTCTCTTTTACAGCATCGCGTACTTGCTCCCAATTTATGAGCATTGATAGATCATCCTGAATCCCGATGCGTGATAGCCCTCTTGGCGCAATAGCAGATAAAATAAATCAGCAAACGGTGTAGCCGTCGCCCGTTTGCGCCATATCGAGCCGTGATGGATAGTCTCGCCGCGATCACAGTGTATTTCCGGGTGATTGCTCAGGCAATGCGCCAAGAACGTACCGCCGGTGCGGACATTTGCCAGGATGATGAAAGGCTTGGCTATGCGCTTTGTAGGATCATTGTCTATTTTTGGCATAGTTTTTCCATTGTGATATGCACGCTGCTTTTTGCTCTATTCAATCTTGGGACTTTGGTGTATCGCCACTTATACGGCGTGTAAAAATTGTATTCTTTGCCGCGCTCGGTGTCTGGACAAAGTAGATCAAAAACGCGCAAGCCAACGGGCCACCTGTGCGTCGGGTCGCTCCACGAAACATCGTGTTTCCAGTGTGGTAGTTTGACGTGAACGCTGCCGCCCGGCTTTAGGATGCGCCACAATTCATTCATAGATATGAGCAGGTTGTGATCGAGATGCTCTAGCACGCTGTCGGCAGCCACAAAACCAAACTCTTCATCTGCCCAGGGCCAGGGTAAAATATTCAAATCCCAAACTATATCAATTTCTAGCCTGTGCTTTGTGATGTCATGGTGTATCCATTCGTGCGTTGAGCTTTTGTGTATGCGATTTCCACAGCCAAGATTAAGCATTTTCATTTTCGCCTCTTTCTTGCCGCCGTAAATCGCCGCACCATATCCCACGCCTCCGGATCGGTTAGCCCCTTGCCCTGTGGAACTTGGCCTTTCCATCGCCGCGCCCGCCCGACAAAATGTAGCACCCCCGCGCTGCCTTCCACACCGGGTGGATATTGTTGGCCTTTGGGCGTGATTAGTGTATTCCACTCGTTGCACAGCCAGAATGTACGCAGAGGATCTGTGTAAAGTGCGCGTATCAATGCACCTTGATCGCGGCCTTTGTGTATCGCCCACTCTGAATACCACCGCTCGAAGAATCTCTTTGTCGCTGCACATCTGCGAAATGCCCACACCCCGCCGTTGATTTGCAGGCTTTCGGTTGTGCCTAGCTGATCAATGGTGGTGTGGTATTCGCGTTTGTTATTGCGCCTCTGAAAATGGTACATAGTCTCGTGCAGATGCGCATCCTTGCAGATAACGAACTCCCAGCCGTCTTGTAGAATATCAAAGTAGAATTTTGGATCTCCGCTGTGTATCTCAATATCAGCGTCCAGGTATAGCACGTATTTCCACTGCTTTGGTGCTAAATCGTATACTTTGAGCTTTGCAATTCTGCCGCCAATATCAGCATCTTTGGCCTGAATCGCTATGTGTTCATTGCCCAACGGCCTGTCCGAAACCAACGCCACAGGAAAGCCAGGCATATTTTCACGTATCGTTTCTATGGCACGTTTGGCACAGGCGCGCGCCGGTTCACCAAATGCTACCATATAAATGCCGTGATTGCCGTCTTTCAGTTTCGCGGTGTCAAGTTTTTTTCTGTCATAAAGTAGCGACTCAAACGCTATACGGTTGGCATCTGCCCACGCCTGGATGCTATGCGGGTTTGTTGCCTCTCGCAGTGCCTCGCGGTTGATGGTATCACGCTCCAAAATTGCCAACACCAACGCCTGAGATAATGACGCTTGATTGCCAGTTTGGTATCGGTATACTCCTAGCGTATCTGGTATTTGATCGTGCAGTCCCACCCCAGACGGTATCACCACCGGGCAGCCGGTCGCCATCGCTTCAAGGGTTGTCATTGGCCCGCCCTCAATTGTGGACGTGCAGACAAACACATCAAGTCCCTGATAGAATCGCGGCATTTCGGCCCATTTTCGCAATTTAGTTTCACACGGCCACCTGCGCCCACTTGCCGTAAACGTGGCGCATTTTGCAAAGCCTTTTACAAGCCGCCCGGCCAAATCTGCGCCTTTTCTGCCAGATTTGTACTGATAGCCAGCAAAACCCACAACCGGCTTGTGTCGTTTTGGCCTGTCGGCGAGTGTGAAAAAGCCTAGTTCAAGCGGCAGTGGTGGCGTGATAGTTTTGCCGTATTTTCTCAGAACTTTGGCGTACATTTGATTCATCGAAATGCGCAAGTCGGTGTCCTGCGCCACATCGTGAAACGCTTTTGCTTTGCCGCTTCCGGCCTCTTCCAAATGAGTGAACATCGTGGCTGTTGGTGTTGCTGAAAATTCAGGGTGTTGTAATCGTTCAAAATATGCAAGCCAATAGTTCAAATCGGCTGCCGGGTTCGGCTTGCGTGACAACAGCCAGCCGTTACGCTCTGCGAGGTGTCGTGCAAAGCGAGGCAATACGCGATCATCTAGGAAGTTTCGGCATACAATATTGACGTTCAACCTCTAGCCCTCCCAAATAAATGCTCAATCAACGCGCCACCATTCCAATCCCTACCGAGTAGCCAAATATTCACCGGTGCGGTACACAACGCTCTTAACAATGCGCCCTGGTCTTGTGACTTGAATTTCAACCACTCCTCGCGCCACGCTTCAAACATCGCTTTCGTTTCTGGCGACTTGCGAAAAAAGAAAACGCCTGCTTGTAATTGTAGCACTTCATTCGTACAAGCCACCTCAATGGTTTCGCGCTTGTCCTCTTCTGTGCAGTGCCATAGTAGGCGGCTGTGCTGATTCTTGCTTGCCGTCATTACCACGTCCCAGCTGTCCTGTAAATTCTCAAATCCTGCCGATATGTCGCCACGAACACGGGTATCAGCATCTAGGTACAGCGTATAATTGAATGGAGTCCACAAGTCCATTGTTACTTTTGCCCAGCGTGATTTTTGCATATCAGTCAAGCCCTCGTCAAGCCCTGCAAATTCTTTCGGTAGGTGTGGGGCAAAGTCGTCAAATAGAAATGTGTCGATGGTTGAGTGTTCGCGCAATGCTGCAATGGCGAGCGCGGCCTGCTGTCTGGCACGATTCCCAAAAGCGATAAAACACACGCCTCTTGTCATCTGGCCCGCCTGCCCTTCCAAGTGGTGGGTAATGCGCATATCACAAGCCGTGATTGATACAAAGCCCTCATAAAAGCCAGCTTATCGTCTCCGCTTTGCCGTTCACTTTTCCATAGTTCCAAAAACGAGGTTGTCTGCGGGCATCGCCGCACATATACCAGCCGTGTATCGTAAATAGGAACACGCAGATCGTGAATAACACTTTTTGTGCATGCACGCTCCCCCTCATTTCCTACATCTCGCGCCAACTGCTGATAATTCCACAATGGCGCGGCTATCTGCCAGCCCGTTGTCAGTCGGTGAAATCCTACTACCGATAAATCGAGTCTCAACGGGCAAGCAGAATCATAAAGCAAAGTTTGGGGGAACTCTAGGCGCAAATCACCGCCGACAACGGACAGGCCAGGGAAATGAGAATGTACGTGGCTCGACACCTGTCCAGCGTCACCACGATACACCACAATCCCGCAGTTGTCCAAGTCGGCGATAATCTCTTTTTTGATGTCAGATCGCGGCACTTCTGCGCTACCATCGGCGAGCCACTGCTTGGCCTGCATTTTGCCAGTTTCCACCCAGTCACCCGCAAGATAGTGCGTGCCTGTGCCGCCCTCAAATACAATCTTTGGCGTTTTGAGTTGCACCCAAACTTTGCCCATTTACGGTATGATCTCCGTCCAGTCCGTGACTGGTACAGGATTGTAACGAGATGTGATACCCCACAAAATCAGGCTATATACCACAACATCAACACCTACTACTGGATTGACGCGGACGAATGAAAATCCGCCATTCACATCCAGTTCCTCAGTGCGCAGTTCAATCGCCACCAAGTCATCGCCATCACCGCCTGTCTGTGCAAGCTGCGTGATCGCCTTTCCAGCGATAGCCTTCGCGCCAGTTCCGGCCACATCGGTCGCTTGCTGCAACGCAGCATCAAGTGTTGCGCCCTGTTGCATTCCGCCAACATTCAGAACCAAAATGGCGCGGTGGTATCGCTCCATATTCACCCAGCCAGTGGGGTGCGCCCCAGCCGCATAACCATCCGGGGCCTGAACAGCAAGAGGCACATGTACCTCTGTAAATCTTTCTGTATAACTTCCAGACATCGCATCCTCCTTTTAGGTCACTATTTCGCTGTCCAGGACAACAAAAGGTGAAATTGTAGTCGTGCCATCAGCCAGGGTAATTACCGTTGAAAGCCAGGGCTGTCCGTCCACGCGGTGAACGGCTCGCCACGCGGTCAGGTCATAGCGGAAGCGATAGTGCTGCGAGCTATCAATGGTTGTCATTTGGCGGTCACCCACCAAATAATAACGCCAGTCAGCCAGCAAAACATCACCACGAGTGCCCAATACCGGCAGCTTTTCAGTCCAGTGGATCGGGAATCCAAACAGGTTCATTGGCATGCCCTCGCGGGCATTATCAATAAACACATAGCTCGGATTTCCCGCTGGGCCGTTCAGCCCCAAGATTTGTGGAATCAAACCGCGATTGATGTGCCAGATCGGACGTTCGCCGTGATGTGCGGCCAACATATCAAATAAGTCCCCGATAGCAACTGCGCCAGCACCAAGTCGTGGTACTCGAACAGTAGCCGCGTGATCGATAACTCCATCCGGCTGTCCTGCACCAGTGCCGCGCAAAAACGTGTATTCCTCTTCCCACTCAATTGCACCGCCCCAGCCCATCGGGCCAGATAGCACCGCCACCAAGCCCACAGCTTCATCATCAAGCAATTCGTCCGACGCCTCGGTGTAGCATACCAGTTTGTGAGCTACAAGCGCAATCTGTCGGAAAGCGGGTTGTGTTTCGTCTTTTTCGGTGGCTTCTTCTGTCCAGGTCGCCACGATGCCGCCGTGCATACGGGTTTGTCCTCCGGTTGTGCCGGTCTGGTCAAGCGTCGGGATAACCACCTGTCGGCGACGCATTGGAATAATGGTCGCACGTTGCCGGATCGGGTTTGTTTCGTAGGCGATTGCTAAAAGCTCCTCGCGGAACTCTGGCGGCACAAGGAAACCGCCAGACGCACCGACGCTTTCTACAAGGTCTTTGCGATGTGACTTTTGTGCTACCCACACTCGCTCTTTTGTGTCTTTTTCGGCGGGATCGGTGAATGGTTCGCTGTCGGTGAAATAAGGATGAATGTTTTTTGCACGAGGCTTGTAGTATTTATAGTTCTCTACCAGATAATGCCCAAGCCCGCGAAAGTTCTGCATTGTTCTTTCGGTAGACTTGCCGTCAGGCGGCGCGTACACCTCGGCCAATGCCTTTTCCATATCACGCAGTTTCGCCGATTCTGTGCGCAGACGCATACCCTCTTTTAGAAGGCTGTTACGCTGGTCAACGTCCTCGGCTGAAAAGTCCTTTTTCATTTGAAGCCCTTTTGCCTCGTTCAGCATTTTCGTGCCTTCGGCAAAGAGTTCTTTAGCTGTTTTCATTTTATTGTACCTCCTCAAAGGTTTGTTTTAAATATTGATCTATGTCAACCAACGGCGGCTGCGCATCGGTGGGTGGGGATTCCCCCGGCCCGGCCTCGCTGTCGTGTTGGTGAGTTTCTTTTTTTTGTGGTTCTGTGCCCGCGCTTGCGCCTTCCGGTTCGCTCTCTTGCTCCACCTGCGCACTTGGCAATATTGATTCTAGCTGTTCTAGTTGCGCCTGCACGCTGTCGATAATGGAACGCATACGCGCCTCGTTGCGGGCAGATATGGCGCGGCCCGCTTTCGGTTTGTCTTTTTCTTTCACCAGCGTGGTACTGGTGGCCTCGTTCATTCCAAAAATAACAGGCGACACCTCGTATAATTTAATTGTGCCGATATTGCGGACTATGATTTTTTGATTGTCTTTAGTTTCTTCTACGTGCGAGGTGTCGAAAGCGTCATAGGCGAATGACCATTCGGTGACAAGACCGCCCTTGATGCGCTTAAAAGCTGCCGCGCTTCGGTCATCGTCTAGCATAAATTGAGCGGTGATTTCTGCGCCGCCGGTGGCATTGGGGAACGCCTCAAGTGTTTTTGCTGGCAATTCCACGCGCCCGACTTCGCGCAAAGCAATAGTTTTTGCTATGGCATCGTTTACAGAGTTCGTATTGTGGTTATCAAGCACGCGCACCTTATGCCCACGCTCTGTTATGGTTTTGGCAAACGCACCCGACTTGATACGGTCGTTGCCCTGGTCGATGTTGCCAGTCACGGCAAAAATGGCCTTGACTATGCCCTGCTCCTCATCGGCCTCGGTGATGATTGCCTCAAATGTTTTTCGCTCTCTGGTCATATTGTCTCCTCAAATCAACATTCAAAAGTCTTTTATGCCCTGATAAACTACCGGCTAGGGCTGTTATATCGCCTACCTTTAGCCTCAGTTCATTGTACCACATTTCGCGTGTCCATTGCAAGTGTTTTACCACGACGGTTCACTGCTCACCTCCGGCTCTTCATCTTCATTTTGCCAAGTTGCAATGAACTTTGTCCCACTGCCCCCAGGCCTCCATTCGCCTTTTACCATTTCCTGCCTGTATTCGTCGCCAACTTTCACCACCGCGCCCGATTTGCGCCAGCCTTGCAATTGCATTTGTGCTATAGCTACGTCGAGATAGGATAGGGTGGGTCGGGTTATGGTTTTTGTTTTCATTATTCATCCTCCTCAAAAACAACCGGCGCAACACTACACCGGCACTGTGCTATTTCTTTTACATGTGCGCCAAGCGAACCATCCAGCGGGTACATCATTTGTTGCCCACCGACTATAAACGGCTCGTCAAGCGGTATCGGGCCAGGATTGCCACCCTCGATATATTGCGCACCGGCCCGGATGTGAGTTGGCCTGGTGCGATTGTCATTGGTAGATAGCCACTCCTTCAACTCCACCACTTCCCAAGCCTTGAATAGCTCAAATGAACCGGCATTTGCGGCCTTCATTGTCTCTGTTCTGGCGATATTCTCAAGCCTGAATCGAGGCAGGCGTTCCATAAACCACGCCTTTTCCTTGTCGCTCAGTCGCATGCCGTCAACAGAGAAACCCTCTGTAGTGTATCGCTCAAAATTCAAACTAAGCTGCCGCCGCATCTCGTCAACTGTCCAGCCGTTTGCATCAGCCTGCTCTAGCAGTTTCGCCAAGTCAATTCTTGTGGTATCGAGTATACCATCACTGAAAACGTCCAGGTATTTGTCGAACCACTGCTTGAAAAACTCTTCCTCATCCTCTAGTACCTCCGGCACAAATAAATTTCTCACATCAAATTGGATGCCCATTTCGGTATTCCAATTTTCGGCGGTATCAGTCATCACCCCTTGAATCACCGGCGTAAACTCTGTTTTCCAATTTTCGGGGGCGCCATTTTTAATGTACTCGTCCCAATCAATCTTGATTTGTGTCCAGTTAATTGTAGCTTTCTGTGATAGGCTGCGCTGTTTGGCTCGATTGAGTATCGCCAGCAGATTCCGCTCATCAACGTTGAAAGCCAATTGTGTTGCGCTTTGGCCTTCACTCTCCCATTCTTGGGCGGTATCATCTATAGCCTTCCAAGCTGCCTCCCGCCGTTCACCGACTAGCGAACGACTTTTTTTTTACGAAATGGTATAATATCTTTTCGGGTATCTTCGTCAACACTCGCGGGTGACTGCACAGTAGGGGTAATAGTAGATCCTGCGGGCAGAAATGCGCCGGAAATATAGCCAATATCGCCGCCAGGAATAGGCGGTATCTGGATACCAACCTGAGAGAAAGCCATATTCGCCGGCGTTCCCATTTGCCACATTTTGAAGGCCGCGTCCGTCTGCTCGATAATGTCGCCTTGCAGGATTGCCACCGCGCTCAAGTCATTTTGTACGAATACGCCGCGTTCTGGCTGATTCAAAAAGTATTGATCTTCGATTTCAAATAGTTTTAGCTCTGGCAACAGGGTATCAGTCCAGAACGCCTTTTGCGCCTGTTCATAGTTTGAGTAGGTTGAGCGATTCAGCCCCAGCCGTGAACCAATGAGGATAAGTGGCACGCCAAACGGCATTACAATACGCGATTCGTTGCGCTTATCTATTCCCTCGAATCCCATCTCGTCAAAGTTGCTAGATAGTTTCTTGATTTCAACGCCGTGATCCAGTACCATCGGCTCAAACCAGCCCTCAATACCGCTATACAATTCTTTCCATCGTTCTTTCAGCCGTGCAGCAATTGGATCGTTCAATGAGTTCTTGGAAACCAACGCCAACATTGGCATCATTCCCCTATCAAAAAAGCTCTTGAGGAAATATGTCACCCGATTATCAACGTCTGTGTTTCGACCTCCTGGTGCAAGTGGCGATAATCCATACCCCATACCTTCAAGTGGATCGCCTGGATTTGGTAATTTAACGTGTGCCATATCGTCAGGTGTAATCAAAAACGCCTTGCCTTCGTCTATGCGTGCCAGCTTGTCCGGCGTATCTAGTTTCGCAAATGCGCTCGTGCCTTCTGGCGTGTAAATATAGCCAATCACCGTGAAAACACCGTCAACTTTTCCAGGCAAAATGAAAACGCGGTCAGGTCGCATATTATAAATTGCCTCAATCTCGCCGCCCGCGCCACGTGACATAAATGAATAGTTATTGCCGGACAGGTTCAAGTACACAATGCGCTGCATAAGAAATTCAATCCAGGACTGGTGTCTGTTCGGCCTTGCAACAAGCATCGAAAGCGGATCGTCTGGCGGCAGTGGTTCAGGATTGTTGACATCGCCGGTGTATGCTCGCAGCAGGACGGTAGACGCTGCGCGTGCTTTGTACATTATGGCAGCATAAATCAGGGCGTTGAGGGAAAAGCCCTCACGCACAAAAGCATCATAATTCGTCATGTTCCACTGCGGTTTGCCAGTTCTCCACGACGGCCAGAAGAACGGGCTGCTTGTTGGTGGTGCTGCTTTGAATAGGTTTTTAAGTCGTTGTATTATTGTCATTGTTTTTTTCCTACCACACTCCCACTCCACTCCCCACAGCCACCAATGCCAAAGCCCCAGCCGCTATGCTGTCGGGCAAATGCCCGCTACCGTAAACGTCATCAACCGATGTGTACAAATGTTCGCCGTGCATAAAATCGATATGAGGTGATACGATTTCACCGCGCTCTATAGCTGATATGTAATTAGAGAGCATATCGCTACGTTTTCGTCCTGCCATAATCACGCCCTCGCTGTCAGCCCACATATAATCACCGATCACGTCACCCAGCCCTGTTTGATCGTGGGCTGATTGTCCGCTGTAAGTCTCGATTCTCTTGGTGTACTTGCCCACCATCACCGGCCAGGGTAGCCGCCCGCATCGTTCAAACGCCACTACTCGATAGGGATCGCAATCGGTGCGCAGGGTGATAATCACCGTCCAGTCCTGTTTTTTGGCCCAATCTGCACCAGTCGCATATTGTGCGTTCTCTTGTGGCGGTTCTGCGATTATCAATTCTCCGTTGTAGCCTGCATACTCGCCAAGTTCGCGCTTGAACATTTGCTTTACTTTTTCTGGTGCAATGGCTCGGCTTTCTGGTGATGGGTCTTGCAGATCGTATTCTGCCTCCCACATTGCAGCGGTTACATCTTTGCGTTTGGCCTCTACTTCTTGCGGCGTTAGCCACCCGCCAGGCTGCGCGCTTGTCTCCTTATAGCACCATATTTTTGTATCCCACCCCTTTTCCTTAGCACGTTTTAGAATCTCTGTCATCGTGCCGTTGGCGTATTGATGAGTAGAACTGGCTACCGTCTGCTGCGGTATCAATACCCCGTCTCGCGTTTTGCTCATCGGCTGCCCCATCGCCGCGTCAAAAATGGTTATGTCCATTTCGTCAATCTCGTCAAGTCGTAATTTTTGCGGGTGTGGGCCCCGCACACTACGCATAGATGCCGCCAAAGAGCGAATCGTGTTGCCGGTTGTCAGCACCGTCTCGTGTTTGTATGGCTCACTAGCCAACAAATGAGAGGGCGCGGACTTTCGCGCCCAATGCTCGATGTTGTATTTTAGCACGTTATCAGACTGCTCACCAGAACCACCAAGTATGTTTACATCGGCCCTGAGCGTTACCGCCTCAGTCAATCCCAAGAGTGCCAAAAGATAAGACTTGCCCCCAAAGCCCCGTGACGCTTTCCACACCGACACGGTATTTCTTGCAAAATAAGCGTCGGCAAAAGCCCGCCAGGGTGTGGTGTGATTTGGGCACACTTGTACGTCGGGAATAGTTGCGCCCCAGGCTGCTTTTACAAATGCTTTCAATGTTGACTCTTTGGTGATTGGCAGCGTGAAGCGGTGCTCAGTCGGCATCGTTGTACTCGATTATGACTAATGTGTTTTTGGGTATCAAGTCTTTGCCTTCCGCGCCGGTGATTTCTTGGCGTTCAGTATAGCCGCGATCTTTACCTTTTGTCGCCAGTCGGTATTTGATAGCGGGCCAGTGTTCCGCGTTTATCATCTGCAAGAATTTGGATTCGGCCAAGTCGGTTGCTTCTTGATCGGCTTGATCTAGGGCGCGTTGAACCGTGATATATTTTTTGGCATAGTTGCAAATGGTTTCCCTGCTGCAATGCAATTTTTTGGCAACAACGGCCTTTATGCCGCCCGTGCCTTTGCAAGCCTCTATAATTTGCTCTGCTGTGAATTTCTGCGGTTTAGTCATATTTTGTAAATTCTGTCAATATATCCCAAATTATATCCCAAATTTTATCCCAAAAGGGCGCAGTTAAGGCCCATATCTGATAATCTCTTGACATTCCGCATACTATGGTATATAATATGTGGAAAGGAGAGACATAAATGAAACAAGACTACACGATGATTAGAAATTGCAAATCTTGCGGAAAACCATTCAAAATTACAAGCTCCAAAAACATACACTGCCTGCCCTGCCGTACCAGTCACTGCGCTGTATGTGGCAAAAAGATTATAAAAAGCCTCACTGACACAAGAGTAACCTGTGTCCAGTGTCGAGGCAAAGCCAGATTGCCGCCAATTCTTACGTGCAACTATTGCGGAAAGAAATTTCCACAGAGAGGAGGCGTCTTTACTAAATATTGTGGCAATGAGTGCCGGTATACAGCCGCAAGAAAAATACACACTTTCCCGAATCACAGAACGTATGAATATAAAAAATGGAGACGGATTGTCTTTAAGAGAGATGATTATAAATGCCAGCACTGCGGCAGCGAAAAAAGCCTCCACGCCCACCACGTCAAAACAATGAGAGAATACCCCTCCCTTGCCTATGTCGCAGAAAACGGAATTACTCTTTGTTGGGCTTGCCATACCATAGCGCACGGCGAGAGACCTATGAATCCGATTGGTGCAAAAAAGCTCAAGTGCGCCGCTTGCGGAAAAACTATCACAGGCAGGGGTAAAACTCCCTACTGCCGAAGCTGCGCTTTGCGCAAGTCTGAAAAGGTAAAAAAAGCTAGGTCTTTGCGTAATCGTGGCAAAAACGGTCAATTTATTTAACCTCCAAAAGAGTACATTCTAACCCCATTCCAGAAAGCCGTTCAAGGCAAACTGAAACATACTTCTCTGCGATTTCCATTCCGTAACCGGTGCGGTTGGTTTGCTCGCAGGCTATCAATACGCTTCCGCTTCCAAGAAACAAATCAAGCACGTTCTCGCCGCGCTTGCTAGAATTTTGCACAAGTCTTTTTAGAAGATCAACAGGTTTCATTGTGGGGTGCAAATCGCTTTTGTGCGGCTTTGGAAACTCTAGCACCGATGTCTGAAAATCTCCATAGAAATGATGGCCGCCTTTTTTCCAAGCATACAATATCGGCTCGTGTTTGTAGGCATAATCAACACGCCCTAAAACGTGGTTGTTTTTAACCCATATCAACTCGTGGCGCGGCTCAATTCCCGCACCGTCCATCATCATCATCATCATCATCTGGTCGCCGCCTTGCGGCATAAAACAATAAACAACCGCACCCGGCGACATATTCTCCGACATCTGAAAAAATGAATCTTTCCACATTTTTTGTATTTTTGCTTTGTCGCCTTTTTCTAGCTTGTCGCCAATTATATCTGTTTGGATGTGGCTGCCCTTGCCAGCCACATTAAGGAATTTATTCTTGTCGGCATAATCCACGCCGTAAGGTGGATCAAGCACTGCAAGCCGGACGACCTCTCCCTCCATCAGCCGCCCCACATCTTCCGCGCTCGTAGAATCCCCACACATAATTCTGTGCCGTCCAGCCGTCCATATCTGGCCTCTTTCAACCCCCCACTTTTCCAACAACACTTCAGCCTTATCAACCTGTGCGCCTGGATCGGGTTTCTCCTCATCGCTTGGGAACATCTCGTCTATTTCAATATCGGTAAACAGCCCCGACAGGTCCAGCCCCTCCCCAATATCAATCTGCAACTCTTCCAAGTCAAGCTCGAACCCAACCTCACTCACCCGGTTATCAGCATACGCCATTAACCGTGCCTCTTCATCGGTTGTCAAGTCCAAATCGGTTCGCTTCACCGCTACAAGTTTTGTGCCGTCTGTCTCGACAATGATCACATCGTCAAGCCCGATAGCCCCCGCCGCCTCTGCGGTTTTGTTCCCTGCAATGATGCGGCCTTCTTTATCAATGAGAATTGAACGCCCGGCTCCCAAGTTGCGCAGGGAATAGTCTAGCATATACGTTCCGCGCTCTGTGCCAGCATTGGCGTTGCGGCTGTCTGGTATCAAACTTGATAATTTCGCTTGTTCTATTTTTTCACTCATACCAACCTCACCACGACGGATGCTGACTTGCCAGATAACCAATGCCCAGCACCACGATAATCACACAAATTGCTAAAAGCCCCCGGTTCATAATTTCCCCCACCAAACACTTTTATCCACTGCCCACCAATCCAACACCGCCGACAGCCCCGCCAACCCCAACCCCTCGTACATTTCCCGACTCATATCCAAAACGATAGGATAACACCCGGTAGCCTGCTCGACACAATGCCCTGCGAAATAGCCAGTATCCAAAATTACGGCCCTGAATCGTTTGCTGTTTGCGCTGCCTGTTACGATGTGGTGCAGCAGGTGAACTTGCCCAGCGTCTACCGCCACGAATGGCACATTAATTTCATCGTACCAATATCCTGAGCGGGTGACATTGCCTGAATAATGATACCACGTGGCTACCTCTGGCCCTTGCGCCTGGGCGGGCGTGCAGAGAATTAGACTAATCAGGATTAGAATAGCCCACCTCACCCGGCGCAGCGGGAGAACCGCGCCGGGCTTGGGGAGAAACGTGAATGGATTAGTCATTTTGTATTTCATCTATCAGCATCTGTGTTGTACCGCTCGCTACTGTAATTTTGTCTATCATTCTCATCGCAACCTCTTGCGTATGTTCAAGCGTGGCACGCAATGCCGTCAAACTCTTTTTGAGCGTTGGCGCATCCGGCAAATCTTGTACGTTCAAATCCCGCACAACACCTACCGGGCTGCGTATCAAAATCAATGCGGTTTGTACGCCAGTTCTGAGCTCACTACCGGTTTGCTCTAGTTCGGAAATGGACTGTTGGAGCAATTCGATTAGATCTGTCATTTTTTGCCAGCTTCGAGATACGTACCTAGTGCTACACCCGCCCCCACTCCGCCACCCGCCAGCAATGATGCTACAAAAAAACTCGCTGCGTCTTCTCTTGTATTGCCCATCGCCAAAAATATGAACGCGCCAACGATAGAACAAATCAAATGCCCGGCGGTATAACAGGCTATACGGGCTGTTGGTGTGTCGAATGGCCTGATTATTGGCTCTCTGAATTGGTGCCCTATGATTCCGGCAACGACACCGCCGGCTATTGTGATTGGTACTTTAATCACTTTTACGCCTCCCATAGCCCAATTCCCCCCGCGTGAGTTCGTGTTGCGCGTCTATTTTTTTCAGTATATCAGACTGCCCTTTGTGCAATTGAAAGAAATTCTCAATGCTCTCCTCAAAATGTTTGCGCTGCCCAGCGCCCTGCGCCTCCAAATACCTCACGGTGGCATCGGCCATCTGCGATACACTGCGCATCATTTCCACCATTTGAGCGTTTCTGATTTCGCGCGTCTGTTCTCTGCGTTCTCGGCGAGTAACGTCTCGCCACACCCCCCAAAGCAAAAGCCCCGCTGCGAGCAATGCTATAACGAGGGTGATGATTTGGAATAGTGACATTGACTAGTTCAACTTTATAGGCTCTTTGGTGACAAATCTCAAAATGATACCAACAATCGCCACGACTGCCCCCGTAATCTCTAATTGTTCGGCGGTCGGCTCAAATCCACCAAAACCAAAAACGCCAGCTATAGATACAAGCAGCGTTAAAAGAAAAAACCAGAATGTTTTAGACTCCCAAAACTTTTTTGCGTCCATATTTCCTCCATTTCTATTCAGCCCCACCCCACGAGTTGTGTCGCCAGCCCTGATTTTGCAGAGTGTGAGGCGGGGCGTAAATCTAGTATATCACAAACGGAATCGAAAATCAAGATAGTGGACATAAAACACAAACCCGCCTGTGTCTACTCAGGCGGGCCGTGCTTTGCGCATTTTGAAAAGGAGTATTCAAATGTCCAACATAACCAAAAACAGAAATTGACAGGAAAGCAATTAGAACCTGTCACCTACATAGTATCATTTTTGGGAGGGGTTGTCAAGAGTAATTCAGCTTTGATTTGGTTGGAGCGAGTGCCAGCCGCCACGCTTGGTATATTCTGCACGTAGCGACTCCTCCCAGATTTCAAAATCCTTCCAGTTTTTTGTGTAGATCACCTCCCCATATTTCACAGTCGGCGGTTCTGGCTTCCAATTTGCGCCAAGATAACGCGATATCTTAAATTGTCCGCTTTCTGGATTTGCACCCACCACAATGTAAACCGGAGCTAGATTCATCCATTCATTATATTGTATCGCCTCTGAAAACGTCACTTTGTCACCTGAATCTTTATAATCTAAGTACGCAACTGTTCCCGGTGGTTTTTTGCTAATTAAACACAAGTCGCCGTCGGTGGCATAAAAATACTTGTTTATGCTTTTGTGCATACGCTTAAAAACATCGTGCTTTTTTGAACCTTCTAAATTTCTAAGTTTTTCGTCCATCCATTCTCCTTTTTTGCCCGCTCAAGATATTCCTTTGAAATGTCAACGCCAACCGCATCATAATCAAACATCAGCGCAGCTTGCAATGTCGTGCAACTGCCTGCAAATGGATCGAGTACTGTCACCCCCTCGCGCCCGACTGCGTCAAGACATTTTCTAGGCAATTCGCCACAAAATGGAGCGGGGTGCCAAGTCCCTGCCACCGGCCCGTGAAACTTCCATATCGTGGGCATTCCAACCGGCCGATCTGGTAACGTTGGCTTGCCCTTTGTCATCCAATAAATGCGCTCATCGTGGGGCCAGAACAAAGATGCGCTGTGGTTGTGCGTGCTGCCTCTGTCCCAAATGATTTCTTGACGTATTATCCACTGGTTGCCCTTGTCGAGTAGCCATTCAAAAGGAGAAATAACGCGGCCGTTTTTGTTTCTGTTTTTGTGGTTGTAGAACAAAGACGCGCCGGGTTTGGCGACTCTGTACATTTCTTTCAGGCAAGCGATTTGCCACGATTGGTACTCAAGTTCTTTCATATCATCTATATATCCAATCCCGTCACCTCTGGGCGTTCTACCGTCGCCGCCCATAGGCCAGCTTGACGCGCCCAAGTTGTATGGGGGGCTGGTAATGATAATGTCGATTGTCTCGCTTTTTACTTGGGGCATTGCGTGGGCTTTGGCAACTATTATGCGTGGGCTTTTTGTGGCAGGTGTTGGGGTTGGGCGTGGCTTTTCTTTTCTGATTTCTCTCTTAGCTGCCTTGATTGTCTTTTCGCCAGTAGCCACCGCTACCACCAACGCCGGATCGCTTTCTGCGAGCTTCGCCGTCTCTTTGACTTCTTTTTTAGTCATGCGCACTTCGGCGGAAAGAATAGCGTCCCGTGCCTTTTTTCCGGCCACCTCTTTTATCTTGTCAACCGCTTTGGCATATTCCGCATCTCGTTTGACTGTGGGTGCTGAAACGCCGGTTTCTTTGGCTATGCGCTGGGCTGTTGGGAGTGGCAAAAGATCATTTTGATCTTTTGCCAAATATTGGTTTCCCCTATTGCCGCCTTGCTGGAGCTTCTCCAATTCATACTGCTTGCCCCGACAATACGACAGATATTGAGGGGTGTTATTTCTGCGAGCTTGCTGGTTTCGATACATCCAAATTTTAACCGATATTCTATCGGGCAAGTCAAGGTTGACGGTTTTGTATTCTAGGTTGTGTTTTTCTGCAATTCCAAAGCGATTATGCCCGTCAACTAGCAAGCCACGCCAAACCACAAGGGGATCGCGTATGCCCTCAAACAGTATGCTTTTCTCAAGTAGACTGTATTCTTCTGTTGTTAGCGTTCTCAATAAATCTTGAAATTCTGGATCAATCTTTGGTATCATTTCAGCCTATCCATTCCGACAAAACATCATATAGTTCGCCGTCGCTTTTTGCTGGATTTTCTGCCAGTTCTTTTTGTGCGCCAGCTATTCCGTCTTTCAATTCTTGCACTGTTCGCACTTCAAGACAGTCCTCTCCCAAAACCGTGCGCATAAAAATGAAAAGCCCGTTTCTTGTTTCGGCATGTATAATTCCGCCAAAGTCGCCGCCAAAACATTCATCAATTACAGATTCTTCTTCTCCCGTCAAAATAGGCGGCGTTTTTATCGCCTTCAACTTTTCTGCCGGCGAATCAACCTCTTTAATTCTGCCTTGCTTGAACTCCCTAGACGGGTAATACTCATACTTTTGGAACGCCTCTTTTGTGTAGCGCAGCGACTCGAAAAGAATGCCCCATTCTGATTCTGTTATTTCCATAATTCCCTCCATAAAAAATAGCTCTCTCGGCCTTTCGTGTCGATGAACCTGCTAAAGACACAATGACACAAAAAGCCGAGAAAGCTATATTTCTAGTGTGTCTTTAGCTTCTCTATTGTACCACGCTGGAATAGGCAAGTCAAGACGCTCCCCAACAGAAAAACCCGCCTCAGTGCTGAGGCGGGTAAGATTATACTACATTTTTTGGCTTGCCTCACCTCCACAAAAGAGGCGTTACAAACTCAAATTATAGACTGAACTGCTTATACTCGCCGCCTGCCTTCCTAGAGAGTAGCCCAACCATAGAAATAGGATTCTATTTGGTATTCTCTATCAATCACTATGAGACTGATAAAATGTGGATATATTTGCCGACATACAATCGGCTATCTCAACCCGCCTCATTCCCCCATCTCACTGGTGAATTTTGGCGGGGTTGTGATTCACTTAATTTCGCTCCGCGCCTGAAACCCAAGCCTAAACAACCCAGGCTTCCAGTGCGGGGGTGTCCATCCGATCAACATTGAGCTTTGCGACTGCCACCAAGACACAAGATTCGCCTCGGCGGGTATCGGCTTTATCAATTTTCCATCT
>Ga0164310_10000073_pt1 | contig 47032 bp, 38 predicted proteins | sample GuaBasSedimGuay1_FD_121795 | JGI IMG/M metagenome (GOLD analysis project Ga0164310, IMG submission 121795) | Subseafloor sediment microbial communities from Guaymas Basin, Gulf of California, Mexico - Guay1, Core 4569-9, 0-3 cm | ecosystem: Environmental > Aquatic > Marine > Hydrothermal vents... | reverse complement strand
GTTATCTGCTCCCTTATGGCCCGGACTGCCTGAATGATTGATTCACTGGCGACGACCCATCCGATTCGAATCCCCGGCAGACCCCATGTCTTTGACATGCTGGACAGACTGATGGCGTTCTCTCCCACGGTGGCTGCGAGGGGAGGTGGTTCCTTGAAGGTCATGTCACGATAGGTCTCATCTACCAGCAAGTACGCCCCAGCGTCCTGAGCAATCTCGACCGCCTCCTTGAGTTCCTCTGTGGTCAGGACAGAACCGCACGGATTGTTCGGGTGTGTGAGCGAGATGAGGGTGGTGTTCGGGCGGATCAACCTTCTGAGTTCATCGAAGTCAGGCTTGAACCTGTTCTCCCACTTCAGCTTGAACAGTGAATGGTCCTTTCCGAGAGACCTTGCCACCTGATACAGAGAGGGATATGTCGGATGCTCGACGATCATGTGGTCCTTTGGTCCGACGAGATGTGCAATGAGTGCGAAGTTTCCCTCACTAGCCCCTGTTGTAACCGCCACATTCTCTCCAGTGCGTCCCTCATACTGACCTGCTATCGTTGAGCGCAATTCCGGATGTCCGAGGTGATAACCGTACCTGAGTTCGACACTGTTCAGGTCGATGCCGAGGTCGCTGACTGAATGGAACTTCATTCCACTCTCTCCGATGTCATGGTCTACCTCGAACTGGTACTCATCGAACCACACCTCGAGAGGCATTCTCTCAAACACCATTTTGCTACCTTGGCTCATGGGGTCCATCGGCGCGATAAATAGGTTGGCGACATTCACATGACCGACCATAGTATCAAAACCCTTAACTCAGGATAATCCAATCTTGATGACACACATATGACAGGAGATTGAATTGCCGATGCGTCGTTCACCAGCTCGCCTGTTGTTGCTAGGATTCGTCCTGACGTTCGCCCTACTCATGGTGGGGTCTGGTCCGGTGGCGCAGGCTCAGGTATTCCCAGATGATTTCGTTCATGATGATCGCCTCTATGTCTACTTTGCTCTTGACGGGCAGAACGTGAAGGGCGCCGGATCGATTGCGACACCGATAGAGATCAACATGGAGGCCCCCATGGACTTGTTGCTTCAGATCAATGTGACTGGCACTCAGCACATCAACATGAGTGGTCAGATTCTGTTCTACTATCAGGGCATGCCACTGTTCCCAATCCGAATCGTTGAGCCGGTATCAAACTCGACTTGGATTCTTGTGGACCCATCGGTGCCGATACCTCCTATCGCGGCCTCGATTGACTTCTCATCGGTATTCAGTTACAACGGCATCAAACTGGTGACAGGTGTCTTCGAAGCATCGGTTGATTTTCAATACTACATAGAAGGCGACCCAACCCTCCACATAGTGAGCGAAGGGTTCTACTTCAGTATCCCATCCACTGCCGCTGATGTCTTCACCTCCGTCGGTGGTATCTCTGCATCAGTCGCTACGATCGGGGCAGTGTACGGGATGGGGACTGGGTTCCAGTCGTTGTTCGAGGGCGTGAAGACTGCCTACAAACTGAGAGGTATCCACAAGAAGGCCTCCGAGATTCGATCGCTGCCCAATATGACAGTGCTGGGTGCCCTTCCACTTCTATTCTCCATGCTCGCCGGCATGGGGAAAATCAAGAAGAAGAAGACCACAGAGGAGGGTAAGGACGGCAGTGGGGTCTCAGAGTACATCGTTCGTCAGAAACTTCGCGAGATTGGACCTGACGCTTGGCCCGGGGACAAGTGCCCGAAATGCAAGAGGGACTGGCACAAGAAGACTAACACATGCAAGAAATGCAAGATCGGTGAGGACGAGGCACGACTCGCCTATGCAGAACTCCTGGCCAGCAAGGTTCCCAAGGCCCTTGCGTTTCTTGGTAAGAAGAAGTCAACCGACATTCGCACTCTGGCCAAGAAGACCAAGTCGACCGACTATAATGCTGGAGTCATCGCTGCGGCAATGGTGGATACCGGTGTCACTGAGATTGTCAAGGTGGGCACACCACTCCGGAGTTTTGTGATGAACATTGCCGGTCTTGCATTCCTCGTCGTCACATGGCAACAGCTCTTGGGTGACAGTGCAAGCACTTGGCAGACCAGCATAACCATTGTGGGCGCAGTACTCTCTCTCGCCCTCATAATCGCACTCTACTTCAGCAGGAAATCTCAGATTGAGAAGTTCAATGCCGAGATTGTCTCGACGAAGAGTGAGGCGCCTGCGGAAGAACCAGCTCCGATAGGAGAGGCCGAACCAACCGAGCCTGAAGAGGAAGCAGTGTCTGAGGCCGCCGAACCGGAAACCCCTGAGGAACAGGAGGCGGAAGTCCAGGAACCTGAGGTTTCGGAGGAAACAGTTGAGGAAGTGGACTCTGGGGACGGCGATGGTGAACCCGAGACGGAGCCTGAGGAGATGGCTGACTCGGAGGCCCCCGCAGATGTCGAGACCTCTAAGGACTCGGTCGAGGAGGCAGAAGAGCCTGGTGAACCGGATGTCGCCTCTGACGAAGAGTCAGACTCTGGGGCTGACGATGCCTCGGAGAGCGATGGCCAAGAGGACTAGATGAAGCCGACACGGTCATTCAGTGGCCTGTGTCAGCTCCCAAAAGATTCAAGATGCGGTTGTTTCGCCCTGCATAGTCAGCAAACAATCATCTTGGAGTTCTTACTATGGTTGATCAGATTGCAATCGTCGGCACTGGGGCCGCCGGAGCCACCGCTGCCATGCAGGCACGCAAGTTAAACAGGAAAGTTGCCATCACCCTGTTCAACACCGAACCGTACTCGCAATACTCGCGCTGTGGTCTTCCCTATACCATCTCTGGCAAAGTGAAGACCTTCGATGACCTCATCCTCATGCCTCCGGAGAACTGGGAAACCATCAAGGTTGATGCAAAGCTGGGTACAACTGTCACAGAGATAGACCACAAGAAGAAGACTCTGAAGTACTCTGGCACCGAGTCCGGAGAACTGAAGTACGATGCCCTCATCTTCGCGACTGGGGCCGTGAACGCAGATCCCCCGATAAAGGGGCTCGACAAGAAACGAGTCTACGGTCTCAGGACCCTCGACGACGCCAAGGCCCTTGCAGCCGAGGCTGAGAAAGCCAAGAAAGCAGTCATCATTGGTGGAGGTCTTGTGGGCATGGAAGCCGCCGAAGCCTTCCACGAGCGAGGACTTGATGTAACAGTCGTCGAGTTTCTCCCGCACATTCTACTGGCCATGGTTGACCCAGACATGGCCCAGATAGTCGAGGATCACTGCCGAGAGCACGGTCTCAAAATTCTGAACAACACCGCCGCTCAAGAAGTGACGGGAGGTGCACAGCCAAAGGGAGTGATCGTCAAGGACCGTGAGTCTGAGGAGGTTTCGGAGATTCCCGCAGACTTTGTGGTGGTCGCCACTGGCGTTCGTCCTGTGACTGACCTTGCCGCGCAGATGGGCGTCGAAATCGGCCCCAGCAGAGGGATTAAGACAGACGAAAGGATGATGACTAACCTGGCTGATGTCTATGCTGTGGGCGATTGCGCTGAGAACACGGAGTTCATCACGAAGACCCCTCTGGCCGGAGGTCTCGGAACTGTCGCCGTGCGCCAGGCTCGCGTCGCCGGCATCAATGCTGCCGGTGGAAATGTGACCTTCCCTGGAATCGTGGGTGCCAAAGTCACAAAGTTGTTCGGACTGGAGATTGCGAGCACAGGGCTCACCGATGCCACGGCGAAACGCCTAGAAGTGCCTGTAGTGAAGGGCTCCATTAAGGGGAACACAAAGCCTCCGTACTTCACAGGTGGAAAGGAGCTCAAGCTGAAGACGTACTACGACAAAGAGTCGGGTAGGCTTGTGGGCGGTCAACTCGTAGGGGTGGAGGATGCAGCCATGCGGCTCAACGTCCTGACCCTCGGAATCCAGCACGAGATCAACGCCGCACAACTGTTCGACTTTGAGAACTGCTACGCACCTGCGGTCTGTGACACATGGGACCCCATCGTGCAGTCTGCAGACGCTGCTCGCCGGCGTCTCAAGATGTGAACTGGTGCGAGATTTGGGCGGCAGGGTGTCTTGCTGCCACACTCTCACTTTGTGGCCACACGGAGGGTGTCGATGGCTCTGGCCACGTCCTCCTCCTTGAGAACCAAGAGAATGTCGTTCTGTACAGAATAGCTCGCCAGTATGTTGATGTCGTTCCTGTTGAGCAGGTCAGTGATCACGGCGATGGACGTCGTGTCATCCTCTGAGAGATTGTGTATCTTGATGTTGACCGTTGCACAATCATGTCTGACGACCAGCGGCAGAGTGCGCCCCAACCTCTTCTGAATCAGCGCGGCATCTCTTGATGAACACAGTATCCTGACATGCTGGGAGAACTGATGCACACTGAGATGTTCAGTATCGCTGAGGTTCATCCTCGCCAGTCGTGAGAGTATCTTGCGCCGTTCATCTGGACTGCATCTGATCTCAATCTGCGATATGCCCGTCGTGACGGCCACTCGAGACCCCTCAAACACTCGGCGCATGTCAATGACCGGCATGGATTCACTTGCCCTGGACATCCTCACGAGGGTGGCCACGAGGGTGTTGAGCTCGACCTCTCTGCGCAGCATGTCTTCCACCTCTTTCTGGATGAATCTGGCAGCTGCGCTATAGTTGAGCACTCCCATCTGCATGCTACGATATAGAGTGGGATACCTATCCAGTATGCTCCGCAAGACTGCGCGTGTGTTCGATCGGCTCATGAGAAATACTCTGCAACATCAGGCAATAAATATTACGAAGTGTCACATTTATGACACCATATCATAAATCTTATATTCATTCTTGATGGTGTAATGTTCAAAACAAGCTAACCAATGAGGTGAGCAAGACAAATGGCATGGCGAAGACCCGACTACTTCAGTCGGATATTTGATGAGATGACTCGTGAGTTTGAAGAAGCAAACCAGATGATTGAACGCATGTTCCGGACTGCAAGGAACTACTCTGGCGGCGAGGTGAAGACCTTTGGACCTTGGTACTACGGTTTCTCAGTGAGAACCGGTCCTGATGGAAAGCCGGTGTTCAGAGAGTTCGGGAACGTCCGGCCCACAGCAGAGGGGCAGGTGATCGAAGGATATCGAGAACCTTTGCTGGACGTCGTAGTTGACGACAGAGAAGACATCGTCAGGATCGCGGCTGAGATGCCAGGTATCAGCAAGGAGGACGTGAAGCTGAAGGCCACCGAGTCCGTGGTCAACCTCAATGCTGAGAGTGGCGACAGAAAGTACAGGGCTGAGATACCCCTGTCTGTCGAGATAGATCCTGACTCTGGCGAGGCATCATTCAACAATGGCATACTTGAGGCCACATTCAAGCTGAAAGAGTCAGCAAAGAAGGACGGCAAGGACATCAAAGTGAAGTAGAGTCCTGAAACTGAGGTGGGTCCAATCGAGACCCGCCTCATCATTCACTTTTTGGAGGATTATGAACATGACACAATATGAACTAAAAGTAGCAGAGATGCATCCGAAGGATGTAGGAAGAGGAATCGCGATAGTTGACCCTCAGGTCGTACGTGAGCAAGGTTGGAGAGCCGGGCAGGCCATTGAGATCAGGGGACACAAGACCACATACGCCCTGTTGTGGCCCGGTCAGATGGATGACCATGAACGCGGGTTGATTCGTATAGATTCCATAACGAGAAACAACGCAGGAACATCAATAGATGACAAAGTAGTGATCAGCGAAGTCGAGGTCAAAGCGGCTGAGAGCATTCAGCTATACCCGTTGCAGCCGCTGCGAATAACGGGCGGTGAGCAGTATATCGCTCGGGCCCTTGAGGGGCGCATCGTATCGAAGGGTTCAGTGGTTCCCATCAACATCTTGGGTCAACGGATACTCTTCATTCCGGCCCGAATCACACCGGCAGCCAAGGCCGCAGTGGTCACTTCCTCAACGCAGGTCGAGTTCACTGACAAGGAGCCCAAGTCACTGGAGTCAAAGGTACCCAGGGTCTCTTACGCAGACATTGGGGGACTGGAACGGGAGATACAGAGAGTCCGAGAGATGATCGAGCTCCCACTCAAGTACCCTGAGATCTTCGAGAGACTCGGTGTAGAGGCGCCGAAGGGAGTACTTCTCCATGGTCCTCCTGGAACAGGGAAGACCCTGTTGGCGAAGGCGGTGGCCAGTGAGACCAATGCCAACTTCTACTCCATCGGTGGCCCTGAGATCATGAGCAAGTTCTACGGTGAGAGCGAAGGGAATCTACGTGAGGTTTTCCAAGAGGCTCAGGAGAACGTGCCCAGCATCATCTTCATCGATGAGATAGACTCGATTGCTCCCAAGCGTGAAGACACTCATGGCGATGTTGAGCGGAGAGTAGTGTCACAACTGCTCTCGTTGATGGACGGCCTTGAGGAACGCGGAAAGGTCGTAGTCATCGGGGCGACCAATCTGCCAAACATGATTGACCCTGCGCTCCGGAGACCCGGGCGATTCGATCGTGAGATTGAGATTGGCATCCCGGACAGAAAGGGAAGACTCGAGATACTGCAGATTCACACCAGAGGAATGCCTCTGGATGATGATGTCAGTCTGGAGGAACTTGCGGAGAGAACCCATGGCTTCGTCGGTGCAGACTTGCAGGCGCTCTCAAAAGAGGCCGCTATGGGTGCACTGCGAAGGATACTGCCGGAGATTGACCTGAAGGCCGATAAGATACCCGCAGAGATCCTCGACAAGATAGTCGTGACCATGAATGACTTCGAAGAGGCATTGAGTGACGTTCACCCTTCAGCCATGAGAGAGGTGATCGTCGAGTCGCCGAATGTGCATTGGGAGGACATCGGCGGACTTGAAGACGTGAAGCGTGAGATCCAAGAGTCCATCGAGTGGCCTCTGAAGTACCACGAGCTCTATCGACACGCCGACGTCAATGCGCCCAGAGGCATCCTTCTCCACGGACCACCCGGAACAGGGAAGACACTCCTCGCTAAGGCCGTGGCAACAGAGTCTGAGGTGAACTTCATCAATGTGAAGGGTCCCGAGCTTCTGTCCAAGTGGGTGGGTGAGTCGGAGCGTGGTGTGCGAGAGGTATTCAGAAAGGCCAGGCAGGCTGCTCCGTGTATCGTCTTCTTTGACGAACTTGACTCGCTCACACCTACTCGAGGTTCGGGCTTTGGCGACTCCCACGTGACCGAACGGGTTGTCAGCCAAATACTGACTGAACTTGATGGTCTTGAAGAGTTGAAGAACGTCATTGTCATTGGGGCGACCAACCGACCCGACATGATTGACCAGGCCCTTCTCCGTGCAGGACGACTCGGAAAGCTGTTGGAGATACCGAAACCTGACAAGGACGCGCGCAGGGCGATATTCGAGATCCACACGAGGAAGAAGCCCCTCGGTAAGGACGTCGACCTTGAAGAGCTCGCGGAGAAGACAGAAGGCAAGACCGGAGCTGACATCGCAGCAATATGCAGTGAGGCAGCCCTCCACGCCATTCGAGAGTTCATCGAGTCGCATCCCAACATCGATGAGGCGAGAGATGACATCAAGAGCCTCACAATCACCGCATCTCACTTCAGGAAGGCCATGGGTGAGTTTGACGAGAAGTCAGAGATTCCAACGTCTTCTGAGGTAACGAGTGAAGATGCGCCTGCTAGCACGAGCTAAGGCTCGACTGCTAGCACCCCTCTTTTTTTTTTCTACCTTGCAGAGTGTGCCTTTCGTTGTATTTCTGAGTTGACAGTCACACCAAGGCGCATCAGTCGAGTCTTCTCATCGATGGGGCCGCCGTCATCTGGATCTATGGCATAGCAGGCTCCGCCAATCATTCTGGTCTTGAGTGCTCCCTTCGCCACAGGGTTGTTTCTCAGATGAGGGGCGTCGAGAATGCCCATCTTGACGGCGTCGACGTAGGTCTTCGGATGAGTAAGAGGGTCTCCAGGGTTGTCCTTTCCTATCTGTTCAAGCGCTGAGATGAGCACCCGCGCCTCGCCGACAAGCTCGTTCTTTCTCAGGAGGACCTCTTTGTCTTGCAGCGGGTCCGGGAGTCCTTGGAGGCAATCATGGATCACGCGTCTGGCGATTCTACAGCTCTCAATGACATCATCGGCAGTAGCCGCATGGTCGGCCTCACAGAATCCGACGACGTGAACGATGTGAGGCTTCAGCAACATGCCTGTGTAGATGGAGGCGGCCAGCTGCCCCTTCCCCAGTTGGGGCTCTGGCGGGTAGGAGAAGAGCCCCGGCCTGACCTGTCGCACTGTGTCAAAACTGTGGTCATGAAGTGACTCGATGAGCTCGATTTTGGCAAACATCTTGGCAACATCCATCTTGGGGGAGGTCCCGAGAGGAGTGTTGAGCATATACTGAGCCACATAGTGTCGCACGCCTGCGGCCTTTGCATTGTATGCTGAAAGGTACGCCATGGCAACGGCAATGGTGTCGTGGGCACTACGCAGGCTCCAGTGGTGCGGCTCATTGATCTCAACTGGTATGTTGCGTTCTGAATGCCAACGGTGATTCTCTTGATTCTTCCTTATCGCCTCCTCAAGAGGTCTCTTGCTTCTGCCATCCAGCTCACTATACCATAGGAGTGGTGTGGCGCACCACGCGTTGTCAATCGTTTCATGCAGTAGAGCGGCCCACTGGGTCAGGTCTCGAGTCCCGCTGTAGCAGCGAAGCAGGGGGAAGTTGCCTGTTCTTGAGGCTTCATAGATGGCGACAAGGTCTTCCCTGTCACGAAGTGGGACACCTCCGTCCCCAGAGAGTGTGAGGTTCATCTCTTGCGGTCTGAAGAACGACTCTTGTGCATTCTGATCCGGACCTATGGAGATCACATCTACGACCTTGGCTTCAGCGATTCTCCTGATACCCTCGATCGTTTCTGACAGGGAGGGGAGACCGAAGTGGTGTCTCATCAGGGGTATCGGGCTCTTGACAACAAGACGTGTCATAAGGTCGCGCGGGAACTTCTCCTCCTCGCCCAAGTGGGTTCTCCCTCGAAGGAAATCGAGACTGTCCTCGTCGGTGGAGTACCCTGTGAAGATTGCCTCAAACAGACCTGTCCGTTCAGCAATGGGCTTGATCGGGGCCGTGCAGCCGAGTATCCATCTCTTCTTGTCGAAACCCTTTTCTTGCACAATCCGTTTCAGTTCGCTCAGAAGTCCCTCTGCGCTCTTCTCGGTGAGCCTGTAACTGACACCGATGATGTCAGGGTCTACCTCTTCCACCTTAGTGATGAGTTCATCCAAGGATACAGCCGGACCTAGAAAGAAGGTCTCATGTCCTTCCTCTTCAGCGAGGGTCAGGAATCTGAAGACCCCCGCGACGTGGACACAGGCTCCGATGGCCGCGCCCACTATCTTCACGAGGGCTCCACCCCCATCTCGAAGAGGTCGAACACACTCTCGTAGGAAACATGCTCCTCTGTTACCTCTCCCATTGTCACGTACTGCTGGATCTCACTGGGAGTCAAGCCTGTCAGACCGAGTCTATCAGGGTCTCTTCCTTCTGTCCAGAAGTCGCGTTCATACAGATGGCACGCCATGTCGATGACAGTGTCTGTGATGGGAGAGTCAACCCCCGCCAGTTTTCCAAACCATGAGATCGGAACCAGACCCGTGGGTATGTCCTCCAGGACGTATCGATGGTCCAGTGAGGAGGGGCTTCCCACTCCATCATATGCGTCTATGCTCTGTATGCACTGGCAGAGCGTTTCTCCAGAGGCACCGTATGACTGCTGTAGCCAACTCAGAAGTGGTGTGGGCTCTACGGCGTATTTGCGGGCAATCTTCACGCGCTCTGCATCAAGGCGCTCAAGCAGCCTGCCAACGGATGGAGATATCGCGTCGTGATAGTGGTTATATCCACCGGTCATCGTTTCAAGGAGTCCCGCACTCAGAATCGTTGGCGTAGGATGAAGGATCGCCCCGATATTATCAAAACTGGTGTACAACACGTTCTTAGCGAGTTCTATGTTGAGGGGAAGTCTTTGCATGACTCTCAAGAGTAGACTGTTACGAGTGGCCGGAAAGGCACTGACCCGCACGCTGCTCTTCACCTTTGCTATGTGCACGGTGTCTGGCGATGTTGCCCTTGACACAAGGCTGAAGGTCTGAGCCTCTCCGAGTACGATGTCATCGAGGATCGAGTCCTGTCTCAAGACCTCCGCAAGCTCGAGAGCACCTCCGGTCCTCCCGGGCATGACCAGAAGTGTCTGCCCCGGCGACAAGTACGGTCTCAGGATGCTAGCGTAGTACTCATGAGTGTGCGCCGGAACCGTGACGATCACAATACTCCTTCCTTCAAGGGCTTCATCCATGTTGCTTGTGACCAGAGGAATGTGTGCGAACCCGCTGTAAATGCCACGTACATGGATTCCCCCATTCTCCGAGATGGCTCTGACATGGTCGAAAGTCCGATTGAACAGGGCCACGTCGACGCCACGGACAGAGAGGTATGCGGCAAGTCCTCTGCCTGCATGTCCTCCGCCTATGACCGCAACCCTCAGTGGGCCTCGGGACTTGTCAGTTGTCTTCCTCAGCATGAAATCACGCTCGGAGAGTTCTCCCGCGAAATTGATCACCATGTGAAACCCTGATGAGTAAATACATCCAGAGTAGGGTTTTCACTCACAGATGATCAAGGGGGTAATCATGTAGATTTCGGGAGTTCTTTTATTTATTTTTCGGAAATCAAATTCTCGGACCATCTTGTCGATTTTTGGGAGAAAAGTCGGCATTTTCGAAATACTTGGACTGAGCTCAGATCCAAATGTCATGTGAGCTTGTCAAGTAAGTTATCGAAGGTTTCGACGGACGACTCCGTGAGCCCGACCACTACGATCTCCCTCACTGACCCCGAGTGCTCAGCGAACGACTGGACTGCTGTCAGGATGGCCCTAGCGCTGTCACTCAGAGAGAGACCCCCGACACCTGCCCCTATGGCTGGGAAAGCAATGCTCGAGAGACCGTGCTCGGAGGCGATTCGAAGGGCTGCACGGACAGAGGAGTGGACTGCATCGTAGTCAGCCCTCCCTCCTGGAGGCATTCCTGCACAGTGAATCACGTATGATGCTGGCAGTCTTCCTCCCGTGGTGATGACTGCTCCACCCGGTTGGATTGGACCCTGCCTCATGGCTTCCTCTTCAATCTCCTGTCCTCCTCTTGACTTGATTGCTCCCGCCACTCCTGAGCCCATCCACAAGTGAGAATTGGCAGCGTTGACGATGGCATCTACCTTCATGTCCGCTATGTCGCCCTGATGTGTGCGGACCGTAAGGTTTCCAATTCTCCTCTCCACTGTCAGACCTCTAGCGCTTCTATAGTGTCATCTAGTCATCTCTCGTAAATATGTGTCGAGTCACAACCTTTTTGCCGGAGGGCTACGAAGAACTCCATGGCGAGAGACCTGGACGAGATCAGATCTTCTGAGATAGAGATGCTGACGGAAAAGTACGGGGCTCCACGAACCCTATCCTTCTCTGCAGAGTTTCAAGAGTTTGAGTGCGAGATGATTCGACGGAGCCTTGCCAAAGACCGGAACAACGACGTCACGTGTTTTATCAGACGAGAAGATGGGAATTTCGTTGTGATCCAGAAGCACCAGTACGCGCGGTCGGGAATATACCGTGCCCCCTCAGGTGGTGCTAGGAGGGGCGAGTCCATCGAGGAGGCCGCACACCGCGAGATGCGCGAGGAGACCGGGCTTGAGATCGAGCTGCTGCGATTCCTTCTTGACCTGTCCCTAGAAGTGAAATGCGGTGAAGAGACTCTCCAGTGGCGTTCCCTCGTTTTCCTTGCGAGGCCGACAGGTGGCGAGATGCGCCCCATCGACACCCGTGAGATTTTCGATGTACAGGCGATGACCCGTGAAGCACTCCTCGGTCCTGTTGATCGCCTGATGCGTGAGTCAGGATGGGGGGGCTTTGCGTATCGCTCCTTTCTGACCCGGGAGTTCTTCAAGCGACTCGATGAGCTGAATATCTGAGTCTGTGTTACGAAGTTCCTTATTCCTGTTCTCTGTGAGGAAGGTCGCAGCAGAGATGTCGGTGGAACGTGTTCTCCCAGCGAAACCAACAAACTCAGTCACTCAACCTCCTTTACCCCCACTAACATTCTGCCGAAACCTCTGCTCGCATCCCTTCTTGTAGACCTCTCCGATATTCATCCGGAACGTATATTAGCTCGAGATATGAATTTCAGCAACTATAGGAGGAAGTCCGAAACGCTTAACAGTTTCTAGGACGTCCGCCCTACATCCAATCTATTCCAACATTTCAGTCGCAACTGAAGGAGGAAGTATTGAGCGTGGTTCTCCAACCCGCTCACGATCCAATATTATTGGAGGAAGCTAAGTGGAAAGAAATCAACTACTCGCTATCGTAGTGATCGTAGTAGTAGTTGCGGGCGCAGGAGTCGCCTTCGTCTTCATGCAGCAGCCATCAAGGCCGCCAGAGAACACACTGATTTGGGAGACGATCGGCAACCCCGACTATATGGACCCGCACGTGAACTACGAGAGCTTCGGTTCGTGGATACATTACAATATCTACGAAACGCTATACACGTACCCGTGGGATAGCGCTGTGACGGATCCAGACGTTCCGTTGCTGGCTGCATCAGCGCCAGTACTGTCTGGTGACGGACTGAACTATACCATCACGCTCCGGGAGGATATCACCTTCCATGATGGCACACCGTTCAACGCGAGCTGTGTCAAGTGGAACATCGAGCGTGCAATGAAGATCTTCTACCCGGACGGTCCTGTCTGGATGATTGCTGAGCCCCTCCTCGGAGGTGCAGCCGTTGAAACCGCCGCCTTCACCTACGGCCCATCAAGTGCCGAGTTCAAGGCAGTCTTCGACGACTGGGTTGCCAACTCATCATCAATCATTGTCCTGGACACTTACACTGTCCGATTCAGACTTGCTGATCCTTACCCAGCATTCATCGCAGCCATGACATACGAAGTCGGTGCCATGATGAGCCCCAGCTTCGCCATTGCTCATGCAACCAACACCACATATGCAAACTGGGAAGGTTATGGTGTCGACTACGGTGAGTATGAGAACTACATGGCCGACCACACCTGTGGTACTGGTCCATACATGCTTACCAACTGGGTACCAGATCAGTTCATTGAACTAGACATCAACCCCGACTACTGGAGAACCTCCACCAGCACTGGCGCAGGCTCCATTGAGAAGGTCTTCATCAAGACAAACGAGGACGTTAACGGCAGGTCACTGAACCTGAGGACCGGTACAATCGACGGTTGCTACTGGCCAACCACAAACGCCCTTGACATCTGGGACAACGTGACACATGCAAGCAATGATCCGAACATCTACGTATCAACTGGTGGTTACTCATACACCGTGATCTTCTTCGGATTCAACATGGGTATCATCAACATGACCGACGAAGGCAAGGGTGTTCTGGACAGCCCATTCAAGTGGGTGAACTTCAGACGCGCAGCCTCATGGGCCATGGACTATGACGCCTTCCTGTCTGCAGCACTGAACGGCTTCGGTGTACAGGGTGAAGGTCCAATACCCATCGGCATGACCGGTCACAATGGTAGTGCGTACCATTGGGAATACAACCTCACAGCTGCCGTTGAGGAGTGGAATCTGGCCATGAATGAGAGCGGCTTTGTTGACGCCCTCAATGACATGGACAACCACCTCACACTCTACTACAACTCCGGCAACACCGTGAGAGAGCAGGGTTGTCTGCTGTTGGCTGACGGTCTCACAGCAATGTGGGCTGATTCCAATGCCAACATGACAGGCCTCGATGCTGACATGACGGTCACGACTCAGGCCCTCGAGTGGTCCAATTATCTGGATCACATCCGCAACAAGAAGATGCCCATCTTCTTTGTCGGTTGGGCTCCTGACTACGCTGACCCCGACAACTATGTCTTCCCATTCGGCTACCACATCGGTACCTTTGCCTCACGCATCTCCTACAACGACACGGATGTCAACACCTGGTACGAGCAGGCCAAGATCGAGACCGATCCTGACGAGCGCAACAGACTCTACAGTCTGATCCAGGAGAAGATGGCTGAGGACGCTCCATACCTGTGGATGTACCAGCCAACCGAGTTCCGTACCTGGAGAGCATGGCTACACGGCGATGGTCTAGTCTACAACCCAATGCACAGCATCTACTTCTATCATGTGTACAAGATCTATCCAACCACATAGTGTTTGGTTAGTTTCTTGAGTGATATAGTAGAGACCATGCAAGGTGCAGGGGCTTCGGCCTCCTGCATCGACTCTCTTTTTTTTTTCATCTGTTCGTCAGAGATTCATGCAGATGTCCACAGTCCTAAGGTCTCTTGAGAATGACAAGATGTTCTGTTGCAGTTCTACTGTCAACGATCCTAGTGGCAGGGTTGACCTCATACGAGAACATACTTCGAGAGACAATCGTGTCTACGAGGGTCTTCTCATGAATCCAACCGAGAGAGACCAAGTGTTCGGCGAAGATCCTGTCCAATGGAATGGGAGTGCCCCGCAGACTCGACCGCCCAACAAAGATGAACATTCGATTGGTGATCTGCTCCTGCAACCTGGTGAATGCTCCACCGACTCCCCAGAAGTACCTGTCAAAGACAGTCCGCATCTTCTCTTCAGAGATGTCTCCTCTCATCCGTGAGTAGGTTTCAGAGTTGATGTCCACTTCACCGACCGCTCGGTAGGGTATCTCAAGCCTGCTCAGTCTCTTCATCTCAGATTCTGAATGCCCTAGCCAATACAGGTCCATCTTTGCCTGTCGGATGTACTCTTGCGACTGAAGGTAGGGCGGGGAGGTAATCAGGATGTCACGGTCGTCCTCCAGACTTTTGCTGAAGGAGTCTACTCCGCCGTAGACGGTGGCTGTCACATCATTGGGTCCGAGTTCCTGATGCTCATGAAGACGCTTCAGTACAGTGCTCAACCTGCACTCCAGCATTCTTCGGAATCTGGACTTCCAGTCACCTGAGAGGAAATCTTCGATTCTCTTCTTGGATCTGGGGGACTTGGATAGTTTCATTCGCCCGATGTCGTCGAAGGAGAACTGCCTGCTGGTCTTTAGGAGAGGGATGGTCAACAACAGTCTCACCCGCTCGTCCTCGATGGAGTGGTAGAACCCCCAGGCCCTCTTCAAGAGCGGTCTGAATGTCGGATGAAACCAGTAGTCAAAGTTTGACCAGTCAGGTTTAAACTCGACCTCTGACTCGATGACCGAGTTCACAAGTTCCCTCACATTCACTTCCTGAGGTTCAAGATTGCTTATGTCATGAAGAATCTCTAGGAGCGGGTTCAGGTCCCAAAGCTCATAGTCGTAGCCGTAAAGCCTGCTCACAACTCCAACAGTCCCATAGCCTGCAAATGGGTCGAAGATGGTCATCCCGCGAGATGCATACTTTTCAAGTACATGCGAAACCACATGAGGGATGAATTTCGCAGGGTATCGGTACAGCGCAAATGCTCCGAACGTTGTGGATGGAAGGTCCACAAGATCTCGAAAGAGAACATCTTCGTCGGGCCCCCTCTCACGTGGAGGTTCACGAAACCCACCGAGTCTTGTCAGTCCGATTCTCTCTTGTTCTTCATTTCTCATGAGTCTTGCACGTTCCAGTCAAGGTGATATCTCCATTTAAGCCGCTCTGAAGAATGGCCCCCCTTAGAACGAGTATTGCTTCTGTCCCTCCTCCTGTGGTTCTTACTCAGTAGTGAACAATTATATCGATGAACAACGAATGTATTACCCTTGGTGAAGGTGGTCTGGTGAAGAATCTGTCTACGATAACGGCTCGTGAGTTACTCATCGGGTGGTGGGCAGAGCGGTGGGTGCGGGGCATAGTACTGACTCTGATTCCGATAGGGATTGGAGACTCAATATACACCGTGGCGATGGCCACCGAGTACGGAGTTGAGATCGAGTTCAATCCGATCACCCGGGAGTTGCTCAACCTGGGTCTGTGGCTGCCCTGGGCCGTGCTGAACGTCCTCGGTTTCACCTTCTTCTGCATGATGGCGGGGTCGTACTACCTGCACACGAGGTGGCGGCCGGGAGGACCGGACACCTTCGTCTTCTCATTCATCATCGCCCTGCGCGTGGCGATGGCCGCCTACAATGTGACCTTCTACTACATTCCCTTCGTGGTGACGGTGTATCCACCGTTCTGGACCGGTCTCTTTGCCTTCATCATCACACTCTACGTCATGAACAAGCTGCTCAAGCGCAGGAGCGACCTGTCTTGGGCAAAGGCCAAGTACTACGTGACGAGCAAGCTTGGGGAGTACAAGGACTCGCGGATCATCTCCCGGGCTGCGGCTGCCGCGGCGACCCGAAACAGCGCTCTGACAAATCCTCAAGTCAGACCGGAGGCCGTCCGGAGGGAGCTGAGTCAGGAGGCCGGACGTGAGGATCTGCCCTGGTACAGAGGTCCTTGGGTGAAGAGGGTGGCTTACCTCCTTGGAGCTGCATTCTCGTACGTTCTCATGGGCATAACCATCGAATTCATCAGTCATATGTCTGGTCTGTCAGAGTGGAGTCAGAGCCATGGCCCATTCTTTATCCTGAACGAAGTGACAGGACCGCCCGTAATGATGTCATTCATTGCAATCCTCTTCTTCATGGGGCTGTCCCTCTTCCTCATCATGCGGGCCTTCTCCACATCACAGGAGTCGCCAATCTGACTGACAGGAGTCGTATGGATAGAAGTGGGGTCTCTCTTGTGCGCACAGAGAAGGATTGATAATCTGTCCGCATCGAGGTACTGCTGAGTGTACGCATATGAGCAATGAGAAGAAGCCAATACGTGACAGAGTATGGTTCAAGAGAGCAATCTATCTCATTCTGGCCATTGCCTGTTATCCGGCGATGAGCTTTACGATTCAGGTGATCAGTGATGTTTCAGGTCTGACGCAATGGAGCCAGCAACATGGTCCATATTTCATCCTCAACGAGATCACGGGCCCCATCGTGATGACTAACTTTTTCGTCATTCTCTTCTTCATCGCACTGTCAATGGCCTTCATCTTCAAAGCATTCGGTGCTACGGAAGAGCTGCCGATTGACTAGTTAGTGAGATGCTCCTACAATTTGGATACATCTTCTTTCTGAATACTCACAGTATGTGGTGTATCATCGAGAGCAGAAGATATCTGTAACAGCATCCTGCATGATGGAACTTGTTGATGCGCACACTTGCCTCTCCATGGCATTCACAGAGAGGAATCTGGAGTGTGAGTCGTGCTCTCTTGCTTGAGAAAAAAAAAAAGAGAGGGGTGAGGAGCCCCAGAGAGCTACCTCATCGTCAGAGCCATGACAGCCTTTTGAGCATGTAGCCGGTTCTCGGCTTGGTCAAAGGCAACGGATTGCGGTCCATCAATCACTGAATTGGTGACCTCGAACCCTCTGTCACAGGGCAGGCAGTGCATGTACTTTGCCTTCGGTCCGGCAATCTTCATCTTCTCGTCATCGCAGATCCAGTGCTTGTTCTTGTCGAATACTTCCTGTGACTTCTCAAGCTCGGGCTTGTTGTTGAAGGGTGGTATGAACTCCTTACAGGTCCAGGCCTTTGGATAGACCACGTGAGCCCCCTCGAATGCCTCGTCCATGTCGTACACAATATCGAAGGATGAGTCGTTCTCCTCGGCATACACCTTGCATTGCTTGATGACTTCATCGTCCAACTCCATACCCTTCGGGTGTGCCAGTACGGTCTCACAGCCCATCTTGGTGGCTGCGATGATGGCACTCTGAGGAACTGCGAGAGGCTTGTGGACAGACGGAGAGTAGGCCCAGCTCATCACGAACTTCACACCCTTGAACCCGCCGAACTTTTCCTTCACCGTCATTACGTCTGCCAGTGCCTGGCACGGATGGTACTTGTCATCCTCCATGTTGATCACAGGAATGTGGCTCCAGTGGGCGAAGTTCCGGACTATTTCATTCGCGCGTCCATAGACCCAGCCGACCGGGTCTCCATAGCATCTGATTGCGATGCCATGACCCATTCGCGCAAGGACTCGTGCCACGTCGGACACGCGCTCTGTCGAGTAGGCCTCTTCGTCTCCCTCGAGAGCCGGTGCGTATATCTTGCTGGGGTCTAGGAAGTGTGCGTGTCCTCCCAGCTGGGTCATTCCTGCTTCGAAGGAGTTCCTCGTCCTAAGACTCTGATTGTAGAAGATCATGAAGAGTGTCTTAGCGTCCAGAAGTTTGTGTGGCTCTCCTGTCGCAAACTTGCGCTTCAGGTCGAGGGCCACGTCGAGGAGTGTTTCAACCTCTTCTTTTGAGTAATCGAGCAGGGTTATGAAGTCCCTACCTCTGAATGATTCGGTCTTTACCATGATTGGTCACAACCCTACTCATGACGACCGGTCATCAAGAAAAAGGTTGCCCAAGTGATGGGACAGGACTTCCATTGACTCTAGGGAGTCCCTCCGGCGGTCCATGCCCTCGGCTTCTTCACAGTGCCAGTACTGCTAGCCCATCCAGTATGATGTGTGCTTCGCCACTTCAGAGGTTTCGTGAGTATCTGTAGAATGATTCACGTTGCCAGTCGATGCGTTCTGCCCTATGAGATTGCGGACGTAGATGAGGTGCCTGTATCTCTCCTTGAAGCCCACCTTGGAGTAGAGATGTCTGGCTGCCCAAGCGGAGTTCAATACTAGGAGCTCTGCGGAAGTGTAGCCCAAGTCACGACCCCGATTGAGCATCTCTCGGAGTAGGACCCCGCCGAACCCGTTTCCCCTGTGTTGCTTCAGAACGCCAAACCCCTGTATCTGCAGAACTTTGTCTTCTGCATCCTCTTTGCTCGCGAAGGTCCATCCTGTGCAGATACCTATCGACTTGCCGCCCTCCTCGATGATGAGAGCAAGACTGGAATCGAACTGGGGTTTTTGAACAAGCGTCTTGAGTTTCTCTACGGTTACCGGTGCATAATCCGAAGTATCCTCAAAGATGGCGTTCTGGAGCTGGGCCCAAAGACCCAACTCTGTGTCAATGTCGAGGTGCCGGATTCTCACATCTTCGCGTTTCTGCGAAGTTGGGATTGTCGACTTGAGCGAGAGTCGCATCTTGACGTATGAGTGGTCAAGGACAAACCCGTTCTTCTCTGCAAAGTACACGGACTCAGGTCTGTAGCTCTGGACCCGACACTTGACGGTCCTTGCCCCCGCGTTGCGACTACGGTGGAGGACTCTGTCGAGGAGCATTGAACCGAGACCCTGCCCACGGAAGTTCGGATGCACCTGAAGTACGATCCTCTGCTGGCAGTGCTCGGGGTCCTCCATGTACGACGTGGCTGATGCGATTATGCCCCCTCCCTTCTTGCGGACATGAAGCACGTCTCGAGAAGGGATGATATTGGCAACGGCGTAGGACGACCTGAAGAAGTCCCCCGATATCTTCGCAAAGTCCGGATGGTCCGCAAAGTCGACCGCATTGTACAGGTCTGCCATCTCATCAAATGACTCTTCGCTACCTGGTTCGAAGACGAATGACCGATTCGATATCATGATCCTATCCCGTCGTCTGAACGCTGTGTGTCGATGATGTGACATAAGGCCCCCACAACCTGCGTTTCCGAATCTGCTTGTGGTGTAGGATGGCTGACCCGAGGTCTGTGATCTGAGCGAGCTTTCTCTTGGCTCCTCTCTCCCTGACTACGTACCCTGCCTTCTCAAGATCCGTGAGATGTCGGGAGATTCCGGATTGCCGAATCCCGGTCTCCTTGGATATCTCCTTTTGGCTTACGACTTGATACTTGGACTCCAGATAGCCAAGGATCTCTCGTTTCTTGCTCGTGAGGTTGACAATCTCCGATGGCCATATCTCTGTCATCTCTAACTCCGCACCATCGGTGAGGCTAATCACTGAGGCCTCAAGAATCGCGGCGGCGACTCCTGCAGCCATGGCGAGCAGCGGACTGCCAGACCCGATGCTGAACTCGACCTCACAATCATCAAACCTGCACTCGTTAAGCCCTCGGAGGATCGAGGCCAGCGTACTGTTGAAGTCGCCCGCTCTGACGCTACACAAGGACGTCCTCAGTCCTACCTCCCTGAACCTGCTCCTCAGGTTTCTTGCCAGCTCTGTCTGTTCCTCGGTGTGAACAAGCATGAGCTCATCAATCTGTCTCCGGACCATGATGTATTCTATCGTCTTCTCATTGTCCAGAATTGACACATGAATTCGTGGTCTTCTCATGAGTATCTGACTCCGCTTCAGCTGAATATCTAGTCCATGATGTTCAACCAAATCTCTATGCTGGTCTGCCTCTTACTACATCGACCGATCTGGGCCCCACACCAAGGAATCACAAGTTGGGGGATAGGAGAGGCCCTATCCCCCGCGTTTCCCCGTTTTATCTTGGTCCCATTTTCGCTACTGTTTCTCTCAATCGCGTTCGGTCCCGTAGTAGTGTGAGAAGTGACGAAAGCTTGCATATAAGGTATTGATTTCTGTGCAGTTTGTCCTGCTCTAGTGCACTCTGGGGCGGTTTCAGGGCATTTTGGAGGAGCACACGGTTTCCTTGCGGTAACACCCATTAACTCTTCTCAAGAAACGATTGAAATCAGTTACTGACATTGGGAAGCCTTGCTCTGGTGAACTAGACGTAGCATCACCACATCAGACGCTTGTTTCCCGACCTTCTGCCCAGGTCACATCACACTCGTGCCTGAGGTCGTCCAGCCAGTTTCTGACAGACTCTCTTGGGCATATCCAGTTCTGCCTGTTGACGTCCCACTGGTCATGGGGGAACATCCACTGGCCCCACACTGGGCTGCCAAGGGGCGACACTGTGACTGGCCATCGCAGAGACCTCAGGACGTCCATCATCCGCGAAGAGTCGCCGGCAGGCAGGTCCGCGATGAGCAGTAGGTTCCTGTTCTCTTCGTACCTGAGGAATGCGTTGGGCAGTTCCCTTGCCCAGATGTCAACCATGGACGCGGTTCGAGGATCTGTCACTCGCAAAGCCACGCGTTCCACAAGACCTATGTTGTGAACAGACCACGACTTTCTCACGAGGCCGTCCTGGCGCAGTTTCTTCATGTGACCCAAGAGCTTGTTCTGACTGATTGATAGTGTCTTTCGAAGTGCACGGACTGATGATACGCCCTGATGGACATTATCCAGTATCTTGAAGTCAAGCTCGTCGAGGAAGACATCAGTCCTGAATGCAGGTTGATCGATGGGCTCAATGATGTGGTCCAATCCCTCTTCTTCGATCCGATGGCCCCACCCTTCCATTGCCACCCAAGGAATCTCCCACTTACCCTGCCTAGTGTCGTAGTGATAGAAGGACCTGGTCTGCCCCACTGAGTATGTCTCGGCGACATCAACCCCTATCCCGTTGGAGTTCAGCATGGATACCATCTGATGAATCGCCTGGTCGTTCTCGTAGCTGTCTGGGACCGCGAGACGCGCCAGTATCTGCCACGGACCATTGAGGATTGGCCTTATCTCGTACAGGAACGGCGAGTGAGCCACAAATCTGCTGGGGTCATCATTGGGTGGGCCGTTCAGCAGCACATGGAACGTCCTGATCCCTATGCGAGAGAACGGAGTTGTCGTGTGTTCCCTGAGAATGTACTTGCGCTTGAGTCTGTTGATTCTGGTGGACACCCATGAGGGGCTCAGTTGTGCAACCTGTGCAATTCTCCGATAAGACTCTGTAGGTTTGTCCAGGAGGGCCGTCAGCACCTTCAGTTCAGAGTGACTCAGACTGACACCAATGTCCTGAGTCCTTCTGACCATGTGTACGGCATACTCTTCAAAGGGGAGTTCCAGGCCATACCTCGACATGGACAGGAACTCTCGGGTCAGCCTATCCAGCTCGAGGTCACCACCAAGAGCAACGACCCACTCCATCAGCAAGTATGAATCATAGACAAGATTCGGGCGGATTCTGACGGGGGCAACTTCTCTCCATGCCTGTTGCCACTTCTCCTGGTCGATCGGTGTCAGTCTCTGACGAGCGTACTCTGTGGCGAGGTCTCGTCTTCCTTCCGGACAGATGTCACTCGGCAATGCATGATACAGACACTCTCGCGAGATGATTCCTTCAATGGGTATGAGACCTTCGACGACAGAATCGCATATCTCCAGCACCTCACCGTCCAGTCGGAGTTCACCTCCAAACCTCATCGTCGGTGAGGACTCTGTCCTTGACACCCTTGTCGGTGAGGGCGGTGCGTTGATGCCGAATCTCTTGCTGACATCTTCTGCACACTCTGCCCAGAGGTTTCCTAGTTGTATGTCAAGGGTGTGCAAGTGACATTCCTCCCGTTGTTGCTAGAGTATCATATTTGCTATGATATTTAGATATTCGGGCATTTGAAGTTTCCTGAAATGTACCCATCTGCCCTTACCTTGCGCATCGTTGCTTCTTATGATTGTTGGTACATGATGCGATTGGATAGGTTCACTCCAGATTCAATTGTAGGCACGGCACGAGAGTCAATTGCGTTCTAGAAAGCAAGTTTCGAACTCTGCTGCAAGTTACGGCGTGTATCTTTGTAAGAACTTGCACCCTGTACTCACGTGATAACAATGAATTCACCTCCAAAGAACCCACCCGAACCATGGTCATGGTAGACCTCATGATCATGAACGCTCATCGTTTTCGATGATGTGAAATGGAGCAAGAGAGGAAGGACCATGTTCTACTGAGATTGTCCCTCCTCTTCTGTTCCTCAATTCTGCCCTCCGATCGCAAGTTCGGGGGTATTGTCCCAGACTCGGAGCAGAAACAACTCATACACAGGTCTATGGCCACCTGCACCATACAATGATTTATCTATTTCAACCACCAATGGATTATCACAAGAAACAAGACTATGACATGAGGGAACAAAGATGGAAAACCTGCAGCTGCTGCTCTCCATAATCGAGGGTTCCAATGATCTCATTCAGAGCGTGGAACCGAGTGGACGTTTTGAGTTTGTGAACAGCGCATGGCTGAGAACATTGGGGTATTCTGATGCCGAGGTGCCGGCTCTAGAACTGAAGGACGTCATCTTCCCTGGTGGTGTGAAGAAGTTGAAGAGGCTTATCGACGAGGCACACTCCGGCCGACATGTTTCCAACGTCAGCGTGACCTTTGTCTCAAAGGACGGTGAGATGATCTTCACTGAAGGGAATCTGTTCCCACGTCGTGAAGGGAGCAAGATCATAGCAGCAGTTGGTTTCTTCAGGAATGTCACGGACCGCAAGAAGACCGAGGAGGAGCTCGACGAAGAACGGGCACGGACAGAGTTCTTTGTTGACCTGATGGTCCACGATCTCACGAACATACATCAGGAGATCCTATCGACTCTGGAGATTCTTCGTCTCTCTGAAGACCTCCCGCATGATCTGGAATCCATCATCGACGGCAGTCTGCGAGAGATTGAGCGGGCTTCGGACATCGTGTCAAACGTGAGAAAGATAACTCGTCTCTATTCCATGAAGCCTGAGACCAGGGTCCACGACCTATACGTTGCCATCAAGAACTCCGCCAAGAGAGTGCGTGAGGCGTTCCCGGAGAAGAGTCTTGACCTGTCCACTAACATCTCGGAAGGTCAGTACAACCTGCTCGCAGATGAGTTCCTTGAGGACGTCTTCTATGCTCTGCTTCACAACAGTATGAAGTTTGACAAGAGCACTAATGTTAAGGTGACGGTCGAGGTTGAACCACTTCGCCACACACCGTTCCTCAAGATTCAGATCAAGGACCACGGTCCTGGGATAAGTGACGAGGACAAAGAGACCGTCTTTGCCAGGCTGAGTCACAGGAGAGAGGGCCTTGGCGGCTTGGGGCTGGGTCTCACTCTTGTGAAGAAGATCATCGAGAACTACGGGGGATACATTCGTGTTGAGGACAGGATTGAAGGGAATCCGTCAAAGGGATGCAACTTCATCCTATTGCTCAGACACAGCACTGAGGAAACTACGGAGGTCTAGGATTTGTCCAGAGTAATGATTGTTGATGACGACATGTTCTTGCACAAGGTGCTAGAGAAGATACTGCTAATCGGTGGACATGAAGTTGTGGGGCACTCCTACAACGGCTCAGAGGCGATCGAGTCCTATGTGAAGATGAATCCGCGTCCTGATGTCGTCTTGATGGACCACAGGATGCCCATCATGAATGGGACTGCCGCGACGAAGGAGATTCTGGCGATAGACAAGAATGCCAAGATAATCTTCATCAGCGCCGACGACACAATCAAGGAGCAAGCGCTGGAGGCTGGAGCTCTGGATTTCCTGACGAAACCGATTCGTAGCAAGGAACTCTTTGCAATGCTTGAGCAGTACACGTAGTGACTCATCATTCCGTACTTACCCTGATGGTAGTTCGCCTCTGGATCTTGGGATCCAGACTCTGAATCTGGCACCTTGAGAGGGGTCTCCCTTCACTCTGTCTTCCACCGCCATGAATCCTCCATACTTCTTCACTATTCGTATGGACTGGTGGACTCCTACGCCACCGAATCTCCTCTCAGGGTCAAATAGTGACTCCTTTCGCTCGTCGGTCATCCCTGGTCCGTTGTCCTCAACACACAGGTCGTAGCCATCGTCCTCTTTCTCGAGCGATATCCATACTCTCTTCTCCTTCTTATCGGAGTGGACCACCGCGTTTTCCAAGAGGTTTTCGATGGCATAGGAGAGATACTGGTCCGCTAGAACAAACGCTTCGTCAACAGAGATGTCTGAGATGAGTTCGACCTCAACATGTTGGTTCGCGAATTCCTCCGCCTCCTCTTCAACCAAACGACGCAGATCAATAGGAACGAGCGGGGCATTGAATAGATCTCTTGTTGACTGTACCTTCTGTATGAGGCGGTCCGCAGAGGCAAGAGACTCGAACACCAGATCTCTCATCGATGCAACATTCCCAAGGTCTGCCTCGGCGTCAATTATCTCCAGACCCGTCGTTGCCGCTTGGAGGGACTGGCGCAGATCATGTGCCATCAGGTCTGTATACAAGGATGCTGTGTCCACAGCGTTGCGTAGAGCATCGTTGGACCTCTGGAGTTCGTCAAACAGGATGGCCTTGTGGATTGCCAGGGCGGCGACATTCGCCATGCTACAGAATAAGTCGATGGTGTTCTGAGAGTATGCATCTTTTAGATTGCTCTGGACTTGCATGACCCCAGCTATCCTGTCTCCCACTCTCAACGGGGCGCACAGCGCAGATTGGCTGGTGCTCTCTTCACTCTGCGTGAACCCCTTGCCTACCTTTCCCGATTCGTCGAAGGAGTAAGTGGTGTGAGTTGTCCGAACCGCCTCTGATAGATCGGGAACGTACAAGTAGCGACCGGACCTGATGACTTGACTCTGTGTGCCCTTTCCCTCCTTTTCGAGGGGGATTGCGGGGAGATTGTTCACATCTACTACCTTCCCGTTTATCGTGGCGTAAGCGGCACGCAGAGTCTTCTCCTCTTCATCGTATAGGGAGAGTGTCAGGCTGTTGAATGGAATGACCTTCTTAACATGCTTTTCGATTGTCTGGAAGACTCTGGTGACATCGAAGACCTGGGCGAGGCTGAGCGCCAAGCGATTTGTCTCCACCTGTTGGCGAAAGAGACGGCTGATTGTCTCTTCGAGTGACTTCACCTCTGACAAGTCCCGAAAGACGATTTGTGTTGACTCTACGCCACCGAAGATTATCGACGCGACAGCGATCTGCACGTCGAAGGAGGTAGAATCGAGCCTTTTCATCCTCGCATGACCCACCTCTGATGGTATGCCTCTCTTGTTGGTCTGAGTGATTACATGGTCCACAATGCGGCGAAACTCGGAGTCGAATAGATCAATGACGCTCTTGCTCAAGATACTGTCACTGGAGTCAACTCGGAGCAGTCGCTCCGCCTCCCTGTTTGAGTAGACTACGATTCCATCTTGGACAACCAGAATGCCTTCTGGAAGGGATTCAAGTACAGTCCTATACCTCTCTTCACTATTGGCATTCAATCTGGCATATGACTTGGAGGTCGGTCTCTTCCAGCCCATACGGCGAGAGGTGACCAACGACACAACCGCGAGCAGGAAGAACCCAATGATGGCCGTCGGGTTTGGGAGTTGTGACAGCTGTAGTGCCGCGTAGGTGTTCGCGACCGACGCAAGACTGGCCATGAAGAAGCCTGCCCCGGGTTCTATGAGGAAGCAGGCCCCAACAATTGGGATCGAGTAGACGAGGAGCATGTTTCCCCAAAGCACGCTGAGGGGGTCCGCGATAAGGGTGGGGACCAGCACGAGGAAGGACACAAGAGCGTATCGTGTCAATGTTTCCAGGTGGTTTCTGATCTCGACAAACAGTATCGCCCAGAAACCTGAGGACACGGCTCCCAGCGCCACAAGAGAGCTCACCAGATCCCTATACTGATCCTGGACGCTGGGGGGACTTGTCCAGAATTGGATGAGAGTCACGATGGTCAGTAGTAAGGAGGCACTAATGAGTACTGGCAAAACATCGATCCTGTTTTTCCTTGTACGCTCTCGATCTGTCCTCTTGTCACCTCTCAAGTCCCACATTCCCCTAGTCCCTGATGTCACACTTGCGCTTGTTGGAGCATGTCTTCTCTGTCTATTCGTCGCAGCTCGTCATCTCTCCATCGGAGTGTTTTTCCAATGCAGGTCTGCACGTCTCCTCGCTTACGACAGGATTGCTCGTGAGCATCGTTGCCGAGTTCATCCAACTCGCGAGTTGAACGGTCCCGAACTCGGAAACAAGTCCTGAGAAGACTGAGTCAATGCAGTGACCAACGTATTAATAGATTACTGATAGGTACTTCAACAACCCCGGTGAACTTCACGCCTGGTCCAGTGTTGTCACAGTCGTATCAAGCACGTAAGGCAAGATTGATTAGTATGACTATGTCCGTCCTCTAGTTGCGTGGTGGTGCGACTTATGCCTGATGACAATCAATATGAGGAGTCAGACGAGCGCTTACTCACTCTGAGACGCATCGCACATCAGGTCGTCTGTCTGAGGAATGTTTCCAGACTGCTCTCTGACATCACAGTCGCTCCTGCCACTGTATACTACAAGCTTGTTCACATGATTCCAGAGGGCTTCCAGTACCCCGAGGTGGTCTGTGCTCGTCTCGTGCTAGGCTCATCTGAGTACCACACCGTGGACTTCAAGGAAACCCCTTGGCGACTCCATTCCGAAGTCAAAGCACCAGAGTTACCTCCCGGCGTTATTGAGATCTGCTATCTGGAGGAGATGCCTCCGGCCGAGGAGGGCCCCTTCCTTGCAGAGGAACAACAGTTCCTCGACACGGTTGCAATGGAATTAGGCGGTTACCGGATGCGTCGTCACATCCAGACAATGAGGGACCAGCAGCTCCGCGAGCTTGACCTGTATTCTTCCCTTTTGAGACACGACTTGAGAAATGATGTGGGAGTTGTCGTCGGCAACATCGACCTATTGCGCATGATGCTCCCAGAAGCCGATGATGTTGTTGTTGAGGCACTGGACTCGATAGAGGGAGTGTGTGATCGCATGACATCTCTACTCACTGCCCTGGGGACGGAATCTAGGGAACCTGAGACTCGGATTCTGAAGATACTGCAGAATGCCATGGAAACCTCTGAGAAGGCCTTCCCCGACATGAAGGTGCAACTTGAGTTCGACAGTGAGCTTGAGGAAGTCTTGGTTCCTGAGAGCAGGCTGCTCCCACTGGTGTTTGATAACCTGCTCAGGAATGCTGCCGTGTATGCGGGTCCCAACCCAGAGGTCAAGATGCATGTCAGAGCCGAACCCTCCAAGGTGAGGATTACTGTTTCAGACAATGGCCCGGGAGTGGATGACTCTGTCAAGGACCTTCTATTTCACAAGGGCGTTTCTACCAGAGGCGGTGGTCTCGGCCTGTACCTGTCAAGAGAGGTTCTGAAGACCATCGGTGGCACAATTGAGTTGGTTGAATCTGAGCCTGGTGCCGGTGCAGCGTTTGTCATAGAGATCCCAGTTATGTGAGCAGGTTTGCCGATGGGAGAGTTATCCTGAAGCTGGCCCCGATTGCTTCCGGCGTGTCGACGAGTTCGATGGTTCCGTCCAGACGTTCGACAATCTCCTTGCAGAGGTACAATCCCAGTCCTCCAGACTCGTCCTTTGTGGAGAAACCTTTCCGAAAGACCTTATCCCGCTCTTCGGCGGGTACACCTGGACCGTTGTCAGAGACCGTGAACACGAGATTGTCACCCGACTCCTCAACTGAGAGCACAACCTCGGCATCAGTCCCTGCATGTTGCGAAGCGTTTCGGTAGAGATTCTGGAAGACCAGTGTGAGAAGTCCACCCACCATTACCTGTCGGTCTGCAAGATCTGGACTGATGACTACGCGTGCATTGAGACCCTTGTTTGCCTGAGTGGCCTCTTCAGAGATGGCTGTAATGAAGTCTCCGAGACGATGCTTCTTGACGTCCTGAGGTTTTCCGAGACTTGTGATGAGGAGGTTCATCCGATTGGCGATTGCCTTGCTAGAATCGAGGAACTCCTTGGTTTCGTCATCAATGCCATTCAGCGTCATGTCTATCGTTTCGATATAGTTGAGCAGTAGACCGATATCATTTCTGAGGTCGTGCCTCAACAGAGAGCTGTAGAGGTCGATCTCGTCACGTTGCTGCCTCGCTATGATCTCTGCCTTCTTTGCCTCAGACACGTCCATGAATATGCCTAGAGATCCTACAATGTTGCCCTCTTCATCCTTATCGGGTGCGGCGTAGATCTGCACTGTCCGTGGCTCGCCGCTCTTGGTCATCATGTCGACTTCATACGAAGAAACGACTCCCTTCTGCCGAGCACTGGTCTGAGCATGTAAGAGTCCGAGGTCCTTTTGAACGATGAACTTTGTGAGCTTCTGGTTGAGAAGTGACTCCTTGTTCGTATCGAGAATTTTAGCCAAGGCCTGGTTGGCGAGTTGGATTCGCTCGTCCTCATCCGCAATGGCTACACCGACAGGTAGGTTTTCCACCAGTTCTCTGTATCTGCGCTCACTGGCCTCTGCTCTCAATCTGGCCTTGAGTATCTCCGTCACGTCTCGGAAGTTGAAGATGCGGAGTTTCCTGTCCTCATCTAACCGTAGCGGTGCAGTATATCTATGTATGATCCGTCCGTCTTTCAACCGCAGGTAGTCTCGTGTTGTATCCTCTCTCTCCAAGAACTCCTTCTTCGCCAAGGAGCAGGTCTCTGGGTCTTCCAGGTAAGCCTGAATGTGACTAAGTATTCCAGTCACTCCCTCCTTGTCTTTCATGGTCCTTGGTATGTCCCACATCTCCCACAGGTTGTCGTTGGTCAACAGGACATTCTGCTCAGAGTCGAGGATGAGAATCGCGTCAGTTGTGGCCTCTATTGTCGCCTTGAGCAGAGCCTCTTTCTCTAGAGTCTTCTGAAGTGATTCTACGAGGCTTGTAACATCCTCTCCCGAGGCCAACAGACCTGTGACACTTCCTTGGGTATCTTGCAGTCTATTTGCACGCCATCTGATGATCAATCTCTTCCCCGTTGTCGTTATAATGGGGTTCTCGAAGATGTCGTCCGACGAATACCTCCCCGCTAGCACTTGCCGCATCCTTTCATCCACGCGTTCTCTCCACTCGGGTGGAATGTGAATGTTGACCCAGTTCTTGCCCAGCACTTCCTCCTCGGAAACCTCCAACAGATACAGCCCTCTCCGGTTGATCATTGTGACGACTCCGCTCGGGTCGAAGGCTACCAGTATCACTCCAGCCACATCGAGATACTGTTTCAACTTCCGGCTCTCTTCTCGAAGGGCCTTCTCTGACTCACGCTGTTTGGTGATGTTGCGGCCAGCAATTAGAACGCCTTTCCCCTGCTCTGTTACCACTGGTGCAAGTCTTGACTCTGCGAAGAGTGTCCTGCCGTCAGGCGCGACCCAGCACACCTCAACAGTCTTGATACTCTCTTCAGTCAGAACCTCTTCGAGTATCTTTCGATGGTCAGGCAGGTCGCTGGGATTGAAACCGGGCAAATCCGCGTAGTTCATCCCGACTATTTTTTCAACAGGGAGTCCTACGCTATCACTGGTTGCCTTGTTACACCACAGGACATTTCCCTTTCTATCCAGCAAGAGAATTGGGTCTGGAGCAAGCTCGACAATCAATCGCTGAATACCTTCGGGGTCAAGTCCATCCATTGAGTGCACTTCCATACCTAGATAGACTGTGCTGTTTCTGTGTGGACAGATAATCGTTACGATGGTGTACAATTCCTAGTAGATCATGTCAAGAATCTGAGAACTCCACGTGTCGTGGCATTCACTTCGAGATCTGCGCAGAATGTCTTGAGCGTCAAAACTATCACTGGTCGAGTTCATCCACGCGATGACTCTCTGAGTCAGGTACTCTAGCGCATCGCAGAACTCATCAAAGTCTGAGGGTCCGAGTCCCTCTGGCAGTTTGATGCTGACTCTGCAGTCCCACGTGACCTGAGTCAGTGCTAGCCACCTATGAGAACTGATGCCATTGTTCTTCTCCTTGAGCAGAACGCCAATTGTGTTCACCTTGCCCATCTTCTGTGCGCAGACATTGACGACCCTGGATAGTACACAATGGCTAGCTAGGAGCAAGCGCTTCTCGAGTGGGACCCTTTGTATCATTCCCTTGTCGATCAGCCGCCCCAATTCCTTGAGCAGCCTGGGTGTCGGTTTCAACCCCACCTTTTCCAGCACCTCGATGAGTCGTGTCTTGCCGTCAAGTCTTCCTAGAACTCTGATAGTCTCCGGTGTCAGAACAAGACTTGATTGCTTCGAGAAGACTGGGCTCACTGTTCGCTCTGACAGAGAGAGAATGTCCCCGTCCCCTGGAACAAAACTGACTTGGACGGCGTGATTCCAGATACCGACCGCCATCAACTCTTTAGCTTCCTCGATGTCCACTGATGTGGCGTCTGCCAGCTCCTGAAGGCTGGCACCTTCCCAGGCACTCAGAAGGAGCTTGTGCAGTTTGAAGGTCTTGCTGGGTCTCTCAAGAGACAGCCGGCGCACTGTTTCTCGATCAACGTTAAGGACTGTCGTACGCTCCGTGACTCTGTCTGCCAGAAAGACTCTGCAGACGAAGTTGTCAAACTCCTTGAAGATCTTGCCCTCAAAGCTATCCGAGTCCTTGAGTGCATGGAATGAGTCTTCGAATTCAGAGATGACAGCTCTCAGCTTGCTGCGTCCCTCAGATGTCTCTCTGGAGGCAACGAGCACGCCCATGCACCAGGTACCACCCTCGACCAAGAGTGTGGAGTCCGAGCCAAAGACAGTCTTCCATCTCTCTTCGTCAGTTCCTGTCACTTCTCCCATGAAGCTTCCCATCGCAGACACGAAGCCTGACAGTACTTGCGGGTCGTGTAAGTCTGAAGTAAACTCATGAGAATAGGGAGCCATCCCTGTCCTTTTGTTGAACACGAATATCACGTGTTCATTTGTCCGTCTGCCCCTCGTCATTTCTGTTCCCGTCTACAAGTTACGCAGTGTCTGTTCCACTTGGCCTACTAAATAATCCTACTGCTGTGTAGAAAGTGCGGTTGAGTTATCCTTCCTGTGCGTTCCAGAGGGGACCATAGGCTTATCTGATACGATGCACAATAGTGACCTTTGTTTGGTGGTTCGCATTGATGAAGAGAAAGGTGGCAAACCTCGGTCTCTCACTGATTGGTCCTGTTGTGCTGATCATCCTCCTGACCATGCCGATAGGACCGCTTGCTGGAGGACTGGGTATACTACAACCTGTCGGAGGTATCTTTGACGTCGGGAAGGGAGTGACCCATCCGGACACTGAGAGGGTCTATGTGCCGGGTGTTCAATCTGAGACTAGGATCATCGTTGATGAGTGGGGGATTCCCCATATCTACGGTCAGACCATTGAGGATGCCTTTTTTGGTCTTGGCTACATGCACGCTCGTGACCGTCTATTTCAGATGGTGATGCAGAACTATCTGGCTGCTGGACGGATAAGTGAAGTGATCGGTGGGATGGGGTATGCCATCGAGTCGGACAAGTTCCAGCGTTCTATAGGCCTTGCCCGAGCCGCAGAGGCGACCTACCGATGGTACGTGGATAATGCGGCAACCAATCCGGATGTCAACTACAGTCTCCGTGCCATCAATGCCCATGTTGCCGGAGTGAACGCGTTCATCAACAGTATGACCAGTGAGAACACTCCCATCGAGTTCAAGATTCTTGGTTTCACACCCGAACCCTGGACCCCGGTTGACACATTCATCTGGGCGAAGATGATGACCTGGGGTCTCTCTGGTGGTGTGAGAGACCTCTATCGCGAGATGATCCGAGCCAAGATCCAGAACAGCACCATGTACAGTGAGATGTTCCCCGACTACTGGCCCTACACGGTTCCCATCATTCCTGAGCAGTACAATCTCAGTCTCTCTGAATATGACGACGCTCCCGGTGGTTATCCGGCCTCTGTCGTGCCACCCGCTGTCCCTGCAGCCGCGGAGGCCCAGACTGACCTGATCCCTCAGGAGAAGCTTGACAGGATCCTCAGTGTTCTGTCCTCGGTCATCGACTTCTTTGGACCGATGGAGGTGGTCGGCAGCAACAGTTGGGCAGTGAACGGGAGCATGACATCGACCGGTGAGGCCATCCTCGCCAATGACCCCCACCTGAGCCTTCAGGCCCCGTCTCTATGGTATGAGGCCCACATTGTGGTGCCCGGAGTACTGAACGTGCAGGGTGGCACCCTCCCCGGGACTCCCGGTGTGCTCATCGGTCACACAGCGAACATCTCGTGGGGCATGACAAACGTCGGGGCTGACGTTCTTGACATCTTCGTAGAACAGGTGGAACCCGCGAACCATCCCGGCCAGTACTTCTACAATGGTGAGTGGCGGGACTTCGAGATTGTTGACGAACCTATCCACGTGAAGGGTGGCGCGACCATTGACTTCAATGTGTCATGGTCGGTCCATGGGCCGTGCATCGACTCGGTCGTGCCCACTTTCTCCCTTGATGAGTACTCGACTCCGAACTTATCTATGAACTGGACCGGGCTCAGTGTGACCCATGAGATCCTCAGTCTCGGCATCCTGAATCGGGCGAACAATCTGACAGACTATTTCGACGCGATGTACTGGTGGGACTCGCCCCCTCACAACTTCATATATGCAGATACTGAGGGCAACATCGCGATTACCGTGGCGGGCCGGTTCCCGATTCGGTCCGGCTACTCGGGGTACTTCCCTGTTCAGGCGACGAACGATAGCGTGGGAATGGTGAGCAACATCCCTTATGCCTTCAATCCCCGTTCAGTCAATCCCTCGCAATGCTACCTCCAGTCCGCCAACCAGAAGTCCATTGACCCGAGCACCTACGGGTTCACTATTCTCGGGGCACAGGACCCTGGCTATCGAGGAAGACGCATCAACGAACTCCTCGATGCAGTCACAACGGTCACTGCCGAAGACATGATGCGGTTCCATGCAGATGTCCTGGACGTCTCTGCCAGAGAGATTCTGCCCTACGTTCTGGCTGCGTGGTCTGCTGTTGGCAGCAATGCCTCAGTACAGATAATGGTCGATGAACTTGTGGGCTGGGACTACAGGATGGAGGTCGATGTCGCAGCCCCAACGATATGGACTGTTCTGATGGATGAACTGCGAGACGTGATCTTTGACGAGGCCACAGACCTCGGAGTGAGTGCAGGGTCGATCGGTCTGCCGGTAGTCGAATGGATGCTGAAAGAGAACATCACCCATTACTTCGACGACCAGTCAACTCCGGGTGTCGAGTCTAGAGACGACATTCTGGTGGTGGCCCTTGAGCACACCCTGGCGACTCTGACTGCTGACTTTGGGCCATCCGTTGATGACTGGATCTATGGTGACCGTCACACCATCTACATCGGCCACCTGGCCGGTCTCACTTACATCGGCGGCGGTGCTCACAGAGGCGGACGGTACACGCTCAATGTGGGCTGGTCCTGGGAGGTGCGAGGAGGACCCTCTCGTAGGATGGTGGTGGACTACGGAACCTCTCCTGACTACTACGTGACGTATCCTGGTGGTCAGAGCCAGAACATGTTCAGTCCTCACTGGGATGACCTCTTCGACCTCTGGTATGCCTTTGACACCGTGACTGAGCACTATGGATACTATCTGGAGTACAACTTCACCACCGCGGCGCTTTTTGAGGGGGCAGATGATGGAACGATGATCGAGTACGCGTTGGTCTTGTTGCCGAGGAGTTGACAGAATGAAACGAATAGATGACACGGTACCTGCATTCAGTGCTATTCTCGTGCTGGCCCTCGAAGTGGTCCTCGCTGTGGTCCTGCAGTTGAGTGGTTTGTGGGTCACTATGATTCTGGTCGGAGCTCTGGGCGCGCTCTTCGTGAGACGACATAGGACTGCCTTCATCACTGGGTTCCTTGGTGTTCTGATAGGATGGGCGATTCTCTATGCATATGCAATTCTGACCGCCCAGGGTCTTGCTGTCGCTGACTTCTTCATCGGACTACTTGGTCTCTCTGGGCTTGGGTGGGTTGTGATAGTCATAGGGTGCATCATCGGCGGGCTCCTTGGCGCGACCGGTGCCCTTCTTGGCCGGTCTCTCATAGAACTGATTGATGACCTGATTGGTGGCGAAGCAGAGTCGCAGAGTAAAGATTCCTCATCTATGCAGGATACTTGAAGTGAACAAGTCTGCATGACGAATGGTTCATGATTTGAAACTGAATTGCGGAGTTTCAATTTCAGGATCACTCCTCGTCAGCATCTGAAACATACATCATAGTAGTAGGCATCTATCTGGTACTTTATATGTCCTGCAAGTGTAATCTAGGTCAGATGGGTGTAGAAGGTGGTTCTGTTCGAGAAGGATGTGTCTTCGCCGGTGGAGTACGCCTTCGGGCTATGGAACAGGTATGTATCCCAAACCAAGCAAGAGTATCGTTCAAAGACAGGGCAGTATGCAACACCACCTGAAGTTGCCCGATACATGGCATCACTTGTTCCTTCAGGGCTACGTGAGATGCGCCTTCTGGATCCCGGAGCTGGCACAGGAATCCTGACTTCTGCCTATGCAGAGTATGCGTCTAGGAACGAAGGTCTAGAGCATCTGATAGTTGATTTGTATGAGACAGAGAACCTGATTGTTGACTATTTGGATGATTCGATGAGGTTCCTCCGAGATTGGTTGTCAGCCAGAGGAGTTTCAATTGATTATCGGATCATCGATGAAGACTTCCTCATCAGGAACGGGGCCCTCTTCGCAGACCACTCCCAAGGTGTACTAGTTGATGAGGAGATCGAGAAATACAGTTCCGTCATAATGAATCCTCCCTACTTCAAGCTGAACAAGAGTGACACGCGTGCCCGTGTCGCATCAAGCATTGTTCATGGCCAACCGAACATCTATTTCCTCTTCTTGATGCTTGGAGCTCTGCTGCTAAGAGAAGATGGTGTCTTGGTATCTATCTCTCCTAGAAGCTTCACTTCTGGACTGTACTTCAAGGCCTTCAGAGCACGTTTCTTTGATTTGATGCATCCAAGCTCAATTCATCTCTTCACATCGAGAACGGAGACCTTCAAGCATTCGGATGTTCTTCAGGAGACTCTGATACTGAAAGCTGAGAGGAAGTCACTTCAGACGACAACTGTGATTACCACCAGTAATGGATCAATCGATTTGACCTCACCAACTAGGTTGGAGGTTGTGACTGACGAGATTCTACGCGAGTCCGACGGGCGAATCCTCTTCGTCCCAACTTCAGAGGAAGAGCTAGCATTGATGAAGAAGATAGAATCTTGGCCTGAAACCATATCATCTCTGGGTTTGAGAGTGTCAACAGGTCCAGTTGTACCATTCCGAGCAACAGAGTACCTGCGGAAAGAGCCGGGGGAGAACACCGTGCCTCTACTGTGGATGCACAACATACAACTCATGGAAGTCAATTGGCCTTTGGACATTAGCAAGCCGCAGCACATTGAAGACTCTGCGACAAGTCATAGATTACTGGTATCGAATCAACCATACGTTCTAATCCACAGGTTTAGTGCAAAAGAACAGTCAAGACGTTTTGTCGCTGCACCACTCAATCCAACGAGTTTCGACTTTGATTGGATTGGCATTGAGAACCATGTTAACTACCTGCACAAGCCCAAGGGAAGGCTCTCATATTCTGAGTGTGTCGGCATTTCCGCTCTACTTTGCACAAGGACTCTGGACTCATACATCAGGATAAAGAGCGGTAACACCCAAGTGAACGCATCTGATATGATGAACTTGCCATTACCTCCTCTGGACACAATTCAACTCCTAGGAGAAGAGATCATGGCAGCTGAACATGTTGACCTTGACTCAATGGAGGAATACGTTCTATCACAACTTGACTTGTCCGAACTGTAATGTTCACTCTTAAGTTCTAGTGACCTTTCAGATACAACCAAGCATGAGAGGTTGTACCGTGGCATGAACGATAGTTTTCTTGGTGAGGAAGTCGGAGAACTGCCACTTCACAAATCACTCATATCAAAACTATCAAGATGTGGTATTGAAACAGTCGCAGACCTGACCAGATGTTGTGAGAGAGAGCTACTGGCCATGAAGGGACTAGGGAAAGTATCTGTTGGCTCCATTGTGAAAGCGCTTGATACCGTAGGATTGCAGCTGGCGGAGGATCGTTACGGAAAGAAGATCTGTGCTCGACATAATCGGGAACGAGGTGATACAAGGATTCGGACGTACTTTCTTTGTGAGAACTGCTCCAAGAGTTTCGAAGAGCAGGCTCTTAACAATGCTCGTCCTATCTACGAAACGGTTCTTGAGGGAGGTCCCTTCTTCTGCGCCCATTGTAATGAGAAGAAGCAACTGAAGATGTATCAATGGTACGTCTGCGATGTCTGTGACAGAGTACTGCGTTCAATTGGCAGGGGTCTAGAAGCTGACAGAGGTGTTCTTAGCTGGTGGGAAGATCGAAAGAGGGAAAACCCCTCATTACCCGAGATTGAAGAAACAGATCAACCAAGATTGTTGCCAGTGGAGAGTAGTGAGGAGAAAGCGGGCAAAGAATCGAAGTTTGACTTCGAGTGGAGAGATGACGGGAACATTCTGTTTGGTGTAGAAATCAAGACGGGAAGAAACCGAATGGAGGGCGGATCGGTTGGATCCAAGATGACGCAGTTTCAGCTTGATGTGACTGACATAGAGAACACAATCTCTGCAATGAGTGATGATGGTGTCTTTACTCCTGCATATCTCTATCATTGTCAGGTTGTGGACATACCATCTCCTCCCACAGCAAAGTATGAATGTGTCCACATTTGGTGGACGTCTATGGATGATCTCATTCGGAGCATCAAAGACATCAGAGAACGTCCGCGAGAAACACGCCCGGCAGCATACATCGACACAACTGCCTTCAAGCCGATTGATGAGTTCGTTGATGAGATTGAGTCGCAGGGCTACAAGAAATGCTCCAGACCATCTGAACTCAAGAAAGCATTAGGACAGAAGAAGAGCGATGCAGAAGAGAGGCGGAAGAAATAGACGATACGTAGGGGTGTCTCTCCGCTTTTGCACAATATGCTAACCCTTAAATATAGTTAACAACGAAGACGGTTCTCGTAATGACAACGGGTCACCACCCACAGAGTGAGCGGTGAGACCAACGAGGCGATGAAGATGAATAGAGAGATTGCCAAAGGTGTCTACTACGTCGGAGTAGACGATCATCACACCGAGATTTTCGAGAATCTGTGGGAGATACCGTACGGTGTGTCCTACAACAGTTACCTGATAGTCGATGAGAAGATAGCTGTCATCGAAGGTGTCAAGGGACCCTGGTCGCAGGAGTGGCTTGACAACATCAGGGAGATAGTGGATCCCTCCAAGATAGACTACATCATACTGAACCACATGGAACCTGACCACACCAGTGCTCTGCCTGACTTCGCGGCCATTGCGCCGAATGCAACCATGGTGTATACGCCCAAGGCAGCTGCGATGCAGAAGTCCTTCTACGACGTGGCACTGAAGGAGCGCACGGTCTCGGACCTCGAAGAGATCTCACTTGGAAAGAAGACCCTGAAGTTCGTGCATGCTCCATTCCTGCACTGGCCTGAGACGATGATCACCTATCTTGTCGAAGACGAGATACTCTTCACGTGTGATGCATTCGGCTCGTTCGGAGCTCTGAACGGTAAGCACTTTGATGATGAGATCGACATGGACCTCATCGAGAAGGAGAGCCGCAGATACGTCTCAGCTATCATCACTTCGTACTTCAAGTTTGTACAGCGCGGCATTGCCAAGGTCAAGGACCTCGGAATCGGCATCAAGGTCATCGCTCCGAGTCACGGTCCCATCTACAGAAAGGACCCTCTCTGGATAGTCAACAAGTACGACGAGTGGACGCGCCCCGAACTTGAGAAGTACGTCACTATCGTCTACGGCACTATGTACGGTTTCACCCAGAGGTTGGCAGTGAAGCTCAAGAAGGAACTGCTGAATCTGGGTGTTGACGTCAAGTTCCATAACATCTCGTACAGCGAGCTGAGCAATGTTCTCACAGACTCTGTCCGGGCTGGCGTCCTTGTGATTGGAACTCCAACTTATGATGCATTTCCATTTCCGCGGATCTGGAACTTTGTCAACGAGATCAAGGGCAAGCGGTTCCCCGTCAAGACCATGGCCCTCTTCGGTACCTACGGCTGGGGTGGTGGTGGCGTCAAGAAGATTCAGAAGATGCTTGAAGAGATGAAATGCGAGGTCCTCGAACCCGTAGTGAGAGTGCATGCTCGACCCACCTCCGAAGAGGAAGAGCAAGTCAAGGCGCTGGCACGGGCTATCGCTGAGCGTGTGAAGTGAGAGTGACCCTGACAAGACTTAGGCATGTCTAAGCGCACTCTTATTAACCAGTGAGCGAACTGCGTACTATTCTCGAATGGATTGGTCCAATCCTGAAGAGATATGATTTCGGAGAGAGTGACAATATGGAACTGAAAGGGACTGAAACCGAGAAGAACCTTCTGACATCCTTTGCGGGAGAGTCGCAGGCCCGAAATCGCTATCAGCGATACGCCAAGGCCGCGAAGAAGGAAGGGTTCGAGTACATTGCTGGAGTGTTTGAGGAGACCGCTGCAGAGGAATTCCAACACGCCTCGAGATTCTTCAAGCTCATGGACGAGGGTGGCTGCACCCCGGAGCTCAAGGTCGAGTGGATGTTTCCGACTGGACACATAGGTTCGACTGAGGAGAACCTTCGCTCAGCAGCAGCCGGCGAGAAGTACGAGTACAGTGAGATGTACCCCAAGTACGCCGACATCGCAGAGAAGGAAGGTTTCAGCAAGATCGCTCACATCTGGCGGATGATTGCCCATGCCGAGACTTGGCACCACGAGCGCTATGAGAAGCTGGCAGAGCAGGTTGCTGACGGAACCATCCTGAAGAAGAAACAGAAGACCAAGTGGAGATGCGCCAATTGCGGGTACATCCACGAGGGCGACAGTCCTCCGGATAAGTGCCCTGCATGTGACCATCCGAAGGGATACTTCTTCCCACACGTGTTCAAGTAGTGAGGCAAGCCGCCCGAGAGGGCGGTTTCTCACATCCCTTCTTTTTCTTGAAGCGCTATCTGCTTGCATCGAATGCTTGTTATTGACCTGTTCCTTGTTTTTGTTGGTTCATTCCAAGAACCAAAGCCTTAAATCAAGGCCAACTTGATTCGGCATTCTAGCGCAGTGTCATAGACTAGTCGGTATAACCGGTGGTCGATCCGCCATGAAGTTGAGAGATTATATTATTCGAAGGCTGCTGCTGGCTATCCCAGTCGTTATTGGCGTTCTGGCAATCACATTCGTTTTGTCCTATGTGGTCGGAAACCCAATCACGCTCTACACGACAGAGCGGACCCGCCCAGAGGCCATCCCAGGGATTATCGCTGAGCACGGCTTGGATAAGCCCATATACATTCAGTTCTTCTACTATCTCTGGGACCTCCTCCAAGGTAATTGGGGTTACTCGAGGACCGCAAGAATGGATGTGACTGAGGCCATCTCCTGGAAGCTTCCAGCCACCATCGAGCTGGCAATGGTTGCAATGGTCTTTGCTATCATCGTTGGCATTCCCCTCGGGATTATCTCTGCGACTCGCAAGGACAAAGTCCCTGACCATGTGACAAGGGTTCTCGCACTCGCCGGAGTTTCAATGCCAATATTCTGGTTCGCACTCATTATGAAGTACGTGTTGTACTACCAGTTCTTCATGTGGGGCTTACCATATCTCCCCGAGGGTGGACGGTACTCGTATGAGTACATTCCGTACACTCCGCTCACGAACTTCGTCTTGTTCGATTCTCTCATCACTGGCAACTTCTTACTCTTCTTTGATGCCCTGATACACTTGGTGTTACCAGGATTCGCTCTTGGGTATCTTACCTTGGCCATCATCACGCGTATGATGCGGTCAAGTATGCTTGAGGTGCTCAAGGAGGACTACATCACACTGGCAAGATCGAAGGGCCTAACCGAAAGAGTCGTCATATACAAACACGCACTGCGAAATGCTATGATTCCCACTGTAACTGTCATCGGCTTAGCCTTTGGCAGTCTCATGACAGGAGCTGTACTCACAGAAACGATATTCAGCTGGCCTGGTCTTGGCCGTTGGTCGACACGTGCGATTCTGACCTCTGACATTCCGAGCATCAATGCCTTCACTCTGCTGGTGGCGTTCATCTTCGTCGGGGCAAATCTCATAGTGGACCTGGTCTACGGTGCACTTGACCCACGGATTAGGTACGGATAGGAGGTTAGAAAATGTCTGACATTGATATTTGGTCTGATACAGTCACTGAATCCGGAGAGGAAGAAGTGACACCCACCTCAGTGACTCTCACATCAGTTGTACAAGTGATTGGTGCTCTGCTCAGCTTGGCCGGAGGCTTTCTTTCCTTTTCAGGCGTGTACGCCCAGTACTTGGCTGATGACGTTGCACTGGTAACGGTCTTGGGTGGCCTCTTTATCACACTGATCCCCGTCAGCCTCGTGTCCATCTTTCTCATCAAGGTAGCACATGGGATGCGTAAGCTGGAGACATGGGCCTTTCCATGGGTAATCTATGGAAACCTCATTGTCACTGGTCTTCTGCTCTTAGCAGGAGGCGTGGCCTGGATGTTCTCCATCATCAACCTAGTGACCATCGTGTTTCTGTTCATACCCAGTGTGAAGTACTACTGGTGGGCGCTCTTCAAGGAAGACATGGGCCCAAGAATGAAGGAAACAAGATACACAGCCTATCTGATTAGAAGAAGCCCTCTCGTGATGGCAGGAATCATCATCATACTCATCTACATCTTCATGGCCTTGTCTGCTGAGTGGATCACTCCTTACGGGCCCACTGAACGGAACTGGTACGAGACTCTACAGCCTCCAAGTCCGGATCACATCTGGGGGACGGATCAGAACGGTGGCGATGTGTTCAGCATGGTCATATGGGCCACGCGGATCGACCTCAAGATTGCCATAACTGTCGTGGCAGTGTCCTTGATTATCGGTGCTCTCATCGGAGCCGCTGCTGGTTACTTCGGCGGAGCTGTCGACGAGGTGGTTATGAGAATCACTGATGTCTTCTTCGCCTTTCCGGGGCTCATTCTGGCCATGGCCATCGTTGCAGCTTTGGGAGAGCGGAATCTGGACAACATCAGCATCGCCCTCATGATGGTATGGTGGCCTACGTATGCTAGGCTGGTTCGAGGACAGGTCCTGATTGAACGTGAGAAGCTATACGTCGAGGCCGCGCGGTCCGTGGGTGCCTCTGACATGCGAATCCTCATCACACACATCCTGCCCAATACCATCCAACCTGTCATCGTGCAGGCCACTCTGGACATGGGTGGTGTGCTCCTGACAGCAGCAGGCCTGAGCTTCATCGGTTTTGGTGCTGAGGCTGGCACTGCGGAATGGGGATGGATGATATCACAAGGACAGAACCACTTCATGAACTACTGGGTGACGCTGTATCCGGGTCTGGCCATCCTGTTCTGCGCACTGTCTTTCAATCTGGTAGGCGACGGAGTGCGGGACATCATGGATCCGAAACTAAGGAGGCGCTGACATAATGGCAGTCGAAGAATCACAAGAATCTGTGGACACAATTGAAGAGATTGAGATGGACCCGTCCCTGGTTCTGGACGTAAAGGGGTTGGTCACTCGGTTCTACACTTATGAGGGGATTGTAAAGGCCCTTGATGGTGTCACCGTGCAGTTGAAGCGTGGCGATACTCTGGCTCTGGTGGGTGAAACGGGCTGCGGTAAGAGCGTGACGGCAAAGTCCATCATGCGGCTTGTCGACTCCCCCGGGAGAATCGAAGACGGCCAGGTTCTTTTCATGGATGAAGATGGTCCCAAGGACCTGCTCAAGATCACCGAGGATGAGATGCGCCATATCCGCGGTAATAGGATCTCCATCGTGTTTCAGGATCCGGCAACCTATCCTAATCCGGTCTTCAAGATTGGAGACCAGATTGCAGAGGTGATCATGCTGCATCAGGACCTCTCCCTCGATGTTGTCAAGAACAAGATTGAGGACCTTGAGGAGGCCATCCGTAGCATGCCTGAGGGGCTTGACTACGATGAGGCAGTGGACCGCCTTGAACACTACAAGAGTCTACTGGACAATCCTCCCGAGCCGACCCTGAATGAGAAGAAGCAGGCCGCAAAGCGAAAGGCGATTGCTATGCTTGACCTCGTGAGGATGCCCTCTGCGGCTCAGGTCGCGAATCAGTACCCCCATGAGTTGTCCGGTGGAATGCGCCAACGCGCGCTCATCGCTATGTCTCTGTCCTGCAACCCCAGCATCCTCATAGCGGACGAGGCGACGACCGCCCTTGATGTCACGGTCCAAGCGCAGGTGCTCAAGTTGCTCAACGACCTCAAGTCTGAACTTGATGCGTCTATCATCATAATCACGCATGACCTTGGAGTAGTGGCTGAGACCTGCACGACGGTTGCGGTCATGTACGCCGGCGTGGTGGTTGAGTATGCAGACACGGAGGAGCTGTTCAGCAATCCGGTTCATCCCTACACAACTGGTCTCCTCGAGGCCATCCCGAAATTGACGGAGCGGATTGACCGATTGAAGCAGATCGAAGGGACCGTACCCAACCTGATTAATCCCCCGACAGGTTGTCGGTTCCATCCCCGGTGTCAATTCGCCACTGAGAAGTGTGCGAATGAACGCCCTGTCCGAGAAGAGGTCAAGCCCGGACACTGGGTTGAATGCTGGCACCCGCAGGGATCAATGAAGGGGAGGAAGTGAGAAACATGGCAGAATTAGAGCCTCTTGTTGAAGTAAGGAACCTGAAGAAGTTCTTTCCCCTCAGTGGCGGTGTCTTCAGGAAAGTTCTGGGTTATGTCCGAGCTGTCGATGACATAAGCTTCGACATCTACAAGGGTGAGACCCTGGGTCTTGTGGGAGAGTCGGGATGCGGCAAGACGACCACTGGTCGTACCATTCTGAATCTCATTCCGGCAACGTCCGGACAGGTCTTGTTTGAAGGGCGTGATGTGACCAACGTCGGGCGAGGTGAGATGCGCGACATCAGGCGTAACATGAGCATAGTGTTTCAGGACCCCATGGCCTCGCTTGACCCGCGAATCACTATCAAGAAGGCTGTTGGAGAGCCTCTTCTGGTCAATGGCATCGCTCGCGGGTACCGCCTGCGACAAATGGTCCTTGAACTCCTTGAGAAGGTCGGTCTGAACGAAGACCATCTCAATAGGTTCCCCCATGAGTTCTCAGGTGGTCAACGCCAGAGGATCTGTATAGCTCGTGCTCTCGCACTCCGGCCCAAGTTCGTGGTGATGGATGAGCCCACTTCTTCAACAGATGTGTCAGTCCAAGCACAGACCCTCAACCTCATGAAGGATTTGCAGGATGAGTTTGATCTGACATACCTCTTCATCAGCCACAACCTAAGCGTTGTGAAGCATATGAGTGACAGAGTGGCTGTCATGTATCTGGGCAAGATCGTTGAGATGACACCCAAGGACATCTTCCAGGATGCCATGCATCCGTACTCAGCGGCACTAGTTTCAGCAGTGCCGGTGCCGGACCCCACGCTCAGAGGCCGTGCTCAGGTCCTTGCTGGAGAAGTGCCTAGTCCCATCAACCCACCAAGTGGTTGTCGTTTCCACCCACGTTGTCGCTTTGCCACAGAGCGGTGCAAGGAGGAAGTGCCTGAACTCCGAGACATGGGTGACGGTCATCTTGTTGCCTGTCACTACGCAGGTGAACTTGACTTGGGCTACAAGGAAGTTCTCGAATCCGAAGGAGTCAAGATGGAAGCATAGATGTCGATGCTGTGGGTGAGCAGTGGATAATCCTATTAGGGCTCACTCACCATTGACACTTGAGAGGCCTGGTCATGAGTGAAGATGGCGACAATCACCGTGTGAACCCTCGCTACGTAGAAGATGATCCTGACTATGACTGGCGAGAATATGGACTGCATGAGAGTCAGGTCCAGTCTCTGGAGGCCAAGGACTATGTTGCTCTCTTCATCGCAGCTCTGCAAACCGTGTTCCTTCCGCTTCTGATACTGACGCTTGCCATGGTTGGTATTGGCTTCTTTTGGGCTATCATATTCTGAGGGAGGTCGTGGTGAGATTGTGGCGAGATGACCTTGAACGTGGTGTCTTGTATGGTACTCTTCTCATGTCGATTGATGTGATGGTGGGATTCTTTGCGACGCTGGCCCTTCAGGCGCCCCTCATCTCGTATGTCACTGGTGTCGGAGGTACTATAGAATTCGGTCTGTTGCTTGTGGCTGGCGGATGCTTGATGTCACGCCAACCCCTTCAGGAGTCTGGTCGCTACAACGAGGATGGCACACATACGGCCTCATGGCGGATGGCTCTCATAGGGCGACGTCTCTTGTTCACTGCAGTGATCGTGCTGGTGTACCTGATGATTCTGGGACTTGCCAGCCTGTTCATTCTGCTCTAGAGCGACAGCTCATCCCTCTTATCTCGACGAGACCATGCTGTACGAGCTGCCATGATGGCAACCACAAGGATGGCCGGACCTGCAAGGACAAAGAGCACAAAAGCAAGTGCAAGAGAGTATGAGGCCACTGGGACATAGACGAAGTTGTAGGTCCCGCCGATGAAGATGGTGACTGCGTAGATGAAGGCCACTGGTATCGCCTCTCCAACAGGGGCAAGAGCGAGTGCGGCCACGCCCACTATGACCAGGGTCCTCCTCCAGGACCGTAGTGCGTTCTCTGAAACTCTGGCATAGGCAAGGTCACCTATCGTCAGTGACTCTTGCTCCTGGTCCATCAACCAGTCAAGCAGCTTGTTGGACACATCAAGACTTCCGGGTCCTCGAATCTCGTAGACTGCAAAGAAGATGAGGACGATCGACGGACCAATGAGATTGAAACTCTTGAACAAGATGAAGACCAGGATCACTGGGATTATCCCCAAGACCATGCTGAGCATCATAGTTCCTGCCAGAGTCCTGTTCATCATAAGGTTGCGAAGCGATTCTCCTGACTTGAGGTAGTCACCATATACGACGTTCCTCATGACCCACCTGTAGGCGTCACAGCTGGTGTACTTTTGCTTCCCACTCAGGTCGACTTCTCCGGGAACTCGCCTGCTCAACTCTTCAGTGAACCTCTGTACGATTGCAAGTCTTCGATGCCAGTAGAGTGCGAGGCCAAGAGACAGTACTCCGAAGAGTAGCATTCCCATCACCATGAACAATATCAGACACCTCCAACCTCACGCGCGAGGATTCTGAACCACAGGCTGGCGAGCAGGTCCCTATACGCGTCCTCGGGGTCATGAAGTCCCAAGAGGATCACCGCGTTTCCCTTCATCCGATATGGCCTTCTCTTCCCTGACTTCAGGAGCACGTTCTCACCTGGCATCTCCAACATGACTCCGTGGTCATAGAAGAACTTGCCAGACTCTGAGAAGTCGTAGTCCAGCTCATCTCTTGGCAGAGGCCTCGTCGTGACTCTGGCCCCGTCCAGTGTGAGCTGCAAGAATATGGTGACAAACTCGTAGTTTGGTATCAACTGACGGCTCTCCGGCATACTCCACTTTCTTGCCGTACGGTGGCTCCTCTCGATGAACCCTGCAAAGTCTCCGCCCTCTCCTGTGATGCTGAGTGTCCTGCCTCTCTTCCAAGAAACCCTCATCTTATTCGGTTTCACTTCCCACCTTTTGGCTCCCTTTGGGTTGCTGACTCTCTCCTCAGAGTGCTCCCATGTACAGAGCGGTATCGTAGTCATGGCAAGCATCCTGCCCCGATCATCCTCCCATGGCTTGCGCTGCATCATCGCCCACAGGTCATCATTGAGGACGTACAATGACATGCGAATTGGAGTGACCGTCTCAGCGTACTCTTCTAGAAAGACCCTGGGCTCAATGACTGACGCAATCTGTCTGACAACATCATCCATCTGGTCCTCACTCAAGCTGAACTCGACACCTTCTTCCATGAAGGCTGCCTGTTCGTCAGACAGGTTGAGGTCCAACTCGAACTGTTCGAGGAGTCTGCTGAAGGCAGAGGGTGGATACTTGAAGCTCATCTTGAGTTGAGAGCCCTTCCTTCCGCTTCAAAATCGTTTCGTTCGCGCAGTTGTCAGTGTGCTTCGATACATCTAAAACCAAGATGAGATTCTCTGGTCGGTGTGACGACTATGAGCGAGCTTTATGGACGAGATTTGATAACAACACAAGACTGGTCTGTTGAAGAGATAGAGAAGGCGCTGGACCTGGCCTTCGAGTTCAAGGCGAATCGGTACGACCACCCGTTGAACAATTGTCTTGACCGACGCACCTTCTTTATGTTCTTCTACAATCCGAGCGTCCGAACACGGCAATCCTTCGAGGCTGCCGCTACAGAGCTCGGAGGGCACGCGCAGTTCCTCGAGCCCAAGTCGATGCGTCTCAAGACCTCCAAAAGTGCTGGTGAGACCATCGAGGATGCAGCCAACGTGATGAGCAGGTATGCGGTCGGCATAGGCATCCGTATTCTGGAGACCGCCCTGGAGTACTACGGACAGGGTGAGGAAATCCTACGCAGG